>WNFZ01003051.1_pt1 | contig 21121 bp, 20 predicted proteins | sample 5400081 | NCBI WGS metagenome assembly WNFZ01 (sample SAMN13153365, study PRJNA577476) | soil metagenome | isolation source: 80 cm soil or saprolite under grassland replicate 1 | place: USA:California | collected 2016-06-15
TCGTCTCGTGTGCTGCTGGTAACTTTATCGGACGAGAAGGGAGCGGCGGCGGTGGCTGCTTTAGGAAATCTTCTTGTGTACTCATCGTTTAGGTGTGCAAAGGTCCTGAGCCTGATTCAGTTTGCTTCGGCGGATCTGCCGGCTGCTGCGGTTGCTCTAACTCGCCGGGAGCCGGGGTGCTGACTATCGGCCCAGCGTCGGCTGTCGGCTCTGCTGGAGGCGCCGAGGGAATTTGCGGCGGAGGTGCTGCTGGTTGTTTGGGTTCACCTGGCGGTTGCGGCGACGCTGAAGGAGCCAATTCAAATGCTTCCTCTATATGGGGAACTGCTGCTACTTCAGCCGGCACAATGTCGAGCACCACGCGGTTATCTACGTCAAGAAAACGCTCGACCGCGCTCCGGATTTGCTCTGGAGTGATGGCCAGGTAGTGTTCGAGTTCGGAATCGAAGAGTGTGGGATCGTCGTCATAAAGAGCATATTCGGCCAGTCTTTGAGCGCGATACATGGTGGATTGCCGGCCGCGAACTACATCGTTGCACAATGAGTTTTGCAATTTTTCCATCTCGGCAGGAGAAGGTCCGGATGTTCTTAACGAGTGAATTTCCTCAAAAATCTGATCACGAATTGCGGCTACTTGCTGGCCCGGTTTCGGCAAGGCAAAAATATACAAGGCAGACGGACCGCGTCTCTCGTCTATTCCTCCCTGGATCGAAACGACTGATTCGTCGCCCTTCACGAGCTTCTGATAGAGACGGGAACTGTCACCTTCGAAGATAAGATCGGCTGCCAACGAAAGCGCATAGAAGTCGGGCGTGCGGCGCGGCGGGATTTTCCAACCAAGTACAAACGCGGGTGCCGGAGCAAGCATGTCGTTGTAAATCTCCTGCGTTTGCGCCACGTCTTCCGGTTCGCCCACATCCACCGGCGGCGGTGAAGGTTGGCTGGGAATCGCTTCAAAATACTTTCGCACTTGAGCGGTTGCTTCCTCGCTCTCAAAATCACCCACGATCGTCAGCACCGCGTTATTCGGCGCGTAGTAAATGCGGAAAAACTCCTGCACGTCTTCAATCGTGGCGGCGTCAAGATCCTCCATTGACCCAATGGTCGAATGCGCATTCGCCGGATTCTTGAAAATCAATTCATTGATTCGAAGAAAGGCGTTAACGTAGGGCTGGTTGTCATAACGCAGGCGCTTTTCTTCTTGTACCGCATTGCGCTGGTTATCGAGATTCTCCTGGGTAACTTTAAGCGAACGCATGCGATCGCTCTCAAGCCAGAGCGCCAGCGGCAAATAACTCGCGGGGAGCGTCTCATAGTAATTCGTGCGCTCCGTCGAAGTCGTGCCGTTCATAGTCCCACCGGCGTTGAAGATGTACTGGAAGTGAGCAGCTTTCGGAACGTTTTCAGAGCCCTGGAACATCATGTGCTCGAAAAGGTGTGCGAACCCTGTTCTTCCCATTTTTTCATTACGAGAACCGACATCGTAATAAAGAGCCACCGACACGACTGGCACGGCGTGGTCTTCGCACAAGATTACCCGAAGACCATTGGCAAGATTGAATTGTTGGATGGGGGTTGGTGAAAGCTTGAATCTTTCGGCCACTTTAATCTCGATTCGTGAGAGCTTCTTGAGCGTGCTTCTCCCTCGATAGGAGTAAGCACATCAATTTGGGGGTAACAATGGAAACGGACAAGCCGCTCAGGCCGATCGTTCGTTGACCATGCCTCGCAGCTCGGCGCGCAAGCGCTCAATTTCGGCGAGCTTCTGCTGCACACGCTCGAAAAGCGCAGATTGCGTTTTTATTCCCTCTTCCACTAAAAAACCAGCCGCCTCGGCACGATTACGAAAAATTCCAGCCGCCACCAGCTGATCGACTTTCTCCTGAGCCGCCGGCGAGATCTTCACCGCCACTACGTAATCATCCTTGACCGCTATCGCGCGCTCAATAGTGCGACTGATGTCGCGTCCAATAGCGCTCAGCGATTCTGGGATGCGCGAGGCTATATCTCTCACAGAAGATGCGGTTCTGGTTCTGTCTTCTGATTCGCCTTCCGTTTCGTCATCTCTGAGCATTAAGTCGTCGACGGTTTCGCCTGGCCGCTGCTCTTCCTTTTGATAAGGACTATTCTTATAAGGATTGCTCATACGCTGAAAGCTCCTTGGACCGACAATGTGTTTCCCAACTCTTTTCTAAGTACGTTTTTGATCTTTGTTAAGTTCATTCTACGGATGCCCTTGAGAGGCCGTCAAGCCAGCTTACCGGAGCGACAGCCGGAGTCTGGGATAGTTTTCGAAAGTATGCGCACAAGCCGCCCAGTCTTTACTGCTCGCGGTTCTGGCATCAAGGTTCGATGCTATCCGGGCGATCCGCGGCCTTGCTCAGTTGAAAGGCATTCGCTAGTATTTGAGCGGTCACAGGCCATGCGCTTTTCACTTTGGTTGCTGGCCGGAAGACTCAGCGTCCCCAATCTCGCAAGGTTCAGAGGCTCTAACAGTGAAAAAGATATTCTCGCTCGCATTAACAACGCTCCTCTCAGTAACCCTGGGTTTTCAAGCCTTCGTTTTCGCACAACAAAGGACGCAGCCGCAGTCGCCGGCAGGGAGTGCATCCACCGGCAAGCCGGTTGCCGGCTCGACTAACCCCAGCCGTCGCAACCTACGCTTCGGTTCAGCTGCAATTCCCGTTATCGAAAAGGACTTCGATGAAGCGATGAAGGTGATCCAGGAGAATTACATTGAGGGCAGGAAACTCGACTACAACGCAATATTCAAGTCTTCGATCATCGGCATGTTGCGCTCGCTCGATCCCCATTCAAACTATTATGATCGCGAAGAGTATGACGAACTGAAAACAGACCAGCGCTCTGAATACTTCGGGATTGGCGCATCGATTCAGAACTACGTACTCGGCGAACAGGCCGATACATTCATTACAGCGACATTTCAAAACTCGCCGGCCTCGCGAGCAGGATTACGCTTCGGTGATCGAATCATCGCTGTTGACGGCATGAAGGCCACCGGTAAATCGTCATTGGAGGTGCGCGACAAGATTCGCGGACCGCGAGGATCGGTTGTAAAGATTACGGTTGAACGGGCGGCTGACAAACACATTCAGGCTGTCGAGATAACACGTGATGTTGTGCCGCAGCCTTCAATTCCTGATGCTTATATGATCAAGCCGGGTGTCGGTTATATAGACATGACGCGAGGGTTTAACTACACGACTACAGAGGAACTTCTAAACGCGCTTGAGATTTTGCACTCCCGGGGCGCGAATTCGCTGGTTCTGGATCTACGAAACAATCCCGGCGGCTTTTTGGATCAGGCGATTCACGTTGCCGAGGTATTTCTGCCTAGCGGCCAATTGATTCTTACGCAGAAAGGTAGAAATGGGCTACGCGACAATACCTTCAAGTCGGGAAACAGAGCCGCCGATACAACTCCCCTGGTAATCCTCATAAACGGAAGCACCGCCTCGGCCTCGGAGATCGTGGCTGGCGCCATGCAGGATCATGATCGCGCTCTAATTGTGGGTGAGACTAGTTTTGGCAAGGGCCTCGTTCAAAGCATCATTCCACTCGATTACGGCGCCGGACTGACTTTGACTTCAGCAAAGTATTACACGCCCTCTGGTCGCCTTATTCAACGCGATTATTCTGACAGCAGTTTTTACGACTACTACACCCGCGGCGGCTCCCAGCGCCTTGATCAAAAGCCGGATGATGCCAAGCCCGTCGGGCCGGAACGGAAAACGGATACGGGCAGGCCGGTTTATGGCGGCGGCGGTATTGCTCCCGATGAAAACGTGAAGGCGAAAGCAATCACCGGCGCCCAAAGACGTTTGCTGAGCCCGCTGTTCGCTTTTACGCGCGAACTTGTGAATGGCCGCATTCCGAATATTAGCGATTACAGAGTGTCAGGCGGTATCAACTTTGACCGTGAATTCCAGCCCGGCGAGTTTTCAATTTCGGAACCGATCTTCAAAGCCTTCAAGGAATTTGTCACCGGCGATCCAGCCTTTAAAACTTTGATCCCCTTGTTAGATCATAACCGATCCTTTATCGATCTTCAGTTGCGCTTCAACATTGTCACTGCCGCCTACGGTCGCGTAATGGCCGACAGAGTCTTTGTTACGACCGATGATCCACAGGTCGCCAAGGCAGTAGACATTTTGCCTCGCGCTCGCGACCTCGCGATGTCGGCGACAAAACATCAGGTACAACCCTAGGAATTGTAGGACAGACACTCTTGTCTGACGGTTTCTTCCGTGATACGCACACGCAGCTAGTGCCTGTCGAAGCTGTTTCAGCTATAAAACAGAATCTTGCGTCTAAAACCCCGATGTGATATCGTTCGGTTCGAAAAAGAAGGGGGTTAAGCTCATGGCGCGAACTCCAAAATCGCTAATCAACACTGAAGAGCTTGGGCGTGCCATTCGCAGGCGTCGCGAGGAATTGGATCTTAGTCTGCGCGATGTGGCGGATCAGACAAACGTCTCGGCCTCAACCTTGTCTCGAATTGAAAACGGAACCGGGAAACCGGACGCTGACAACATCGCCCGACTTACTACGTGGCTGGACATGCCGCTCCCGACCGTCCCTGGCAGGGTATAATTTAACGCATGATCGATTATGAGTTACCGCCCGGCGAGAAGTGGCGGCAATTCGAACTTCGCGCTATGGGCTTTCGCGATTTCGCCGGCGCACGACCGAGTGGCCCACTCGATCCTTTTCGCCTGGCGAAGTTTGCGAACCTATTGGTGGTTCGTTTTGATCAGATCAAGGGGCTCGGTCCCGAAGCTCGCAAACATCTGCTTGGCGCGGCTTCGGAGAGGTGGTCCGGTGGCGCCTGTTCTCGGCCGCTGCCCGACGGTCGAAGAATTGTCGTACTCAATCCTAATCACGGCCGCATGCGGACGAACGCGACGCTGATGGAGGAAATCTCTCACGTCTTTCTCGGACACCAGCCCAGCCGTCTGAAAGTGGTTGCCGAAAGCGAAAGCGGCCGAACCATTTGCCGAGACTATCGAAAGGCCGACGAAGAGGCAGCCTACGCCACCGGAGCAGCGGCTCTGGTTCCTTTTTCGACGTTGCGCAGACTAGTACTCGAAGGTCAAACTTCGCTGGAGATCGCCAGGCACTTCCAGGTCAGTCGCGAACTCGTCGAATACCGGCTAAAGGTCACCCGCTTGTGGAAAGCCTACCGAGCCGCCCATTTGGAGTCAGCAAAACCCTGACCCGCATTTAGCATTCACTTTTTAGTTTTGCAGCCTAACGGCATTGGCAGGTAAAGGCTGAGGTGCTGGTTCAGTTTCAACCGCAGGCACGCTTTAGGTCCGAAGGACCGGAAGTTAGTAGCTCCGTCCGTGAGGACGGGGGAACTCCATGTTCTGATAGCCCGAAAGGCCCGAAGGGCCGGCACAAACCGTGGCGCACCTTCGGTGCTCAGGTAACTAACGGTCACATCTCCCCGCCCTCCGCGAAGCGCCGGACCGGCTACCACTACGAAGGCTGAACCCTGACTATGATGCCTTGCCATGAACCCTTATACTTATACTTTATTTTGTTGCCCAGCTAAGTCAATGAGAATGGCGGATTTCGATTAATGAGTGAACAGATAAAAGAGCTGACCCTGACTGGTTTGACAACAACCGACAAGCTGCGGATGCTGCTCGAAATCACCAAGAAGATCAGTCGTTCACTCGATTTGCAGGAAGTGCTGAATCTAGTGCTGGACACGCTCGATTCGCTGATTCCCTACGATGCTGCCGGTATTTTCGTGGTGAAGTGTATGGATGAAAGCGCGGTTGCCGAAGGTGAAGACCCATGCGTATTTCAGGCGGAAGCTGTCCGGGGCTACGACGTGGATGAGTTGACCAATCTTCATCTGAAACTTGGCGAGGGGCTCATCGGGCAAGTGGCGCTAACGGGAGAGCCGATTACTTCTCTCGATGTGCGGGACAATCCAAATTATATTAATGCTCGGAGCGCAACACGTTCGGAAATGGTGGCACCCATCATCTCCAATACGGAAGTGATCGGCGTTTTTGATCTCGAAAGCGATGAGTTAAATGCCTACTCGGAAGACGACCTCGAGGTGCTAATGCTGCTGGCCTCGCAGGTAGCCATTATTATCGAGAAGGTGATGCTTCACGAACAGTTGATTGAAAAGAAACGGCTCGAGGGCCAACTCGAGGTAGCACGCCAGGTTCAATTGGAATTGCTGCCGCCGACAGATCCGCAATTGGAAGGATACGACATCAGTGCCTACAACTTTCCTACGGAAGAGGTTTCAGGCGATTACTACGATTGGGTAAAGATTTACGACGATCAGATTGGGTTAGTAATTGCCGACGTTTCCGGAAAAGGCGTGCCGGCAGCTTTACTGATGGCGTTTCTGCGCGCGAGTTTGCGGGCGGCAACTCATGTCGGATATTCACCACATATTTCGATGGCGAAGGTTAATTACCTGCTCTGGGAATCCATCGAGCGTAATCAGTTTGTAACAGCCTTTTACGGCATACTCGACGTCACTAACAAAACCCTAGCCTATACAAACGCCGGCCACAACCCGCCGATGTTGCTTGATAAGGATGGAATTTACAGCTTCATCGAGCGTGGTAGCGTTCCGCTGGGAATGTTCAGAGACACTCGTTATCATGAGTATTATCTGACGACAAGTCCCGGCGAATTGCTTGTACTTTATACGGATGGTGTGACTGAAGCGCAAAACCCGCAGGGCGAAGAATTCGGGCGTGAGCGCCTTGCAGAAGCGGTGAAAACGCATCGCCACCTGGCCGCCCGTGAGTTAATTACCGCGGTACATAAGGAAGTAATCGAATGGACCGACGGGCGCGGCGCATCAGACGACGTCACTTTTTTTGTAATCAAGGCGCTTTAGCGTAAAGGCCGGCAAAGTTGAAGAGATCCTCCGGCCCCTTGAAGTTCTTTGGCAACTAGTGGGTCGTCGGCGAACAATGTGCATGATCGCCGCCCGGCGCCAGCGGCGCGCGGTAGTCTCCAAAGTGAAACTGCTTCTCAGTTTCAGAAAAAGCATAGACGTCGAAACCCAGGGCGTCGAGATAATCTGCCAGGTCATCAGGCGAAAGGAGATAGACGGCAGGGGTAAAACCGGCTTCAGCGCGAATTTCCAGCAGACGCTCGAGCACTTCAAGTGGTGCAAAACAGCTAATAGGATCTCTGTAGGTTGCCATATTTGCCAGCGCCTCCTCAGCAATTTCAGTCGATACCTGCGAAAGCTACCGACTGATTACTGTGCTTTGATGTACGCGACTCGCTTCGGGTTCGTTCGAAAAAACTGTTTCATTTGCGAATCGTCATGGCCTTTTGACGTCGTTAACCCAGGAAAGTTCCAAAAAGAAGATGAGCAACCCAACCACCACACATTCTCAAGCCAATATGCCCGCGCCGCTAAACTTCATTGCCCTGCTCCGGCAAATGCTGAAGACTTCCGACAAAGTTAGCGATCTGATTTTTTCTCCGGGCCGCCCGCCGCAAATAGAACTTGCCGGCAAACTGCAACCCGTTCAGTTTCCCGGACTGGAAAAGCTAACGCCCGCGCATACGACCAGCATGGCGAAACTGATCATCGGAAACCATAACAGTGCGACCGAGAGTCTGGAAAAATGTGGTTCCGCCGATCTTTCATTCAGCGCTCCGGGAGAAGCTCGGTTTCGTGTGAACATTTTCAAGCAGCGAGGCAGTTACGCCATCGTAATGCGCGTGATTCCTACTAATCCGCCGAACTTCGACGACTTTGACCTCCCGGTGCAGTTGAAGGAGATCGTCGACATTAAGAACGGCATTGTACTGGTGACTGGACCAACTGGGAGCGGTAAGAGTTCAACCCTCGCCGCCATCATTGATCTGATCAACGAGACGAAGTGTTACCACATAGTTACCATCGAAGATCCGATTGAGTTCTTGCATACTCATAAAAACTCCACGATTCACCAACGCGAGCTCCATTCCGACACCCCGAGTTTTTCCGTTGCCTTGCGGGCGGCACTTAGACAGGCGCCTAAAGTTATTCTCGTAGGTGAAATGCGAGACAAGGAAACAATCGAAGTGGCATTGGAGGCTGCCGAAACGGGTCATCTCGTGTTGTCAACCCTCCACACCATCGACGCTTCGAAAACAATAGACAGAATCATCGGCGTGTTTCCCAAGAATGAAGAGCGAGTTATTCGAACGCGCATTGCGCAGTCGTTTCGCTACATCGTTTCACAGCGGCTGATTCCTCGCCCGGATGGAAAAGGTCGGATTGCCGCCATGGAGATTCTGAAGTCGACGATGCGTACTCGCGAATACATCGAAAAAGGCGAGTCTGAGGGCAAATCATTAATCGACGCAATGGAACAGGGAGAGCAGGATGGCATGCAAACCTTCGACGGCGTCATCGAGAAGATGGTTCGCGATGGCGTGTTGACGCAAGAGGGAGCAATGCCTTACGCGACGAACGCAAATAATTTACTTTTGCGTCTGGGCGATCTCGGAGGCCAGGCGACCGTGCCAAAAGCGTCAACTTCATCCAGCGAAGAGGACTCGATGCTTGATATGATTGAAAGATAATAATAAAGTTTTCTAATATCGGATTTGCATATCCCGGCAAGCTCTCCCCAAAATCAGGTCCGCTACTCCAAAATTCATGAAGTTCCTGCGATCGTTTAAACGTCTGTTGGCTGTTGTCTTGTTTTTCCCCGCATTATGTACAGTTTCCGGCGTTGCTCAAACAGCGACAGGCGCCTCCGAAGGGGTTCAAATTGAGCTTCCCGCGGGTGGGCAGCTTCGAATCGAGAACCAACTGGGCGATGTTGCGGCAGAGACCTGGAAAGAAAAGTATATCTACGTTACTACGTTGGAAGGAACCGTGCCGACAAAGGGTTCCTCCGTAGTAATTGAAAATAGAAATCAAGGTTTTGTTATTCGCGTTGTGCGCCGGCCGAACATCCCAGTTGTTCCAATAAACTTGAGCATAAAGTTTCCCGAGAGCGCACGTGTTGAGATCGTCACCGGAGGCGGTCGAACTTCGATGAGAGGTAACCCGTCTTCAGCGACCGTCAAATCAGTCGCCGGCGATGTCAAGATAGAATTTCTTGGTGCGTCTAACGCCGATATTGCGGCGCGGTCTACCAGAGGGTTAATCAAGTCTGAACTTCCTCAGGTTTTGAGCGAGAACCCCCACCTTTTGCAGGCGCGGCTGGGTACGGGTTCTCAACCAATAAGGATCGATACCGAAACGGGAAACATCATGCTTTCGGAAACTGGCAGTTCTTCCGCGGAGTTCGTGCCCCAAACTACAAATGCCAAGCAGCCTGATTCGTTAAGCGCGGAGGTCGCTACCAGGGCCGCGGGCACGCCTGCCCCGGCGTTGGATGCCCAGGAAGTAAGCGAGGGCGACATCATTCGTGTCGACTCTCAACTGGTAACTCTCAACATGAGCGTGATTGATAGAAACACAAACCGCGGCTTAGTGGGACTCACGAAACCTGACTTCAGACTTTTTGAAAATGGTGCCGAGCAACAAATACTTCAGTTCGACTCTTCAGCTGCGCCCTTCGACCTGCTTCTCCTGATCGATCTTTCCGGCTCGACTCGAGAAGTTGTAAGACTTATTCGTGCTGCCGCGTTGCGCTTCGTCAATGCTGCCCGTCCGTCCGATCGCATTGGCGTAATTACTTTCGCCGGCCAGTCTTCATTAGTCTCTCCACTGACCCTGGATAGACAAATTCTACGCCAGCGCATAAGCGACATGGATACGAGCGGCGGCGATACGAAACTTTACGACGCGACAGATTTTGCGGTGAGTCAGTCGCTAAAGGGCGCAAAGAATCCACGACGCACCGCTATCATCCTGATGAGTGATGGTCTGGACGGCAGTATTCCCGGCGTTCAGGGTGATGGCTCCCGGCTTCCTTACAGAGATTTGCTCGCGCGTGTTACAGAGTTTGATGGGGTGCTTTACACATTGTGGTTGAACACCGAATACGAAGCCTTGAGTCCCCTGGACACCCAGCCGGAGGCCTTCGATGCCGGTTATGACCGGATGAAAGAAATGGCGGACACGGGAGGCGGTGTTTTCTATGAAGTGGAGCGTCTCGAGGATTTGGCAGGCGCCTATGAACGAGTAGTGGCAGATCTCGGAACGGTCTATAGCCTTGCCTACCGCCCCTCGGATAAAACGCGTGACGGTAAGTGGCGGGCGATAAGAGTCAACGTTGCTCGCCCGTCGGCGGTTGCGCGAGGCAAACGTGGTTACTATGCAAACTAAGTCGAATTCGTTTAGGCCAATGCAATCTTGCCGCAATAAGATTCTCGGCCTGCTCGTCTGTCTGCTGATTCCGCTGGCTTGCCTCGGTCAAACATCCGAACCCGTTGAGACGATACGCGTCGAATCTGATCTCGTTGATCTTAAAGTCAGCGTGGTAAGCCTAAATCTGCAAAACCCCTCACCCGAGTTGCAGCAGAAAGACTTTCTGGTGCTGGAAGACGGCAGACCTCAGGACATCTCCTTCTTTGCTGCCGCTGACACGCCTCTGGATCTTGTGCTCTTGCTTGACACATCAGGATCAACTAACGATAAGCTTAAGCTCATTCGCAAATCCGCCAAGCGATTTATAGACGAGACACGTCCGATAGATCGTGTGTCGATAGTGGCTTTCACCGATATCGCACAGGTAATCTGTCCGCTGACACAGGACCGGCGATTACTCAAAGACTCCATCGACGACATTGAGAGGTCTGGCGGCGGCACTAAATTTTGGGACACGCTGCGTTACGTTCTGGCAGTGCTGCGCGCTTCGGGAAACTCGCTGCGGCGAAGTGCAGTAGTTGTGATGACAGACGGAGTGGATAACGCTTTACCTGATGTCCTTGGTCCCGGTTCCCAGACCAGCTTTGACGAACTGCTGGGCATAGTGCGTGCTGCGGACACGATCGTATTTCCTATTTATCTCGACACCGAAGATGAACAGCTAAAGCGACATTCTGCTACGCGAATGGCCTACGCCATGGCCCGCGATGAACTTGCCCAGTTGGCCGAAGCCAGTGGTAGCCGTCTCTTTCGTGCAAACCACCTGAAGGATTTGGACGATGTCTATAAACAGGTGATCGGAGATCTTGGCCGGATTTATAGCATTGGATATCGTCCCTCAAATACGTTGAGAGATGGTAAGTGGCGCTCGGTAAGCATTCAAATCCAGGATCGCCGCGATGTCATAGCGCGAACCAAACAGGGCTATTATTCGCGGAGTTTGTCTAACCAATGACTCGACCTGACCTCCTTCGTGCGGCGGACGTGAAACGCTTGTAAATGTCCGCAATAGGACTATAATTAGCCTCCCCAGACACCGTAAGCTTTAAACCGGTTCGAATCAGAGGAAAAAATCTATGAGAAAAGCACGCAAGTCTCTTATCCCAGCGCTTTTCGCAGCAGCGCTGGTCATTTCTCTTTCTCTTACAAGCGATGCTCAGAACCGGGAGAAATTTGTTATCTCAGCGCGAGCCGGTGGCGTAAATGCTGTGACCGGCGGCGCTTCAATACGACCCCATGGGAATTCGGAATGGCAACAGCTGACCATCAAGGAAGATCTGGAAAAGGGCGACCTCGTCAGAACCGGACTGGACGGTCGTGTGGAGATGCTGCTGAATCCAGGATCCTATATGCGCGTTGGTGAGAATTCCGAGTTTGAGTTAGCTGACAATTCGTTGGAAAATCTTGAAGTGCGTTTGATCAGAGGCACGGCCATTGTGGAAGTGACGGGCGCTGATGATCAGGAGTTGTTTATTGGCATTACAACCCCCCATACACGATTGTCGATTGTGCGGCGAGGCCTTTATCGGCTCAATGTCGTGCCTGGAGATACCACGGAACTGATTGTGAGAAAAGGCCGGGTGATGCTCGAGGACTCACACACCAAGGTTAAGGGCGGGAACAAAGTCGTTTTTAGCGCCGGCTCGTTCTCAGTAGCCAAGCTACAAAAAGCCGATAAGAAAAATCGGGATACTCTTGAAGGTTGGAGCAAGGACCGCGCGCAAACGCTGGCTAAGGCGAACAGCAAGCTAACTGGAAGGGAAATGAGCGGCTATCTCGCAACGTTTAGTGATCGCTTTTCTTTTTCTACATTTGGGTCGCGTTCCGGGCTTTGGATGTATAACTCAAACCTCCGCTGTTTTACTTTTCTTCCCTTCGGCTACGGTTGGGACTCACCGTACGGCGCCAGTTATTCGAGTTTCTTTTATGGTGGGTCTTATCGGCAGGCGGGCTATGGCTCCGTTTATGGCAGCGGCTCTGGGTCAACTGGCTCAAGCGTGGGCGGTTCCGGCAGCACAGGTGGTTCCGGCAGCACAGGTGGTTCCGGCAGTTCAGGAGGCTCGTATAATCCCCCCACCGGATCAACTATACAAAGCCATGGTAAGCCCGAGATCAATAATGGGCCGCTGCGAGAACGCCGACCGGAGAACTAGAGCAAAGCCAACCATGCGGCGAAAGCGGCTACCGTTTATCCTTAAAAAGCCGGGCCAACTCCACATCCATCAGCGACCTCACCTCAGCTGAGCTTAAACCAGCCAGCGCCAGGTGCGTCAAAGCAGTTGCCAGTTGACTGCGCAGGTGCTCTTCCGTTGCCTCGTTTAGAAGCCGCGACGCGACTACTGCCCCCGCTCCGTGCCTAATCTTGACTAGCCCCTGCTTCTGAAGCTGGCGGTAAGCATAGGCGATCGTGTTGAGGTTGACTCCCAAGTCAGCGGCGACTTGCCTCACCGGCGGGAGAGACGATCCTTCGAGTAATTCACCGCGAGCAATAAGGGTCTTTATCTCATCCACAACCTGCTGATAGATTGGCCTCTGATCTCTTTCATCTATTGTTATATACATATTGTCTATTGCACGTATACACCAGACAATGTGCCATTGTCTAGAAGTTTTTGATATTTTCGGTGGCTTTTACTTAGTGGCAAGCTTGTTAGCCAGTAGGAGTCCCGACTGCGAAAGTGCTGCGACGCCGCCGGGATAGGTGGTGTCGCTGACAATGAAGACGTTAGGAAGGGATGTGACGTAGCTGGGTCCGTTCAACCAAAAGCCGTGGAGCGATACGCCGCCTACCATCCCAAGTTTTCGGCGAGTGAGATCGTAAAAAGTCCGCGGCGTGGCAGTGTCGATAACCTCGACAGAACTGCCTAATTCCGGCATGGCCGAATGCAATCGCCCCCAACAAAGCTCGAGCATCTGTTGATCTCGCTTTTCGAGATCGGTTTCGTCTTTGTGAAAGGTGAACCATTGATCGACGTCGGTAAAGGCATGAACGGTCACTGCCCGTTTCCCCTCAGGTGCTCGTCGATCCCAAGAGGGCGCAGCTGCAAACAGCAACTGGCTTGTTTCGGGATCATAATCTTGATTCTGCTGCCAATCTCTCAGCGTCAATACATGTTCTGACGCCAGCGAAGCTGCGACATCTTCGTCGATGCCAAGATACAGCAGGTATGCACCCCAGCTGCGCAAACCGTTTAACTGTTTTCGGATTCCAGTAGGGGTGCGATTGAGCCCAACAAGTTTTCCGTAGGTATCCCAGACAGTCAGGTTACTGACGACGCCTCTCGACGCAGTAACAGTCTCGCCGCTCAGCAGGTCAACGCCGCGCGCAGCGCCTCTGGAATCGTAAGACAACCGAAGCACCGGCGTATCGAGTCGAATCTTGCCGCCGCTTCGTGTTATCGATTCCGCCAGACTGTTTGCCAGGGCGGAAGCCCCGCCGCGAATGGCAAACATGCCTTCCCGGGGCGCGCTTAAAACGAGCGCAGCGTGAAGATAACTAACATCCGCGCTGGTCGCCTGGGCCAGCATCTGCAGTTGAACGTCAATGAAGCGTTGGAACCGTGCGGAAGTTTCGTGCAGATGTTGAAGGGTTGACTGCTCGCCGGCCTTGAGTATTTCGGCGGCAATCCTGCCCTCTTTGAGCAAAACGTACGCCCGCCGCGATTTTGAAGCTGAAAGGAAATCTGGCGCCCTATGGATTGTCCGCCGCAACGCAGCGCTTAACGGCGCAATCTTTCGGTAAAAATCGACGGCTTTGCCGGCGCATTCTGGAAAACTTCCGCGAAGACTTTCTTCAAACTGTTCACTATTACCCGCAAGCGCAATCTCGGATTGATCGGGGAGACGCACCACGTAGCTTGGCTCCAGTAAGCAAACCTCGGGAGGGTCAACCTGCAGTTCTGAGAACACACGATGGTGGATCTCATTGGATCGCCAGCCTGTATAAAGTCCATCACCCTGTTCAAAACTGTAGCCAAACTTCTCGAAGCTCGCCGCGCAGCCGCCTACTCGCGGCTCCCTCTCCAATAAACAAACCTTGACGCCTCGTTTGGCGAGCAGAGCAGCAACGGTAAGTCCGCCGATGCCTCCGCCTACCACAACTACTTCGTAGTCCATGTTGTCAAACAATGAAGTGAGCCAATTGCAGAATAACCGTTGCGGCGGGAGCGGGCTGGGTAGGAGGCAACATAGGTTGCGAGTAAGGCTCGATGACCAAAACCACAGCCTGAATCAAGTTGAATACGAGATGGATAACGACACAGGGTAGCAGTCGTCCGGAATACGCTCGCACAATTGTTAGAACTATGCTCAGCAGTCCGACAGCGGCAATCACGCCCACGTTAGGCCAATACTGCGGGACGTGAATCAGAGTAAACAAAGCCAGGACGAAGATGACCGCTCCGTTTACACCGATGGCTCTCTGAAGTGCCGAATAGAGCACCCCTCGGTAAACAAATTCTTCGACGAAAGGTGCTGTAAATACAGCGAGCGCAGCGATCATGTATCGAGTTGCGAGAGAACTGTTGATTAGCTGCTCCAGCTGGGTGGGCTTTTCAGCTCCCAGCAGTTTTGCGAGGGTCGAGGCGGCAATGAAAAGACCAATTCCAAGTAATACACTTGACCAGAATCCCAAGCGGCCGGACCGACCCCAACCTAACGAAGCCAGGAAAGGTCGTCTTCCCAAACGCGTGACGAACGCCCACAACAAAGCGAAAGTGAGAATATGGATCGGCAGAATAGAGAGAACCTGGACAAAAACAGCGCCCCGATCACTTGTAGCAAATTCCAGAAGCTCCCGAGCGAAAGTTGGCGAGCCGGGATTGAGTCCCCGGTTCAAAGCGTAGGGGATTAGAAATAGCGGTGGAAGTAGGGCTTGCAGGAGGATTGTTACCAGCCAGACGAGCAACGCACCGGCAAGTCCCCATGCAGGATTATTCGGATCGGCAGCCTGAGACTGGCGCCTGACCTGTAGTTGGTCCTGGTAGATTGTATCGGGGTATTCCAAAGTTGAAAGGGGGATAGTTTCGTTGGGATCAGACACGATGATTGCAGTGTATGAAGTTGTTTTGCAGCGGTCAATCGGAAAGACTAACCAGTAAAATTTGATCGCCTTGAAGTGTAGCCCGGACTCAAACTGCTGGATAGGCGGCCTCCAACAGGGATGGACCAACGCGCGGTGCTGCGAGCATTACGCCAATAATAGTTTTGGCGTCTTCTATTTCGCCCGTCGTGATCATACTCAATGCCTGTGAGAACGGCACTCGAACTATCTCGATAATCTCATCCTCTTCGAGTTGCTGAGTGGTCTGCGTCAATTCTGTTGCCAGGTAAACCCACATCTTCTCTTCGCAAAAACCGGGTGAAACAAAGAATTCAGATAACTTCTCCAGATGGCCTGCGACGAAGCCCAGCTCTTCTTCAAGTTCGCGCGCCGCTCCTTGTTCCGGCACTTCTCCCTGATTCAAGGTTCCGGCAGGAATTTCCAGTAGATAACGCACGGCCGGATGCCGGTATTGTCGCACCAGTGCAATGCTGCCATCGTCAAACACTGGAACAATCACTGCGCTGCCGGGGTGATGGACGATTTCACGCTCGTAAGTTGTGTCGCCTTCGCGAATCATGTCCACGGTCACGCTGAAAACACGTCCGCGAAAAAGTTCTTTGCTATTGAGGATTTGAGGACAGTCAGTTGAAGTCATGATGATTCCTCTATGAGTTAGCTTTGTGAGCCTTTCCAGAGTGCAGCAGCAACTCTCCTAAAAGATAGAGCGAGCCAGTTACACAAATCACTCCGTCAGGCGGAGTCACCAGGCGAGCTTTGTTCAGCGCCTCTGTGACCCTTGGCACTGCTAAGATCTTTTCACCTTCGACAAAATTCTCAGCCAAAGTTTTGAGACTCTCAACCGAGGCAGACCTGGAGTTATCCGCCTGAGTGAGTATCAGATAATTGACCCCGGGGAAGAGAATCGCAGCCATCTCCGCCAACCTTTTGTCGCCCATCGCTCCAAAAACCAGCGTTAAAGGTTCCTTGACGAACTCATCCAGATAGTCGCGCAGCACGCGGGCCGCGCCGGGATTGTGCGCGCCATCAAGTAGGATAGAGGGGCGGTTGAAATGTGAACTCAACCTGCCCTCGTGTCGGGTTGTTTCAATACCGTTGATGATGGCAGTTTTTGGGATTACAAAACCTCGACCTCGCAATGACTCGGCGATTTGAATCGCGAGGCCGGCGTTGGTGACCTGGTGCCGCCCACGCAGGCCAACTTGCAAGTTGTCATACCGATCTTCGTTAGTGACTAGCGTGATCTTAAAGGCTCCCGTATGGCTAGCGATGATCTCTAAAGTTTGGCATCCCTCAATAACCGGCACGACGTCACATTCCCTGCATCTAGTCTGGATCACATCAAGCACCGGTTGTGACTGGTTCGCAATGATCGCAGTCACACCGGGACGAATGATGGCTGCTTTCTCCAGGGCGATCTCTTCAAGTGTCTCCCCGAGATACTCCTGATGATCGAGTGCCACGGGAGTTATTGCGACCGTGTTTGCGCCGGCGACTGTAGTGGCATCGAGCCGTCCGCCCAATCCGGTTTCGAGAATCGCCAGTCTGACATTCGCTTTTCGAAATGCGAGCAGAGCGGTGGCCGTCAGGTGTTCGAAGAAAGTCGGTAATGCCCCAATCTTTCCCTGAGCCCGCAAACCTTCGGCTGCCTCACGCACGTCGCTTACGTGCTTTGCAAAGGTGCCTTCAGAAATGTTGCTACCGTCAATTCTAATTCGTTCAGTAATGGAGATAAGGTGCGGAGAAGTATAAAGCCCCGTAACAATGCCGGCCGCGCGGCAGATTGAATCCAGCATCGCCGCGGTGGAGCCTTTCCCGTTGGTTCCGGCAATCTGTACCGACTCGTAATCGTGCTGGGGATTGCCCAGTGCTTCAAGCAATAATTCGGTGTTTCGCAGCCCCAGTTTGATTGCGAGTGTTTCGTGGCCGAGGCTGTACAGATAAGATAAGGTTTCTTCAAAGTTCATTAGAGGCATAGCATTAACACCTCACGACCTAAACCGCAAAAGGAGCTAGACTCAGTGCATAACCGGCAGCCGTAGCGACCGGATGCAAGCACTCGAAGATGGAGATTTTTCGCAGCTGAAAGCAGGGGCAGGAATTAGGAAGCGGTACTAGTTGCCCGAGGCAGCACGTGTGCGCAAACGTTCAATTTCCGAAGTGCTCGAGATTTCCGGATTCATCATGAAGTTGAGCAGCTTGATTATGTATTCGCGCTGCTCGCGTCGATCGACGATCGCATCAACCATGCCGTGTTCGAGCAGAAATTCCGACTTCTGAAAGTCCTTGGGGAGTTTTTGCCGTATGGTTTGTTCAATGACGCGTGGTCCTGCAAAACCGATCAGCGCTTTTGGCTCAGCGATGATAATGTCTCCGAGCATCGCAAAACTTGCAGTCACGCCGCCGGTAGTTGGATCAGCTAAGATGGAAACAAAAGGAAGCCGGGCCTCATCCAACTCAGCCAGCACTGCCGAGATTTTGGCCATCTGCATTAGCGACAGGGCACCCTCCTGCATGCGGGCGCCACCCGAGGTAGCAAAGACCACCACAGCGCCGTGCTCCTTTAATGCGCGTTCGATCAGTCGCGTTACTTTTTCACCAACCGCCGAGCCCATCGAACCCCCAATGAACGACATGTCCATAGCACCCGCGAGCACGAGGTGATCGCCAACCTTGCCGCGAGCGTTGATTATTGCTTCCGGCAGACCGGAGTTGTTCTTTGCCTGGGTGAGTCGCTCGGGGTAGGGTTTCGTGTCCACAAATTCGAGCGGGTCGATCGAGATAACTTCAGCGTCAAGTTCTTCAAACTTACCGTCGTCGAAAAGCATCGCCAGGCGTTCACGCGCGCCGATGCGGAAGTGGTAACCGCAGTGATTACAGACCTGTAATCCCTCCTCGAGCTCGCGTTTGTATAGATGGGCCTCGCAACTATCACACTTGACGAAGACATTCTCCGTCTTGACTACGCGCTCTTCAGGCGGCACCGCCTCGATTTGTTTACTTTTTTTACTGAACCAGGGCATACGGAACTTGGTTACGTTGAACAGATATCGGTTTGATGTTTTGGTATGGGTTAGAGCCTACCACAGAAAAGGATGAGGGATGAAGCCGAAAGGAGGAGAAAAAAGGCCCATCGACGGATTAAAGTGGTGATTTCCTAAGCAAACTTCAGAATTCAATCCCTTGCTGGGCGCGGATGCCGGCGTTGAAGGGATGCTTTATTTCGGTCATTTCGGTAACCAGGTCGGCGGCTTCAATCAGTGCCGGCGGCGCGTCTCGGCCGGTGACGACGATGTGCAGGGCAGGCTGGGACTCACGAATGCTGCGTAACTCTTCCAGGATCTGATCGACGGGCAAAAGCCCATAACTGAGGATGTAGACTAGTTCATCAAAGACCAACAGGTCGTAATCTCCACTGCGCAGCTTCTCGACGCAAAGATTCCAAGTCTCGCGAGCGGTGGCGCGGTCTTGTTCGGGATTCTTCGTGTCCCAGGTGAAACCGTCCCCCATCGTATGCACCTCGATGCCGAGTTTCTCGGCCGACTCGTGTTCCCCGTAGCGGTCGTTACGCGACTTCATGAACTGAATCATGCAGCACTTCAAACCGCGTCCCGCCGCGCGCATCATCAGACCCAGCGCGCAGGTAGTTTTACCCTTACCGTTGCCGGTGTGAACAATCAGCAAGCCGCGCGTCTTTTCCTGATAATCCTGGCGACGCCACTTGTATTTTTTTTCTTTAGAAGACATTCAGATAGTTTCGAGTTTCGGGTTCGGTTTCGAGTTCGAACTTACTTGAAACTCGAAACTCGAAACTCTGAACTCGAAACTAGTCTTCGGTGATGTCCCTGGATCCATTCGCACGTTCCACTGCGTCCTGCAAGAGCCCGATGATCTTTTCTTCGGCCTCTTCCCAAGTGCCCCGCAGGGTGCAACCAGCGGCGTTGCGGTGTCCGCCACCGCCAAACTTCTCCGCCACCTTCGCGACGTTCACGTCACCCTTGGAGCGTAGGCTGGTGCGGTAGACTCCCGGTTCGCATTCCTTGAGCATCGCGACGGCCTCCACTTCGCCGACGGTCAGCGGATAGTTAACAAAACCATCGGCGTCTTCGTCGGAGGCCTCGGCAAGATGTTGCATCTCCAGACTGTGGCGTAGCAGCGCCACGTGACCGGTCGAGTCGCGCCGGGCGGTGGAGAGGACTGAGCCCATTAATTGAATTCTGCTCCAGGGATAACTGGCGAACACTGCTTCCGCCGTTTTGGCAGGCTTCACACCGGTCCGCAAAAGCTCAGAAGCAACTTTGAATGTTCGCTCGGTCGTGTTGGAGTAGTGAAAAGATCCGGTGTCTGTGATGAGGGCTGTATAACAACACTCGGCGATCTCCTTCGTTACACGTACGCCCAGGGCCTTCGCCAGGTTGTAGATCATCTCACCGCACGCCGAGGCGGTGGAATCGATCCAGTTGATCTTGCCAAAAAGCGCGGTGGTTGCGTGGTGGTCGATGTTGACGACGAATTGCTTTTCGAGGTTGAGTAGACCAGGGCGCGCGATGTCGGAGCATTCAATAATGAATACGCCATCGTATGATTCATCTGCCGCCGGCGTGACTCTCACGTCGTTAGCGCCCGGCAACTTCTGGTAAGTGTGAGGCACCGGATCCCGCATGATTACTTCCACGTTCTTGTCCAGGGCCCGGAGCAACCAGTAAAGACCCAGGGACGAACCCAGACTGTCGCCGTCGGGACGAAGATGGGAAGTGATCGCAAACTTTTGCTTTGCTTCTATCAGCTCGACAACTTGACTAAGCATGGCCAGCAGAATGATGAATAGTGAACGATGAACGACGAACTAATACGATTCATCTTTCATTGTTCATCATTTACCCTTTCCTCGCCCTTCCATTCTTGCTCGATTTCCTGAAGCAGCTTGTCGACACGCTCGCCTTCCTCTTCGACGCGGTCGCGCACAAAATGAATCTCCGGAGTGCGAGGAAGGTTGAGGGAGAGACTCAGTTGTTTCCGAACGTAAGGAGCAGCGTGACGCAAAGCGCTGAGCGCCTGCCGGTGTTCCATTTCATCTCCAGCAACAGTGACAAAAACCTGCGCGTCACGACGATTTTCGGAAAGGCGAACGTCGGTCACGGTTACCATTGTAAGCCGTGGGTCTTCCAGCTCGTATCCGACAATCTGGGAAATCTCCTCACGAATAATATCTGCAACTCTCTCTGGGCGACGCATGGTTAAAAGCAGGAGCAGGCGGCAGGAGCAATCAGCAGGAAAGCCCTATTCGAAGACTTCTTCGTAAACCTGCGTCCTGCTCCTGTCGTCTGCCTCCTATAGTTCGGTGGCAGCGACCTTCTCTACGATATACGCCTCGATCTGATCGCCGACCTTAAGGTCATTGAAGTTCTCCAGGCCGATCCCGCATTCAAATCCTTCGCGCACTTCCGACACGTCGTCTTTAAACCGACGCAACGATGCGATATTGCCTTCCCAGCTAACAACGCCATCGCGAATCAAGCGCGCGCGCGCATTACGCCGGATATTGCCGTCGACAACCATCGATCCACCAACCACTCCGGCCTTGGGAACGCGGAACACTTCTCGCACATCCGCCTTGCCGATGATCCGCTCTTTCTCAATTGCCTCGAGCATGCCGATCATGGCCGCGCGAATCTCTTCCTCGACCTTGTAAATAATCGAGTGCAGGCGAATATCAACGCTTTCCT
>WNFZ01001703.1_pt1 | contig 21105 bp, 23 predicted proteins | sample 5400081 | NCBI WGS metagenome assembly WNFZ01 (sample SAMN13153365, study PRJNA577476) | soil metagenome | isolation source: 80 cm soil or saprolite under grassland replicate 1 | place: USA:California | collected 2016-06-15
ACGATCACTAGCTCCGTGTCGAGCCGCCATGCCAGGTCGATGGCGGTGTCGGTCGCCTTTTCCGCGGTGGGCGACCCGTCAGTTGCAAGCATCACCGGTTTCATGACGTTCCTCCTTGCGCTCAAAGATCGCGGCCGAGCCGCAGCGTGCAGTCTTTCGGTTCGACCTGGCTCACAGAAACAGCTTGGATTCAGTGCTCCGACCGGACATCGGGCGGATCCCCGATTTCGTTGCGGCGTTCTACGGACGCGGCGTTCCCAAAACGCCAGCGCTCCGAACAGCCACTCGATCCTTCACCACTGGAGGGCTCAACCACGCGGAGTTAGCGAGTGGCTGCTCCGTCCGGGACCTGCCGCTTCCAGGAGTATGCGGGCCGGGCGATCCGCGGCTGTCCTTCGAGGAGCGGCCGCCATTGCTCGAGGGCCGAACTGACGAGCCAGTGGAACGGGTCGTCGACGAGCCGGTCGACGATCCACTCGACCTCGTGCCCTTCGAACACGAAGACCACCTCGTCGGCGGAGAGGTAGACGGTGTGGCCGTCGAGTCCGCTCTCTTCCGGGTCGAACGGCGGGCCGTTGACGATCAACTCCGCGGCGTCGGCCTCGGCGCCCGGCTTCAGACGGGCAACGATCGCAAGCTGTTCCATGACTCTCTCCTTTCGTCGGCCGCCTGGGCGGCCAGATGGACGGGAACGAGCAGAACGGGGATACGGCCACGCTCGAGCACCTCTCGCACAACCGGTGCTCGACCGGTGGCGAGTTCCTGGGCCCATCCGAGCGCGATCAGATCGGACTCGGTCTCGGACGCGGCCGCGAGAATCTCTTCTTCACGCCGCCCGACCCGCAGCTCGACCCTGACGTTCCCCACGCCCCAGGGGCAGTAGCGTGCGACGAACTCCTCGCCCCACGCACGAGTCTGATGCTGCGGCTGATCCGTGAATGCGGGCAGCGTGGCCGCGTCGTGCACGTGTAGGACGACGATCTCAACACTTGCGTCCTGCGCAAGCTCGATCAGCGCCTTTGGCGCGAGCGACGTCGACGGAGTTCCCTCGAGTGGAACGAGAACACGCCGCAGAGCTCCAGACCAGGCGGCATCTGGCGGAACGACAACCACGGGCTTCAGGAGCGATGTGATGAGTTCCAGAGCGGTCGCCCCGACCGGACGCCCGCCCATGGGCAGCCGACGTGTCCCGACGACAAGCGCGACCACATCCTCGGCCTCGGCTGCCTCTACGAGGGCGGGAACGGTAGATCCGCTCAGTTTCCTTAGCTCGATTGCGGCTGCGGTTGCCGCACTGGTGGCAAGGCGGTCACGCTCGTCACCGACGTGTACGGCGTCGACCTCGGCGCCGAACACGCGCGCGAGGGCACCGGCCGTTGCCAGGACTGCGCGCGCCGCAACGCTGTTGTCGAGTGCTGCGATCACCCTTTTCACCTGCGTACCTCCTCCCAGATCCGCTCGCGAGAGACGAAATGCCGGCCAAGCCGGCCTCCGACAGAGACCGGAACAACCGGATCTGTGTCGATCTCGAGTGCTTCATGTTCGACCCGGATGTGAACCGGGTGCCCGTGGAACTGGAGCCTGAGCTCGAGCGCGTCCCAAGCCTCAGGTAGGTGCGGGTCGACGGCAAGCCCCGCTGACGACGCGCGCACGCCGGCGAAGCCGAAGACGAGCGCCTGCCAGACGCCGCCCATCGTCGCGAGATGAAGACCACCGGCGGTCGTGCCCGTCAGATCGTCGACGTCGATCCGGCACGAGAGCCGGAGCGCATCCACCGCCGGACCCATCCGTCCCGCGCGCGCAAACAGGGCCGCGTGGATCGCAGGCGAGAGTGAGCTGCCGTGCGCAGTCCGCGGCTCGTAGTACGCCAGGTTCGGCTCGAGCGAGTCGGCAGCCACCTCGTCCGGAACGAGGTGGTGCAGCATCAACACGTCAGCCTGCTTGAGGACCTGCGCGCCGGCCACGCGCTCGTGACCCAGGAGCAGGTCGGCGGCGATCGGCCTGCGCGGCGAGATGTCCGCGATGATCAGCGGCTCGAGCCGGTAGAAGCCTGCGAATTGCTCGTACACCCGGTCATTCGGGTCGTAGCCGTCGACGATCCCGTCGGCAAGCTCCAGCCAGCGTCGTCGCTCCGCGTCCGGAACGACTCCCGCTGCCAGCGCGGCCGCGCGGCGTAGGTTCCAGCGCGCCATCACGTTGGTGAAGGCGTTGTCGTCGACCGGCTCGTGGTACTCGTCGGGCCCGATCACGCCATAGATGTGTCCATGTCCTTTGCCGTCCGCTCGGATGCGGGAGGCCCAGTAGCGCGAGGTCTCGATCAGAAGCTCGCGCCCGGGACCCTCGGCAAACTGCACGTCATCCGTCCAGTCAAGGTAGGAGCTCGCCGCCCAGGCGATGTCCGCGACGATGTGCTCCTCGAGCTCGCCGGTGCGGATCGGAACGATGTGACCTGCGTGGTCGTACGCGTGAGAAGGCGTCACGTCGACGCCGGAGCCCGCAGACTCCCAGGGGAACCGCACGCCCGCGCGGCCGAGCGACGCTGCGGCGGCTCGGGCGGCATCGAGCCGGCGGAGCCGGTACTCGAGCATGGCGCGCGCCGCGAGCGGGTGGGTCGCCGCGAGAAATGGCAGGACGAAAACGTCGCTGTCCCAGAAGACGTGTCCGCGGTACCCCGGGCCCGTGAGTCCACGGGCCCCCACGGCGGCCTCGCCGGTCTCGCCTGCCGAGCCCATCAGATGGAAGAGGGCAAAGCGCACGAGGCGCTGCAGTTCGTCATCGCCCTCGATCCGGATGTCGGCGGTCTCCCAGCGCTCGGCCCAGCGCCGGCGGTGCTCCGTGAGCAAGCCGTCGAAGCCGAGCGCCTGCGCGTCCCGAAGACGGCGGAGCGCGTCCTCTGTGTCGGGCATCGCCGACGAATCCGGCACGTACGCCGCCAAGCGGTCGAGGCGATCTCCCTCGATCCGTTCGTCAGCCGCCGCGACGAGACCCCCTACGCCCGCGGGCTCGCGCAACCAGGTCGCTCGGTCCACCGAGCCTGCTTCGACGGCAGTTCCCTCCGCAGCCTCCAGCGGCTCGTCCGACTCGAGCAGCCGGCGCGCGCCGTGCGCGCGGAGCACGGTCGTCCCAGGCCGGGCGAACGAGGAGAACAGCAGGCTATCGAGCTCGAGTTGGCGACCGAGACGCTGACGGAGGAGACCCGTCCGCAGGTCGAGCTGACGCTCGAACCAGGCCGCGTGCGGAAGCTTGCCGTCCAGCCGGGTCCACACTGGGCACGAGACGAGATCGGTCTCGGGCCCCTCTCCTTCGTAAAGGCCGGCGGCGAGAACGCGTGGTCGCGCTGCGGGGTGCGAGCCGACCGGGCTGCCGCTCGTGCCGATCACACCGTCCGCGATTGTCAGTAGCGCCGAATGGACGCGCTCGAGCTCGGGATCGAAGCCCCGGATGGAAACCGTCCACGTCGGATCCCCGTCGAGCTCCGGAAGATCGCCCCGTCGGCGGCGCTCCAGCTGGTCGTTCAGCAATGCGACGAAGGCGGCGGGACCGCCACCGAGCGCGACCACTTCCTTCGGCACGCCCGTCGGCTCGCGTCCGACCGAGACGGCGACGGCGCGTTCCGCCTCGGGCGGGAGCAAGAAAGAGTCGCTTCCGGTCATGCCGCCGAGCGGACCGAACTCGTCCCCGGCGACCAGTACCTGCGACGAGCTGATGCCGCGTCGCCAGAGCTCGTCGAAGACCCAGCGCGCTGAATCAGCTTTGTCCGTAAGGCCAATCTCGTCATGCTTCGCATCACTCGTGACCTTCGCCGCCTCGAGGCCCGCCTCGCGCGCGGCCTCCTCCGCGACGCGAACCGTCTCGCGCAATCCGTCCAATCCGGCTCGTCGCAAACGTTCTTCGACCGCCGCGAGTAGCTCGGTGATCTTCGCCTTGGGTGGGTCCGCCCACTCGGGCTCCGGAATGAGATCGATCTTGCGCCGGTTGAGGCGCTGGGACACGATCTCTGCGCGCACGCCGCGTTCCGCGAGGCGGCGAACGGTGGCCTCGGCTGCGGCGTTCAGAGCAGCGTTCTCGGCTTGCGTGGCCTCGCGCCGCTCGACAAGCTCCGGCCCTCGTTCGACGACGAGGAAGACTTCCGATCCTCGGTTCAGGCATAGGTACAGCCGACCGGGACCGGCGGGCCGCGCGCCGAGCTGGCCGTCGACGTTGCCGATGTGCGTCCCGGTCACGACGGCCGCGTCCATTCCCGACGCGCAAAGCGCCTCGATCGCCTCGCGGACGGCAGACGCATCGGCGCTCCGGTCGGGGACGGCCGTTCCGTCCCAGTCAAAGAGGACCGCCTCGAAGCGCCTGTCGAGTGCTGGATGAACCGTCCGTGCCGCGACTGGGCCTCGCCCGCTCCGCGGCGCGCCGGTCTCAACGGTCAAAGCCCAACTCCTTCGACGATTGCCTCTGCGAGATCCAACACCGAGAGAACGCCGACCGCGTGCTGCGACCGGCGCTCGTCGACGACGACGGCATGCGTTGTCTGATACTCGCGCATACACTCGATCGCGTGCAACAACGTCTCGTCTCTCGCCACGATCGCAGCCGGCTTCGCGATCTCGGTCGCAGATCTCGTTGCCAGCGTGCCTTCGTACAGAGCCATAGCGATCTCAGCGTCCGTGACAACCCTGAGCGGCGCTCCCGGGAGCGTCACGACGACCGAGTGAATGCGATGCGCGGCCATGATCCGTGCAACCGCCAGGCCTGAGCAGTCCGGGCCGCAGGCGATCACGCCACGGTGCATCACCGCACTGACGCGCGCCGGCGCGGAAATCGAAGAACCGATCGATGCAGCGGCAGCCGAGACCATCTGACCTTCCTTCTCGAGCGTTGCCGCGATGATGGCGGAGCGTTGCGGAGCCGCCATCGGGCCGGACTCGGATTCGCCCGCGGCGAACTACTGAGCTTGCCCTACACCATCGCCGTTCCGGCACGCTGGTCTCCCGAACGACCGACGACGGGCCGGTCCGCGTGCGAGAGAACCTCGTGACGCTGCGCCCGGTTGTGCCGATGCGCATCAGCGGGGACCACGACGAGGAATCCGTAGTTGCCACCGATGGCTGCGGCACTGGAACGGTGCGAGGATCACACGAAGCCAGCAAAGAGGTGCCGCGATGACCGAGAACAGCACGCCCTTTCGGGTCCTGATCGCAGGCGCCGGCGTGGCTGCACTCGAGACCGCTCTCGCTCTCCGAGCTCTCGCGGAGGGACTTGTCTCGGTCGAGCTCGTCGCGCCCGAAGCGGAGTTCACCTACCGGCCGCTCGCTGTGGCGGAACCGTTCCGCGCCGGCGAGGTGCGCCGATTCCCACTTGCCCCGCTCGTTGCCGCGGCCGGGGCCGAACTCCGCCGGGGGATTGTGAGCCACGTCGATCCTGCCCAAAAGACCGTCACCCTCGATGACGGCGAACCTCTCGACTTCGACGCTTTCGTCCTTGCGCTTGGCGCCCGACCGCGTGAAGCAGTCGCAGGCGCGCTCACCTTCCGCGGGGCCCAGGATGGCCCCGCGCTCTCCGCGCTGCTCGATCGCGCGACTGCGGGAGAGATACGGCGAATCGCGTTTGTCGTCCCTGCGGGCACCACCTGGCCGCTGCCACTCTACGAGCTCGCGCTGCTAACGGCCGGCTACCTGAGCGACCGGGGAACGCGGGGCGTCGAGGTCCTCATCCTCACCTCGGAAGACCGGCCATTGGTGCTATTCGGAGTGAACGCGAGCGAAGCCGTGGCCGAGCTCCTCGAGATCCGCGGAATCGAGCTGGAGACCGGTAGCGCGGCGATCGAGTGGCGCGACGGCTTGCTCAGGGTCGCGGGCCATCTCACGATCGAAGCGGATGCCGTGGTCGCGCTCCCACAGCTCGTCGGGCCGGCGCTTTCAGGCCTACCGCACGACGGCACTGGGTTCGTCCCGATCGACGCGAACGGCCGCGTCCCCGGAACCGCCGACATCTACGCCGCCGGCGATTCGACGCAGTTCCCGCTCAAACAGGGAGGTATCGCAGCACAGCAGGCCGATGCGGTCGCCGCAGCGATTGCCTCGGACCTCGGCGCGGCCGTCGAGCCCACGCCGATTCGCCCCGTCCTCCGGGGACTGCTGCTCACGGGATTCGTTCCGCGCTACCTCCGCTCCGAGACTGGCACGGGCCGCTCAGTGGTGGATACCGAGCCACTCTGGTGGCCACCCGCGAAGATCGTCGGCCGCTACCTCGCACCCTTCCTGGCAGCGCAGCTCGGACTCGGGCCGGGACTCTCCGAGGCCGTCAGGGCCGGCGCGGTCGAGGTCGAGGTCGAGGTCGACCCGCGCAGCGCCGGCTCCTGGTCCGCGGTCTGAGACAAGCCAAAGTCCCGGCCTGGCACACCGCCGGCACACCGCCCGGAAGCCCAGGAGGCGAGGATCCTTCCTGCCCCGTATCCCATACAAACATGAGACCGCCCGGCGGGCGGTCTCATGAGGAAGTTGGGGCCGGCGCCTTGCTCGGAAACCACCGGGCGCCGGCCCGTTGTGCCGCGTCTAGCTGGACAGCGCGGCAATCCTCTTCCGGTGGAGCGCTGCGAAAGCCAGCACGATGAAGCCGATGCCGCTCAGAAGCAGCGCGATGCCGACGACGATCCCGAACAGTCCGAGCCTGTCGGCCATGTAGGAGACATTCAACGCGGTCGAGAGCGCGGTCTCGGTCACCCAGACGTTGCGGGCACCGTTCGCGACCGGCTGCCCCGTCGCCTTGTCGATGAGGGCGTACTTCGGGTTATCGGTTCCCCCGCCCACTGCGAGCTCCGACTTCGGAGTCCCAGGCTTTGCGGTCATCCGGCCCATCTCTGCGTACGCGTACCCACCGGTCGCCTCGAGCGCGTGGATCCGCATGTAGCTCGCGAATGCGCGTGCCCTCGGGCCGCTGTTGATCACCTTGCCGGCGACAGCGACGGTCGGAAGGTCAACGCCTGTCAGACCCGCCTCCTTCGCCTCCTTGGCGATCAGCGCGGGAGTCATGTCGGCTCCGCCGACGATCTTCTCCTGCTTCAGGCTGTCGACGACCGTCGAGCGGCCGCTGAAGCCCATGATGATCGCGACGACGCCGAACGCGACCAGGATCGCACCTGCGCCGAAGCCGCCCCACTCGAAGAGCTTCCGAATCAGGTCGCTCTTCGCAGGAACCGCGGTTGTTACCCGGTTCTCAGCTGTGATGGTGCTCATGCCGTGCCTCCAATCCTTGCGGTGGTGGTTCCGGGGTTTGGGTCCCAGTCAAGCGCGGTGCAGGCTGCACGCCATCGGGGGCGACCCGCCGAACTGCTGGGGCCTGCCCGCGATGTCGTTGCGGCTTATTACGATGCGATTCATGCCAGCGCGGGAAGAGACCAACCGTTTGCGGGCCCTCGTCGAGACGGGGATTGCGATCAACGCCGAGCTTTCGCTCGATGCCGTGCTCGAACGAATCGTCGAAGCGGCAGCGCACGTCACCGGCGCCCGCTACGCCGCGCTGGGCGTGATCGACCCTGCCGGAACCGCCCTGGAGCGTTTCATCGCGCACGGGATCGACACCGACACACACGCCGCGATCGGCGATCTTCCTCGCGGCCGCGGAATCCTCGGCATTCTCATTCGTGACGCTCGTCCGCTACGCCTCCACGACATCGGCGAGGATTCGCGGTCAGTCGGATTCCCGCCGAACCACCCTCCGATGCACACATTCCTGGGTGTCCCGATCCTTCTTCGCGGAGTGGCTTACGGGAACCTGTACCTCACCGAGAAGGAGGACGGTGAGGATTTCAGTGACGACGATGAGGAGGTGGTCACGCTGCTCGCAGCACAGGCCGCCGTAGCCGTCGAGAACGCGCGACTGTATGAATCGGCAACGGAGTGGTCACGACAGCTCGAGTCCCTGAACGAGATCGGTGCCGCACTGGTAAGCGAACTCGAGTTGTCCCGGCTGTTAGATCTCGTGGCACGTCGACTCCGCGAGCTGATCGGCGCGCGCCTCGTCACGATCGCCCTGCCGGCCGGGGACGAGCTGCGGATCGAGGCCGCGGATGGCGAGGGAGCGGAATCGTTTGTCGCCCTGAGCTTCCCGCGGTACGACTCCAAGACAGGCCGCGTGTTGGAGCGAGGACACAGCGAGCGGGTGGACTCGCTCCTCGAGGATCCGGAAGTTCATCAGGACGCGGCGCGGCACATGGGCGCCACGACTGGTCTGTATGTACCACTCGTACTGCGCGATGCAGCAATCGGGGTGCTCGTGGCGCACGACAAGCTCGGCTCGGACCAGCGCTTCGACAGCGCCGACCTTCGCCTGGCCGAGCAGTTCGCGTCCCGGGCCGCCGTCGCGGTGGACCTTTCGCGGCGTGTCGCCCGCGATGCACTACGGCGCGTCGTCGAGGGCCAAGAGGTAGAGCGTCGCCGGCTTGCCCGAGAGCTCCACGACGAAACCGGGCAGGCGTTGACTTCGATCCTTCTCGGCCTTCGTGCCGTCGAGGAAGCGGGTAGCGGCGATGGGGTGGTACGGAAGTCCGTCAGTGAGGTGCGCGAGCTCGTCGTAGCGACACTGCAGGACGTACGGAGGCTCGCTGTTGAGCTTCGCCCAAAGGCCCTGGACGACTTCGGCCTCGTACCGGCGCTCGAGCGGCTGGTGCAGACATTCTCCGAAGCGACGGGCATCTCGGTCGACCTCGAGGCGGGGTTAGGCGAGGACCGGCTCCCGGCGGAGCTCGAGACAACCCTGTACCGGATCATTCAGGAGGCTCTGACGAACGTCGTGAAACACGCAGAGGCGCAAAGCGTGAGCGTTCTGCTCGTCCGCCGCGAGGGCTCGGTGACAACGGTGATCGAAGACGATGGCCGCGGCTTCGATCCTACGAGCACCCGCGAGGATGGTCTCGGGCTGCTGGGGATGCGCGAACGTGTCGCGCTCCACGACGGTCGTCTTCAGCTCGAGGCTTCTCCCGGAGCGGGAACGACGCTCGTCGTCGAGATGCCGCTGTGATCAAAGTGGTAGTTGTCGACGATCACGCGGTCGTCCGCTCGGGACTGCGCCTTCTCCTCGATGCACACGAGGACATCGAGGTCGTCGGTGAGGCGGGCAACGCGAAGGATGCGATCTTTCGAGCACGCGCGCTGAAACCGGACGTGATGCTGCTAGACGTGGTCATGCCGGGCGAGAGCGGGATCGAGGCGCTACCCCAGCTCCTGAAGGAATCTCCTGAGACGAAGGTGCTCGTCCTCTCGATGCAGGACGACCCGAGCTACGTTCGCGAGGCATTCGGCGCCGGCGCCAGCGGCTACGTGCTCAAGGAGGCTGCCGATGAGGAGGTCGTTTCGGCGGTTCGCGAGATCGCCAATGGTGGCCGGTATGTCCATCCCAGTCTGGGTGCCCGCATGGTCGCCGCCGAAGCGACGGAAAGAGCCGCCGCCGAAGCAGATCCCCTCTCCGAACGCGAGCGCGAGGTGCTGCGACTTCTCGCGCTCGGTCACACGAACCAAGAAATAGCGCAAGAGCTCTACATCTCGGTGCGCACCGCCGAATCACACCGCGCTCACATCATGCAGAAGCTGCGGCTCTCGACGCGCGCCGAGCTCGTCCGTTATGCCCTCTCGCACGGGCTGCTCGCTGGGGAATCCGCTTAAGTACCGAGTCCGACGCCGAGCTTGTTCGTCTCGCGCGACCAGTAGAAGCACTCGTGCGCGATCCGTGGAATGCCCTCTACGAGCTTGTCCCACCGTACGACCGCGGGCGCGAGGGTCAGATCGTCGAGCAGGTCGTTGACGGTCCACTCAACGTCTGGTGCCTCGAAGATGAAGACCACTTCGTCAGCGGTCAGGTAGGCGGCATGGCGGTGAAGGCCCAGAGCCTCCGGATCGAATGGAGGCCCCCTGCGTAGAAGCTCTTCGGCCTCGTCGTGCGCTCCCTCGGCCAGCCGGGCGATGATCATCAGGCGGTTCATCTCGTCCTCCTCGCTCGTATGTCCCGAGCCTGCTGCTCCGGCTGCTCGTTCGCATCGGTGAGGACTGCGAAGGCCGCTACGGGTTTCCCGCAGGCTTCCGCTCGAAGATGACGAGCGTGCTGAGGTGCTCGTACGCAGTGAAGCGGTGATCGGCCCCCGCCTCGACGAAGACCGCAGTTCCCTCCTTCACGGGCACTTGCTCGCCCTCGACCTCGAGGACACCGGTCCCCTCGAGCACGATGTAGACCTCGTCGTCCTCGTGCGGCTGCTGGCGATCTGGCTCAGGTGCGACGAGGACGTAGACGCCGAGTTCGAGGCCGGCGGATTCGTGGACGATCTCGTACCCTCCACCGGCCTCCGCGAGCTTCTTCCGGAAAGCCGCGATCTCGAACGCGTGCACGCGATTACGCTACTTCACGTGGACGGTCAGGTGCAGGACGTAGTCCTCGCCGATCGTCTTCATCGACGACATCGAGGGATAGTCCTCTCCCGCCTTGGTCGTGAAGCGGTAGACGCCCTTGCGCGTCAGCTTCACGGACGTTGTTGCCGACATTCGGTTCATGCCCTGGTGCGTCAGCCTCAGCTTTGGGCCGGCCTGCTGGATCAGCCTGTGGGGCATGACGTCGTTGTTCATGAACCTCAGCACCGTTCCCGCCTTGAGCGTGACGGAGAGCGACGGCTTGGGATTTGCGTTTCCCAGCTGCCACACGTGGCAGCCGCGCATCTGATGGCTGATCGTGATCGTCGCAGTCCCGGCAGCGGGCGCCACGGACGCGATGACGAGGGCGGCAAACGCAGCGAAGGCGAAAGCTGCTCCGCCGAAAGTTGTCTTCCTTGACATGGTTCCTCCCTTTGGACGTCTCGCGCAGTGTCAGCTGCTTCCGCCGTCACGCCATCCGCGGCGCAACTCAACCGGCCTGCGGGTTTCCCGCAACCCGGCTGCGACCCCGTGCGGATGCGCGAGCGGGTGTCAGCGCCCATCCTGCGGACATGCGCCGACGCACGTATGCAATCTGGTGGAACGAAGGGAACGGGCCGCGCCATGCCGGCAAGCTCGAGGTCGGGATCCTGCACGTCCTGCTCTCAGGCAACGGCGCCGGACGAGTGGCCATCCCTCTCGACGAGCTCGCCTCGGTCGACTACGCGGGCGGCGAGCTGACCCTGGGGCGCCGCTGGGGTGCCGCGATTCGGATCGGAAGCCTCGATGCTCCGGGCGCGCTCCGCGAACTGACGGACGTGCTCGCACAGGCCGCTTAGGCGCTCGGCAGTCAGCTCAACTCGCCTAATCAGGCGCGAATGCCTGGAAGAACGTTGGGAAGGTCATCAAGAGCCCGAGCGCTATCAGCGCGCCCGTCGCATAGACGACCGGCTTCCACGGCGGTTCGGATCTGCGCAGGGCCGCCGTCAAGGCCGCCCAGGCTCCAAAGAAGACCGCCGTGGCGACGATCGTCTTGCCCGACAGGGGCCCCACCCGATCGTTCCACTGAAGGCCGTCTTTTATTCCCGTGCTCGCCTCTGCGAGCGTCGTCAGTAGTCCGAGGATAAAGATGCCCAGGCCGGCTGCGAGCATCACCGCCGCGGCCGGCCCGAACGGACGCGCGCCCTCAACAGCAACTGTCTGCGGAGCGCCCGCCGGTGTGCGTGTCTCGACGTTCATCATGCCTCCCTTCAGTGAACCGGAGCGGCCTTCGTGATTAGCGCGCCAAACAGGCCGGCGATCGCGGCCGTCGCGAACGCGCCGACGAAGAGCACGAGGACGATCATGCGCAACCGCCTGTCGGTGACCAGGTTGCGGCCGTAGTAGAGGACGAGCAACGCGGCCGCAGTCGCGAGCATCGGCGCGATCCAGGCGATGTGCTCTTTCCACTCCATCCCGAACTCGTGCCAATCCTTGGTATCGCCCGAGGTGTTCGAGAGCAGGAACTCCTTCGGCGAGCACTTGTCGTTGGGAGCTTGCAGGCCCTCGCAGGCCGCGAGCGACTTTCCGGCAATCGTCTCTCGATACCAGGGGTACACGACCCACGTACCTGTGATGACCGTCGCCCACGCGAGTACAGCCATTCCGGTCACACCCACCCGAAGGCGGAACAAGCGCTCGCGGATCCCCTCCGCCGTTACCAGCTCGGTCCGGAAGCTGTAGAGGCCAGCGAGCCCTCCCGCGAACGCGAGCAGGAACAGCGAACCGAGGATCAGTCCGTGGATCAATGTCCACGTTTCGCGCGACGTCAGCTCCATAGCCTGCCTCCTCGATTTCGGGGATTCTCGGGCGGCGAGCCTGGTCGGATAGGTGCTGGTGTCTTCCGCAGTCGAAGATCGCGGTATTCAAGACCCGGGATGCTCGCCTCGCACTTCACTGCGCCGATTATCGCGGAACCTGTTCCGGCCGTGTCTTCCGTAGGAACTACGGGGCGCTCTGCGTAGGTAACGCCCTACGAAAGCCGCCGAGACACCGATGGCTCGGCCGGGAAAGAGCGCGAATATCCAACTGATGCTTCCCGACGCCGAGCTTCTCTCCACCCGCGAGCGTGAGGTCTTGGTCCTGCTCGCGCGCGGCCACACCAACCGCGAGATCGGCGACCGCCTCCACATCTCCGTACGAACGGCCGAATGGCACCGAGCGAGCATCCGGCGCAAACTGAACATCACGTCGCGTGCTGGACTCGTCGCGTTCGCGGCCACGCGCGGGCTCATTCGCGACGAATGGACCTAACCGGACAGCCTTCAAACCTCTCGAATCCCCTGCGGCAGCTGCTGGCCGTGGTCTGTGTACACGAACTCCGTGCAGGACGAGCTCTGCAGCTTCAACAAAGCTGTCGGCACTGCCCATAGGCGCTGCCTACCTCATGATGCTCCTCACGAGGGCCCTCCAAGCAAAAGCCGCCTCAGTTTCGATCGCGACTAGGTGACGCTGGATTCCGCTGCGTCCGCCGTGAGCGTCGCCGTCGCCGCCGCCGCCGAAGCCGGCCGGCCGAAATGGAAGCCCTGCGCACCGTGGCAGCCGAGATCCCGCACGATCCCTTGCTGAGCATGGCGCTCAATCCCCTCGGCCACGAGCTGAAGTCCGAGCGCCTTCCCGAGGCCGACGATCCCCTCGAGGAGCGCAAGGTCGTCCGCGCCGCTGTCGATCTTGGCGGTGAAGCTGCGGTCGATCTTCACGATGTCGACCGGGAGTCGCTGCAGATAGGCGAGCGATGCGTAGCCGGTGCCGAAGTCGTCGAGCGCGAGCTTCACGCCTCGCTCCTTCAGGACGGCAAGTTGCTGCGCAGCGCGCTCGCCGCTCGCGACGAGCACGCTCTCTGTCAGCTCGAGCGTCAGCAGGTGACCGGGCAAGTCCGCGCGCTCCAGGGCATCGTCGACGTGCTCGACGAACTCCGGATGCTGAAGCTGCCGCGCAGAGACGTTGACGGCAATCTCGAGATCGCGGCCGAGCAGAGTCCGAAGACGCGACGCGTAGAAGCACGCCTCGAGCAGGACCCAGCGCCCGATCTGCACGATCAGGCCTGACTCTTCTGCAAGAGGGATGAAATCGAGCGGCGGAATCTCGCCGAGTGTGGGGTGCTGCCAGCGCAGCAGCGCCTCCAAGCCGACGACCTCGAAAGGATCGAGGTTGACGACCTGCTGGTAGGCGAGGGTGAACTGCTTCTCCGCGATAGCCGTGCGGAGCTCGCCGATCCGCTTGAAGCGGTTGAGGGCTGCCTGGTCGAGCTCGTCGTCGTAGAAGGCGTAGTCCGCGTCCCCGTTCGACTTCGCGCGGTACATCGCCGCGTCCGCCTGCTTTAGAAGCTCCGCGCCGTTGCTCCCGAGCGCAATCCCGACGCTGGCGGTCAGCGAGAGGTGGCGGCCTGCGATGTCGATCGGTGCAGTGATCTGCTCGACCAGACGCTCTGCGACCACGGCCGGCTCCGCCGGCTCGCCGACTGACGTGAGCAGGATGGCGAACTCGTCACCGCCGAGCCGCGCCACCGAGTCACCGGCCCTGATGACGCTCTTCAGGCGGTCGCCGAGCGTGGCGAGCACTTCGTCGCCCACACTGTGCCCGTACTGGTCGTTGATTTGCTTGAACTCGTCGAGGTCGATGAAGACGACCGCCGTGCCCAACTCCGTCTCGGAGCGAACCGAGACGGCGTGCTCGAGCTGCTCGTGGAAGAACGCCCGGTTCGCGAGGCCGGTGAGGGGATCGAAGAGCGCCTGCCGCCGTAGTTGCTCCTGGAGCTCTCGCTCGGCCGTGATGTCGAGCAAGTAGCCCTGCAGGTAGAGCGGCTCGCCCTCGTCACCGAGAACGACGACGCCGTCATCACGAACCCAGACGACGCTTTCGTCACGTGCAATGAGGCGATACTCGAGACTCAGCGGCTCGTGCGTCCGGTGAGTGCGGACGTGAGCGGCGAGCACGCGGTCGCGGTCGTCCGAATGCAGCGTGCGAACGAAGAGATTCGGATCGTCGCGCCACTCCTCGACGGTGTAGCCGAGTAGAGGCTCGATCTGCTCGCTGGTGAAGATGTTGGAGCTGGCCTCGTCCAGAGCGTCGACGTAGACGACCAGCGGCAGCTGCTCGACGAGCGTGCGGTAGCGTCGCTCGATCTCGCGAGCCTCGCTGTCCGCCGCCGCAGGGGCGGCCGCGCCATTCACGCCGCAGTCCACCAGACCGAAATCGGGCCACATCGACTGGCAGCGGTCACCCCAAAGGGGGATTCGACCTGGGCCCGGGGAGACATCGCACTGCGCCGCTGTTCGGATTGATTCGGGGGTAGCTGTTTTTAATCCTCGACACGCTCGGCACGGACTCCCTCGGCTGGGCGATGCAAACACGCGGGCTCCGCCCTAACTTGAGATCAGGATGGAGGTCGCGCCGCCGCCCGAGCCCGGCTCGCGCGTTCAGGAGCTGGGCGACCGCCTGATAGTCCGCTTCCGGCCGCACCGGTCGTGGGGCGAGATCGCGTTTCTCACCCTCTGGCTGACGTTCTGGACGTTCGGCGGAATTGCCGTCTTCTCCGCGCTGCAGGGCGCGGATCCGGGTGGACGCGGGTTCATGCTCTTCTGGCTGTGCGGGTGGGTTGTCGGGGAGTGCGCGGTGATCGTGATCATCGCGTGGCAACTCGCCGGGCGCGAGTTGCTGACCGTGATGCCTCAATATCTGGAGGTGCGGCGAGAGATCCGACGGTTTGCGCGGACGAAGAGGTACGACGTGGGGTTTGTGCACGACGTCGAAGCCGCGCGAGTGCCGAGCGATGAGGACGAAAAGCCGCGGGAGGACTTCTGTCTTCGGGTCTCATACGGCGAGAAGAAGGTTCGCGTCGGCGAGGGAATGGGCGAGCGCGAAGCGGAGTACATCGCTTCGACGGTGCTGTCGCGGATCCGGCCGCGCGCGCGGTGGGGCGAAGAGGGAGACGCCGAGGCGTACGACGCGAAAGGCCACCACCTCGAGTCGGCGGGCGACGACTACCGGGCAGCCGCAAGACCGTAGAGGACACTGCGTACCCGCAGCCGCGCTAAGGGGGACTCAAACGCGCCAGAGTAGGCGCTATACCCTCCTGCGATGTTCACCGGCGAGGAACGCGACCGAGTTCGAGAGCGTCTGCTCGAGCTCGCCGAAGCGGACCCCCGCGTCGCCGCCGCAGCGATCACCGGCTCCTACGTCACGGGGGAGAGCGACGACTGGTCGGACATCGACCTGGCATTTGCGATCCCGGGAGACCTAGCGGAAGCGCTCGAAGCCTGGACAGAACTCGTCTACCGAGAATTCACGGCGCTCCACCACTGGGACCTCCCTTTTGGGTCGAGCGTTTACAGAGTCTTCCTCTTGCCGGGCTGGCTCGAGTTGGACATCGCGTTCACGCCGACGGCGGACTTCATACCGCGCGGACCGAAGTGGCGTACCGTCTTCGGTGAGTCGGGCGAACTAACGCCGAGCGCGCCACCACACCGAGACGACCTGGTCGGGCTTGGCTGGCACCACGTCTTGCACGCGCGCGCGTGCATCGAACGCGGGAAGCCGTGGCAGGCCGAGTGGCTGATCAACGGTATTCGTGCGCACGTTTTGGCGTTGGCCTGCCTGCGACTTGGTTACCCAACGATGTACGCGAAGGGCGCCGATCTGCTGCGCGCCGAGGTGACCGCGCCACTAGAAGCGACGCTCGTTCGCTCGCTCGCCGAAGCGGAGCTGCGGCGCGCACTGGCGGCCGCCGCCGCTGCGCTGAAGGCCGAGCTCGATCGCAGCGACTCCGCACTCGGTGCGCGGCTCGGTCCGATGCTGACAGAGCTCACAGTGTGAAGGAGCTCATGCTCGCCGACGATCGGGGAGTCTTCTTCACGACACCACATTTCGACGGCTACTCCGCCGTCCTCATCCGCATCCCGGATCTTGCCCGCCTCGATCGAGAGGAGTTGCAGGACGCGGTGGTGGAGGCATGGCTGACCCGGGCGCAGAAGCGCGTGGCGAAGGCCTGGCTCGAGGAGCACAGGCTGACAGGCGACTAGGGCGCCACCGACGCCGGCACTTGCCTACGCCTCCGCCGCGGCATGCTCGAGAGCGTCGATCTCGATCTTCTTCATCTTCAACATCGCTCGCATGTCGCGCTGCGACTTCTCCCGGTCCGGATCTCGGATGGCTCGCACAACAGCGTCGGAGCGCGAGGCCCGCTAAGTGCTCAGTCGGATCCTTGCTCGATCCGTCGCACGACCGGTTCGGCCCACGCGCCGTAGGAACGCATCTGCGCGGCTGCGCGCTCGATGTCGTAGTCGGTCCTGCGAAACAGAATCTTGCCGCCCTGGTAGAGCGCCCAGGCGGCGCGCGCGTCGCCGTCGAGTGGCATGCCGACGCTGCCTGGATTTACGAGCAGAGTGTCGTTCGGGCCGGGGCGTCGGAACTGCCGATGGCTGTGCCCGAACAGGATTGTTCGGTTTGCCTCACGGACAAGGAGCCGCTCATCGCCGGCCTGTGCCTCAGGTGCGAAGCTCTCGATGTCGGAAAGTGGTGACCCGTGGCAGACGAGCATGTCGTCCAGCTCTGCCCGCTCGGGAAGCTCGTACAGGCGCGCAACAAGAGGCGGGCCGAGCGCGTCTCTCGCTGCTGTCAGAGCGGCCTCGAGGAAGTCCTTCGCGGCAGCGGGTGCTTCCGGCTCTTCGCGCAGCCACCGTTCGGCATTGCCGCGGATCCGTGCAACTGTCGGCAAGCCTTCGAGCCTCTCCGCGGTCTCGCGAGGCCAGGGCCCGAAGGCTGCGTAATCGCCACCGAGCAGGTAGCGCGTTGCTCCCGCGGCCTCGGCGTCGTGAAGGACTGCTTCGAGTGCGGGCAGGTTGCCGTGGACGTCGTACAGCAGCGCTATCGGTAGGCCACTCACAAGCTATGCAACCGCAGCGGCCGTTCCGTTGCGCTGCACCGCAGCTCCTGATCAGTCTCTCGACTCGACAACGAGCGCGGCGAGCACAAAGAAACCCGACGCGAGGAAGACGAACAGGAACACGGCGCCGACCGTGTGCGCCCAGCCCGACTTGAAGAAGAACAGAAACACGCCTCCGATCACCAGGGAGGCACCCGCGAGGGGCGCGAGCTCGCGCCGCATCTTCGGAGCGCGCCCCGTTTCCACCGCGAGATCGACCGAAGGTGCGTCGAACCGCCCTTTGAGGACGAGCCCGAACAACAACGCAAGCGCTGGAACGAGCAGGACCGCGCCGAGCGCCATGCTAACGATGACCGCGATCAAAGACGACCTCCCCGCCGCGGCCTCGTCGATGGTCAATCCCTTCAGGAATGTCGGCCGCTGCGCGGGGGCCCACCCGGCGATGATTGCCGCAACTGCGATTGACGCGCTGACGCGCGCCGCACCAAAGCGGTTCTTCCACACGAGCGCGAGCGTCGCAGTCCCTGCGACCGCGGAGACAACGACTGCAGCCAGGCCGCTGCCGCTTGTCAGGCCGTCCCAGAGCGGGCGCACGTCGTGGCGAACGACCGCGAGACCGCCGAGCGCAACTGCGCCGGCGACGACAGCGGTCACGAGCGCACGCAGGCGGAATGCGGCCGCAAGATCAGGGCGGCCGATGCGGACCGCGTCCGCTGCAAGGTAGACGGCGGCCAGGTAAGCGCCCGTTGCAACGGCCAGGACGCCGATCAGGATCGACGTCGGATTCAGCCAGCTGCTCCAGAGGTCGCCCTCCGCATTTCCGACGGGCACGCGAAGTGAGGCGATGCCGCCGACGACAGCGCCAAGTGCGAACGGCGTCAAAATCGACGACACGGCGACAACGACCTCGACGCGGCGCTGCTCGCGGGGCGTCGCCGTTCCTGATCGCAAAGCGTAGGCCGTCCCGCGCAGGATGATTCCGATCCCGGCGATGAACAGCGGCACAGCGAGTGTCGACGTGATCGAGCCGAAAGCGGTCGGATACGCGGTCCAGCAGACGACGAGGACAAAAACGAGCCAGACGTGGTTCGTCTCCCAGACGGGGCCCATCGCGTGGTGCGCATGCTCGCGAATTTCCCGATCGCGCTCGCTCTGTCCTCCGACCAGCTGCCACGCGCCGGCACCGAAGTCTGCACCGCCGAGCACCGCATAAGCGGCAAGGCCCAAGAGCATCAAGAGAAGCGGGATCTCAGCCAGGTCCAAGCGATCCTCCGACTGCCGCCGGCTCGAGCGGCGCGCGAGCGAGGCGGCGTAGCACCCACACCGTTGCGACAAGGAGCGCCGCATACACGAGCGCGAGCGTCGCGTAGCCCACGGGAATTCCGCCGGCGCCCGTCACCGCCTCCGACGTCCGCATCACGCGGTAGACGACCCAGGGCTGGCGTCCGACCTCCGTGGTGATCCAACCGCAGATGAGCGCGACCAACGCCGCAGGACCCGCGGCGACGAGCGCGAGATAGAACCAGCGCGAGCCTGGTAACCGCCGCCGCCGGAACCAGACCCCGATGTAGACGACCGACAAAAGCGCCAGCCCTGTACCGATCCCCACCATCGTCTGGAACGTGAACCGCACAATGTTCACGGGCGGCCGATCGTCCTCATTGACGGAGTCGAGTCCTTGCACCGTGGCGTTGAAGTCGTGGAAGGACAGGAAGGACAGGAGCTTCGGGATCTCGATCCCGTACTTGACCTCGCCGTCGTCGTACCAGCCGAGCACGTGCAGCGGCGCGCCCTTCGTCGTCTCACCGAGGCCTTCGAGGGCGGCGAGCTTCACTGGCTGCTCTTTCGCAACCGCGCGTGCCGCCCAGTCGCCGGCGAGGAGCTGGATCGGCGAAGCGAGGGCGGCGATGGTCAGCGGCACGACGAGCGCCACCCGCTCGTACCGCCCCCGCCGGCCGCGCAGCCACCCCCACGCATAAAGGCCGCTCATGACAAAGCCGACGACCATGTACGCGGCGAGATACATGTGCACGAGCTCGTGCCAGAAATAGTCGTTCCCGAACAGCGCCGCAAACGGGTGCACGTCGACGGCCCGGCCGTCCTGCAGCGTGAAGCCACTCGGGTGATTCATCCAACCGTTGACGGCGATCACCATCAGCGAGCCGCTGAAGCCAGTGATGATGATCGGGATCCCGGCGAGCATGTGGGCGCGCGGCGAGAGGCGGCCCCAGCCGTAGACGTAGATCGCGATGAAGATTGCCTCGAGGAAGAACGAGATCCCCTCGATCGCGAAGCCGAGCCCGAACACGTCGCCAAACGTCGCCATGAAGTTCGGCCACAGCAGGCCCATCTCGAAGCTCAGAATCGTTCCGGTGACGACCCCGACGGCGAACAGCGCCAGCATGATCTTCGACCACCGCCGCGCGAGCGTGCGATAGACAGGATCGCCGGTCCGGTGGGCGAGCCACTCGACGAACAGCACGAGCGCGGGGAACGCGATCCCGAAGCAGACGAGCGGGATATGCGCCGCAAACGAGAGGGCTTGCATCTGCCGCGCCTGCAGCAGGTAGTCCTGATCCGCCGGGCCGAATGCGACGGAGGAGACGGCTGCAGAGGCTGCGGCAACGAGCATCACGGCGACGCTACGCTGGCCGGCGCGCGATTTCCAGCGGTATCAGTTCAGGTCTCTGGCGTTGGCCCAGCCCTCGCGTCGTCGACGACCTCGTTGTAGGCGTCGCTGGTGTCGTCAGCGGCGTTTGCCGAGCTCTCCGTTCGTCGCCGACAGCGGGTTGAGGCGCTGGCCGGCTCGTGCTAACCGCCGAGCAACGAATCGAGGCCGGGAGCGTCGTCCGTCCGCTGGCCCGGCGCGGCTGGCTCGCGTACGTCCTGCACGTCGAGGCGGCCGATCTTATTGCCGACCGATTCGGCGAACCAGACGTCGCCGAGCGGCACCGCCGCGACTCCGATCGGCCGTGAGTTCGGGGTCGGGATCGCGAACTCGAAGATGACACCGTCGGTGGTCACGTGCGCCACCCGGTTAGCCGCCGTCTCGGTGAACCAGAGCGTCTTCGTCGTCGCAGGGGAAGCGACGCACTGGCCGAAGGTGCCGTAGCGTTGCGCGAACGCCGCGTTTCCGAGGGTCTCGCGCTGGAATGCGCAGGCCTTGGCCGCGCTGGCATCGGGGCCGCGCCGGATCGTGTTCGGCAGGCTCCCCGGCGTCGGGACCGGGAACTCGGTGATGAGTCCCTCGGACGTGATCCGCCCGATCCGGTTGTCGTCCGCAGGCGTGGCGCTGGACAGTCGTTCATCCTGCCGCTCTCGCCTCTTCGCACCGCAACGCCGGCCTTACTTTCGATGTCCTCGACGCGGTGAGTACACGAATGACGAAGCAGTAGGTGGAGGCCGCGCCACCCCCACCACTTATCTACGGAGCGCGGGAACTCAGCGACCGCCGGCGGTGTACGAGGAGCGGTCCTACAAGGAGGCACTGATGCATCGTTTGGTCTTCGTCACGGTCGCCTTCGGCCTCGCGACGATGGTTGCCGCCATCGGCGCGCCGTCCCAGCGCACCGCTGCGACCAAGGTCCGGAACGGCAAGATCTCGTTCTGGAGCGACCGCGCGTTCGGGGGACGCGCACAGATCTTCGTCATGAACCCGAATGGCACGCGTCAGCGGCGTCTGACGAACCTGTTCTCCGCGAAGCGCGGCGACTTCTCGTCTGACGGCAAAAGGCTCGTCCTCGACGGGCGCGCTCGCGAGACGCTCTACGACTTCGACATCTTCGTCATGAACGCCGA
>WNFZ01006908.1_pt1 | contig 21092 bp, 9 predicted proteins | sample 5400081 | NCBI WGS metagenome assembly WNFZ01 (sample SAMN13153365, study PRJNA577476) | soil metagenome | isolation source: 80 cm soil or saprolite under grassland replicate 1 | place: USA:California | collected 2016-06-15
GCAAATCCGACGACCAAAGTCCAAGAACGAGTCCACCTGCACCGCCGAGTACCGCCAGCGCGAAACCTTCAGTGAGAAGCTGGCGAACAATGCGCCAACGAGTGCCGCCGAGCGCGAGACGTATCGCGATTTCTTTGCGACGCGCTGTGCCGCGCGCGAGCAGCATGTTGGCGAGGTTAAGGCATGCCACCAACAGCACCGCGACCGCCATCCCAAGCAGCAATGGCGCGATGACTTTTATGCCGCTCTCGGTCCCGGGATTGTTACTTACCGAATTACGCGACATCGGAGCGGTCATGAAAGTCTGATCCTTTTGCTCGACGGGGTAGGCTTTTTCTAAATTAGCCGCAAGCCCTTCGAGCGCAGGCTTGGCTGCGCTGGCCGTCATCCCGGGTTTAAGCCGGCCCATGATGCGCAGTTGGGTTCCCTTTCGATCCTCAATCGTGGTCTTATTTCCCGACTCAAAATCGTTCGCGACCTGATCGTAAACACTCATCGGCAACCAAACTTCCGGCGACAGAATTTGCATCGTGCCAACGAAACCCTTTGGCGTAACTCCCACTATGGTGAACGAGCGACCGTTGATCAGTAATTGCGAGCCGAGCACGTTTGGATCGAGGTCGTGCTTCTGCCAGTAACTGTAACTGACGATCGCGACCGGCGTGTTATGGCCGGGCATTTCCTCTTCCGTCAAAAATGCACGGCCTCGCGCCAACGGAACGCCAAGCACCGAGAAATAGTTCGAGGTGACGATGGCACTGAACGCGCGCCGCGTATCGCCTTTCTGGCCAAGGCCGATCAACGCGAGATTGAAGGCCATTACGTCGCTGAACACCGTGTTCTGCTCGCGGATGTCGAGATAAGTGGGATAAGAAAAACCGCGAAATTTCTTCGGATCCTTCTTGTCCTGAGAAAAGAGCTGCACCATTTCATGCGGCTTGGCGTAAGCCGGCGGGGCAAAGAAAAGCCTGTTTACCAGGGTGAATACGGCAGTATTCACGCCAATGCCCAGCGCGAGCACGGTTACCGCTGAAATCATAAACGCCGGCGCCTTGAACAGCTGCCGGAACGCAAATTTAAAATCACGAATCATGGTTAAACGTCATGGCCTAGCGCCACCACTGGGTCAGCGCGTGCCGCGCGATGGGCCGGGATGTAACTGGCGAGCAAAGCGATTGCGGCCAGCGCGATCGTTACGAACAGGAAGGTCGTGACATCAAACGCGCCAACATTGTAAAGCAAAGCGGAAAGCAAACGAGTCGACAGAAAAGCGAGAACCAACCCAATGACGGTGCCGAATCCTACCAACTTCGCCGCGTGTCCCACAATAAGGCGCAGGACATCGCTACGTTGCGCGCCTAGGGCCATGCGAACCCCGATCTCATGCATGCGTTGGACTACCAGATATGAAATCACTCCGTAAATTCCGACGCTCGCAAGCAACAACGCGATCCCGGCAAAAGCACCAAGCAACACCATCGACATTCGGCGCGGAGCGATCGAATCGGCGGTGACGGTCTCGAGCGTGCGGAGGTTTGCGATCGGCTGATCGGGATCGATCGACTGGATTTCGCGCCGAATACCCGAAGCGAGCGTGCGAGGATCTTGCCTGCTCCGCACCGTTAAAATCATGCTGCTTTCAGCGCGCTGCGCGAGCGGCAGATAATATTCCGGTGCCGGATCGAGATCGAGTCCGCGATGCCGAATGCTTTGAACAATCCCGACAATGGTCAGCCATTTTGGATCCGGCTTGCGCGTATCGCTAAACGTGATGCGTTTACCCAGCGCGTCTTCATTCGGCCAATATTTTTTTGCGAGCGCATCGTTGACGATCACAACTCCCGGTGCGTTGGCATTGTCGGATTCACTAAAGAAACGTCCGCGCAGCGGCGGCGTCTTCAGCACCCGGAAATAGTCAGGTGTGACAGTGCGAATCTCTTCGTCTGGGCCCGCTTCGTTTTTACCAAGCACGCGGCCTTCGATCGAAAAAGAAGAATCCGAATTCGAGCCGCTCAGTGGAAGCATGGTTGTGAAACCTGCCGCTTCGACTCCCGGCAATTGCTGGACCCGGCGGAGCGCTTCGTTCCAGAAATTGATCATCGCTTCGCCTTCACGGTAGTCGGCGTTTTCGCGCTGTGGATACTTCGTATCCGGAAGATTCAACTCAGCTGTCAAAACATTGCTACGATCGAATCCTGGATCGATGTTCTGCACCCGCCCGTAACTTTTCAGTAAAAGCCCTGCGCCAACGAGCAGCACCAGCGCTAGCGCGATCTCAGCGATGACGAGGGAATTGCGTACCTTATTGCGCTCCGCACCTGCGGTTGACGAACGATCTCCTTCTTTGAGCGCTTCGGTCAGCTGCGGTTTGGCGGTGGCGAACGCCGGAATCAAGCCGAACAAAATTCCGGTCCCAACCGCAACGACTGCGGTCACAATTAAGACCATAAGGTCGACATTTACTTCAGCGAGCCGCGGAACAGTGCGTGCGCCTATCTGCTTGAGCAGTTCAAGCCCCCAAACTGAAAGAACAATTCCAGCGGCTGCGCCTGCAAGAGCGAGTAACACGCTTTCGGTCAACATTTGGCGCACCAATCGCCAGCGTCCGGCGCCGAGCGCGACTCGGATAGCCAGCTCGCGTTCGCGCGCGCTCGCCCGGGCGAGCAGCATGGTCGCGAGATTTGCACACGCGATGAGCAGCACGAAAATCACCGCGCCCAGTAAAATCGCCAGACCGGTCCGCATTCCACCGACGACTTGATCCTGAAACGGATAGATTCGGGCGCCGAACCCTCCGGTGCTGTAATTGCCGGGATACGCCCGAATCCAATTTGAAATAAGTTGGTCAAGTTGCACCTGCGCTTTGACCACCGATACGTCTGGTCGTAATCGCGCGATCAAAGCGTAACTGCGCGAGTAGCGCTCTTTTAATTCCAGCGGAGTGAAGGCGATCGGTTTCCAAATGTCCACACGTTCGGCAAATTGATTTCCCTGAACGCCGAAAAGCGGGATCGGAAATTCGAACTTCGCCGGCATCACCCCGATCACAGTGTAGTTGCGGCCGTTCAAAAGAAGCGATTTGCCAACAAGTGCCGGATCAGAATTAAACCGTTGCTTCCAAAGACGTTCGCTGATCACGATGATATCGTCGTGACCCAGTCCCTGTTCTTCACGCGCAAACGTGCGGCCTTTGACTGGCTCGACTCCCAGCAAGGGAAATAATGACGGCGATACGGCCGCGCCCGAAATGCGCTCCGGAACGTCGCCACCGCCGAGATTGAATCTTTGGAAAGTAAACGCCGCGAGGCCTGTGCTGCTCTTGAACTCCTTTTCCAGATCGAGATACTCTGGCGGCGAGACAGGGATCCGCTCAAGTCCCAAGGTCGCAAACCGCTCCCAGATCAGTACGAGCTGGGACGGTTGTTGATATGGCAGCGGCCGGACCAGAAGCGCGTTAATCAAACTGGATACGGCGGTATTTGCGCCAATCGCCAGCGCGAGCGTTAGGACAGCCACAACAGTGAAGCCGGGAGATTTTGCAAGCTGGCGAAGCGCGTATCGGAGATCGGTCATACGATTGCAATCAGCACTTTTTCATTCCATTCATTCCATCCGCAGCGCTTCGATGGGATCCACGAGGCTGGCACGCCGCGCGGGCAAAAAACATGCGATCAACGCCACAAGTGAAAGCGTTAGCAGCGCGCTGATCAGCGCCGCAGGGTCTAACGGTGCGACGTTGTAGAGGACACTCCTCAAAGCGCGGCTGGCAACCAAGGCGCCGAGTAATCCCGCAGCGAGTCCGATTCCGACAAGAACAGCCCCTTGACCAAGCACAAGCCGCAGGACATCACCGCGGCTGGCACCGAGGGCAAACCGAATGCCCATCTCGCGTGCGCGTTGGGTTACAATTAATGCCATGACCCCATAAAGTCCGATACTTGCGAGAATCAGCGCGAGTGCCGCAAATACACCGAGTAACGTCATTGTCAGCCGCTGCGACGCGAGGCTGTCGTCAATGTTTTCCTCCATTGTTGCGATATCGGAAACAGCCTGGTCGCGATCCAGAGCTGCAATTTGGTCTTTGATCGGACTTATCAGGGAAAGCGGGTTGAAACCTGCTTTCGCGCGGACGATGAGGTTCTCTTCATCCTTCGCAAACTGCGACGCACTGAAGTACATCATCGGCAGGTTGCGCGCGTCTTCCTTTTCACCCGGGGCATTGTTCCGGGTGTGCGGCACGATTCCAATAATGGTGAGTGGGATTCCATTTGCTATCGGCGGTCCGATCGTAACTGGATCGTCGACTTGCTTGCCGATTGGATTGGTGCCGGGAAAAAAATTTTGCGCGGCAAGCTCATCGATCACAACGGTTCCCGGAAGACCCCTGACGTCTTCCGGTGCGAAATCTCTGCCGCGCAGAATCGGCATACCAAGCGCGCGAAAGTAGTCCGGCGAAACAATTGCCATCTCGCTGATCGGTTCCTGGCCGGGCGGATCAGGCGGCATGCCGGTAATGTGGAATGAGCTGTCCCATTCGTGGTGATCGAATGGTTCGTTGTTGCAAATCGCCGCCGCGCTCACACCTGGGAGCCGTCTCACTCTCTCAAGCAATTGATCGTAAAAGCGAACGATCTTCTCCGGCGAATCGTAGCGCGATGGCGGCAACGCGATGCTCATCGTCAAAACGCCATGCGGATTGAACCCAAGCGGCACCTGCTCCGAACGCCAGAAACTCTTCAACGTTAGGCCAGCGGCCGCGAGCAGCAGGACCGCCAGAGCAACTTGCGCAATCACCAGGATTGCCCGGGCCCGCTGTCGTTGCGCGCCGCTACTGCCGCGCGCGCCCTCTTCGTGTAACTCGGCTGCCATCGAAGCCGTGTTCGAGACGCGCAATGCGGGCCACACTCCAACGAGCAGTCCGGCGATCACCGAAATGATGCTGGTGGTCACAAGGACAAAACCGTCGATATTCGTTTCTTGAAATCGAGGGACATTAGGCGGAAGAAGCGCGCGAATTGCCTCAAGACTCCACACGGCGATCAGCACGGCGCAAATGCCGCCTAGCAAGGCGACAACTCCGCTTTCCACCAATACCTGGCGCACCAGGTCCCAGCGGCTGGCACCAAGCGCGGCCCGCACGGCGAGTTCTTTGCGGCGCGCAATACCGCGCGCGAGTTGAAGATTTGCTACATTCGCGCACGCGATCAACAGGACGCAGCCTACGGCCGCAAGCAGCACGCAAAGAAGATATCGGTACTGGCCTACCGAAAACTCGAGCAGCAATTTTGCGGAAATCTGCCGGCCGGTGTTCGAATCCGGAAAGCGCCGCGAAAGTTCAGCCGCGATGGTGTCGAGCTCCGCGATTGCCTGCTTCAGTGTCGCTCCCGATTTTAAGCGGCCCAGACACGAAAAAGCGTCGTGATTTCCACGCGACAAAAAATCGTGATCGGCGCGTAGATCGGCCAGCGGCAGAAAGACGTCGCAGTTTCGCGGGAAACGAACACGTTCCGAAACAACACCGATAATCTCGCGCGGCACGCCATCGACATTCAATCGTTGTCCGATTGCAATCGGCAACGCGCCGAATTGCTTCCGCCAGACCCGTTCGCTAATGAGGGCTACTTTCGCCGCGCCAGGAACATCATCGCTCTTTACGAAATCACGACCGATCAGCGGGGGGACCTGCAAGATCGACAAATAATTCGCGGTGATGCGCCCAGCTCGAGCTGCTTCCGGCGGCGATGTCCCGTCGGAGGCAGAGAGGCTCACACCCTCCGTCCTTGCCAGCCCAAGATCGGTGAAGCTTTTCTGCGCGGCGCGCCAGTCGAGGTAATTCATGTAACTAACCGAGCCTGATTCGAAACCGGATGGCCCGAGCAATCTCTCGCGCAGCAAGATCAGTTGCTCTGAATGTGGATAAGGCAGCGGCCGCAACAGGACCGCGTTAACAACGCTAAAAATCGCAGTGTTCGCACCGATACCAAGCGCAAGGACCAGGATCGCAATGAACGTAAACCCGGGCTGCTTCAGCAGTTGACGGAATGCGAATTGGAGATCTTTGGCCATTGCGCGAGGTGATAATTTTTCATTCTGCCCGAAGCGCTTCGATTGGGTTTATGAATGTTGCGCGCCGCGCCGGCAACAAACACGCGACTAGGGCGATGGCGGCAAGCAATACCGCCGCTCCGCCGAGCAGAGCCGGGTTGTGCGCCGATACTTGGTAGAGCTGCGAAGCAATCAATCGGCCGAGCGCAAACGCCGAGACGATCCCAATCGCCAATCCGATGACGACCGGTTTCATTCCCTGATTTACGATCAGCCGCAGAACATCGCGGGTTTGCGCTCCGAGCGCCATTCGAACGCCGATTTCGCCGGTGCGCTGTTCGACGGAGTAAGCGACGGCTCCGTAAATTCCGATGCTAGCAAGCAGCAGCGCGGCTCCGGCAAAAATTCCAAGCAACCACATCATCAGCCGCGCCTGACCGAGCGCCTGAGCAACCACCGCGTCCATCGTTTGTGGAACGGCGATTGCCAAACCGGGATTCACTTTGCTTAGCGCCGATTGCACCGCCCTCGTCGCCGCATCCAATTTCAAGTTGGTGCGAATGGTTACGTTAACGAATGGAAAGTTTTCCTGGGCCCACGGCCGATAAAATTCCATTTCGGGCAATTCAGCGATCCGTTGAGACCGCACATCGCCAACGACGCCGACAATTTCCGCAGGCGTACTGTTGCTGGTAACCAGCAACGTTTTGCCGATGGGATTTTCGTTCGGAAAAACTTTTTTTGCGCCCGTCTGGCTTATGAGACAGACGTTTCTGCCTTCCATGAGATCGTGTTCATCGAAATCACGTCCGGCCATGAGCGGGATTCCCCACGTCTTGAGGTATCCCGGCACAATGTCGTGACTTGGTGCATTGGCCCGGTTCTCCAGCGGCGGCACATCGCGGTCCGCGCGCGCGTAAAGCGTGCGATTTCCTCCAGCGAGGGGAATATCACCGCTGACAGTCGCGCTCTCTATGCATGGCGCCTCCCGCAATACAGCGACAATCTGTTCGGCAAAACGCTGCCGCGACGGTCCGTCTGGATATTTCGCCGCCGGCATCGTGATCGCACCGGTCCACAGATTATGCGGTTGGAACCCGAGATTCTGCTGGCTCAACCGAATAAAACTCGTGATGAGCAATGCTGCGCCGGCGAATAATGTCACTGAAAGTGCAACTTGTGCGCCAACGAGAATTTTACGGAAGCGCTGTTGTCGAATGCTTCCACTGGTACCGCGGCCACCTTCCTTTAAACCACCAATCAAATCCGCGTGGGAGCCCTGAAGCGCGGGATAAATTCCCATCAGCAAACCAGTCAGCGCGGACAATGCAATGGTGAATCCAAGCACCGACAGGGAGAGACTGCTGGCTGTGTTTCCCTCAAGCGGAAGAAAATTGGACGCCATTTTAGGGACGACCGGCACAAGCCGCCACGCTAGGAATGCGCCGAGTGCGCCGGCAAAGAGACTGACCAGCAAACTTTCCCAAACGAAGAGCCTCACGATACTGCTGCGCGACGCGCCGACCGCCATTCGGAGCGCGATCTCTCGACGCCGACTGCTGAAGCGGACCAGCAAAAGATTCGCGACGTTGCTGCATGCGATCAGCAACACAAAGCAAACCGCAGCAAAAAGCGTCGCGAAGCCGGCGCGAATGTTTTCCGTCACGTCCTGTGGAAGCGTTTTCACTGATGTGCTGGCCGTGCTGTCGATCTTGTTTGCGTAGTTCGCGCGGTAACCCTGCTCGAGCGACGGCAACGCGGCGCGCACCTGTTCGAGCGTGATCCCCGGCTTTATTCGGCCAATTACCCGCAGAAACCCGGTCCCCCGCATCATGCGTTCGTACGAGAACCCCGGAATCTGAAATGGTTTCGTCGTCCAAACTTCGGCGACAGGATTCGCTCCAAACCATTGCGGTGGCGCGTTCGGCAAGACGCCAACAATCGTGTGCGGCGTTCCGTCGAGCGTGATGCTACGTCCAATCACGTTTGGATCGCCGCCGAGCCGCTTCTGCCAAAAACTTTTTGTGATCAGCGCAACGTCCGCGCTCTCCTCTTCATCAGGCCGAAAATTCCGGCCGAGAATTGGCCGGACGCCAAGCACATCGAAATAGTTCGGAGTTATTCTCCCCCCAAAAACCTGAACCGGATCACCGACTTCAGTAAGTGTGAAGAGGAACAAATTCTCGGCGGCGAAACCGTCAAAAAGCGTTTGTCCTTCACGGTAATGTTGAAAACGCGGCGCGGAGATCGCGATATCGACAAGATTGCGCGATTTGTCGCCGGCGAACATATGGACAACGCGCGACGGCTCCCTGAATGGCAGCCCGCGCAAAAAAAGATCGTTGATCAAGCTGAAGATTGTAGTGTTCAGCCCGATCCCAAGCGCCAATGTGATGATAGCAATGGCGCTGAACGCAGGAGATTTGCGAAGCTGACGCAAAGCAAACTTTAAATCATTCATATCACTCGGTGCGTAGTGCTTGAATCGGGTCAACGCGCGTGGCGCGGCGTGCGGGGAGTAGACACGCCATTAGTGCGGTCGCCGCGAGCAGAACTGTTGCGCCGCCGAGCAGCACTGGGTCGTGCGCCGAAACTTGATAGAGCTGCGCCGCGATCAACCGGCCGAGCGCGAACGTCGCAATAATGCCGAGCGCAAGCCCGCTCACCACCGGTTTCATTCCCTGGTTCACAACCAGACTCAACACGTCGTGCGTTTGCGCACCCAGCGCCATGCGAACTCCAATTTCTCCAGTACGTTGCTCGACGGTGTAAGCGACTGCGCCGTAAATCCCGATGCTGGCGAGGAGCAAGGCGACCCCGGCAAAAATTCCGAGCAACCACATCATCAAACGCGCCTGGCCGAGCGTTTGCGCGACCACCGCGTCCATCGTTTGCAGCGCCGCAATAGCCAAGCCGGGATTCACTTTCGTGAGCGCGGATTGCACCAGCCTGGTGACCGCATCCACTTCTAGATTGCTGCGGACGGCGATGTTAACGAGTGGAAAATTTTTCTGCGCCCACGGCCGATAAAATTCCATGCCCGGGGCATCGGCCACTCGTACCGAGCGCACATCGCCCACGATTCCGACAATTTCCCACGGCACACCGGCCAGGAGCAAACTCTTCCCGATTGGATTCTCGCCCGGATAAACTTGTTTCGCTCCTGCCTGACTGATCAGACAAACTTTCTGTCCGTCGGCGGTGTCGTGCTCATTGAGCCAGCCAAGAGCGGCACTCCCCAAGTCTTGAAATATCCGGGAGCAACCTCGTGACCGGGCGCGATCGCGCGCTCCTCGACTGGCGGAACATCTCGATCGCTCCGCGCATAAAGATAACGACTGAAGCCAACCAAAGGAATATCGCCGCTGATCGTCGCCCTCTCGAGACCCGGAACACTGCGCAACTCATGGAGTGTTTGTTCAACAAAACGTTGACGCGACGGAGGGTCGGGATACTGCGAAGTCGGCAGTGTAACCGCACCCGTCCAAAGATTCTGGGAACGGAAGCCGATGTTCTGCTGACTCAAGCGGATGAAACTCGTGATGAGCAGCGCTGCGCCGGCCAGCAACGTGACTGAGAGCGTGACCTGCGCGCCGACGAGGATTTTGCGGAAGCGCTGCTGGCGCACACTGCCGCTCGTGCCGCGGCCGCCCTCTTTCAACCCATCGACCAAATCGGCGTGCGAACCCTGAAGCGCCGGATAAATTCCCATCAACAAGCCGGTCGAGATCGACAATCCGATCGTGAACATGAGAACTGGTATTGACAAGCTCGTTGTGTGGTTCGCTTCCAACGGCAGAAAATTGGAGGCTATTCGCGGAACCAGCGGCACCAATTGCCACGCGACGAAAGCGCCGACCGCGCCCGCGATTACGCTGACGAGCAAACTTTCGAACACGAACAAGCGCGCGATGCTTGTGCGTGAAGCGCCGATCGCCATTCGCAACGCGATCTCGCGCCGGCGTCCGCTGAAGCGAACCAGCAGAAGATTGGCGACTTTGCTACAGGCGATCAACAAGACAAAGCTGACAGCAGCGAATAGCGTCACGAAACCGGCACGGAAATTTCGCGTCACATCCTCTGGCAACGTCCTGAGCATTGTCGTCAGCGCGCTGTCGATCTTGTTCGGATATTGGGCACGATAACTTTGCTCCAACGATGGCAATGCAGCGCGTGCTTGTTGAACGGTCATCCCCGGTTTCAATCGTCCGACTACGCGCAGAAAAAAGGCGCCGCGCATCATTTGCTCATAACTGAAGCCGGGAATCTGAAAAGGTTTCGTCGTCCAAACTTCCGCGATCGGGTTCGCCCCGAACCATGTGGCCGGCATATTTGGCAGAACGCCAATGATCGTGTGCGGCGTCCCATCGAGGGTGATGCTTCGCCCAATCACATTCGGATCGCCTCCGAGGCGCTTCTGCCAGAAATTTTTCGTTACCAATGCGACGTCGGCGCTTTCCTCTTCTTCCGGCAGAAAACTGTGGCCAAGAATTGGGCGAACACCTAGCACATCGAAATAGTTGGAGGTCAATCGGCCGCCAAAAATTTGGACAGGATCGCCAAGTCCGGTCAGCGTGAACGCAAAGGGATTCTCCGCAGCCAGACCGTCAAAAATCGTCTGGCCGTCGCGATAAAGCTGGTAACGCGGCGGCGATATTCCGACGTCGACCAAATCGCGCGCCTTGTCGCTGTTGTCGAGGTGAACAACGCGGGATGGCTCCTTGAATGGCAAACCGCGCAGAAACAGATCGTTGATCAAGCTAAAGATCGTCGTGTTCAGCCCAATGCCGAGTGCAAGCGTCAGGACAGCAACTAAAGTGAACGCAGGCGATTTGCGGAGCTGGCGCAAAGCAAACTTTAGATCATTCATATTATTCCGCGCGCAACGCTTGAATAACATCGACCCGGGCCGCGCGGGCGGCGGGTAGCATCGACGCGGCCACCGCCACCGCCAGCAGCACAAACGCAGAGACGGACACTGGCAAAACGCCAGGCATCGTTACGTCTGGGAAGCCTGCCATGATGCCCGCTGCGGCCAATGCGGCGCCTTCCGTAATGACATCCTTGAAAAGACGCTGCGGCTGCGATCCAAGCGCCAGTCGGATACCAAACTCCCGCGTGCGCGCGCTGACAGAAAACGCCAGCAGGCCTGCGACACCGACCACAGCAATCGACAATGCGACTGCGGCAAACACGCCAAACACCACCGAGTTCAAACGCTGCGGGGTGAGCACTTCAGCGCGGGCGTCTTCGAGCGTAGCGGCTCGCTCAATTGGTTGATCCGCGGACATCTCGCGAATGATCCGCGTGACCGGCGCGACCAGCGAATAGGGATTTGCACTTGTGTGGATGAAAAGGCGGCCGCGATAGAGCGGACCTTGTTCAAAGGTGTTGTAAATGGTGACGGTCGACTGCGGAACTAGATGCACGTCGTCGATATCAGCGGTGACACCGATGATGCGTTGCAATTCCGGCGGACCCTTGCTGTTGGTTTTCAAGACCGGATCGGTCCAGAACACGTGCCGATTGATGGGATCCTGATTGGGGAACATTCGCTGCGCCAGAGTTTGGCTGATGACTGCGACGCGCTCTTTGCTTTGCACGTCGGACTCATTGAAATCGCGACCCACAACGATGGGAACGCCCAGCGCGGCAAAAAACCCAGGAGAGATGACACGATACTGCGAGCGCGGATCATCTTCGCCGGCCGAGTGATCGTGACCATCCGCGCAAAATTGCAGAATGGGACCGGAGCCGGCATCGCGCCAGGGAGCAACCATCCCGAAGGCGGTTTTATTCACGCCCGGAAGCGCATCAATGCGACGAATGACTTCCTTATAAAAATCGACAAGTTGCTGGCGTGTCTTTCCATAAAACACAGCGGGCACGTTGATGGCGAGGACATGTCGCGAGTCCATCCCGGTCTCCGTTCTTTGCAGCGCAAGTAGCGTAGTGACCACCACACTCGCGCCGGCCAGCAATATGAATGATGCGCCGATTTGCGTGATGACGAATATACGTTGGCGGCCCTTGCTGCCGGTGATTCGAACGCTTCCACTCGAGAGGTGCAGCGCACCGGAGGCATCATCCGGCAAGCGCGGGACAAAAGCCAAAATCACCGCGGCGAGAATGGTGAGCGCCACGCCCACCCACAGCAGGCTGGAATCGACGGTAAGATCGAGGGCGCGGACGGAAAAGCGCGACGCGTAACGGGCCAGCACGTCAACCAGAAATGGCGCACTCCACATCCCAAGCGCCGCGCCGGCGCCGCAGAGCAGAAGACTTTCGGCCAGCAACATGCGGCGGAGCGCGCTGCGACTGGCGCCAAGAGCGGTCCGCACGGCCAACTCCTGTTCGCGCCGAACGGTCCGCGCCAGAATAAGATTCGCGACATTGGAGCACGCGACGACGAACACTAGCACTGACGCGGCGAGCAAAACGAGGAGCACGGTCCTCGCGCCCGAGGTGATCTGGTCGCGAAGCAGCTTGGCGGAAATCTGAAAGGCTCCTTGTCTCGAGTAAGCCTCGGGATGATCCTTTTTCATCGTCGCGTACACGGAGCGCAATTCGACGCGAGCTTGCTCTAGCGTCGTTCCAGGAGCGAGACGCGCGAAAAGTTCCGTCATGCGATGGGTACGCTCGGTGACCATCGTGGCCGAAAGATGATGCGGGCTGCTGGCGACGTTCGCGATAATTTCGGTCTCCTGTGGATACGGGACGCAAGGCTCGAGCACGCCGATGACTGTGGCGGAACGCTCGCCAAGTTGAACGGTCTTGCCAATCACAGAAGGATCTCGATTGAGAGTGTCCGACCAGAAACGATAAGTGAGGATAAGGACGCTAGCGGCCTTCGGGCCGTCATCTTCCGGGCTGATGAGCCGCCCGAGAACCGGATGCAGACCCATCACGTCGAAATAGCTCCCGTTGACCACTCCGCCATTGACTTCGCGAGGCTCGCCGAGCCCGATGAGAGTGAAGGCGATTGTGGAGAAATCGCCAAACTCAGTGAGGGTCTTGACCCGCTCCTTTAAGTCCCCAATCTCCGGCATCGACCAGGTGCTGTTTTCCTGGCCCATGCCCGGCGCGCTTTGCCGGACATAAATCAGCCGGTCCTCGTCGCGATTGACCAGCGGCTTGATGAGCACGCCTCGCACGAGCGTGAAGATGGCGGCGTTGGCGCCAATACCCAGCGCCAGCGTGATGACCACGACAAATGTAAATCCAGGCGATTTGCGGAGCTGGCGCAAAGCGAACCTTAGATCATTCATATCACTCGGAGCGTAGCGCTTCAATCGGGTCGATACGTGTGGCGCGGCGCGCCGGAAGCAAACACGCCAACAGCGCGGCGACGGCCAGCACGATGGCCGCAGCGCCGAGCAAAAATGGATCGTGTGGCGAAATCTGATAGAGCTGGGCCGCGAGTAGTCGCCCGACTGCAAATGTTCCGGCCAGACCAATGATCAAGCCGAGAATGACCGGGTTCATTCCCTGCCGAACGACCAAGCGGAGTACATCGATCGTCTGTGCGCCCAGCGCCATCCGTACTCCAATCTCGCTGGTCCGCTGCTCGACGGTATAAGCGACGGCGCCATAAATCCCAACCACCGCAAGAAGCAAGGCGATACCCGCGAAAACGCCGAGCAGCGCCATCGTCAAGCGTCGGTCACCGAGTGAGTCGCTGACGATGGCTTCGAGTGTATTTGGTTGGATAATCGGCAGGCCAGCGTCGATTTTCTTCAAGCTGAGCCGCACAATTCCGGTGGTCGCTTCGGGCTTGGTCGTGCTGCGCACGAGCACATTCAGAAATGGACTACTGCGTTGCGCCCATGGCCGGTAAAATTCGACGTCGTTCACTTTGGCCAAGTCTGCCGATCGCACGTCCCCGACTATGCCCACAACTTCGGCAGGCGCGCCGGTGCCATTGTCGGTGCCAAAAAGGATGCGGTGGCCTAACGGATCCTCGTTCGGGAAAAGTTTTTTGGCCGTGGCCTTGCTCAAAATCACGACTAAAGGCTGATCGACGCCGTCACATTCGCTAAAGTCCCGTCCGGAAACAAGTGGAATGCTCAGCGTGCGGAAATAGTTCGGCGAAACGCTGCGCGTGAGCCCGAGCGGGCGCTGGGTCAACGGCACCGGATTTCCATCAACCCGCGTGTAGGGCGACCTGGATATGTCCCCAGACAACGGCACCGCGCCGGTAACGGACGCGACTTCCACACCGGGCTCGTTTTGCAATTCCTCGGTCAAGCGTTGGACGAAACGAGCTTGCGAAGCAGGATCGGGATATCGCGACGGCGGCAGCGCAACTCCACCCGCCCAAATGCGCTCGGATCGAAAACCGGATTCCTGCCGGCTAAGCCGAACGAAACTCGAGATCAGCATCGCCGCGCTCGCCACTAATGCGACCGAAAGTCCGACCTGCGCTGCGACCAAACCGCGACGGAGACGATGTTGCCGATGACCACCAGTCGTTCCACCACCGCCTTCCTTGAGTCCTTCGACCAGATCAGCGCGCGAACTTTGCCAGGCCGGGTAAAGGCCCATGAGCAGACCTGTGATCAGCGATAACACCAGTGTGAAAACAAGCACGGGCAGATGTAATGATACGCCACTTTCCAGCGGAACGTTTTGCCCGGCCATATGCGGAACAACCGATACCGTCCAAAGCGCCAGGCATAATCCGGCGACACCCGCAATAACGCTGACCAGGGTGCTCTCGAGTACGAACAACCGAACGATGCTGCTTCGCTGGCCTCCCACCGCCATGCGCAACGCAATCTCGCGCCGACGTCCTGTGAAACGCACCAACAATAAGTTTGCTACGTTGCTGCACGCGATGAGTAACACCGCGCTCACCGCTGCCAGGAGTGTCATGAATGCAGGACGCAGATTTCCGGTTACGTCTTCTGCGATCGGCACCAAATATGATGCCCAACTGTTGTCCGCATTTTCTGGTCGTTCCTCGCGATAGCCTTGCTGGAGTGCCGGCATGGTGGCCTCCGCCCGTTGGATCGTTTCGCCCGGTTTCAATCGTGCAATGACACGCATGAAACTGACTCCCCGCATCAGTCGATCCTTACTGATGTCCGCGGGTTCGAAGAGTTTGTTCGCAAAGATTTCGGTGTCGCGGCCGAACCATGAGATCGGCAGATTGGCCAAAACACCTATTATTGTATTGGGCACGCCATTCAGTGTGATGCTGCGACCCAGCACATTAGGATCGGAGTTCAGGCGTTTGCGCCAGAAGTTTTCCGTTACCATCACAACGTCCCCTTTCGACTCTTCCTCTGGCAGAAAAGTACGCCCGAGCATCGGGTGAATACCGAGCACATCGAAGTAGTTGGTCGTTACATTGCGGCAGAACAACTGGATGGGCTCGCCTATTTCAGTCAGGATAAAACCGTTCCCCCGATCCGCGGCGATGCTGGAAAAAACAGTTTGTGCGTCTCGATAATGCCAGAACTTCGGTACCGAAAAGGGCATCTCCTTTAGATCGCGGTCCTTCGCTTCACCGTAAATGCGAACCACGCGTTCCGGCTCATGAAACGGCAGGCGACGCAGGAAAAGATCGTGCATCAAACTAAAGATCGCGGTGTTCATGCCGATACCGAGCGCCAGCGTGAGCACCGCGAGAAAAGTAAATCCGGGCGACTTGCGGAGTTGGCGCAAAGCGAATCTTAGATCATTCATCGTTCCTAAAGTGAGGGGCCGTGCCTGATACTTCCGTCCACCATAATCATCATTGATCACGTAAGGCTTGGGCTGGATCGATGCGGGTCGCGCGCCAGGCGGGCAGAAAACACGCAGTGAGCGCAACGGTGGTCATGATCACAAACGCGAATCCGAACGCCAGCGGGTCGCGCGGGCTGACCTTGTAAAGAAGATTGCCCATTAGGCGCGTCAGCACGAACGCCGCGATTGCACCGATGATGATTCCTGCGGTCGTTAGGCGCAGTCCGCGCGAGATCACCAGTCGCAAGACATTGCTGGCGTCTGCGCCCAATGCCATGCGCAAACCAAGCTCGCGCGTTCCTTGCGACACGGAATAGGACATCACCGCGCAAAGTCCGATCGCGGCGAGGAAGAGCGCCATTCCACCAAAAATCGCCAGCAACGCTACCGCCAGTCGTTGCGTGTAACTCATGCGATCGACTTGCTCCCGTAAACTGATGGTATCCAGCGGCGCGAGATTCGGATCGAGTGCGTGGATTTCCCGGGCGAGCGCGTTCATCATTGCGGACGCGCTTTGGTCCGTCCGAATGATGAAGCCGTTTTGCACAAAAAAGTTCTGGCGAACCGGCACATAGAAGAATGGGGTCGGCTGCTCAAGCTTGGTCCGGTACTTTGCATTTTTTGCCACGCCGACGACCTCCATCCATTTGTCTTTCACCTTGAGGCGCTGACCGACCGCGTCTTTTCCCGGCCAATATTTTGCCGCCATTGTTTCATTAACGATTGCAACCGGCGGTGCGTTTTCATCATCGTTGCGGGTGAACTCACGACCGGCCACGATCGGAATTCCGATCGTCGCGAAATATTCCTCGCCAACTTGGTTGTAATCCGCGGCAACCTGCTCATTGCGCGGCGGCTGATAGCCTTCGATCTCCAGCAGCGCGGACGAGTAATCCGCATAGCTGAAAGGCCTAACGCCCTCCAATGTTGCCGATTGAACGCCGGGCAGTGCCCGGATGCGCTTGAGCAATTGTTCGTAAAAAATTTTGGCACGATCGAGTTTGTAGCCGGCAGAGAAAAGATCTGCCGACGATACGACGACGTTCCGTGTCGAAAATCCCGGATCGGAATTTTGCATTTGCACCAGGCTTCGGAGCAGTAATCCAGTTCCGGCAATGAGCACAAAACTCAACGCCACTTGAACGAACACAAGCACTGAGCGCACTCGCGATCTGCCACTTCCCCCAACCAAGCCGCCGCCTTCGCTCTTCAGCGCGCCCGAAAGATCGACATGGCTCGCTTGAATCGCGGGTATCAACGCAAACAGCATTGTCGATCCGATGCAAACCGCCACGCTCAGAGCCAGAACACGCCAGTCGAGCTGTCCGGGATAATCAATGGTGATGCCTGGACTGCGGGTTGGAGACACCAGCACGAGAGCGTTACGACACCAATACGCGACCGTGAGTCCACCGGCGCTGGCGATTAGAGAAAGAAGCAGGCCTTCGGTGAAAAGTTGTTTAATTAAACGCCCGCGCCCCGCGCCGAGCGCGAGACGCATCGTCATTTCATGACGCCGAAGGAGTGAGCGCGCGAGCAGAAGATTGCTGACGTTCGCGCAGGCGATTAAAAGAACGAAAAACGCGACCCCAGTCGTGATCGCCAGCGTAGGCGACAGATTACCAACGGCGTTAAACGGTGTTTTCCAAAGCGGCAAAATTTCAAAGCCCTGTCCTCGGTTTGTTTCCGGAAAATCGTTCTCCAATCGCTGGGCGATCGCATTGAACTCCGCCTGCGCTTGCTGACGAGTTACGCCCGGTTTTAAGAATGCGTAGCCTTCGATCCAGCGCGCGCCGCGGTCTTCGAGTTTGTAGCCGGTCGAATCGAATGTCTCCTGCATCGACGTCGGCACCCAAAAGTTGAACGAGTATCCGATGAAGGTGCCGTGAAACTTTTCCGGCGCGACGCCAATGATCGTGTGCTGAACGCCGTTAAGATATTGTGTTTTGCCGATGATTTCCGGGGCGCCCTTATAACGGTCCTTCCAGGTTTGGTAACTGATCACTGTGACCGGATGCGCGGCTCGTCCTGTTCCTTCTTCCGGTCGGAAACCGCGGCCGAGAATCGGCTTCACCCCGAGCGAATCGAAATAGTTCGCCGAAACGATTCCGCCGACCGCGCGCTCCGCGCGGTCGCCAACGCTGAGCGTCGTGCCCATGATCTTGTCGACAATGAACGATTCAAACAGCGTCGAATTTTTTTCGAGATCGAGAAAGTCTGGATACGAAAGCGGGTTGCCCTGTTGCGCGCCCCGCGTTGTGCCGATGAGCGCGAACATCCGGTCCTGATGCGCCACGAGAGGGTAAGGGCGAATCAGAATTCCTTCGATCCAACTAAATACGGCAGCGTTGGTGCCGATGCCGAGGGTTAAACAGAGGATCGCCAGGATGGAAAAGCCGGGATTGCGCTGAAGCATTCGCAGGCCGAAGCGAAGGTCTTGGAGAAAGCTTTGCATTTGGTTGTTATTCGGCGCGTAACGCAATCATTGGATCGACACTCAACGCGCGGCGTGCGGGGAAGAAACAGGCCAGCAAAGCAGTTGAGATGAGCAACAGGGAAATTGAAACGAACGTCGCGGGATCGCTCGCGCTTACACCGAAGAGCAGACTAACGAGTAATCGTGTCAGGCTCCAGGCAGCCGCCAGACCGATCGTTATGCCGAGAAGAGTGAGCTTGACACCCTCGCCGAGGGTCAACTGCAACACATCGGTCCGCTCCGCGCCAAGAGCGACGCGCAAACCGATCTCCGCTGTCCGTTGCGAAACGGAATACGCCATCACGCCGTAAAGGCCGAGCGCGGCGAGGAGTAAACCGGATGCAGCCAGCACGCTCATCAAGATTGCGCCGAATCGTTCGGTCACGAGCACGCCGCCAAGGTTTTCGTTCATCGTCATCACGTTCGAGATCGGCAATTCGGGATCAATCGCGCGAACGGCTTCGCGAATGGCTGCGGTCACACTTGTTGGATCGACATTCGTTCGCACCACGAGATTGACCGGGAATTTGTTTTCGAGCTGCGCATAGGGGACGTACCAAACCGGGCGATTGATTCGATAATTAAAAAGGTCTTCCTTCACGTCTTTCACGACGCCGACCACGGTCATCGACGGCAAATTTTGATCAGCGCGGAGGCGCTTGATCCTTTTGCCGAGCGGATCTTCTCCAGGCCAGGCCTGGCGAGCGAGTTCTTCGCTGACCACGACCACCGGCAAACTCCCGGCGCGATCGCTTTCCTCGATCAATCGTCCTTTGATCAAGGTGACGCCGAGCGTTTTCAAGTAATCCGGACTAACGAGTCGATTAGAGGTAATCGGGATATCGTTCGGATTCGGCCGCGGGCGTCCCTCGACATCGAAAACGGAATCGTAGGCAATTTCTCGCTCGAGCGGAATGTTTGTGGTGGTCCCGGCGGAAATGACGCCGGTTAGATTTCGCACTCGTTCGAGGATTCGATCGACAAACGCGACGCGCTGCAGGTAGCCGGAATATTTCGATTCGGGCAAAACCATTTTCACGGTCAGGAGATTGTCCGGCCGGAATCCAAGATCGACATGTTGAAGCCGGTTGAAGCTGCGCAACATCAATCCGCCGGCGGCCAGGAGCGTCATCGCAGCCGCGATTTCGACAACGATCAAAACATTGAGCCAACGCCGGCCCGTCGCCGATGCGCCCGTTCGTTGGTCGCCCTGCTTGAGACGCGGCATCACTTCGAGCTCGCCCGCGCCTTTCAAAGCCGGAACCAATCCGAACATGACACCAGTCGCGAGCGTCACGAGAACGGCAAAGCTCAGAACGCGGGCGTCGATTTTGAAGTTGTGGAAAAAGCCGGCGAGCGAAACGCCGCGGATCGGATTCATCGCAGCCAGTACGGGCACAATCCAGTAGGCGAGGAGCAGGCCGCCGATTCCGCCGAGCAACGCGAGCAACGTGCTTTCGGTCAGAAGTTGCCTAACGAGTCGCCAGCGGTTTGCGCCGAGCGCGCGCCGCAATGCGAACTCGCGGGTGCGCGCGATTCCACGTGCGAGCTGAAGATTGCCGACGTTCGCGCAACAGATGAGCAACAAAAATACAACGCCAACCATGAGAGCGAAAAGCGCCTGCCGAACATGCCCGGCAAGATCGCCGAGCAGTTCCTGTCGCAGTGAAATCACCTTCACGCTCCAGCCGCGCCGAATTTGCGGATATTCCTCTTCCAACTGACGGGCGATCGCTTTCGATTCCGCATCCGACTGTTCGATGGTAATCCCCGGCCGGAGTTTTGCCACGACCTCGTAGTTAGGCGCGGCCCGCTCGGCCAGCGGCAAACTGTCTATGTTAATTTGCAGCGGCACCCAAATCTCGGATTCAGCCGGCAAATCAAACCCAGGCGGCATCACGCCGATAATCGTGTGAGTGCGGCCATCGAGATTTAGCGTTTCGCCGATAACGCCCGGATTTCCTCCAAATCGTCTTTGCCAAAGACCGTAACTGATGAGCGCCACCTTCGGACCACCGGGTCGATCTTCATCATTCGTAAAATCGCGCCCCAGAACCGGTCGAACTCCGAGAGTCGTTAGGTAATCAGCCATCATGGCTGCGCCGCGCGCGCGCTCCGGTTCACCGCGGTCGATGAGATTGAAAGAACTCTGCATCGCCGCGCCCATGATCGAGAAAGAATGATGTCGTTGTTTGTCGGCCGAAAATTCCAGGAGCGAGGTGGCGAACGGATCGAATCCTTCCCGCATGGCGACGCTGAAGACCAAGCGATCGAGATCTTTCATCGGCAGCGGACGAAGCAGGAGACTGTTGACCGCGCTGAAAATGGCGGTGTTCGCGCCAATGCTGATGGCGAGCGCAATGACCGCGATGGCGGTGTAACCGGGGGACTTGAGCAAAATCCGCGCGCCGTAGCGGAGATCATGCCAGAGTTCCCCAAGCATAAGTTGCGATCTTTCGTTAGGCGGCGATGCGGTCCTCCACCACGCGACCGTCAAATAAATGGACTGTGCGATCGGCATGCTGCGCGAAACGTTCATCATGCGTAACCATGCAAATGGTGGCCCCGTTCTCGTGCAATTCCTTCAGCAGATGCATCACCGCTTCGCCATTGCGCGAATCAAGATTGCCCGTGGGTTCGTCTGCCAGCAGAATGGCCGGCCTGCCTGCTAGCGCCCGGGCAACGGCCACGCGTTGTTGCTGGCCGCCGGAGAGCTGACTTGGCAAGTGTTTTGCGCGATGCGCCATCCCTACGCGCTCCAGAGCTCCGGTGACAAACGACTTGCGCTCACTGGCGCCCATTCCGCGATAAGTCAGTGGCAACTCGACATTCTCAAAGA
>WNFZ01001712.1_pt1 | contig 21061 bp, 25 predicted proteins | sample 5400081 | NCBI WGS metagenome assembly WNFZ01 (sample SAMN13153365, study PRJNA577476) | soil metagenome | isolation source: 80 cm soil or saprolite under grassland replicate 1 | place: USA:California | collected 2016-06-15
TCGAGGAGGGACTCGAGGTCGAGCTCGTTGATGTCGCCGACGACGAGCGTAAAGACGTCGTCACCGGCAAGAGCGCCGAGGTTGGCGCGCTTGCGCTCGACGCCGTAATAGGGAGAGAACGAATCGATCCCGACCAGCTGGTCGCCGCGCTTGGCAAGCGCCTCGGCAAGCTGCGACCCGATGAATCCCGCTACGCCGGTTACGACGACGCGCACACGTACCTCCTGTTTTTTAAGGCGTGCCGGGGACGACTCTAGATCGCCTGCAGCCCAGGCGAAGCTCAACAAACCGGTGGCATGCTCCGAACCCGCGCTGTGCAATGCAGCGAGCGACGAGTACCAAAGGAGGTCGACTTGGCCGCGCCGTACACGCACACGAGTTGGGTCGTGAAGCGAGGCCGCGAAGATGAATTCGTCGAACACTGGAGCGAGTGGGCGGACTGGAGCCGCCGCCAGGGCCTCTCGGCGAGCGCGATGCTTCTCCGCGACGTCGACAATCCGCAACGATTCGTGAGCTTCGGTCCCTGGGAGACGATGCAAGCCGTCCGGAGTTGGCGTGGCCTGACCGGTTATCAGGAACGGGTGGCGAAACTTCGCGAGGTCGTCGATGAGTTCGAGCCGCGCACGCTCGAGGTCGTGGCCAGACGATAACTCGACCGATTTCGACGTGAAGCTCAGGTGACGGTGCGGTGACGTCGCGCTGAGAGGTTCGGCCTTCCGCCAAGGACACGGGACCCGAGGGCTATCTCGAACGGAGGGCATGATGAAGCGACTCGCCGCCATTCCGGCAACGCCGAAACCACGTGTGTGAAGGAAGGCGGCGCGGCCCTCCTGCTCGTGTCACCAATCCGCCTGCGGGCCGTGAACTCGGCGCATGAGCTCCTTCATGCGATCTGACGGCTCGAGGCCGAGGCGCTCGGTGAGCAGGCGTTGGTAGAAGCGGTACTGGCGGATCGCTTCGACTGCGTTGCCATCGGCAAGATGCACGCGGATGAGCGCGCGATGCGCGCTTTCCCGCAACGGCTCCGCAGCGATGCTCGAGAGACCGGCCTGGAGCGCCTCGCGCAGCCGGTCGGCGCGCGTGAGCCGGTCGCAGAGCGCATCGAGCGCCCGCAGGCGCGACTGGCGGAAGCATTCGCGCTCGACCAGCAGCCAATCGTCGTACCAGTCCGGCAGCAAGTCGTGGGCAAGCACCGAAGGGTCGACGTGCTCCCCCGCATCGTTGTCGAGCGCCCGCCGCGCCAGCGCCTCGGCCTCGCGCAGATCGACAGCGACGTCGAGCGGGAGCCGGAGCTGCTGGTCGACGACGTCGATCACGTGGAGGCCGATCTGATGGAGTCGCCAGAGGACCGACCGCAAGCTCGCACCCGCGCGTTCGTCGGAGGTGAGGGGCCCAGAGCGAACCCGCTACGTACAGGCGCAACACGGGATGTCCGTGGAGCGCGACGAATGCGACGAGCCGCTGCACGCTCATCGGAAGCGGCACAGGGACGCCGTCGGACCACACGCCGAACGCGTTCAGGAGCGTCACGCGGACCGTCGGTGTGTCACGCGTGCGATGTGCTGCACGTCCGCGTTGCGGACTAGGCCGTTCGGCGACCGTCATCGCCCGATGCCGTTTAGGCGGGAGAACTCGACGCGCTTGCACCGACCGATCGGCCGCAGCAACGTGGAAGACCGCACGACCACGGCATCTCCCCCTTTGTCTCACGTTGCCGAGGGGACAACACTAAGCTCGCCGCCGAGTACTGTCAACGCAGTAGTCGACTAGGGAGAAAACACTAGGGCATCTTCTGGTAGAGCCTCCGGAATGGTCTCGTACGAGAGTGCGTTGCAGAACGTGGCGTATGGGGATGCTCGAGAACCTGCAGGCAATCGTCGCGGGGAAGCTCCCAGGCCCGCCCGTCGCACAGCTCCTGGGCATGCACCTCGTCGAGGTCGACGACGGGCGCGCCGTCTTCGAGCTCGACACCGACGGCCGCTTCTGGAACCCGATGGGGACCGTGCACGGCGGGATCATCTGCGACCTCGCCGACGGCGCGCTCGGCGTCTGCTGGGCGTCGACGCTGGCCGAAGGAGAGACGTTCACGACCGTGGAGCTGAAGATCAACTTCCTGCGTCCGGTTCGCGAGGGCAGGCTTCGGGCGGTCGGAACGGTGACGAAGCGCGGCCGGCACATCGGCATGACGGAGTGCGAGGTCACCGACGCGGAAGGCCGCCTGGTCGCGAAGGCGTCCGCGACCGTGATGACGCTGCGCGGCGTGCTCGCGGACGGCCGCTAAAGCCGCTCTCGGCGCTGTCGGCGCCGTCCGCGATTACCCCTGCGCCGCCACCTCGTACTCCTCCGTGCTGACGACATTGCCATCGAACGGACGCACCGCATCACTTCGCAGACGCGACGCAGCCACGCGGCTGGCCTCCATTGCCGCCCGCGTCTCCCAGAGCGTCATCGTCAGCAAGCGGCCGCTCTCCGCGCTCACCAGCAGATTCGCGCCGACGAGGCCTGCCAGCTCGCGAATCCGGTCGATCGCTTCCCGGAAGGTCTCCGTGGCCTCGTCCATCCGGTCGACGGGAATCTCGTACGTGCTGACGCGGGCGAACATCTCGACCTCCTCGGCTCGGCTACCGCTCTCGATTATGCGTGCTCGCGCCTCATGCTTGGCGTGCGCTCGTGTGAGAAGCTAGCGCCGTGGCGCTGCTCGAGGTCGACAACGTCAGTCGACGCTTCGGCGGAATCCTCGCTCTCGACCAGCTGTCGCTGACGGTCGAGGAGGGCGAGATCGCGGGGCTGATCGGCCCGAACGGCGCCGGAAAGACGACGGCGTTCAACGTCATCACGCGTCTCTACAAGCCGCACGGCGGCGCCGTCCGCTACGAAGGCGAAGACCTGCTGCGGCAGCCGGCGCACCGAATCGTGCGCCTGGGGATCGCGCGCACGTTCCAGAACCTGCAGCTCTGCGCGCACATGAGCGTGCTCGACAACGTGCTCGTCGGAACACATTCGCGCATCGGGGCAAGCCATGAACGGAAGGCACGCGCCGAGGCGCTGGAGATCCTCGAGTCGCTCGGCCTCGCAGAGCTCGCGCCGGCGCCGGCCACGGGAATGCCGTTCGCGACGCTGAAGCGGATCGAGCTCGCGCGCGCGCTCGCCGCGCGCCCGAAGCTCCTCCTGCTCGACGAGCCGGCAGGCGGCCTCAACCACGAGGAGGTCGGCCACCTGGTCGAGCTCATTCGAAAGTTGCGCGCCGACTACGAGCTGACGATCCTGCTCGTCGAGCACCACATGAATCTCGTCATGAACGTCTCCGACCGCGTCACCGTCCTCGACTTCGGGCGGACGATCGCGGCGGGCATGCCGAAGGAGATCCAGTCGGATCCCGCGGTGATCGAGGCATACCTCGGCGCCGGGGCGACGACGCGCACGGATGCCGCTGCTCGAACTGACTGACGTCCACGCGCGCTACGGCCAGGTGCGCGCGGTGCACGGCGTGTCGCTCACGGTCGACGAGGGCGAGATCGTGGCGCTGCTCGGCGCGAACGGCGCCGGTAAGACGACGACGCTGCGCGCGATCTCCGGCATGGTCGCGCGCGAAGGCTCGCTCGTCTTCGACAGCAAGCCGCTGCCGCGCAAGGCGGAAGGGACAGCGCGGCTCGGCATCACGCACGTTCCCGAAGGGCGCGGCATCCTCGGCGAGCTCACGGTCTGGGAGAACCTCAAGATGGGCGCGTACCTGCGGCGCGACCGGAAGGCGGTCGCGCGCCACCTCGACGACGTGACGAGCGAGCTGCCGTGGCTTGGCCAGCGGCGCGACCAGCAGGCGGGAACCCTCTCGGGCGGCGAGCAGCAGATGCTTGCCCTCGCGCGGGCGCGCCTGTCGAAGCCGCGGCTGCTCCTGCTCGACGAGCCGTCGCTCGGCCTCGCGCCGCTCATCGTCGAGCAGTTCTTCGCCGTCGTGCGCCGGCTGAACGAGGAGCAGGGGCTGACCGTGCTCGTCGTCGAGCAGAACGCGAACGCCGCGCTCGACATTTCGAATCGCGCGTACCTGCTCGAGGTCGGGAGGGTCGCGCTGGAGGGTGCGAGCGCAGAGCTGCGCGAGCACGAAGGCGTCCGCAAGTCGTACCTCGGGTATTAACGACGTGGCCGAATTCATCCAACAGGTGGTGGCGGGGCTCGGCGACGGAGCGATCTACGCGAGCCTCGCGCTCGCGCTAGTCCTCATCTACCGCGCGACACACGTCATCAATTTCGCCCAGGGCGAGATGGGGATGTTCTCGACGTACATCGCGTGGGCGCTGATCACACATCACGGATGGTCTTTCTGGCCGACGTTCGTCTTCACGCTCGGCATTTCATTTCTCGGCGGCTTCGGCATCCACCAAGCGGTGATCCGGCCGCTGCAGCGCGCGGGCGAGCTGACGGTCGTCATGGCGACGATCGCGCTGCTGGTCATGCTCAGCGGTCTCGCGAGCTGGATCTGGCAGCCGGATGAGAAGGTGCTCGACTCTCCGCTCGTGGGTGGGACGTGGTCGGTCGGCACCGTGGCGATCCCACAGCAGGCGGTGTACGACCTGCTCGTCGTACTCGGATGCGTGGTCGTGTTGTGGGCGCTGTTCAACTTCACCAAGCTGGGTCTCGCTCTGCGCGCCTCGGCGGTCAACCCCGCGGCGAGCCGGCTGCTCGGCGTCCGCGTGCCGTGGATGTTGTCGATCGGGTGGGGCTTCGCGGCCGTGCTGTCGGCAATCGCGGGTTTGCTGGCCGCGTCGGCGCAATTCGTCTTCACGCCGACCTTTATGCAGGTCGTGATCATCTACGCGTTCGCGGCGGCCGTGCTCGGCGGCATCGAAAGCCCGGTGGGCGCGGTCATCGGCGGCTTGACGCTAGGCGTCACGATCAACCTGCTTGGGACGTATTTGCCCGGGCAGATCACGCCCGACATGCGCCTCCCTGTCGCGCTGGCGATCCTACTTCTGGTGCTCGTCTTCCGCCCGAGCGGCCTGCTCGGCCGGACGCTCGTGAGGCGCGTGTGACAGCGCGGCGCCTCCTCCCAGGCCTCGTCGCGACGCTGCTCGCGGCAGCGGCGGTCTGCGTGCTCCCCTACTTCCTCAGCGACACGCACGAATACCGCTTCGCGTTCGTGGCGACGTTCTTCATCGCAGCGCTCGGGCTGCAGATCCTGACGGGGTATGCCGGCCAGATCTCGCTCGGCCACGGCGGCTTCATGCTCGTCGGCGCGTACGTGACGACGATCCTGAGCGTCGACCACGGCTGGAACGACCTGTCGACGATTCCGCTCGCCGGACTCTTCGCGGGCGTCCTGGGCTTCCTGTTCGGCTTCCCGGCGCTGCGGCTGCGCGGCGTGTACCTCGCGCTCGCGACGTTCGCGATCCCGATCGCGCTGATCGCACTCGCGAAGAAGTACTCGGACTTCACGGGCGGCGGCGGCGGCAAGCCGCTGACGCGCGTCCTCACCGGCCACGAGGCCTACGTGACGACCTGGCCGATCGCGGGCGGAATGTTCGTGCTCGGCTGGTTGCTCCTGTCCGGGAAGCTCGGTCGCGCCTTCCGAACGATTCGCGAGTCGGAGATCGCCGCCGTCTCGTCCGGCATCAACCTCGCGCTGACGAAGACGCTCGCCTTCGGAATCTCGGCGTTCTTCGCAGGCGTCGCAGGGTCGCTCTACGCGATCATCATCGGTTTTGTAAACCCCGACACGTTCCAGATCGAGCTCTCGCTCCTGCTCCTGATCGGCGTCGTCGTCGGTGGGCTCGGTTCGCTCGTCGGGGTCGTCGTCGGCGCGCTGTTCATCGAGTATGTGCGGCTGTACGCGCCGGAAATCCTCAGCTGGGTCGAGGCGCCGTTCGGCTCGCCGCTCGACCCGAAGCGCGCCGGCGCGCCGGCGGCCGTGTACGGCTTGATCCTGCTTGTCGTGCTGTTCATTTCGCCCTCCGGCGCGGCCGGACTGCTCAGGAACGCTTACAAATCGCTGGCGCGACGGGCTTATACTCTTCGAAGAACGTAATTCCCCGCGGTTACCAAAGGAGAGAGGGCATGAGGATGAAGTTTGGTCTGCTCGCGGCCGCGTTGGCCGTAGCGGCGATCACCTGCGTCACCGCACTCGCGGGCGCGCAAGCGCCGCCCGGCGTCACGAAGACGAAGTTCGTCATCGGCGGCACGTTCCCGTTGAGCGGTGCGGCTTCGTCGTACGCACCGATCCCAGTTGGCATGAAGGTCTACTTCACGCACATCAACGCGCGCCGCGGAGCCGATAAGAAGCGCGGCGTCGCCGGCAGGCAGATCGTCTGGAAGTACTACGACGACGGCTACAACCCGGCGAACACGGCGCAACAGACGCGCAAGCTTGTCGAGGAGGACAAGGTCTTCGCGCTCTTTGGCGGTCTCGGCACGGAGCCGCAACAGGCCGTGGTCGACTACCTGAACCAGCGTAAGGTGCCGCAGCTGTTCGTCTCCACCGGAGCGACGGAGTTCGGCGCCAACTTCAGGTCCAAGCCGTACACGATTGGCTGGCAGCCGGACTACTTCGCGGAGGGCACGATCTACGGGAAGTACGCGGCTACGAACTGGCCGACGAAGAAGATCGGCATCATCTTCCAGAACGACGACTACGGCAAGAACTACCTCGAGGGCCTCAAGAACGGCCTCGGCTCGAAGGCGTCGAACATCGTCACGGAGCAGGGGTTCGCCGTCACCGACACGAGCGTCGCGGCGCAGGTCTCGAGGATCAAAGCCGCGAACGTCGACGTTATCGCCATTTTCGCGACGCCAACGCCGACGATCCGCACCTACGCCACCATGAAGGCGCTCAAGTTCAAGCCGGAACAAGTGATCGTCAACTCCGTCTCGGCGACCGATACGTTCATGAAGCTCGCGCTCGCGAACGCCGACGCGGCGACGCTGGACGGCTCGATCAGCACTTCGTACCTGATGGACGTTCAGGATCCGAAGTACGCCAACAGCGCCGGGATGAAGCTCTTCAAGGCGCAGATGGCGAAGTGGGCGCCGAACGCGGACGCCAACAACGAGCTGTTCCTCTACGGCTTTGCGAAGGCGTACGACGTCGTGAAGGTGCTCGGGCTGGCGGGGAAGAATCCGACCCGAGGACGGCTCCTCTTCGCCGCCCGGCACATGAACTGGAAGAACCCGTTCACGATTCCGGGCATCACCGTGAAGACGAGTCCGACGGATCCATTCCCGATCTCGCAGCTGAAGCTGATCCGCTTCAATTCGAGCACCGTGCGCTGGGCGGAGTTCGGGTCGCTGCTCCTCGGCCGCGGCGGCACGTAACCGCGTCGCGCAACCGTTCGACAGAGGGGCCGGGCAACCCGGCCCCTCTCGTTTCCCTCGCCCGCTTCGCTTTCCGCTCGGGGCTCGCGCCTTCGGCGCTTACATTGGTAGGCGGTCGCAGAGAGCGCTGCTTCGGCCTCGGTTCGTGAGCGGTGCGGCCAAGCCGCACCGCCGCATGAAAGACGGTTACGTGAACGCGCTCTCGCCGGTCAGCGCCCGGCCGATGATCAGCTTCTGGATCTGGCTGGTTCCCTCGTAGAGCGTCGTCACGCGCGCGTCGCGGAGGTACTTGCCGACCGGATACTCGTCGATGTAGCCGTAGCCGCCGAACACCTGCACGGCGTTGTTCGCGGCGCGGACCGAGACCTCGCTGGCGTACAGCTTCGCGACCGACGACTCGAGGGTGTGCTTCACGTGCGCGTCGGCAAGCGCCGCAGCGCGCCAGGCGAGCAGCCGCGCAGCGTCCGTCTCGACCGCGATCTCGGCGAGCAACTCCTGGACGAGCTGGAAGCCTGCGATCGGCCGGCCGAAGGCGGTGCGCTCGCGCGCGTACGCGACCGACGCGTCGAGACATCCCTGTGCAATCCCCACGCAACCCGCAGCGAGCGAGATCCGGCCGACGTCAAGCGCGGACATCGCGACGCGGAAGCCGCCGCCGAGCTCCCCGAGGCGGTTCTCATCGGGGACGCGCACGCCGTCGAGCGACAGCTCGGACGTGTCCTGGGCGCGTAGCCCGAGCTTGCCTTTGATCGGCCGTGACTCGAAACCGTCCGCGTCGGTGGGCGCCAGGAAGCACGTGATGCCTTTCGGGCCTTCGCCGCCGGTGCGCGCGAAGACGAGCGCGATCGATGCCCATGAGCCCAGCGTGATGAACGTCTTCGAACCGGTGAGCACCCAGTCGTCGCCGTCGCGCTCTGCGCGCGTGACGAGCGCAGCCGCGTCCGAGCCGCAACCGGGCTCGGTGAGCGCGTAGCAGCCGAGCGCCTCCCCGCTCGCGAGCTTCGGCAGCCACTCGCGCTTCTGCTCCTCCGTGCCGAAGCGCGCGATCGTCTTGCCGACGAGGCCGACATTGACGGAGACGATGCCGCGCACCGACGAGTCCGCCTTGCCGAGCTCCTCGACGACGAGCGCGTACGAAAGAACATCGAGGCCGCTGCCGCCGTACTCCTCGTCCCAGCCCGCACCGAGGTAGCCGGCGTCGGCCAGCTTCGGCACGAGCGAGCGGTCGATCTCCTCGGCGCGATCCCAGTCGCGCGCGTGCGGCGCGATCTCGTGCTCGGCGAACTCGCGCGCCGACGAGCGGATGAGCTCCTGCTCCGAGGTGAGGCGCAGATCCATGCCGCGGTAATCTCACACACTTGAGAACTCGACCCACGATGAGCCTTGTGCCGCCGGGCCGCGCTGGGCGGCGCGATGCGGCGTCCTCGGTCGCCCCCATATGGCAAACATATGAAGGCTCCCTGTGTCCTTGCCTCGCACCGTCCATCGCACCCCGTCGACGAAGCGTCATCATGGGCCGAGTTCTATGCCCGACCTGAGTGGAAAGGTGGCGATCGTCACCGGCGCGGGCCGAGGGATCGGCCGCGAGCACGCGCTCGCGCTCGCGCACGCCGGCGCGAAGATCGTCGTCAACGACCTCGGCGCGTCGCTCGCCGGCGAGGGCGCGGACGAAGGGCCGGCGCACGACGTCGTCCGCGAGATCGAGGCGCTCGGCGGCGAGGCGGTCGCGAACGGCGAGAACGTCGCCGATTTCGCCGGCGCGCAGAGGATGATCGAGCAGGCAGTCGATCGCTTCGGCCGTTTGGACATCCTCGTGAACAACGCCGGCATCCTCCGCGACCGAATGCTCGTGAACATGGACGAGCACGAGTGGGACGCGGTGCTCGAGGTGCACCTGAAGGGGCACTTCGCGCCGACGCGCCATGCGGCTGCTTACTGGCGCGAGCGCTCCAAGGCCGGTGACGAGCTGCGCGCGCGTGTCATCAACACGTCGAGCCCGTCCGGCGTCTTCGGCAACGTCGGCCAGGCGAACTACGGCGCTGCGAAGGCCGGCATCGTCGGCTTCACGCTGATTGCAGCGCAGGAGCTGCAGCGGTACGGCGTCACCGTCAACGCGCTCGCGCCCAACGCGCGCACTCGGATGACGGAAGCGGCGTTCGGCGAGATCCCGGCGCCCAAGGACAACTTCGATCCTGCCGATCCGGGGAACAACTCCCCCATCGTGGTTGCGTTGTGTGCCGACGAGGCGCAGGAGATCACCGGTCAGGTGTTCTTCGTCTACGGCGGTGCCGTGAACATGCTGCGCGGCTGGGAGGCCGGCGAACTGTTCTCGGCGGGCGAGTCGCGCTGGGATCCGGACGCCCTCTTGCAGGAGCTGCGCGAGCGTTTGCCGGACGGCGCTGCGCCGGCAGGGATGCTCGCGTCGATGCACGCGGCCGGCGGCCAGTCGATGCGCGAACGATGAGCGCGCGCAACCTCGCGCGGCTCGCCGAGGAGGCGGCTGAGCGCCGTGGCGACTACGACGCGCTCTGGTTCGAGGGCGCGTGGTTCCGCTCGAGCCAGCTGCTCGAGCGCGGTGCGCGACTCGCGCGCGGGCTCGTCGAACTCGGCGTGAAGCCGGGCGACCGCGTCGTCGTGATGATGGAGAACTCGCCCGACGTCGGCGTCGTGTACCACGCGATCGCGCGCGCGGGCGCGGTCGTCACTCCGGTGATCTTCCTCGTCAGCGCCGAGGAGCTGCGCCGCATGATCATCGATGCGGAGCCGTCGCTCGTGATTGCATCTTCGCTCGTCCGCGAGACCGTCGAGGCGGCGGCGGACGGCGTGCCGATCGTGACGGAGCTCGCGGAGCACGAACGCGGCGAGCCGCTGTCGATCGTCTCGCGCGCCGGCGACGACCTGGCGGCACTTGTCTACACCGGCGGCACGACCGGCCGCGCGAAAGGCGTCATGCTGACGCACGCGAATCTGTGGGAGGCGGGGCGGCGCGGACACGAGGCAGGTCATGTCGACGGCATCGACCGCTCGCTCTCGTGCCTGCCGTTGTCGCACTCGTATGGGTTGCTGGTGCTGAACGTGAGCCTGCACCATCCCGGCCGGCCCCAGTCCGTGCTGATGCGCTGGTTCAATGCCGAGACGTGGCTCGAGCTCGCACAGGAGCACCGCAGCCAGATCGCGCCGGTCGTCCCCTCGATGCTCTACATGCTGCTGCGGGAGCCGATCGAGGACTACAACCTCTCCGAGCTGCGCTACGTCGCGTCCGGCGCCGCGCCGCTCGCGGCGGAGGCGATCCAGGATTTCGTCCGGCGCGTGCCGGGCGCCGAGATCCGCGAAGGCTACGGACTGACGGAGACGTCGGCGCTCGTGTCCACGAATCCGCCCGCCGGCATCAAGTACGGCACCGTCGGTGTTCCTGTCCCCGGCACAGAGGTACGGATCGTCGACGGTGAAATTTGCGTGCGCTCGGATCTCCTGATGAAGGGGTACTGGAACGCGCCCGAGCTCACGGCCGAGACGATCCGCGACGGCTGGCTCTACACGGGAGACATGGGCGGAGTCGACGAGGAGGGCTATCTCACGATTCTCGACCGGAAGAAGGATCTGATCCTTCGCGGCGGCTTCAACGTGTTCCCGCGAGACGTCGAGGAAGCGCTGCTCGAACATCCCGCGATCGCGACGGCCTGCGTGCTCGGACGCCCCGACGAGGTGCAGGGCGAGGAGGTGGTCGCGTTCGTGACCCTGAGCGAAGAGATCGACCCGGATGAGCTTCTCGCCTTCGGCAAGAAGCGTCTGGGCGGGTACAAGTATCCACGTGAGATTCACGTGCTCGACGCGCTGCCCCTGACTTCGATAGGCAAGCTGGACCGCAAGGCGCTGCGCGAAAGGCTGACGGTGCAAGGAGGAAGGACAAGATGACGACGACGCTGACGATCGACGAGCTCGAGCAGTCGGGCGAGCGCGAGCTCGGTACGAGCTCGTGGCACGACATCACGCAGGAGCAGGTCAATACGTTCGCCGACGCGACGGGCGACCACCAATGGATCCACGTCGATCCCGAACGCGCAACAGCAGGGCCGTTCGGCGGCCCGGTTGCGCACGGTTATCTGACCCTGGCGATGCTCCCGATGCTGCTGAGCGAGATCGTCTCGGTGAGCGATGCTGTGATGGGCGTGAACTACGGCACGGAGAAGATCCGCTTCACGAGCCCCGTGCCGGTCGGCTCGCGCGTGCGCGCGCGCGCGAAGCTGTTGAAGACACAGCGGCGTGGGCCGAGCGTGATCTGGAACGTCGGCGTCCAGGTCGAGATCGAGGGTAAGGAGAAGCCGGCGCTCGTTGGCGAGATCGTCTACATGGCCGCGGGAGCGCCCGATGCCTGACGCCGTCGTCGTCGCAGCGGCGCGCACGCCGATCGGCCGTGCGGGCAAGGGCTCGCTCGTCGACGCGCGTCCCGACGACCTCGTCGCGTTCGCGATCGACGCCGCCCTGAAGAAGGCGCCCGAGCTCGAGCGCGCCGAGATCGTCGACGTGATGGTCGGCTGCGGCTTCCCGCAGGAACGGCAGGGGATGAACCTCGCGCGCCGTGCGGCGCTGCTCGCGGGCCTGCCGGAGACGGTTCCCGGCACGACGGTGAACCGCTTCTGTGCGTCGAGCCTGCAGACCATCCGCATGGCTTTCCACGCGATCCGCGCCGGCGAGGGCGACGCCTTCGTCGCGGCAGGCGTCGAGTCGACGACGCAGGTGAGCGGCTATCCGAAGGACGCGGAGGAGCTGCACCCGAAGCTGTTCGGCGACGACGCGCCGATCGCGAATGTCTACATACCGATGGGGCTCACGGCGGAGAACGTCGCGGAGAAGTGGGATGTCTCGCGCGAGGACATGGACCGCTACGCGCAGCGCTCGCAGGAACGCGCGGTCGCGGCTCAGGACTCCGGCTTCTTCGAGCGCGAGATCACGCCATGGGACGGCGTCGCGGCGGACGACGGTCCGCGTCGCAGCTCCACGCTAGAGAAGCTCGCGCAGCTCGAGCCCGCGTTCAAGCCCGGCGGAAAGGTGACGGCGGGTAACGCGTGCCCGTTGAACGACGGCGCCGCGGCGGTGGTCGTGATGTCGGACACTCGCGCGGGCGAGCTGGGCTTGAAGCCGCGCGCGCGGATCATCGCGTCGGCGGTGTCGGGCGTCGCTCCGGAGATCATGGGCGTCGGCCCGATCGAGGCCGTGCGGCGCGTGCTGAAGCAGGCGGGGATGACCATCGACGACATCGACGTCGTCGAGTTGAACGAGGCGTTCGCCGCGCAGGTGCTGCCGGTTTCGCGCGAGGTCGGTATCGACCCGTTCGGCGAGAAGCTCAATCCGCACGGCGGGGCGATCGCACTCGGCCATCCGTACGGGATGACGGGCGCGCGGATCATGAACACGCTGCTCAACGATCTCGAGACGCTCGACAAGACGATCGGCCTCGAGACGATGTGCGTCGGCGGCGGTCAGGGCATGGCGATGATCGTCGAGCGGCTCTAGCGAAAGACAGCCTGCGACTGGACGACGCGCGCGACCGGTCGTCCGGCCGCGTCGACGACATCGGTCTCCACCGCGATCACTGTGCGGCCGACGTTGAGCGGGCGGCTGATCGCCTCGGCGTAGCCGTCGCGAACCGGTCGCAGGAAGCTCGTGCTCGACGAGATCGTCGCCGTGCCCTTCGCCCCGTCCGGCAGGTTGAGGAACGCGCAGACGCCCCCCGCGCTATCGGCGAGCGCCATCAGCGCGCCTCCGTGCATGAGTCCGCCGGCGGTGCAGAGGTCTTCGCGCCAGGCGAGACGCAGGCGAACTTCCTCTGGGCTCGCGCCCACAGCCTCGATTCCGAGCAGCCCGCCGAACGGCATCGCGTCCTGCCAATCCATCTGGCGGGAGATACTGCCGCATCCGGACCGCAATGACGATCCCCTTCTCCGGCGTGCCGCTGCACGAGCTCGGCCCGCTCGTGCGCCGCATCGAGGATGCGGGCTACGACAGCGTCTGGTCGGCGGAGTCGACGGAGTTCGACGGCTTCACGCCGCTCGTCGTCGCGGCGGAGCACAGCAAGCGGGTTCGGCTTGTCACAGGGATCGTGAACGTGTACACGCGCGGCCCCGCGCTGCTCGCGCAGACGGCCGCCGCGCTCGCGGACGCGAGCAACGGCCGCTTCGTGCTTGGGCTCGGCGCGTCGTCGAATGTGATCGTCGAGCACTGGAACGGCATCCCGTTCCGGCGCCCCCTCGCGAAGGTTTCGGAGACGGTTGACTACCTGCGCACGGTGCTCGCGGGCGAACGCGGCGCCGGCGGGTTCAAGCTCGCGTCGCCGCCCGCCGCGCCGGTGCCGATCGTGCTCGCGGCGCTGCGCGAACGGATGCTCGGGCTTGCGGCGGAGAAGGCGGACGGCGTGTTCACGAACTTCCTGCCGCTGAGCAACGCCGGGCAGGTCGTGCGCACGTTCGGCAGGCCCGACAAGGAGCTCGCGTGCCGCTTCTTCTCGATTCACGGCCCTGAGGAGGATGCGCTGGCGACGGCGAAGCGCACGTTCGTCGCCTACGCGACCGTGCCCGTGTACGCGGAGTTCTTCCGCTGGCTCGGCCGCGGCGACGAGATCGAGCCGGTTGTCGACGCGTGGAACGCGGGTGACCGCAAGCGAGCGCTCGAGCTCGCACCCGAAGGACTCGTCCGCGAGACCTTTCTGCTCGGCCCGGTCGAGGCCCAACGCGAGCGGCTCGCAGAGTTTGCCGACGCGGGAATCGAGACCGCCGTACTCGCTGTCTCCTGCTCGCCGGCAGAGGTGGCGCAAGTGATCGACGCCTTCGCGCCGAGTTAGTCACGGTACGACGCCGTACAGGTGCCACGCCTCCGAAATGCCCTTGAGCTGGTGCTCGCCGCGGTCCTCGAACGCGATACCCGAACCGGCAACGAGGTCCTTGACCGTGCTCGAGACGATGACCTCTCCGGGCTGCGCCTGCGAGGCGACACGCGCCCCCGTGTGCACGGCGATGCCGGCCACCTTCCCGTCCACGAGCTCACACTCGCCGGTGTGGAGGCCGGCCCGCAGCTCGAGGCCGAGCTCTTTCGCCGCCCCGGTGATCGCACTGGCGCAACGGATCGCTCGCGCCGGCCCGTCGAACGAGGCGAAGAAGCCGTCGCCTGCGGTATCGAGCTCCTTGCCGCGGAAGAGCGCCAGCTGGTGCCGGATCAGCGCGTGATGCTGCTCGAGGAGCACGTGCCAGCGCGAGTCCCCTAGCTCGGCTGCGCGCTCGGTCGAACCGACGATGTCGGTGAAGAGAATCGTCGCGAGCACGCGTTCCGGCTCGGCCTCCAGCTCCGAGTGGACTAGGAAACGCTCGATCTCGAGGGTCGGCTCGTCGCCACCGGTAGCGATGCCTGCATCGATCCCGGGAACCATGATCGTCTTGGCATCGAGAATCCGACTCGCGACGTCGAGGCTCTGCTCACGGAACGGCTCCCGATAGAGAACGAGAGTCGGGACACGGACGGCGGGCAACACGTCGCGGACGTCTGTCTCCATCGCCATCCGGAAGTAGGCGTGGGCCGCTCCGGGGCTGGCCCAGAGGCGCGTGTACCAGACAAGGTGTCCGAGGAAGTCGTCGTCGTCCGCGAGACTCGGGTACATGGAGGCGGCAAACTTGTCCGAAAGCTCGCGCGACCCCCAGCCCTCGCGAATCTCTTTGAGGCGGGCTCGCCACTGCTCGACCGAGAGGCCCCACGGATAGTCCGGCGCCTGAAGCCCCCGGGCGCTCGGATTGAAGAGGATCAGCGCCGAGGTCCGCTCCGGATACGTGGCGGCAAACAGCGTCGTGAGGTGACCACCCTCGAGGACACCGACCAGCCCCGCCTGCTCCGACCCGACCGCGTCCATCACGGTCCGGATGTCGTCCATGCGTGCCTCGAGCGTGGGCAGATCCCGGGGACGGTCCGAGAGGCCCGTGCCGCGATGATCGAACAGGATCAGGCGAGAGAACTTGGCGAGGCGCCCCATGAGGCCGGCGAACTGAGGAATCTCCCAGAGGTAGAAGAGGTTGGGATTGAATGGGCAGAAGACGAGGTCGAGCGGACCCTCGCCGACGACCTGGTACGCGATCGCAAGGTCGCCGCTGCGCGCGTATCGAATGTCAGGCGGCTCCATGGCAGGAGTTTCGCCCACGCGAGCCTCGATGGCTAATCAGGGCCGTCCGGCAGCCAACCATCGCGATATCGCACGCGCGTCGACGAGGGAAACCTCGTGTACGCCTCGGCGGACTTCGTCGTTTCCTGATCGACGCCCGCGCCGCGCTCGATCGCCGCTGGAGCGACTTCGTAGACGACGCCCTTGCGGCCGCCGCGCGCGCCTACGGCAAGCACAACTGCCGGGCCGTACCCCGCGCCGACGATCACGTGGCCCGTCCCGCCGGGGCAATGGAAGAAGTCCCATGTCTTGAGCGGCCGTGACTCACCCTCGACGATCAGAATGCATTCGCCGGCGAGCACGAGGAATCCCTCCTGCTTGTTCTCTCGGTGATACATCGACATCGGCTCGCCCGGCTCGAGGACGTTGAGGTTGATGCCGAGCTGCTTGAACGGACGCTTGCCCTCGAAGTTGCAGGCTGCACCAAGAGGTCCATAGTCCCGCCAGCGGCTGTCGCGCGCGTTCAGGACGAACCAACCGTCGCCGTCAGGGCAAAGGCCGAACTTCGTGCTCCGAAGCAGCGCTTCGCGTACCGTCATGCGCGGAAATCTAGGGGAGGCCGGCGTGCGGCACGGTCACGCGCGTCGTCAGGAGGACGGCTTCGCGCGAGTCGGTACGCCGACGTGCGTCGTAATCCGGCGCGCCGCAGAGCAGCAGCGTCCGTCCGTCCTCGCCGCCGAGCATGCACGCGAAGCAGCGCAGGCCTTCCGGCAGCGCGACCTCATCGAGCACCTCCCCTCCCTCGGCGATTCGACAGCAACGCTCGTGCACCGCGTCCGCGCTCCAGATGCAGCCGTCGGCGTCGAGCGTGCAGCCGTCCGGCGAGATGCGCGCCGCGCGCAGGTCGGCCCACATTCGCCGGTCCGCCAGCGAGCCGTCCGCGCCGATCGTGAACGCCGTATAGCGGCGTCCGAACGTCTCGCCGACGATCAGCGTCCGGCGGTCAGGCGTGATGACGGATCCGTTCGGGAATAGGAGTCCGTCCGCGGCCACACCGGCCGACCCGTCCGGGTCGACCCGCACGAGCTTCGTCGGCCTCGGCTCGCTGCCTTCAAGCTCGAACCCGAAGTTGCCGACGTATGCGCGCCCGTCGCCGGCGACGACCATGTCGTTCGCGTGCCAGTCGCAGAGCTCCGCAAGATCCGCATGGACCGTCAGGTCGTCGATTCGCAAGACTCGCCGGTCGCGCATCGACACGACGAGCGGCGTCCCGTCGGGAAGCCAGCCGATTCCCGACGGCTGCGCCTCGACTCGCGCGATCTCCTCCACACGCCCGTTCTCGTCGACCGCGAGCACGACCTTGCGGAAGAAGTCCGAGACCCACCAGCGGCCGTCGTGCCAGCGCGGGCTCTCGAAGAACGAGCCGCCGCCCAGAAGCGTGCGCATGGTGTCAGGATCGCACCAATGGCTGACGTCTACCGCACACCGGACGAGCGCTTTGCCGACCTCCCCGGCTACGACTTCGATCCGCACTACGTCGAGCAGGACGGGTTACGCATGCACTACGTCGACGAGGGCGAGGGCGCGCCCGTGCTGCTCCTGCACGGCGAGCCGACGTGGGCGTACCTCTACCGCAAAGTGATCCCGCAGGTCGCGCCCGTCGCGCGCTGTATCGCTCCGGACTACTTCGGCTTCGGCCGTAGCGACAAGCCCGTCGAGCGCGACTGGTACTCCTACGACACGCACACGGCGTCGCTCGAGCGCTTCGTCGACGAGCTCGACCTGCGCGACGCGACCGTCGTGATGCAGGACTGGGGCGGCCCGCTCGGGATGCGGCTCGCCGTCAACCGGCCCGACCGGATCGCGCGGCTCGTCGTGCTGAACACCGGCATCTTCTCCGGCCGGCCGCCGTCGGACACATGGCTACGCTTCCGCGACCTCGTCCGCCGCACCGGCACCGAGTTCCAGCCAGGGCAGCTGATCCGCATCACGTGCACGACCGAGCTGCCCGACGACGTCGTCGCCGCGTACGACGCGCCGTTCCCGACGCCCGAGTCGAAGACCGGCGCGCTGATGTTCCCGGAGCAGGTTCCGACCGAGCCCGATCATCCGTCGGCAAAGACGATGCTCGACGTACGCGAGAAGCTCCGTTCGTGGGACAAGCCCGCGCTCGTATTCTTCAGCGACTCGGATCCGATCTTCTCGCCGCGCGTCGCCGAGCGACTCGCAGAGCTGATTCCCGGGGCCGAGCTGCAGGAGCCCGTCGCCGGGGCCGGGCACTTCCTGCAGGAAGACGCGGGCGAAGAGGTGGGTCAGCGCATCGCGGCCTGGCTGAAATCAACGTCCGTGTAGACCTTCTCGCCGCGGAAAAGCTTCTGCTCCGGATCCCACGGAAAGAAGATCACGACACGCCAGGTCAGCCGTTCGCCGGTCGGCGGATTGCCGACCCACGGCGCCTTGTGCGTTCCGGTCACACGCGCTTCCTCGCAGACGCCCTGCGGGCCGATCACGATGTCCGTCAAATCGAAGTGGATGTCCGGGAACGCGGTCAGCAGCTCGGTGTAGAAGCGCGTCGCGCCCTCATGCCCCTCCCAGCGGTGGCCGGTCTGCGCGAGCTCGTAGACGCAGTCGGGCGTCAGCGTCGAGATCAAACCGGGTAGGTCCCGCGCGTCCTCTGCGAGCGAATGCTTCTTCCACAGCTCGCGGATCGCGTCGTGGTCCGTCGGCTCGCGGCGGATCAGCTCGACGACCGTGTCGTGCTCGACGTGCTCTTGTACTGGGCCCATAGCTCCTCCATCGTTCGCAGGCGCGTGCGCGTGTGCACGAGATCGTACGGCGTCACGTTCACGGCGCGCACGATCCAGTCGTCGCCCACGTCGAGGATCGAGATCGACGCGGGTGCGAGCTCGAAGTTGCCGAGGAACGCGCGGCCGCCCGTGAGCGCATAGGAGAGCAGCGCGCGGATCGTGCCGCCGTGCGCGACCACGAGCGCGATATCCCAGTCGCCCTCGTCGGCAAGCCGCTGCAGCGCGGGCAGCGCGCGGTCGAGCAGCGAACCGATCGTCTCGCCGCCGAGGAACGTCGCGTCCTCCGGCAAGACGCCGCTAAACGCGCGGAGGAACGCGCCTTCAGGATCGGACAGCTCGGCGAGCCGCCCGCCGGCGAGCTCACGCAGCTCCGGCCACGACTCCGGCTCCCGCTCGGGCGCGACGATCTGTGCCGTCTCCACCGCCCGCGGCAGGCCGCTCGTGATCACGCGGTCGAAGGTGATGCCCGCCAGCGCGGCCGCCGTCTGGTCGGTCTCGCGGCGTCCCTCCTCCGTCAGTTGCACGTCGTCGGGGTCGACCGGGCGGCCGTCGACGAAGTACGCGACCTGCCCGTGTCGCATCAGGTAGATCCGCCGGCGCGTCACTCGTACTTCTCGAGGTACGCCGGATTCGAGATGCGTAGCTTAGCCGCGACGTGCGCTTTCAACTCGGCGAGGTCGGCCGGCTCGCCGGCGCGGATCCGCCGCGCAAGCTCGCGCAACTCGTCCTGCGACGGGAACCGCTCGTCGGAGTCGAGCTCGCGGCGCGCGATCCCGAGCGCGTTCATCGCCACGAGCGTTCGGAACTTCGCGCGATGATCGGGAGCGTTCGGCAGCACCTCTTCGGCGAGGAACTCGAGCACCGCCTCGATCAGCTCGCTCGCGTTCGGGCGATCGCTCACACCGCGCGTTCGATCAGGTCGAGCAGCTCGTACTCCATCTCCGCCGCCATCCGCCCGAGCACGGCGTACTCGACGCTGCGGTCCTGCCCGTTGAGGTGACGGCGCGACTGCGTCAGGCAGCCGGTTGCCCACTTCACGTTGCCGAAGACCTCCCAGACCAGCAGCTCGTCGAGCGTGATGTCGCGGCCGGTCAGCTCGTTGTAACGCTCGAGGTACGGCTCCACCTCCCCAACGCCGCCGAGCCGGCGCGCGTCGGCGCCGAACCGCCACGCGCGCACGATCGGCCAGGCGACGTCCTCGACGGGGTCGCCGACGTGCGCGAACTCCCAGTCGAGCACCGAGACGAGATGATCGGTCACGGCGAGGTTGCCGAGCCGGAAATCGCCGTGCACGAACGTCCGCTCGCGCGTCGGGGCGAGACGCTCGCGCACCCACGCGAGCCCGTACTCGATCGCCGGATGCGGCTCCCCGACGGAGTCGAGCTCGTCGTAGAAGCGCGTGAGCGAGTCGCCGCGCGGCAGGAACTCCAAAGGCTCGATCGTGTGGATCTTCGCCAGCTCGTCTGCCATCTCCAACGGCAGCTCCGGCGGCGGGTCGCGCACGAGGCGGCGTCCGATCGTTTCGCCTTCCACGAGTTCCATCGCGAACGCCTCGTGCCCCTCGATGTTGCCCAGGTAGGCAATCGGGCGCGGCGCGCGAACGCCCGCGGCGACCGCCGCCTCGAGCACCTGGAACTCCTGCTCGAGCCTCAGCGTGTCGCGGTGGATCACCCCCACGCCCGCCCGGCGCACGAGTAGTTCGCGCCCGTCGGCGAGCTCGACCGCCCAGGCTTCCTTCGAAGCGCCGCCGGCGAGCTGACGCAGGTCGACGACGTCCGAGCCGAGGCGCTCGGACAGTTCGTCCTTCACGCCGACTGGCCACCGTCCACGACGAGCGTGTGGCCGGTGACGTAGTCCGACGCGCGCGACGCGAGGAAGACGGCCGCGCCCTTCAGGTCCTCCGGGCCGCCGAAGCGGCCGAGCGGGATGCGCTGGGCGAGCTCGGGGCTCCGCTCGATCACGAAGTTCGCCATGTCGCTCGGAAACCAGCCCGGCGCGATCGCGTTGACGTTGATCCCGTGCCGCGCCCACTTCCACGCCAGGTCGCGCGTGAGCGCAATCACGCCGCCTTTCGTCGCGTGGTACGGGAGCGTGTTCACGACCTCGGCGGGCGCGCCGTGCAGTCCAGCGACCGAGGCGATGTTGACGATCTTGCCGCCGCCCTTCTCGATCATCACCCGGCCGGCCGCCTGCGCGCACAGGAAGACGCCGGTCAGGTTCACGTCCACGACCTTCTGCCAGCCCTTGAGCGGCATGTCCTCGGGCGAGGCGCCCCAGACGGTGCCCGCGTTGTTGACGAGGATGTCGACCCGGCCGAACTCGTGGACGACACGGGTGACCATCGCGCTGACCGAGTCTTGATCAGTGACGTCGCAGGGCAACGCGAGCGCGCGCGTCGGCATCGCCGCGGCCGCCTCCTCGCAGCGCTCGACCTTGCGCGCGCAGAGCACGAGCTCGGCCCCGGCTTCCGCGAGGCCGGTCGCCATCTGGCGGCCGATGCCGCTGCCGCCGCCCGTGACGATCGCGACTTTTCCGCTTAGGTCGAACAGGTTCACTCGGCTGCCTCCGCCACGGTGCGCAGCGTATTCTCGTCGCGCGCTGAGACGAGCAGAGAGGTGGCGCCCGACTCGCGCCACGCGGCCAGCCGCTCCGCGATCCGCTCCCGCGGCCCGATGAGCGCGACGTCGTCGACGAACGCGTCCGGCACCTTCGCGGTCGCGTCGCGCTGCTTCCCGTCGAGGTAGAGATCCTGGATCTCGCGCGCCTCGTCTTCGTAGCCGTAGCGCGCGAAGAGGCTGTTGTAGAAGTTCTT
>WNFZ01001713.1_pt1 | contig 21059 bp, 20 predicted proteins | sample 5400081 | NCBI WGS metagenome assembly WNFZ01 (sample SAMN13153365, study PRJNA577476) | soil metagenome | isolation source: 80 cm soil or saprolite under grassland replicate 1 | place: USA:California | collected 2016-06-15
GATCGCCCGGCGGAGCAGGCGGATCTCCCGCTCGTAGGTCTGCTTGACGGCGACGACCGCGCGTGCCGCCCCCACGGCGAAGGCCGCGATGGCCAGCCCCTCCAGCACCTGGTAGGGGTTGCTCCGCAGCAGCCAACGGTCCTTGAACGTGCCGGGCTCCCCCTCGGCGGCGTTGCAGACCACGTACCTCGTCGGACAGGGATGGGACCGGATCGCCTGCCACTTCGTGGCTGTGGGGAAACCCGCCCCGCCACGGCCACGCAGGCCGGAGCGGCGGATCTCGGCGATCACCCCCGCAGGCCCGGATGAGCGCGCCGACGACAGCGCCAATCCCCCGCCGCGGGCGAGATAATCGTCCAGGCCGGCGACGGGCCCGCCGCCCAACAGTATCGAGTCGGTCCGAGCGGTCGCCATACCCATCACCTGCGCGAGCGCCCTTCGGTCCCGCCGGCCGCCTCGTTCAGAAGGTGGTAGGCAATGAACAGCTGGGCGATAGCCAGGGGATCGGAGTGCCGGCAGCGATTCCCCTCCACGAACAGGCCGATGTCGTCGCGCTCCAAGTGGTGGTCGAAGTCCATCCGCTTCCACAGCAGCGACTCCACGCGCGAGGTCTCCTCCGGTGAGATGTCCGCGGCCACAGTGAGGAGGTCGACCGGCATCCCCTCGTCACGCCCGAGCGTCAGACCGACCGACCGGCACCCGGCCGCCATCGCTTCCTCCGCGACCTCCACGAGGTCCTGGTGGGAGATGGTCGGCCGCAGCACCATCCGCATCGACAGGTGCGCGCTGTCGACCTCGCCGTCGGGAGGCTGGAAACGCACCACGATGTCCGCGCCACGCCGCTGCGGCCGGATGAAGGCGGCCGAGTCGGGTTCACGGCGCTCCAGCTCAGCCACGACCTGCTCGGGAGCGTACCCGCGCTTGGCGCAGTCGCGCTTGACCTTCCAGCCACGCCGCAGATCCTCGGGGGGGTCGAGGTAGACACGCACCGCGAAGGCGTCCCGCATCCGCCTGGTGTGCAGGGCAAGCAGGCCCTCGATCACCATGAACCGCCGCGCGACCACATACTCTGGCGCGCCGAACGTGCCGTCACCGTGCTGGTAGACCGGCTTCAGGACCGGCTCCCCGGCCGCCAGCAGCCCTAGATGCTGCGCGAGGATGTCCAGGTAGTTGCACGCCGGGTCGAGCGGGGTGATGTCCAGCTCCCTGCGCTGGGCGCGGTCGTAACGGTGGTAGTCGTCGGTGCAGACGGTGGCCACCCGGTCCGGGCCGACCAGCTGCACGATCCCCTCGGCGAAGGTCGTCTTGCCGGCGGCACTATCCCCGACGATCGCGAGCATCACGGGCCGCATCAGCTCACCCCGCACCGGCCGCCTCGCGGGCGGGTCGGTCGGCACCGGCCCACGAGCCGGCCTGGAACACACGACTCTTCCGTATGTCCTCGGCCGCGATCGTCACCAGGTCCCGCTTCGTGAGCCGGCGGCCCCCGCTCGCCGCCTCGTAGAGCCGCATGGCATGGCGCATCCGGACCCGGTCGAGCCAGTTGCGGACCGAGCGTCCGTTGGCGAATCGCGGCTGCTCCATGCGTAGCTCCAGGTACTCATGGAAGGCGCTCTCGGCGTCGTCCGTGAGGCGGTACCGCTGTTGTTCGAGCATGCGGTGCGCGATCTCGGTGAGCTCCTCGGCGGAGTAGTCGGGGAAGTCGATGTAATGAGCGACCCGCGATGAGAGCCCGGGGACGTCGGAGAAGAAGCGGTCCATCTCCTTCTTGTAGCCGGCCATGATCACCACCAGGTCCTCCCGCTGGTTCTCCATCACCTCCAGGAGGATCTCAACCGTCTCCTGGCCGTAATCCCGCTCGTTGTCGACGCGGTAGATGTGGTAGGCCTCGTCGATGAATAGAACGCCGCCGATGGCACGCTTGATGACCTCTCGCGTCTTGGGGGCGGTGTGGCCGACGTACTGGCCCACCAGGTCATCCCGGCTCACGGAGACCAGGTGCCCCTTCCGGACGTAGCCCAGCCGGAACAGGATCTCGCCCATCCGCTTCGCCACGGTGGTCTTGCCGGTCCCCGGGTTGCCGGTGAAGCACATGTGCAGCGTGGGCCTGTCCGACTCCAGCCCGATCGACCGCCGCAGCCGGTCGATTACCAGCAGTGAGGCGATCTCGCGGACGCGCTGCTTCACCATATGCAGGGCGACCAGGTCATCGTCGAGGTCGGCCAGGACCGCCTCGACCTTCGCGTCGGCCAGGATCGCCTCGTGGTCCACCTCGGTGTGGTCCGGAATGTCACAAAGCGGGTCGGTGGTGCCGGTGAACCGCTCGTCGACCCGACCCCGACCGAAACGCCGGGACGCGTCCTCCCTGGCCCCTGGCCCGAGTGGCGGGGGGGTTGCGCGGCCGTCCCTTCCGGACCAGCCCAGCCCTTTCGTGGCGGTCGCCAGCGTCACCTCCGACGATGGACGTCTCGCGGTGCGGTCGCCGTCCATCGTCGCTCCTATGACCGGCGGCCGTTGCCGGAGCGCTCACCGTGCGGCCGCTCGACGGCGTAGGGGTGGAGTGTGTAGCGGATGACGCGGTCGTGCGCCTCCTGCCGGTCGAGGCGGAAGCCCGGCTCCTGGGGCGGCCGATGCACCAGGAACTGCAGGGCCGTCGTCATCTTCGTCATCGTCGGGTTGTACAGGCTCACCCGGACGTAGTGGTCGGGGAAGGCCTCACGGCACCGGTTCACCTCGTAGAGGGCGGCCGCCGGGTCCTGGATGTCGAACATCGGCATCCCCCACATCTCCCAGTACACGTTCCGCGGGTGGGGGTCGTCGGTGAGCTCCACCGCGACCGCCCAGCCGTGGTCGATCCCATACTGCATCTGCGCCTTGATCTCGTCGTCTGACAGGTCAGGCAGGTAGGAGAAGGTTCCCTGCCTGATGCGAAGGCCGGTGCTCATGGCGTCCTCCCCGAGGCGGTCGGGGTCGGCGTCTCCGTGACGTCGGGGGTGTCGGTCGACTCGAACTCGAATGTCACGTCGCCCCAGACGTCGAGCGCCGCGGCGAGTTCGGGTGAGTGCCGGGCCGCCGCCTTCAGGATCTCCGGGCCCTCCCGCGGGTAGTCACGGCCCTCATTGCGGGCTTTGATCATCGCCTCGACGGCCACGCGGTTCGCGGCGGCGCCGGCGGCGATCCCCATCGGGTGCCCGATCGTCCCCCCGCCGAACTGCAGCACCACGTCCTCCCCGAGGTAGTGCAGGAGCTGGTGCGTCTGCCCGGCGTGGATGCCGCCCGAGGCCACGGGCATGACGCCCGGCATGTGCACCCAGTCCTGGTCGAAGTAGTGTCCCAGCGCGGGGTTCGTCGGGTTGCGGTCCTCACGCAGCGTTGCGTAGTAGCCGCGGACGGCGTTCGGGTCACCCTCCAGCTTCCCCACGACGGTCCCGGCATGGAGGTGGTCGACGCCCAGCATTCGGGACCACTTCGCGATGACCCGGAAGTTCACCCCGTGGGTCTTCTGGCGCGTGTACGTCGAGTGCCCAGCGCGGTGCAGGTGCAGGATCATGCTGTTCGCTCGGGCCCAATTCGACATCGACTGCATGGCGGTCCAGCCGATGGTGAGGTCGATCATGACGATGACGCTGCCGAGCTCCTTGGCGAACTCGGCCCGCTCGTACATGTCCTCCATCGTGGCGGCGGTGACGTTCAGGTAGTGGCCCTTGATCTCCCCGGTCATCTCGATGGCGCGGTTGACCGCCTCCATGCAGTACAGGTAGCGGTCCCGCCATCGGTTGAACGGCTGCGAGTTCATGTTCTCGTCGTCCTTGGTGAAGTCGAGGCCGCCGCGGAGCGCCTCGTACACCACCCGGCCGTAGTTCCGCGCCGACAGCCCGAGCTTCGGCTTCACCGTCGCTCCGAGGAGCGGCCGCCCGTACTTGTTGAGCATCTCCCGCTCGACCATGATGCCGTGCGGTGGTCCCTGGAACGTCTTCAGGTACTCCGGCGGCACCCGAAGGTCCTCCAGCCGCAGCGCCTTCACCGCCTTGAAACCAAATACGTTGCCGATGATCGACGACGTCATGTTGGGGATCGACCCCTCCTCGAACAGGTCGAGCCCGTAGGCGATGTATGCGATGTACTGCGGCGGAGCGGTGCCCGGGACCGGCTCGACCCGGTAGCACTTGCCCTGATAGTCCTCGTAGGCGGTCAGCTGGTCGGTCCATACCACGGTCCACGTTGCCGTGGAGGACTCGCCGGCCACGGCCGCACCCGCCTCCTCTGGCTCCACGCCGGGCTGCGGGATGACCCGGAACGCCGCCAGGACGTCCGTGTCGGCCGGCTCGTAGTCCGGTCGCCAATACCCCATCTCGGCGTACGGGATGACCCCCGCCGCGAACCTCGACCGCTGCTCCCGGTCCCCCGTGCTGGCCATGTCCATCCCTTCGCTCCGGACCCTGCCCCGCATCGGCCACCCCGTGGCGCCCCCGAGCCGCCGCCGATCGAACCTGCCCCATCGCACCGTAGCCGCCGCGATGATCAGATAACAATGAAGACTTCTTGACATTCGCTTAGGAGAAGTCCTAAGTATTGCTCTGTGACGCTGGGACAGCTCAGGACCTTTCTCGCCGTCGTCCAGGCCGGCTCGATCCGGGGGGCGGCGACGGCCCTCGTCGTGACCGAGCCCTCGGTGTCCGCCGCCATCGCCGCGCTCAGCCGGGAGCTGGGAATCCCGCTGACCGAGCGTGTGGGGCGGGGAATCCGGCTCACCGAGGCCGGACGAGTCTTCGCTCAGTACGCCACCACGATGCTCGGGTTGGCGGACCGGGCTGGGCGGGCCGCACGGGAGGCCGCCGGCCGACCGGGTCACGTCCGGGTCTCGGCTGTCACCACGGCCGGGGAGTACATCCTCCCGCCCATCCTGGCCGTGTTCCTCCGGCAGGAAAGGGACCTACAGGTGACGATCGATGTCGGGAACCGGGCTGGCGTCCTCGCCAGGCTGCTGAACGAGCAGGCCGACCTCGCCATGGGCGGCCGGCCGCCGGTCGGCGTCGCCATCGAAGGGGAGCCCTTCCTCGACAACCCGCTCGTGCTGGTAGGACGGCCCGACCACCCCCTGCGGTCGCGGCGGTCGTTCGACCCGGAGCTGCTCTCCGGCGAGACGTGGCTTCTACGGGAACCGGGGTCCGGGACCCGCATGGCCACCGAGGAGCTCATCGCCGCCAACGGCATCGAGCCGGGCTCGATCATGAACGTGGGCAGCAATGGGGCGATCAAGCGGGCCGCCGAACTGGGACTCGGCGTGACGATGATCTCCCAGGACGCCGTCGAGGAGGAGCTCGCCGCGGGCGCGCTGGCCCTGCTGCAGGCGCGCGGCACCCCCCTCCGACGGTCCTGGTACGTCCTCTATCGCAAGGACGGCGCGCTGCCGAGCAGCGCCCGGCTGTTCCTGGCGTTTCTCAGGTCGACCGCCACCGCCAGCGTGCGGACTCAGGGCTCTCGCCCTCGCGCTTCCCTGGCCGCGCCGGCCGCGGATCCGCGAGGACAGGCGAGTCGCTCGCGCCACGCGGCCGAGAGCATCGAGACCGTATTCCGGGTCGGTGACAATCGGAGAGGTTTGTGATGCTGCGGGGTGATCCAGAGCAGGCAGACGATCACACGCTTGTGGCGCCCGAGCGTGACCAGCGCGCGGTCATCAGCCCGTCCCGAGATCGGCCGCCGGGATGGGCTCCCATGCCTCCCAGAGGTCATGATAGTGGCGCTGCCACCGCGCTCGGATCTCCTGCTCGCTCAGGCCCAGATCGTAGGCGGGAGAGACCAGCGGGGCGGCGTGGTGCACGGCGACCACGACCACGGCCCGGATGCGCCGGCTCGCGTCAGTAAGGCCGTCCTGCGCGAAGAACTGAACGGCCCGCTCAAACAGCGGACCCTTGGTGATGACGCTTCCCTCCCCCTTGAACCGGTAGCCGGCGCGGGCGACCGGGTCGACGACGTTGATCTCAACGGCTGGGTTGTGCCGCAGGTTGCGGACGGTCTGGGGTGAGCGCAGGTCGGCGAAGACCAGGTGGCGGTCGTCCCAGACCGCGACCGTGCCCTTGGGTGAAAGGTTGGGCGACCCGTCCGGGCAGACGGTGGCGACGAACCCGAGCCGCTGCTCGGTGATGACTCTTCGCATGTCTTCGGTCAGCAGCCCTGCCGGTGTCGCTGGGGACATGTGTCCTCCTTCTTTCTTTCTTGGGCGGCGGGAGGTGTTGGTCGTGGCGGTGCGCTCTGTACGGCGTGTCAACTGTAACCAGGCAAATTCCGTTCGAAAATCCCTGTGTCGTAGCGGTTTCTCCTCCGGCTCGTTGATCCAAACGGCCGTGGCAGGCCGGCGGTTGGGGTGGCTTGCGGGACCCCACTGGAGCCGGTCGAGCGGCGAAGCGTCCAGGATGTTCGGCGTAGGCGGCGCTCCGCACGTCGGCTCGTTGGGCGCGCACGGTGGCGCCGAGCGCGTGATCATGGCAACCCTGACCGGTGGGCGGGTGGTCAGCGTCGGATATCCGTGGGATCGGCGGTATCGGGGAGCCGCAGGCGCTCGAGCTTGTCCGGATTGGCCTGCAAGTTGACCCCGACCACCCGACCGCCAGCCACATCCAAGCTGACCACCGCAAACAGCCGCCCACCAGGCTGATACCGGTAGACCAGCCCAAGGGTGCCATTGACCGGCACCCCCAAGGCCGCCACTTCGGAGGGCACCAGCCGCAACAGCCCCAGGATCGCGCGGGCCACCCGCAGCCCCCCACTGATCGGGTGCGGCGCCGCCGGTACCTTGCCACCCCCATCCGAGCGCAGCACCACCTGGGGATCCAACACCGCAACCAGCCCCCCCAGGTCGCCACCCCCACACGCCGCCAGAAACGCGCAGGCAACCCGCTCCCGCTGCGCCGCATCAGCCTCAAAGCGCGGCCGGCGCTGCTGCACATGCCGGCGAGCACGACTTGCCAGCTGCCGCACCGCCGTGGGGCTGCGCCCCACCACCACCGCGATCTCCCCGTACTCCAGCGCGAACGCTTCCCGCAACACGAACACCACCCGCTCCAGCGGACTCAGCGTCTCCAGCATCACCAGCAGCGCGGTCGACACCGACTCCGCCAACGCCACCTCATCCTGGGGGCCTGGCTGGGTGAACATCGGCTCCGGCAGCCACTGGCCGACGTAGACCTCGCGTTGCGAGCGCGCCGACCCCAACTGGTCAAGGCACAGCCGGCTCACCACCGTGGTCAACCACGGCCGAGGATCCTCAACCGCTGCGCTGCGGTACAGGCGCAGGAACGCCTCCTGCACCACCTCCTCGGCCTCAAACACACTGCCCAGCATCCGATAGGCCAGGCCCACCAGCCGATCCCGCTCCGCATACCACGCCCCCGCCTGCCCCGCCCGCGCGTGCTTGGTCGGCATCGCGGCCTCGCCACTGTCATCGTCGGATTCCACGCTGGTGCCGATGTCGTTGAGCACGGTTGTTGCCTCCGTTCCGTTCTGTGCCGGCGCCGGCGTTGGGCGCGGCCGGCGTCCAGGTCGGCCCGCGCGCGCGGTCGCGCGTTGATCCGGGCGTTGGCGAGCGACCTCGCCCAGTTCCGTGGCGGACGTGCGCAGCGGACTACCGATGGTCGAGTGCCTGGAGTGTGGTCCGCACGTCGTGTTCGTTGTTGAAGTAGTGGAAGCCGAATCGGACCCGATCGCCGAGCGCAGTCGCCCGGACCCCCCGCTCGCGTAGTCGACCCGCGATTCGACCGGCCCGATCAGCGCCGAGCACGACGATGTGCGACAGCGGACCGTCCGTCAGTCGTCGCCATCCGAGCGAGGCCGCCTGGCTGGTGAACCACGCGGCAAGATCGAGGCAGTGCCGCTCGACCTGCCCGGCATCCAGCGATCCGACCAGCCGCAGGGCCGCGCAGGCACCAACCCACGACAACCAGGCGGGCGAGCCGTCACAGCGGGCGGCATCGCGGGCCAGCCGCAGCGGCCCACCGAAATAGCCATACGGCGGGCCGGTCGATCGCCAGCTCGGCGCGAGGGGCCGCAGTTCCTCGGCACGATCGGGCCTGGTGGCCAGCCAGGCCGCGCCGCGCGGGCACAGCAGCCACTTGTAACCATGCGCGGCCAGGTAGTCGGGGCGCACGGCCTCGGCATGAAAGCGCAATACTCCAAGCGACTGGGTCAGGTTGACGAAGAATCGCGCCCCGACCCGGTCGGTCACCGCCCGCAAGGCCCGCAGGTCCAACCGCTGGCCCTCCCTGCTGGTCACCTCGCTGACCGCCAAGAGCACCGTGCCTCGGGTCACCGCCTCGGCAAGGTCGACGGTGCGGGTCGTGCCACTGCGGGCTGGCACCACAACCACCTCATGATCGGGGCTGTGGCGCGCCAGTTCGAGCCATGGGAACAGGTTGCTGCGGAACTCCTCGGCCGCTACCACGATCCTTCCGGCTGGCAGGGATCCGGCGACCGTGGCCGCGGCCTCGGCTAGTGATCCCAGCGCCGACACCGTCGTGGGATCGACGCCGACCAGCCGGGCGAACAATGCGCGTGCCTCTCCGGTCGCCGCGTCCCAGGCAGCCCGGTCGAACTCGCCCGAGGCCCACGCTGACACGGCGTCGCGCAGCGCGTGGACTACCGGCTCAGCGCCGGGCGCGGCGCCCGGCGTATCCAGCCACACCATCGACCGCAGCGCGGGGAAGAGTTCGCGGAACTGCGTCGGATTCATCCAGGCATCGCCTCGCCGGGAACCGCCGGCGACTGTCATTCCGTTGTCCGAGCCGCTGAGCGGGAGGCATTCACGAGCGAGGAGCGGGGCACGAGGATCATGAGGAGGGCTACAGCGGCGACCGCGGCGGCCAGAAGCGGCAGGGACCGCACGCCCAGGAGGTCGAGCGTGAGCCCGCCAATAGCACCGGCGATGCTGATGCCGAGGTAGATCGCTGACCCGTTGAGCGAGATCACGATCCTGGCTGCGTCCGGGGCGAGCATGATCAGACGGTACTGCTGCGCTGGCGCCTGGCTCCAGGTGCCCGCGCCCCACAACGCCGCCGCAAGCCCGGCCGCGATGGTATCGCCCGCATCGAAGGTCCCCACCGCCCACAGCGCCGCCAACGCCACCGCTTGTGCGCTGAACGCGGCCACCAGCACCAGACGAGAGCCCACACGGTCGATCCCGTACCCTGACGCCAGATTGCCGATCACCGCTCCGAGGCCATAGGCGGCGAGAATGAGCCCGATCTGGGTGCCTGGCAGGCCCAGACCCTGCTGCAGCACGGAACTGGCGTAGGTGTACACAGCATAGCTGCCGCTGACGCCCAGCACGCTCACCGCCAACACCGCCAGGACCACGGTTCTGCGCAGTACTCTGAGCCGGACACGCAAGCCCACCGATGGCTCCACCGGGACTGCCCGGACGGTGCCAACCACGCCGAGGAGCACGACTCCGGCAAGCGCACTGACCAGCACCAGCACCACCCTCCAGCCAAGATGCTGATCGGCGAGGGTGCCCAGCGGCACGCCGACGACGGTTGCCAGAGTCAAGCCGCCGGGCACGACGGACAGCGCCCGGCCGCGTTGGGCGGCGGGAACCAGGCTGGCGCTCAAGGTGATCGCGGTAGGGATGTACAGCGCCGCTCCCATCGCCGCGATCGTCCGGCCGGCCAGCGCCATCCCCAAACCCCCGGCCGCGGCCACCACGAGGTTGGCCACCACCAGCACGGCAAGACCACCGGCCAGCAGCCGATGCCTGGGCAGCCGGCCCGTCATCGTGGCGAGCACCGGCGAGAGCACCGCATACCAGACAGCGAAAACGGTCACGGACTGGCCGGCGGCCGGCTGGGTCACGTGCAGGCCCCGCGCCATGTCCGGCAGCAGTCCGGCGACAATGTATGCGTCGGTGCCGACCGCAAACGCGCCCAGCCCAAGCAGCGCCACCCTCGCCGAGGAGGCAGCCCGGAGCGGCATCACCGGGTTACGGCATTCCCGGTTTGGCGACGTCATGGGCCACCCACCTCGGGTAGCGATCCGTCGTCGGCGTCATGAGTCGAGCGAGAACACCCTTCTGGCGTTCCGCGAGAGGAACAACGCCTCGACCTCGCGGTCCAACTGGAGCGCCGGCAGGTCGCGCAGGCAGTCCGCCGCCGGCCAGGCCGGGTGATTGGAGCCGAACATGACCTTGGTGCGCCCGTGTCGTTTGAGGTAGTCGACCAGCTCTAGCGGGTAGCGGGAGGCCTTGTACGCCGAGGTGTCGATATAGACATTGGCGTACTTGGTCGCTAGCGCGATCATCTCGGTCGTCCATGGATAGCCGACGTGCCCGGCCACGATGACCAGCTCGGGAAATTCCAGGGCGACATGGTCGAGGTAGGGGATCGGACGGCCCGGCTCCGAGGGACACAGCGGTCCGGTGTGCCCGACCTGAAGACAAAAGGGGATCCCGAGCTCGACGCATTCGGCGTACAGCGGGTAGTAGCGTCGATCGTCGGGCGGCAGGTTCCACAGCCAGGGCACTACCCGCAGAGCCCGGAAGCCGAGATCGCGGACGCAGCGGCGCAGCTCCCGAACCGCCGACATGGGCCTTGCGAGATCCACCGACGCCACCCCGACGAACCTGTCCGGGAAGCGGGCGACCAGAGCGGCCACATCGTCGTTGCCGATCATTGGACCGTTCGGCCCCCACCATGCGCACAGCAGCCCCAGCCGGACGCCGGCCTGATCCATTCGGCTGATCGTCCAGTCGGGCGCCAGGTCCCCAGTAGGGAAGGCGTCGTTCGACCAGCGCCGCAGGCTGTCGAACATCGGTGAGGCGAGGAACTGTCTGGTCGGATGCTGCATCCAAACATCGACGATCTGCCCGGTCATCGGTCCTCCTGCCCCATGTCGGCCACAAGCTTGCCGGGCACGCCCTCGCTGTCGGCGCGGACGGCTTGCGCCGGTGGGGTGCAGGTCCAGGCGGAGACCAGGTCGATCCCCCGTGTAGTGCTCTGGTGGCTGGTGACCGCGTCGCGTACTCGCTTCGCCAGGGTGGCGATCTGGATCTCCTCGGCGGTGGCGATCCCCGCCGAGACCACCACCGGCATGGCGTTGCGCATCGCACAGATGATCGCGTCATACCAGCCCCAGTCCGCCCCAGCCCCAACAAAGGCGTCGCAGCCCAGGTCCGGTGCCGGCAGCCCCGCGTCGCGGAACACCTGGTGCAATCGCAGGCCGAACTGGCTGTCCAGTCCGAGATGATGGTGGGCCTGCCTGACCCAGTCACCCACCTGCTGGACAAGCGGGATTGGGGGAAACGAGGCGCCCAGGCGGGCGAGGTCCGGCTCCTGGAAGGCCACGATCCCGCCGGGACGCAGATGCCGCGCCAGCACGCGGAGCACGCCGACCGGATCGCGCAGATGCAGCAGGATCAGGCGACCGACAACCGCATCAACATCCATAGCCAGTTCGAGACGGTCCAGATCGACCTCGACGAACGACACGTTCGTCTGTCCGGTGGCCTGTGCACGTGCTCGCGCGGCTGCAAGCATCGCCGGGTCGCGGTCGATCCCGACCACCTTCCCGGCCGGGCCGACCAGATCGGCGAGCAGGAAGCTCACCGGGCCCGGCCCACAGCCGGCATCGAGCACGCTCATGCCCTCGACGATCCCAGCCTCCCGCAGGAACCGCCGCGTGGCGGGCCGCAGGAGCAGGTCCAGCTTCTGCAGGCGCTCGATCTCCCCTGTCGAGGAGCCAAACACATAGGTCTGCGTCGGCGGACGGCTCTGGTTCACGACCTACTCCTTCCGCGATCACGGCACGTGCGTCCAGCCCGGCTCAGCCGAGTCTCGGGCCACCCGTCGCGATCCCACATGTCCCGTAAACGGGGGACATGCGGATCGTTGCTGGTCGCCCGAGGTGCCGCGCGAGCCACTGCGAGCGGGGGCACCCGGGACGCACACCGGCTGATGGCTTGGCGGCCGCCGCAGCCCTCATGATTCTCGTGAGCGCGCCGGCCGTCCGGGGTGGTCCAGGCGCGGGTCCATACCCGTGGATGTCGCCGCCAGCGGCTCTCATACTGGCTCTGGCCACGCGTGTGGGCACGCGGTCCTTCCGCGGTCATGCACCGGTCCTGTGGTGCCGTACGGGACCGCCATCGAATTCGTGAGTCGAGTCGGGGTCGAGGTAGCCCAGCTTCATGGCCTGGCGGGTAAGGTCGGCCTTGTTGCCTGGGCCGACCTTGCGGCGGATCCGCTTGACGTAGGTATCGACCGTCGCCGGGCTAACCCCCATGCGGTTGGCAGCCTGGGCTTGTGTCAGGCCTTGGGAGATGTGGAGCAAGGCTTCCTTCTCCCGCCGGGAGAGCGTGACCGGTGGTCTTGCTGGTTCGGCGGGTGGAATATCGGCTCCGATCACGCCGGTGACGTGCGAGGACAGGTAGACTCCGCCTGTCGCAATCGTCTCCACGGCCTCGATAATGGCGTCACTGCTCGCGTTCCTGGTGACATAGCCGCTGACTCCGGCCTGGATCGCCGCCATCATGTCGTCACGCCGTGAGGAAGCGGATACGATCAAAACTGGGTAGAGGGATGTGACAGCCGAAATCGTGGAGGTCGTGCATCCTATATCCTCCAGATATAGGTCGAGGACCACGGCATCAACGTGGATCCCCGCCTTGTGCAACTCCTCGAGAGAGCATGCCGAGTAGACGATCTCGACCCGGCGATTCGCGGCGAGGACGAGTTCGACGCTGTCGTGGATATGAGCGATTAGTTGCTTGCCGACGATCGCAATCCGGCGCTTTGCCATCGTGTCCGCTGTGCTCGACGGCTTGGTCGCCTGTGGAATGCCAAGCTGCCGGGCACGATGCCTGCTGGCTTCGAGATCCGGCCGAAGGGTTGGGCTCCAGTCCACGATGGTGACGGTCATGGGAGGGTGGGAGGGCTGCTCGAGCTGCGCATCTGCATGCTGGGTCGTGGCGCCCGGCTTCATGTCGTTCGATTCCTCGCGCGACTCGTCGATCCGATAGCTCGGACTCGGGTGGTCGATCCCAATGCGCTCGCCGAGGGGGGCGTGGTTCACGACATGGCATCCTTTCTGGCAAACAAGCCTACGTCGGCGTTCGCCGGCTGCCCTGACAACGTCGGCGTCCAGACTGGTTGATGCGAGCTTCGGCAAACTCAGACGCGGGCTGCGGATCAGATTGACGATGATCGCGAGCGTCCGAGCGGGGTTGCTGCGCAGCTCGAAGTAATCGACACGCGACCGTCATCGCCGCCCTGCGACGACGAGGTCGTGGAATAACTCGTCATGACGTTGTCAACGCCATGATCATGGCCGTCGACGTATCCATACCGCCGACCGACGATGAGCAGGGTGAGAGCTACTAGCCGCCTGTTTTGAGCTTCGCGAAGTCGAGTGACTCGGCGGGAGCGGTAACAGCGGGGCGTTGTACTCGCGGAAGTCGATGCTCCCAGGGTGCGGGTCGCCCGGCTTCGCCTCGAGCCGCAGGGGGTATGGCGGGCCGGTGGTCGCGATCCACGAGAGGAGCCACATCGCTCTTGCTCCTGGCGATCGAGCCGTTACGGCGGTACAACCTGATCGCCGGCCGCGCCACCGTCAGCTGGACTGTCCTGCGCATCCGCCCTTGTCATACCGCCATCGGAGATGTCGCCCCTCCTGCCGATACCGCTTGTACTGTCGTCAACGAAGTCCGAGATCACCTGCGCGCACGGCGCGAGGTCGTCGAGCCACGGCTCGTGCCCACCGACAACCAACTCGAAGCGGGCTCCAGGGATGCGCGAAGCCTTCCGCCTTGCATCGCCAATAGGCTGGTAGCGGTCATCATGATTGCCCAAGACGATGAGCACAGGACGCCGGATCCGAGCCAGCTCGTCGTCTTGAAGGACGTAACGCGGCGGGCTGGCACCAGCGCCGCGGAACTGTTCCCGCAGGTAGGTGGAGACGGTCCTCGCATAGTCTCGCCGTCGCGTCCCTAGATACGTGGCCCGGATGAGCTCGGGAGGCGCCGAGCCGATCGCACCGCGGCCCAGCGACACCGCCAGGATTCGACGGTAGACAAAGCCCGGGTTCGGCATGGTCAGCGCCAGCGGGCCGATCACCCGCTTTGACAGCATCCGCAGCGTCAGATCCGGGCGGGCACCAAACGCGACCGACGGGGTGCCGAGCGATACGACCGAGCGCACGCGCTTCGGTGCGTCAAGCGCAAGCCACAGGCCGATCATCCCGCCGTAGGAGTGCCCCACGATGTGTGCGGAATCCAGCCCAAGCGCGTCGAGGCAGCCCGCGAGCATGCGCGTATGCCAGCGGCGCAGGTCGACACCAGTGTAGTCGGCACCGTCCGAGCCGCCGTGCCCGGGCATGTCGATCGCGATGCAGCGTCGCGAGCCGAGCCGCGCGACCATCGAGGCCCAGTGGGCGGCGGCCAGGCAGATGCCGTGCAGGAAGACCAGAGGCTCGCCCGTACCGGAGCCTGCTTCCACCGCTCGCAGCGACATGCCAGGTTCGACGAGTCGCAGTTGGCGCGTCTGTGGACGCAGCGCATACCTGGCGAACACCTGGGCTTCGGTGTCGTAGAAAGCCGGCGTGGCGGGTGTCTCCCATGGCGACATGCTGTCCTCCTTTCCGACGACCCATCGCAGCCGGTCGGCAAGGCTTCGGCCATGCGCCGTGCGGTCCGTTGGGCAGCGCTCGATACCTCAGGTCAGGATCGGGGCCTCCGCCGAGGTCCGTGCGGCCTGCTGCGGCACGGTGAACCCGGAAGCTTCGCGCCATACGGTGAGCGCGTGCGGTCTCAGCGCATCCATCGCTTCGGCAGAGCGAGGAGCTGAATGGCCACCTCACTGCCTGGTCACGTCCGCGAACGGTCCCCTGCGCCTCTCCATCACTAAAGACGGACGACCCGGCGTCCCTGTGACATGACGGCAAGACCCAACCTTCCGCATCTCGATGCAAACGTGATCGTGCGGTCGAGTGAGGGCGAGCGCCGAGGCGGGCGGCGTGGCGGTCAGCGGTCGTGGTCTGTCGTCTGCGGGTGGCCCAGTTGGCGGGCGATGCCGTCGACATCGGCGCGGACAACCCGGCGCAGCAGCGGACGGAGTGCGCGTAGCGGCGTCGCGCCGAGGTAGGGCAGGCCCTCGAGGTGGACGTAGCGCGTCCGGTCGCCAAGCGGCATTGCAGCCATCCCCACCACGTACATGCGTGAGCGCATCAGGCACCACCCGTCGCGCAGCTCGGTCTGGAACCGCAGATTGAACGGGGTGCCGCTGGTCCGCGCCGAGACGATGAGACGCTCGCCCTCGCGAGACAGGATGCGCAGCGAACCCACCATGGGATCGAACGCGGGCACGCTGTGCTCCAGGTCCTGCATGAACGACCAGACCCGATCATAGGAGGCATCAAGGACGCGCTCCACCACGCCGACGGCGGGCAGGACCTTGGCCAGCACCAGCATCTGCCTGATGGGATCGAGCCGAGCGGTCGGCCAGTCGGTCATCCCTGCCATCTCCCACGGAAGGCTCGGCGCGCGCGGTGCAGTCGCGATTTGACCGTGCCGATCTCGACGTCCAGCAGGTCGGCCGCCTCGGCTTCGGAGAGGCCTTCCAGGTCGCGGAGGACCAGGATGGCGCGCTGCTCCGGGGTTAGTCGCCATAGGACGTCGGCGATCTCGACGCCAACCTCGACGGTGTCGCGGGCCGCGCGCTCCGGGAGCCGCTCTACCAGAACCGGGTCGCGGCGCGCCCGGGCAAGCTTGGTCGCCTCCCGCACAGCGATCCGGCGGACCCAGCCCTGCAGCGCGGCGGGATCGCGCAGCGAGCGGATCCCTTTCAGGACACGGATCATGGTCTCCTGCAAGGCGTCGTCACCGTCGTCGAGCGCGATCGAGCCGCAGATCCGCCCCACGTAGGGCTCCAGGCCGCGCAGCAGCGCCGCCATCGCCAGCAGGTCGCCTTGCTGCGCGGCGCTGACGTGCCGCTCGAGCTCCATGACCTGAAGAAGCCGGGAACCTTTCAGAGGTTCCGAGGATCTTCCATTCGTGGGCTCCCACGACCAAGGAGCTGGACACATGGCAGACATCACAGTAGTCGGCGGCGGCCTGGCCGGCTTGGTGGCGAGCATCGCCTGCGCCGAGCGCGGCGCCAGCGTGGACCTCTACGAAGCACACCAGACGCTCGGCGGGCGGGCGCGCACCAGCGCGCCGCCCTTCATCGCCCACGATGGCCCGCACGTCATCTACGACGACGGCCCGCTGTGGGCGTGGCTGGACGAGCGGGACCTCGTCGCGCCGGCGGCGCACGTGCCGCACCGCGCCCTTGCCAGCATTCGCTTCCGCTGGAGGGCCGGACTGCGCCGCCGCCCGCCAACCAGCATGCTGTGGATGCTCGCGGAGCGCCGCCGCCGCGCTCCGGTGGACCAGGACTTCCGCACCTGGGCCAGCGAGCGGTTCGGCGAGACGGCAGCCATGGCCGCCGCGAGTTACCTCGGCGTGGTCACCTTCGACCACGACCCGGGGCGGCTGTCCGCGGCGTTTGCGTGGGAACGGCTGGTACGGGCGACCAGCGTGCCGCCAGCCGCGCGCTACGTCATCGGAGGCTGGGGCAGCATGCTCGCACGACTGGAGGCGCGGGCAAGGAAGTTGGGCGTCTCGATCGAGCTCGGCTCTCGTGTGGACTCCCTACCAGAGCCGCCCGTAATCGTGGCGACTTCACTGGACGCCGCCGGGCGGCTGCTCGGCGACCCCGGGCTGCGCTGGGAGAGCGGTCGGACCGCCCTACTCGACCTGGGCCTCGAACGCCGCCGCGCCGACCCCTTCATCCTCGCCGACCTCGACGAGGCCGGCTGGGTGGAACGCTTTTCCGTCCCGGACCCGACCGTGGCGCCGCCGGGCCGTTCACTGGCCCAGGCACAACTCCCCCTGCGCCACGGCGAACATGAGGCCGAGGGCCTCGAGCGCCTCGAACGCCTGGTCGGCCTCGGCTATCCCCGCTGGCGCGAACGCCAGGTATGGCGCCGGCACGGGATCGCCGCCGGCCGCTCCGGCGCGCTGGACCTGCCAGGCACGACCTGGCGGGACCGGCCACGGGTCAACCGCGGCGACGGTGTGTTCCTCGCGGGCGACATGGTCGCCGCCCCGGGCCTGCTCAGCGAGGTGTCATTCACCAGCGCCATCAAGGCGAGCGCGGCAGCCGTCGGCCTGCTCCGGCCCAGCCGGCACGCCGCCTGACGGCTGACTCCGCCGGCAGTCCCCGCGGTGACGCTCGACGGTGGCCAGCGGAGCAGGAAGGAGGAATCCCGGTATGTCCAGCAGCCACCCGACACGGCCCTACGTCTTCGGCTCCTCGACAGAGGAGATCGAGCGCCTGCAGAAGCTGGACCGGCTCCTGGGGCCCGCCACGCGGCAATTCCTGCGGGAAGCTGGGATCGTCGAGGGCATGAACGTGCTCGATGCCGGCTGCGGGCCAGGCCAGTTGAGCTTCCTGCTCGCCGATACGGGGGATCGACGCGGTCTCCGCCTGGACCCGCACCGCGTCGGCGCAACCCTGAGGCGAACGGTTCGCCCTGTCCTACGTCCGCGGTGAGCCCCATCGCGGGTCATTGCGCGCCCGATGTCGGAGCGCGTAGACGGCCGCCCCGCCGAGGATGATCGCGCTGGCGATCTCGACCGCCACCGCCGCCCACGACAGCCCATCGACTCCGCCGCCCGGGAACGCGTCGCTGAACGCGCTCCAGTGCGGCAGCAGATGCGACGCCGAGACGCTGACGGCGGTCGAGAAGCCCACCGCGACCCCTACCTCAGAGGCGAGGCGATGCCGAGCGAGCACCGCGACGATGGCAATGACGCCCGTGACGGTGATCACCATCCCACCCCAGAACACCTCCGGCGTCAGTACCCCGGTACCGCGACGCAGGTGATCGGCGGTATGAAACGCAAGGCCAATCGCGAAGAAGATCGCGGCCCACCTGAGGGCCCGATCGCCCCGAAGCTGGTCTGGCGTCCCCCCCATCTCGGGCACGATGCTCGCCTGTGCCATCGTCCTCACCTCATCTGACCCGCGGGTACGAGCGTGTCGGTCCGCGGCTTGAGATAGCTCCCGGTCATCACCCGTCCGTACCCTGGACCACAGCGTAAGTGCGAACCTCGGCAGGCCAAAGTCCCAAAAATAAAGGACAGGGACGTCGCTGGCGCACCACCTGGATCCCGCCTCACCGCGACTTCTTCGGGGAACGTAGTTGAACCACCTCCTACGCGACGTGCAACTCGGCACGACGATCGACCTCCCGGCACCCACAGGTTCATTCGCCAGCCGATAGGACGACGACGTACTACCGCCACCCGCCACCGACGGGTCCGTTCCGGATGATCTCGCCGGCCTTCTTGTAGACCGCGAGACCAGCCCCAACACCGTGCTGCATCACATCAGCAGCATCTTCGCCAAGACCGGGGTGGCCAACCGCACCGAGGCCGCCGCCTACGCCACCCGCCAGGGCTTGACCGGATAGCAGCATCCTGCCATCCCGCCGCGCCGACACGCCCGCACGCCACAGCGGAAAGGCAGCATCCTAACGATGCCGTCCGGTCGCCGGGCCGGGATAGTCCAGGGCGACAACAACCTGCTGCTTCGCGACCTTGATCGGCCGCGTCGCAAAGCACCCGCCACCACCAACGCACGGCCTCCGGCACATCAGAGGACCGAGCCAGCGAGGGGCCGCTGGCCAACCGAGGACAGAGGAGGAAGGGTCGCCATGCCAATGCACCCCGTGCATCACCTAGCCCATCAGGCAGACCGACCCGACGGAGGCGTGGAATGGGGCTGCCCCGGTGTGGACACTATCTGGTGCGCTATCCCCACACCCAGGTCGTGGTCCTGCAAGGAGCGCCACACAGCGTCCATGTCCCAGGGGCCGGATTTCCGTCCGACCCTGACGACATTTCCGCCTTGAGCGAGTTCGACCAAGACTTCCTCCACCGCCACGCGATGGCCTGGGAAGCAGGCTCATGAGGCCGCCGGAGACCGGCCGCCGTGGACAGTGCGGCCGCCCACGCCACCGCCGCCGACCCGTAGATCGCGACCAGCCGCGCGTACAGCTGCGGATCCACGCGCAGCAGATAGCACGCCATGTCGGGGGCCCACAACAGGACGATCATCGGGGTTGACTGGTGAAGGCCAGCGATAGGCGAGCTGTGGGCAGTAGTCAGGGCTCGTCTATGATCCGGTGATGGTCGAGGCCCCCGAGCCGCCGCCACGCCGCCGACGGCAACGATTGCGGCGCGTGCTCCGTGGCTTGGCCTGGACGGGTGTGGTCCTTGCCAGTGTCCTGCTGGTGCTATTGGCGGCCATCTGGCTGTGGTGGCTGGGCGATCCGCCGGCGGACCAGCATGGTCGTGGAGTGAACGCCATCTGGGCTGGACACCGCTGGGTTGGCGAGGCCCACAGCCAGCAGGAGTATGCCGAACTCGTCCACCACCTGGACGAGGCAGGCATCTCTGACGTCTTCTTTCATGTTGGCCCGCTCGACGCTGCTGGCACCGTCCCGCCTGGCCGCCACGCACACGCCCGCCAGCTGCTGGCCGCGATGCACCGCCTGGCGCCCGGCATCCGGGTCCAGGCCTACCTTGGCCAGGTGGAGCGGCGCGGTGGTGGGCCGCTCGACCTTGACGACGAGCAGATCCGCCGGCGGATCGTGCAGACCGCCGCGGGCTTCCTGGACCTTGGGTTCGGTGGCATCCACTACGACATCGAGCCGATCTACCCTGGTGACCGGTCGTTCCTTGACCTGCTGGCGCGCACCCACGACCTCACGCAGCCTCGCGGCGCTGTGCTATCGGTGTCGATGGAGCAGCTGGAACTGGCTCCCGGTGCGCAGGCGCTGCTGTCACGGCTGGTGAGGCGCTACCACGATGCGACTCGTCCGTACTTGCGCGCGGTCGCCGCCCGGGTCGACCAGCTGGCGATCATGACCTACGACACGGGCCTGCCCGCCGACTGGCTGTACGGGTGGTTCACCGCCTGGCAGATCGAGCAGGTCGTGCAGCTGGTCGGTGATCGAGTGACGGTCTTCATCGGCGTCCCGACATATGGCCAAGGGCATTGGCTGGGGTTTCATCCCTCGGCCGAGAACGTCCGCTCGGGTGTGCGTGGCGTGCGCAAGGGGCTGGCCCGGATGGACCCGGCCGTTACCCGCCGTGTCGGTGTGGCGCTGTTTGCCGAGTGGACCACCAGCGAGGATGAGTGGCGCGCATGCCGCAACGAGTGGGTGCAGCCAGTCTCCAAGGGCCAATGAGGCAAGGGCAGGTCAGGGTCCAGGCCGCCACGAGTCTGGAGCATCCGGGCACGGTCTACCTGCGCGAGGCCGACCTGCTGCCCCACCTCGACCGGTGGCTCCCCCGGCCTGTCCGACCCCGACCACCTCGACCCCACCCAGCGGCTCGTGGTCGTGACCGCCGGCCTGGTATGCCAATGGTTGGTGTCGGAGGGGGAATGCACCACTGGGCCTACCCAGGCTCATGGCCACGCTGACGATGTGATCGCCTCAGGTCTCATCGGACGGCGAAGCTGGGTGAGGCGTCTTTGTGGCTGTCGCACAGGTCGAAGTAGGCCGCTCGGACTCGCCGGGCCGGCCTGACAAACATTGTCAGCTGGCGAGGTCGAGGAGCAGGTCGTCGAGTACCCGCTCCTCCTCGACCTTGACGCCGAGCGCCAGCATCGCCCCGGTCAGCGGGGGGTCCCAGGCGGCGGTCACTTGGCTTCCCCGCAGCCGAGGGCCGCCACGCGCGGCGGCCGACCGGTAGCAGCCGGCGTCCAAGCGCCACGGCGCCGCGGCGAAGCGGACGATGATGCCGTTGGCGATGGTGATCCCGGGCCAGTCGAAGTCGCCGTGATAGCACAGCCGCGCTCCGGCGCCGGCGAGCTGGCGCAGCAGCAGCGTGGCGGCGGCGCCCGGGTGGGCGTTGGCGCAGACCAGCGGAGCAGTCCCGGCACCGAGCCGGTTGGCGGCTGCCGCGACCACGCTCGGGTTCTCGCACACGAACACGGTGCGCCCGCGCACCGGCAGCTCGGGCGGGTTGC
>WNFZ01010781.1_pt1 | contig 21057 bp, 18 predicted proteins | sample 5400081 | NCBI WGS metagenome assembly WNFZ01 (sample SAMN13153365, study PRJNA577476) | soil metagenome | isolation source: 80 cm soil or saprolite under grassland replicate 1 | place: USA:California | collected 2016-06-15
ACGATGTTTCAATCCGCTTCGAAAACGACTGCCGTGCGCGACGCTGGGGCGGCAGCGCGCGCGCCGCTGCTGCTGAAACTGGCGGCCGGCGCGGTGCTGGCGTTTCTGTATATCCCATTCCTGATTATCCTGCTATACGCCTTCACCACTGAGGACGCGACCTTCACGTTCCCACCGCCCGGCCTGACGCTCGACTGGTTTGGCGTGGCCTGGGCGCGCTCGGATATCTGGCAGGCGCTCGGGCTTTCGCTGCGCGTGGCGGCGATCTCGACCGCCCTGGCGCTCATTCTAGGCACATTGGCGGCGATGGCGGTCCATCGCAGCCGCTTCTTCGGCCGCGAGGCGATCTCGTTTCTGCTGTTGCTGCCGATCGCGCTGCCCGGCATCGTCACCGGCATCGCACTGCGCTCGGCGATGAGCCTGGGCGGTGTGCCATTCAGCTTCTGGACGATCGTGGTCGGCCATGCGACTTTCTGCGTGGTGGTGGTGTACAACAATGTGCTGGCGCGCTTCCGCCGCACCGCGAATACGCAGATTGAGGCCTCGATGGATCTGGGCGCTACCAGCATCCAGACCTTTCGCTATATCGTGCTGCCGAACATCGCCACGGCGCTGCTGGCGGGCGGCATGCTGGCCTTCGCACTCTCGTTCGACGAGGTGATCGTCACGACCTTCACCGCTGGCCAGCAGGAGACGCTGCCGATCTGGATCTTCAGCCAGCTGACCAAGCCGCGCCAGCGCCCGGTGACGAATGTGGTGGCGGTGTTCGTGATCGCCGCGACCTTTATCCCGATTCTGCTGGCCCACCGGCTCACTCAGGAGACCAGCGAAGTGGCGGGCGGCGGGAAATAAACCAAAGCCAGGCAATAGGCAATAGGTTATAGGGTATCGTCTATTGCCTATGGCCCAGGTTCAACCGCCGAAGGATCTGCAGTACCTCGTCTGGATGCTGCTGAAGCTCGAGGCTGGTGACGCGGCGGACGACTACTGGCATCGTGGTTGTGCTTGAGTAGATCCACAGGCCGGCCGGCGCGGCGACGACGCACGACGGCAGGCGCAGTGCGCGGGCGTATGCGTGCGCTTGTGTGGCGGCTTGCGCGAGCGCCTGCGGCGAGGCAACCTGGCGCTTATTCTCGAACAGCGTCAGCGGCGGCGCGGTCGGGTCGTCGTACACCAGGAAGTCGATTCGCGCGCGCGCGGGGCAGGCGGCCTGCCGCACATATGTGAGCCCCCAGCTTTCGAGCAGTGGCACCACCACAATCTCCTCAAAGGTCGCTTCGACCGGGCACCAGAACGGCTCGGGCGGCAGCGCTGCGCCGGCGATCTGCTCGCATAGCAGCCGCAGCAGCCCTGGCGATACAAACCCTACCACGCGCGTGACGATCTCGCTATCCTGAACCACGATCAGCGTCGGCGTCATCTGCAGGCCGAATTGCCCGGCCAGCAGCGTGGCATGCTCGGCGGCGATGCTGGCGAAGCGGATCTGGCCGGCGTAGGTCGACGCAAGTTCGTGCAGCAGCGGCCGCAGCGCGCGGCTGGCCGGGCAGGCGCGGCTGCCGAACAGCGCCACTACCGGCACGGGCGCGTGAAGCACGTGCCGGCCAAAGGTGCTCTCGGTGACCGGCAACAGCGAGGACGGCCGTGGCTTCGCGCCTAGCGCCATAACGGGCTCCTTGCAAGATAGTAGCATATGCGTGCTGCTGTTGGTAGTATAACACCACTTTTGCAGCGCTTGACGTGTTGCGGCGGTCCTGTAGTGTGTAGTGCGTAGCGTGTCGCACACCTTTCGCGCTACGCACTATGCACTATCGGGCTGGAATGGCTTGCATACGGCGAGTCCCTTGTGTTGCTCTCTAGCTCTGTGGATCTCTGTGGCTCAATTACAAGGTCGGCAAGGTCGTCGCGACCGTGCGCAAGTCGCGCTTGCCGCGCTGCACAGTGTCGCGATCGTCGTGGCGAGTGGCCCATACCAAGGCGGTCCCCACATGCATCGCTTCATACACAGCGTTCCGAAAAGCCGTTTCTGGCGTTGGCTCGGGCTGGCCATAGGCCTGCCAGAAGCGCGAATGGAACCGTTGGGTTTCCGGCACCGCACCCTTCGCGAGTACAAACATGGTCCAGTCGGCCATTGGGTCGCCCCACCACGCGCGATCGGCGTCGAGAACGCCGGCGATGCTTGGCCCATCGGGACCACGCTCGACAAGGATGTTGAACAACCATAGATCGCCGTGCAATAAGCGTGGCTGCTGAATCGTATCCAGGAGCGCGGTCCGGCTTCGCACAATCGCTAATACCGATCGGATGTCGCTCACGTCGAGCTGTGCTTCGACCATCGCCTGGGTGGCACACTCTATTCGGCCGATGATCGCTTGGCTCCAGGTTGGGAACTCGGCGGCAGGATACGGCCCGCCAAATGTTGTGCCGGCTGTGCTGTGAATGGTCTTGGTGATACTGCCAAATTGCTCCCACAGCCGCAGTTGCTGCTCGGATGTGAATGTGTCCTCGATCATATCCCAGCGCTCGCCGGCCAGGAAGGTTTGAAACATATAATCACGATCGATCAGTTGGTGGGTGAAATCGGCCATGAGAATTCGCGGCATGAGTGGCGCGAGCGCCGCAAAGAACGGCTGGATCTGCTGTTCGCGGCGCATCAGCCAGCGTTCATTCCAGGTAAGATCGGCGGTTTGCGGTGGCGCGATTCGCAAAATCATCTGCTGGTCGTCGAGGGCGATCAGGAAGGTGGTATTGAAGGTGCCACCGCTGAGTTCGCGCGCGGAACGAACGCCGACGCTCGGCCCGAACGCGCGCTGACACATGGCCAGAATCTGATTCGCTGTCGGAACAAGCGGCATGGCTTCTGATAACCGCTCGATGGGGAGAAACTCCATGCTATGCGCCTCCTTTATACCGATATACAGGGTTCGTGGGTCGTTTGACATCCGAATCGGCATGTTTCGACTCATAGTGCGTAGTGCGTAGTACAGACGCGATATATCGCATCCCTACGCGCTACGCACTAGCGACCAGTGCCATCGCAAGCGATCCTGCGGGAATGGGCCGCGGCAACCTGGCTATTTGATCGTGCACAGGGCCTGGCGAATCTCGCCAAGGTGATAGGCGGTATGGACTGTGATCGCCAGGGCGCTCGCCAGATGTGGATCGCTCTCCCATGTCGCAACATTGCGTAATTCGGCAACGATCCTACGATAAGTGCGTTTGAGGTTTGCCTTATACTCTTCCCATTCCTCAGGCGTCACCTTTTCAACGGTACGCCAGATCGCTCCCCAATCGGCCTGACTCGTGTCATGCGCGACGAAATAGCGTTCTAACACTTCGAGGTAAAAGGTGACGTGCGCTACCTGGGCGGCGAGCGACGCACATTTGCCGCCAACCGCAATAGAAGCCTGATGATGGTCGATCTCCTCGAGAGTCTCGAAGAGCGATGTACCCTTGTCCAGAAAGATACCATGATGCTGTTCAAAGGTCTCGTCGAGCACATCCATGATTTCCTGAATGAGCTGTGTCTGATCGATTGACATTGACAAACCTCCCTATCTTCATCGTCTTAGCCAATGCAGTTGAGGACTTTCGAAAATAAGCTGGCCGATGGGGATCGTATTGAGTATGCTCTATTATGTATCAGCAGTGTGCTTAGGCAATACGCACGATATCATTGGCTCCTAGGATGTGTCGTCATGGGTGTTTCTCCTCGCTGCTGTCGTGACACAACAACATACGCCGCAGAGCCTACACGGCGATGGGATATGCTAGATGAGAATGTTGAAAGGTGAGGAATGCACCTAAAGGCAAGCAATCACGCGACCAATGTCAAGCAGCCGACGGTTGTGCGCTGGGAGCGCGCTGCGCGACGCGGGGAAGCGGGTGATGTTTCAACACACTGAGAATGATATCTTTGCTTGAATCGTCGACGGTTCGTGTGTCGGGGTTGCACGCGCAGAGTTGGTGAGGTGCATGATCTCACTGTGATGGATTTTGTTCATGCGTGCCCCTCCTTTCAGCGTTGCAATGCGTGGCTCAACGGGCTGAGTATATCATAGTGTCCAGCGCTTTACAACAGAAGCTTAAATCGAGCAGGGCCATGTCAAAGTCATAGTCCATTCGGTATCATGTCTTCGAGTCGCCAAACTCTGAAGGAGGATACCAAATGGACCAACGGCAGTATAGCACGCTGATGGATGCATTGAGCGCCGTCCCCGATCCGCGCAAGGCTCGCGGCAAACAGTATTCCTGGCTCTTGCTGCTCACCTTGATATGTAGTGCATTAGGAAGTGGTGAGCGCAGCGGTCATGGAATTGCCAACTGGGTCGCCGAACACGCAACCTCGTTGCTGCTCCACCTGCGCCCAGCGCGCGGACGGCTGCCGAGCGAAGCGACGTTGCGCCGTGCCCTCAGGCGTGTAGATGTCAGTGCGCTGGAGCAGCGCTTGGCCCTCTACACTCAGCCAATCGCCCTCGCTGCTGTGTCGCACGCCGCAGTGATCAGCGAGCAGGGCGAAATCTTGCAAGGTCAGGCGCTTGATGGCAAAGCTGTGCGTGGCGCCACTGCACATGGGCAGCCAACACATCTGGTCTCTCTGGTACAGCACGCCAGCGCACTGACACTCGCCCAAGTTGCGGTCGAGCAGCTCGCTCTTGACATTACCGCCGCACCAATCCTGGGGTTTTTGCAAGGCGCGTCTCAAAATTGGCTGCTGCTGGCCAATCTGCTCCTTATCGTCGGCCTGCTCGCGGTTCCGCTCGTGTTTGTTCCACGCGGAAAGCAATTTGCCCCACTATTGGCCACAGCCATTGCGGTGGGACAGATAACTCCACAACTGCGCGAGGCACTGCACGATCCGGTCGTGCGAATGGTTCACTGGTATGAGGAAATATCCCTGGTCGTGGTCGTTCTCTTGATGGTATTCAAGCCATTTTAGATACTGCCATTAGCGCCTCCCAATAGTGCCCTATGGTTCGCTACCCATCGGCCTCTCCTGATCCTTGCAAGTACTGCGATGATGCTACAGCAGAGGTACTACTGCTGCAAATCATAAAAGCAAAACTCCGACGGACACCCACAATTGGGTTTGCACTTGCGCTTCCGGCTATAAATTGATACGTGCGGTATCTTTTATTGCATACCTCTATGGCTTTTCACCTGTCCCCATCAGCACAATCCTCGGTATGCTTTGGAAGCACAGGGTTTTTTGGCCTCAAAAAGTTTTCGCTTCCCGTTACTGATTCAAAGAGATTATGAACGAGGGGAAAGTATTAGTGGTCGACTTGGCTAGGTGCGACCCAGAAACGAGAAGACTTGTGGGAAGCTTGGTGACCACTGATATGGAAATGGCCGCAATGAGCCGGATTGATGAGGTAGGGGTTTCAGGATTTCTCAGCATCAAGACCGCTCGTATTCCTTCCTACGGCGTCACCTATACCCAGGTTGACAATATCCAAAAAGAGCTTGCGCGAACCCACGGATTGCCGCTGGACGGCTTGACCACCACGGCGCCGGCGAGGGCACCAGTAGCTCCTGCTGTTCGGCTTGTTGATTGGGAACCAGTACTATCTGGCACGATGCCATAAAATCTATATCTGTATGCCAAAAGAGAATGAACCAGTTGAATACATACAAAAAGCATTTACCTTTGAGGAGGCGGATCCGACCGACGAGCAGACAAATATTCGCCGATTGTACGAAAGCTTGGCTCCCTACGTGGACACCCAATATCTCCGCTAGCTTGCAGCCAGACAGCTTGACCTGCACGCAGCCCTGAGAGTGAGCGACCGCGAGCGGAAGTGCTCGCGCTTGTCGATGCGCTTTCAGCACTCTTTAGACCACCCCCTATGAGCAAATCAGAAGCCCAGCCGGTCCGGATTGTGGATTGGGAACCTCTTCTCCGGTGCGCGGGGTGGTTCCGATAGCGTCAGGTGTTGGTTCTTATGCCAGGTTGTGGCACGCTCTATGCGGTAGTGATCACTGCTATCCGCTGCGTCTGCTGCTAGCTGACACGGCGAGGGAGAGACTGTCGTGGGAACGCTGAAACGTATGGTTATGAAATGGCGGCACGCCTCCTGGCGGCGTCATGGTGAGCAACTCATGGTAGATACTTTTTGGCCCTCCGATTATCGCATTGGCTCAGTTGTCTGGCACCACGGTCAGCGCTATCAGATTACTCGGTATGACCATGCAGCTGATGCTCAGCTCTTTTCAGTCTGGGGGCAACCAATTGTCCACGCGGTAGCATCCGTCCAACCGGACCCGCGTATCAAGCGGCTCCTTCGAACACCGCGCGCGCATTGATAATGCTCCAGTAAAAGCAGGTTCTGTGCCATCTAGAGAGATGTCTCGTACTCTCGGCGTTGCTCTCGCTGCCGTCCGCAAGGGCAAGTCTGCTGCTGGACCTCTAACAAATAATTCCCAATGACCAACTGAACGCGATCCAGTTCAGCAAGATAGATATCACCAGCTTCGCTTTCTCTCGTCATACCCTATTCTACATTTGAAAAACAAATCGCTTAAGATAGAACCTGTGTGAAGGGTTACCCTCGCCCTTCACCTACCAAGAAGCCCGCTCCCAACCCAATTTCCGTGCCACCAAAGTGCAGAAATCTCTCGTCCAACCAGCAATTTGAACAATGGCTCACTTTGTGCTACCATCCTTCCTAGTAGCCGGACACACAGCTGCGCCGACCCGAAGGACACGTGGTACCAGGTTGACCGACACTCCCAGCAGCACGCTCTTTCCCAGTTGCTCACCAACCGAGGCGCCCACGACACTACAAGGAGGTACGTGATAGTGCATATTCGCCGTTATGCCTGTCGGTCTGAACTTGCGCCCGTCCTGGAAGCTGCGCTCGCCGCCAACGGCTATACCATCGAGATACCCTACCAGGAGAACAGTAAGGGGGATGGGGCACTGGTCATGACACAGGGATCTGCATCCGTGTTACTCAGCCAGGAGGCCGCACGTAACCAGTGCGAGATTGACATTTGGGGTGAGGCTCAGCATACCGCCGCAGTGCTCCTCGAATCACTCCCGCTGGATATCGAGAAGCTTCCAACGCTCCACGCTGAGAACTGACAGAAGTGAGAACAGCAATTCACGCACAGAGAGATGTTTTCAGAAATCACTGAAGGAGGCACTCACATGCGCGTCGTCTACTGTTTCTGCGGCCACCGCATCGAAGGCACAACGGACACGGATCTCTTTCAACGGACCAGGGACCACCAAAACCAGGCGCATCCGGCCAATCAGACGACCGATACACAAATTTGGGACGTCATCAATGCCCACGAGAAGCGGGACGTACCGTATCACGAGCAGACCAGCACGGAGAACCAAGCCGGTGGAGGCTAACTAACCAAGCACCGGTACCGAACCGCTGCCTAAAACGACAGTATCACCAGAATGAAAGGACTAACAACTGTGCCATGCAGTCGTCAGTCCTTTTTCTTCGTTCATTTGTTTCAGATTTTACACTCACGCCATAAGCGTCAATTTGAGGCGTGCTAAAACAACATTTCCGTACTATATTGTTTTACGTGCCACCATCCGCCCCTCAATAAGGTCCTGAGTGCTATACTAGACAAGACGCCAAGGAGCTGTTGGGGTGGGACTAGTATCAGGGCCGGCTGTGGCATGGTTTCCAGTGTCATGCGACGCTGTGATGCTGAGCTACAGCTTTTTGGTCTGGCAATTGAAGAGCTCATCCGGACAAACCGGATTGAAGCGTATCGGCCGCTTCGGAACTGAGCACGTAGTACCGGCGGGTGTAGACGGCAATAGAATTGAAAACAACGTGATTCCCCGTGCGGAGTAAGCGTTCGAGAGGAGGCAAGGGCATGACCGTACACTCGCTCACGATTGAGGCCAAACATCGGCAGATGCCTGGCTACCTGGCCAGCCTGGCCGACTTCAGCCTCAGCACTGGTGCAGCAGTCAACGCCGACATCGTGCTCAACCAGCCAAACCTGAGTCTGTATTGCCTCGATGATGCGCAGAAACGCGCGATCTTTGTGGAACTGCCCCCAGATGTTGACTTGGCCATGGCACCTTTCGTCTATCAGACGCAGTACGAACAGGCCCAGCGGCTCATCGCGGTCCCCTACGAAACGTTCAGACAGCTCGCTCATGCTCTGCCCGAGGTGCAGCACCTCATTGTCATCTATATATCGGGGCGCAGTGGCTCGACGCTGTTGAGTCATGTCTTCAACGCACTGGACAGCGTTCGCAGTCTGGCCGAACCGGATGTCGCCACGCAGTTTGTCCACCTGCGTCGCGCGGACGAGCAGCGGGACGCCGAGCTCCGTAACCTCCTGGACTGTACGGTGCGCTTTCTGTGCAAACCCACCCCGTTTAAAACGCCCTCGACCTATGCTCTGAAGCTGCGCAGGTTTTGTCGCGTCGTTCTATCGCCTCTTCAAGCTGGTGGACATGCCGGAGCAGATGCCGATGGGCGAGTGGCGCGCGCTGTTTAGCCAACTCATCAATGAAGACTTCACACACATGAGCGCGTACCTCGATGCAGGCGTGGCTGAGGTATCGCTCCCGCAACATCTGGCCCTGTGGTGGCTTGCCATCATGGAGTGGTATCTCGCGCAGTATTCTCAGGGGCTTCCGATCCTGGCGGTGCGCTACGCCGATCTGACCGCCGCACGGGAACGCGTCCTCAGTGCAGTCTTCAGGTATTGTGGCTTACCACCCGCGGCAGTGGCGGAGACGCTCGGGGTCTTTGCGCGGGATGCTCAAGCGGGCACGCTCTTAGCGCGGGTCAACCCTGCCGAGGGCAACCAGCTTCGGCTGAGTGAGGCGCAACTTCGTGAGATAAGTACGATCTTGCAGCGGCATCCCGTGGTCAAGGATTCCGACTTCATCGCACCAGGAACGTTCCATGTATAAGAGGGCGTGCTCAGTTCGGTAACGGCTGAACGCTTTCGCTACGATTCGTCCAAAATGACAAAGTAGTATTATCTGCTCCAGACAGCGAAAAAAGATACGACCACAACCCGAGGCGTTGCGCCGAGCACTGGAAGCACGCCGACATGCGAAAACGCACGACGGAGAGTAGCCGGTAATCAAGTAGAAAGTAAACAAACGCACCCAAGTGTTGCAGGGCTACAATCATGACATGTTGCTGCCAGCGCTAGGAGGCAGTGGTGCGCGGGTGGGGTGTCCACGCACCACGCGAGGGAAGGACTTATCGGTTGGTGTACCAGGCGCAAAAATCGAGGTTGTCTCATCTGGGACGATGCATTCCAAACCTTGATTTCGTTGAACGTGTCCTACGCGATCGTGATCGAGTGCCAATTCACGTTGGAGTGGCCGCCAGACCAGGCATCGTTGAGAATTGCCCGGTCATTGATCTGCACATAGATCAGGTAACAACACGGGTCAATCTTCGTTGCCCATGGATCCCACACAAACTCCGTTGGCGCAGGATACCCGGTATCGGCGGTGTTGCCATTGTAGGTCTTCGACAGCGCGACAGCGTTAATGTCGACAATACCGATTCCAACGCCGCATCCGCCCAATAACGATACACTGATCTGGCTAAAGTTGTCGTCAGATGCCTGCAAGGTGATGACGATCGTATTCCCGTCACCCTGCTTTACGGTCTCGCAGCATCCCAGCTTGGTACGCTCGCCATCAGGCGTCTGGAGTTGCAGCGTGATGTCTGGCTTGGTGGGAGCGGTGTTATCAATCCGAACGGGTACCACCGGACTCAGAAACTCCGCCAGAAGCGCGTTGCGAACGGTCAGCCGCAAAAAGTAGAGACCGTCCGCGACAGATGTGGTAATCCAGTTCGTCAGGTTGTCGAACCCCGCCAGTCCGATTTCGCTGACATTGTACCAGCCGTTCACATCGGCAGCGCGCGTATACGTGAGAAAAAGCGGTGGCGGGGGAAAGCCGGGGTTGAGCCGGAAGTCTTGCATGGGGGTCTTGATGGGCGTCCACGGCCCGGTCTCCGCTGTTGCGAACTCTACCTTGTATTGAAAGGGGCTCGCGATACTGAACACCCCGCGAATGTTGGTTGAGGCACCAAAGGGGTGATCCCCCACTCCGGCCGGCTTGTTATCGGCCGACGTTGCGGCGCTGCCGAAACTCGGCCCGGCACCGAAGCCATCCGCGTCGATCTGGGACGTCGGAATGAACGAAACCTCGGTAATCAGCGGGGGCGGGGGGCAGAACAGCTTGCACACGAGCCGGCAGCGGACGGCACAGATATAATGGCAGATTTGATGACAGAACCGCTGCCACTTGTTCCGGACGAGCAGCGCGTTGAATGCGTTCTCGTCCTCCGTGTCTACTGCGGCGATGAAGGCTTTAAGCAACGCGTCGTCCGCCGCAATGTGCGCGGTAACTTGGGCGAACTCGCGCATCTCCTTGATTCGTTCCTGGGGATCGAGCGGGGTGATAGGTTCCCGGCATAACTTGCTGCACACGAAGATGCAGTGCTTGCTACAGAACCACCGACAGATGAAGTGACAGTCCGACAGCAGGCCGAGTTTAGAAAGCTCCGATTGAAAGAGTTCCGCGTTCTGCGCTTGAAAAGCTTCAGCAACGCGGGTGAATGTTGCTTCGTCTGCGGCCAGTTTTTCAACAGCCTGGCCGGTTGCTTTCAGTTCAGCTAAACGCTCTTCGTCCATGAAGTATACCTCCTCAGTGGGATACCAACGCAGGTCGATCCTAGCGTGGTCGTCGGACACTGCCAATCATTTTGTACTCGGTGTTAACACTCCTTTCTGTGAAATAATGGCACTCAACCCCCAACATTTGCGTCTATTGCAAGGTCAGATAGACATCTAATTCTTCGCAGATAGTCTATTCTGGTTAAATTCGCGGTCGTAAAGCGGTAGTACAAGTGATCGTGTAATAGATAACTGGATTTCACAAAATGATGGTGTTAGTGTACTGCGGTTGAGCTAGAACGACCATCCCCCGTAGATGACAGTTTTTTGAACATAAAGCTCTCAAAGCTCGTAGTATATGACTGGGTAGGAAAAGTGCTTGACGTTTAACACCCAACTCGGCCAGTAGCGACTCTATCCTAGCAGCCACCTATGCCGTGACTGCTACTTCGGTTTGTTTACGCCAGCAGAGGAGGTAGATCGATGAAAAAACGAGCACGAGGTGGTTGACCATGCCGCTTTCAAAACGTGAGTTTGTGGTGCAACCGCAGGTGCGGGCTCGGTTTTAGAGCGTGATCAGAAACTCGACGTCATTTGTGGTATAGTTCCTCGCTCATATGTACGAACACTCCATGAAGAGGTTGCTAGATCGCAATGAGCTACCAAACAGATGTCACGGACGGACAATGGGTGCTGGTTGAACCAATCTTGAATGAACGCAAGGCAACCGGTCGGCCGCCAAAGGTGGATCGTCGGGCAGTGCTGAACGCATTACTGTATAGGGATCGTACAGGCTGCCAGTGGCGCATGATCCCGACTACCTTTCCCAAGAGCTCGACCGTGCGCTACTATTTTGACCTGTGGACCACCGACGGAACCCTAGTCCGTGTCAATGATCTGCCCCGCAAAGCGGTTCGTAAAGTCCTTAAACGCGATGGGGAACCCCAAAAAGCTGTGCTGGATAGCCAAAGTGTCAAGACGACTGAGTAAAGACTATGAACGCTTACCTGAAAAGAGCGAGTCGTGGGTCAATCTTGGTTCCATCCACTTGATGATGAAACGCCTCGCTCCTGTAGCCTAGTTTCCGATCACGCTCTGAGTGCGGCGAAAGTGAATATCATACATAGAGTCTCACCAGCGGTACAGCCTGCCTCATCCCAGATTGCGCGTCCAGTACGCTGTCATACACGTCATTGTATCAGGAACTATTCAGGGGGCAACCCACACCACGAAGCTGAGTTTCGTTCCAGCGTACTCTCCGGTAATTTCCCAACAGCCCAGGGTCGGAAAGTCCACCCCAACCAATATCGCCGACTGAATATCTTCGGCAAAGGCATTCGTCGCGCGCGACACATTCAGGGGCACTGCGGTCGCGTCGAGGCGCCGACCGGTCACCGCCAACTGCGGCTCGGGTTCCTCAGTCCATACATAGCCCTCGCGCCACCAAAACACTTTTTGGGTATAGCCCTCGGGATTATCGGGCAGCCCCGACCACACCCCTGTTTTGGGCACTGCGGTCCAGAGCGAGGCCGTGCCATACCAAAACGAATCGGGGGATGGTGCGTAGCGCGGGTAGCGTGCTGGTGGCCTGAACGACTGAGCCGGCGGGCGCGTGACGGGGCAAATCTTGGGAGGTGTATTGGGCATGACGTTCGTGTTAGGGGTCGCTTTGGAGCGTTCTCCTCTAGATTCACCACTCGTGGCCGCTTGTGCTGCCGTCGGTTGTATGGCCGTCGGCGCGCTGACTGCGGCGCTGCTGGTCGCCACGCCGCATGCCGAGAGCAGCAGCGCCAGAACGGCCAGCAAAGTATACCGATACCAAGTATGCATATGCACCTCCCTGCGCGAGCGCGCTACTGATGGCGGTGGATCGCTAAAGAGTACGACGCCGGAGGATACCAAAATATCACGGGTGTCAGACACATAGGTGATCAGATGCAAGATGAAATTGAAGTCCTTGTAGCGAGGACGCATTTGTGCTGGCGCTCTAGGAAGCCATGCAGGCGTTTACTAAAAATGCCGATTCCCAAGGTCCTGATGCTTTTTCTCAATTCTCTATCGCCGAGAGGGCATTCGATTCTCTATGCGCCGCGCAGCCGCTGCGACACACGAGGAGGAGGCCCTACAGATTTTGATCATCCTCATATGTAGGTAGAGCTGTACCAGGTAGTGTAAGGAGAGGTACCATGACGTCCTCGCGAAGGGCGCTGATCGTTGGAGTAAGCCTGTTGCTGCTGGTGCTGTCTGCGGGCGCAGGCAGAGTCCCTTCGATCAAGGCGCAAGACCAGGCCGGGCAGCGGCCATCTGTTAGCCAGCCGGTCACGCCCAAAGTCAGCCAGGAGGTGCGCCTGCTGCCCGCAGCGCCACTATGGCAGCCTGGCGATCCGGTGCGTGAAGTTCCCTCGCGTCAAGGGGGCGTCCTGGGAACGGCGGATGGCACTGGCCAGCAAACCAGCGACCCACTGGTGCAACGGGGCGTCAGGGCGGCGGTGAGCAGAACGCCGGACCCGATTCGCAGCTTCGATGGCATCGCTGCGACAGGGTTTGTGCCCCCAGACACGATCGGCGACGTAGGCCCGAACCACTATGTCCAGATGGTCAACGCAAAGTTCGCGATTTACGACAAGACCGGCGCGCAGCTGAAAGCCCCTACCGACATCAACCAGCTGTGGGTCAGCGCAAACGCGGGCAACCGGTGCCAGGTGACGAATGATGGCGACCCTGTCGTGCTGTACGATTCGCTCGCCGATCGCTGGCTGTTGAGCCAGTTTGTGGCCTCGGCACCTTATGCCGTGTGTATCGCCATCTCCCAGACTCCCAACCCGGCCAGCGCGTACTACCTGTATGAATTTTCGGTCACCGACTTTCCCGACTATCTCAAGTTCGGCGTCTGGCCCGACGCCTACTACATGTCCTCTAACGAAGGCGCCCCAAGCGGCGGGGGCACTGCCAAGGTCGGCGTGTTCGCCTTTGATCGAGCCAGGATGCTGAACGGCCAGACGGCGACCTTTCAAAAGTTCCAGGTGCAGCGCAACTTTATGCTGCCGAGCGACCTCGACGGCCCTACAGCGCCGCCGGCCGGCACGCCGAATTACTTCTACACCATCATGGACGACGTCTTCTGGCCGACGCAGGGATTCCCTGGCGTCGACCGGTTGGAGGTGTGGGAGTTCCATGTGGATTGGACCACGCCGGCCAAGTCGACCTTTGCACAAGCGCAGGAGCTGCCCACACCGTTCAACTACCTGATATGTAACTTTTTTCAATTCGATTGCGTTCCGCAGCCGGCCCCAGGTGAGAAGGTCGACGCATTAGCCGAGTATCCGATGTGGCGGTTGGCCTACCGGAACTTCGGCGTGCACCAGGCGCTGGTGGGTACTTTCACCGTGAAGGTGACCGGGTCGGTTCGCACCGGCATCCGCTGGTTCGAGCTGCGTAAGACCGGCAGCGGCGGCTGGTCGATCTTTCAGCAAGGCACACACTCACCCGACAATAACTATCGCTGGATGGGCAGTGCCGCCATGGACCGCAGCGGCAACATCGCCCTGGGCTACAGCGTATCGAGCAGCAGCCTCAACCCGGCGATCCGCTACGCCACCAGGCTGTATACCGAGACGCTCGGCATACTCCAGAATGAGGTAACGCTGCAAGCAGGCGGCGGCGTACAGATCAATGGCGGTAATCGCTGGGGCGACTATAGCTCGATGAATGTGGACCCCAGCTACGACTGTACCTTTTGGTACACAAGCGAGTATTACGCCAGCACTTCTGCGGCCAGCTGGCGCACCCGCATCGGCGCATTCAAGCTGCCGTCGTGCGGAATTAGCCAGCTCACGGTGACGAAGGCGCCCGACAATGCCACTCCCCAGCCCGGCAAGCAGATCACATATACGATTACAATCCACAACTACTCAGCTGATGAGCCGAATTTGGTATTACATCTGCCGCTTGGCGTGCGCCTCGCGTAGCCGCGCCGACGCGATCAGCCCAAGCAACGCGAACACCAGGCTGGTCACGAAGGTTCCGCGGTAGCCGAGCCAGGCTACCAGCCAGCCACCCAGCACCGGTAAGAAGGTCACGATCCCCAGCGTGGTATTGGCCAGCCCGATATAGATCGGTCGCTCGTCTTCCGGCACGATCTCAAGCAGGTACGTGCTGCCGGCCAGGCTGTTGCCATCATTTGCGGCGCCGCTGATGAAAAATACCAATCCCATGGCTATCAGCAGCCCGTCGTGCCCCAGCCCGACCACCGAAGCGAGCAAAGGGCCGATGAAAGCTACGGCTGGCCCACAGATCACCAGTATGCCGCTCAACAGAATGAGCTGCCGGTTGCCGCGCCGATCGCTGATGCGGCTCCATAGGAGATTCGACAGCGCCCCGGTGATCGCGCGCACCGCCAGAAAGATTCCGGCGACTCCAGCGGGCAGGCCGAGCGCCTCGGTCGCATAGATCAGATAGAATGGCTCGGCGATCAGCCCGGCCCGCGTGAGCATGCGCGAGATAATAAACCAGCGGTAGTTGTCATTCGTGCGCATGATCGACGGGGCACAGCGTAATCCTTCGATCACCCGCATACGCGGGCCTGGGTGGGCTTGCGGCGGCTCGTCGATCAATGTGAACGCCATCAAACCGATCGCGATAGCGACCAGCGCGATCGAGCACAGCACGCCAAAGTTCTGTGGGAAGGGCAGCGGGCTGGATGTACCAAGCAGCCAGCGCACCAGCGGCCCGGCGATTGCGAATGCGAGCAAGCCGCCTAACTACGACCGTTTTTGAGACGATACTTCAGTTTACGGTTTCCTACTTGCAATGAGCAATGACCACGTATATGCTCATCGCATATGCGAACCCAACTTGCTCCTACCACCGTGTATCTCAATGAAGCGCAGCGAAAACAAATAAACTTGTTATCCGTTACCATGCAGGCGCCGAAAGCTGAAGTTACTCGTCTCATTATTGATAAAGGTATCGAGGTCGTTCAAAAAGAGCGGGGAGGAAGCGCGAAAGCGTTGCTATCTCTTGTTGGATTAATCCCGAAAGGAAGTGGATTACCAAAAGACCTGTCTGCAAGACATAATGAATACACCTGGGACGAATAAATCACCGATTATTGTTGGTGATGCCGATGGATTGATCGCCTTACTCCATACCGACGATGTAAACCATGCCGTTGCTGTGCAAGCGGCAAAGCACCTCGTTGCACAACAGGCAGATGTCCTTTTTCCTCTTACCGCAGTTGTCGAAGCGGCAACCGCACTGCAACGATGCCTCAACAATGCTGCCCTTGCTGAAACGGTGCGGCAGCAAGTCATCAATGGGGAGCTTCTCATTGAGCTAACTGTTACCGGTATTTTCTGGAAGTGAACTGAATAGGCTGAAACGATGTAAACGGCGCCTAAAGTGAGCCATGTTCACTGCACCAACCGCCCAAATGATGCACTTAAGCGACGAATTCGATCGCTGGAAAAGATACACTCTCTTTGATGCAATCGTTGCAACAATTGCACGAAAGTACGCTGCTCCTGATATCTTTTCATTTGATGAATGGTACGCCAAGCAGGGCTTTACGCTGATACCGCAACTCTAGCTCTCTACCACTTAAGACCAACCCTTCAAGCTTTGCCCAGGCCTGTTATGCTGATGCCTCCTCGACGGCGGGGGGCAATCGCTGCAACAGTTGGTCGATAAAGGCCTCCCGTTCCTTTAGCTGGGCACGAAACGCGCGCGAATCCGTCTCACGAACCTCACCACGGAGATCGTTTCGGTAACTTTCAAGAATGAAGCGGAGTTGCTCTGCCTCCTCCAGTGTCAGTTCAAGCTTCACCATTGGTCACCTCTATCTGTCAAGTCTTGCGTTTAGAGAGCCTATTATACCATGTGACGAGCGGCCAGAAAGTCACCCACAATCTAAATTCACTGGACAGTTTAATCACACGTCGTTTTTGAAACAATGACATCTTTGGTTATTTCATGTACCTGGTTATTTGCTCGAATAATTACCCCACTGTCATTCACATATAGTTCATCCACTCTTATCGAGCGAATCACAGGTTGCGTCGATTGTGCGGCGTTAGGAGTAAGAAGGGCAATGCGCATTTCTTCTGAAAGTTGTGCCTGTGTTACATCCAAGTAGACACATCGTGGCCGTACACCGCCGAACTCTTGTGGTAGTCGTGGATACAACTCTTGCACGTAATACAAAATGCCAAGAAATACAACAAGCGCCACAACGAGATATAAAACAATCAAACGATATAAACGAGACATCCATACAAGGAATGTATCTTCAGTAGGCGGAAGGAATATCAGGCTGACGGCAAACAATGGGAATATCACTGCCTGAATTGATGATTGAACTCCTGGCAAAAAAATTCGCTAATCGTCTCACGTCGAGACAGAAGTATAGAACAACCTATACCTATGCCGATTACTAAGGGCATGAGCCACAGTTGTCGAATGAGACGCTGGCGAGGTTCTAACTCTGCATATGGGCGTAAAGATAGCGCATTCTTCCGAAACCGTCTTATGATCCAGAGCGCTGCGATTAGTAATACAGCGAGCAATATAGCAAATAGAGTGAGCATAAGACCCAAAAAAATCATGATAAATGATAAAACCTGTGTAATTTGAATACCATAGACAAACTGAATCGCTCATTCGAAACCCATGCATAAAATCTATGGCAAGTAATACCTCATGAGTTCTATGTAATGGTATACTGACCTGTCTGCATTGTAGCCTCTTCTCTCCCTCACTTTTCAGCAATCGTCCCGTCGGATTTAAATGGAAACCTATCTTCGTAAGGAGGTCTTGTATGCTAAGCGAATTTACATCTGGTGTTATTTACATTCGGGTTAGCGACAAGAGCCAGGAAGAAGGCTACAGCATCCCTGAACAGATTCGGGATTGTCTAAAGTATGCCGAGGAGCGAGGTATTAGCATTATTGAGGAACCCTTTATTGATGCGTATACGGGCACCAGCATGGACCGACCGAACTGGATGCAGCTCAAGGGGGTGGTCAAATCGAAGAGCATTAAGAAAGTCATTGTTCTGAGTATCAACAGGTTTGCCCGCTCGACTGTTGCTGGACTTGTGATGGAACGGGAAATTGAGCGCATGGGCGCTCATATAGAATACGTCAAAGGTAAGTATGACGACACGCCGCAAGGACGCTTTCTCAAAACTCTTGAACTTGCCATTGCCGAATATGAACGTGAGCTGATTATCGAGCGAGCCAAATCAGGCCGAATGGGAAAAGCGCGAAGCGGATACGTTGTTGTGTCGAAGGCTCCGTATGGCTATACCGTAAAATCTGATGGCAAGCGGCAGTGGCTAGAGGTTTTCGAGGACGAGGCACGGATTGTTCGCTTCATTGTCATTTGGTATATACGAGGTGATGAGGACGGCAAACCGCTCTCTATCCGGCAGATCACCGATAAGCTATCTAAAATGGGTGTCCCGACCCGCGGAGACAAAGGAACACACACGAACAAGAAGCAAGCTGCGGGAGTATGGAACCGTCGAACCGTACATGACATTCTGAAGAACGAAACCTATGCCGGAAAATGGCATTACGCCAAGACCGAGACGCGCGGCGTAGGAGATGAACGCAAACGCGCCAGCACCGACCCAGAACAGTGGGTTGAGGTCGATGTGCCACCAATTATATCGGCTGAGCAATATGGACTTGTTCAGGAGCGTCTGAAAGATAATCTGGAAATTCTGCGCGGTCGTCCGTCCAGATACTTCAACCTCTTACGGGGATTAGTTCGCTGTCGTCATTGCGAGCTAAGCGTTCGAGGGAACTACCAGCCGCCGAGGAAGAATAAAGACGGCAAAGAGACGAGTGCGCAGTGGTCATATGTCTGTAGCGGCACGGATAACGTTCCAAAGATTTGTTCGCTTCCCGCCTTCAATGGATACAGGGTTGACGCTGTAGTTTGGGATTGGCTGGTTAGCCTCTTAACAAATCCTGAACTGGTGGAGTGTAAACTCCGTGCGCGGCAAGCAGAATTGAACGAGATTAACGCTCCCTATCTAGAACGTATTGCCACTATAGAAAGTCTCATTACTGAGAAGCGTGGCGAGCGAAACCGATACATCAGTATGGCAGGCCGAGGCATTATTACCGAGGATGAGTTAGAGACACTTGCCGGTAGATTGGTGAAGGATATTGCCGAACTTGAACTGCAAAAGGCCAAAGCTCAAGAGCGGATTGAGATGCCATTTAGTGACGAGGAAATTGCCGCCATTGTCGCTGATAGTCACCGATTGGCCGAGACACGGGAGGACTTTATTAATGCCTCTGATGACTTGAAGCGTAGGAACCTTGAACGGTATCACCTTCGGGTAGTGCTAGAGGCACCAGCTGAGAAAGTACGCATCGCTCATGTCTCCTGCATTTTGGGAAGCAACGAACTCGAAATTCCTTTCGAAAAAAAGTTCACACAAGCGTGCTGGTTCCACCACCCAGATTATAGATACTATAACAGATCACAATCAACCACAGGCTGATTGTCGGCGATGTGCTGGTTACGGCGAAGATCGCGCCGATGACGGTCATGAAGGCCGCGATGCGCGCGACCGCGGCGCGGCGGTACAATGGCAGCTTATAGGGCCACGACTGCAGCTGCCCGCCAACCAGCAGCTGCGGCAGCAAGAAGCCGCCGCTTTGCAGCGACGGCAGCAACCCGACCAGTAGCAGCGAACCACCCAACTGGCGTACCAGCAGCGCCAGAACCAGGCCCGCGCTACTGAGCGACTCGCCGAGCGTAAAGAGTACACCGTTGACGACGCCGAGCCGATAGTTTCGGCGAGCAACTGCGGGCGTGGGCGGGCGCTCGGTGTGCTGCGCTGTGGTGGTCGGCTCGCTTGCCTCGATTGTTGGCGCAGTGCTGCGGGAAGCCATTAGTCAAATTTCTACACGGGTGTTTCGAAAAATAAACTCGTCGATAGCGAGCGTAGTGCGTAGGGACGCGATATATCGCGTCCCTACGCACTACGCACTACATAACAGATTGGCAGGATTTCTGTTTGCGACTTTCTACCGGCCATCCTCGCCATCGACGCGAAATGCCCCGATCTGTGCGGCGATCGCGCTTGGCACGCGGCCCACAATATGCGTGCCCTCCGCATCATAGCGCTCGTTGTCGATCACGCCGCGCTGGTGCCAGAGCGCCACCAGGTCGTTGCGCTTGTAGGGGATGAATGCCTCGAGTGTGGCCATGCGCTGGCCCAGCATCTCCTCGATCCGCTTGAGCAGCGCCTCCATGCCCCATCCGCGTTGGGCAGAGACGGCCACATAGTCATTCGGCAAGCCCAATTCGCTGGCCAGCCGCCCAACTACGGCCTCGTCGACACCCTCCATCAGATCGACTTTATTGAGCACGGTGATCATCGGTCGCCCGCTGGCGTGCAGCTCCTTCAGCGTGTCAAGCACCGTATCGGTCTGTTGCGCCGCATTGTGATGGGTAATATCGAGCACATGGAGCAGCAGGTCGGCCTCGCGAATCTCTTCGAGCGTGGCCCGAAACGCCGCGACCAATTCGGTCGGCAGTTTCTGAATGAAACCGACCGTATCGGTGAGTAAGATCTGCTGGCCGCCAGGCAACTCGATCTGCCGCGTCGTCGGGTCAAGCGTGGCGAACAGCCGATCCTCGGCGCGCACATGTGCGCCCGACAGCGCGTTGAGCAGGGTCGATTTACCGGCATTGGTGTAGCCAACCAGTGCGACGATCGGGATGCCGCTCTTGCGGCGGCGCTCGCGATACTGCTCGCGGTGGCGATGGACCTCGTCGATCTGGCGCTCGAGCAGCGCGATCCGGTGGCCAATCATCCGCCGGTCGAGCTCGAGCTGCGTCTCGCCGGGGCCGCGCAGGCCCACTACGCCGCCGGCCGCCGCGCCGCCGCCGCCGGCCTGCCGCTCGAGGTGCAGCCATTGCCGGCGCAGACGCGGCAGCAAGTACTTGTACTGCGCCAGCTCGACCTGGATGCGGCCCTCGTGGGTGCGCGCATGCGTGGCGAAGATATCGAGAATCAGGCCGGTGCGATCGAGCACCTGCACTTTGAGCGTGTCTTCCAAGTTACGCGTCTGCGCCGGCGTCAGCTCGTCGTCGAACACCACCAGGTCATACTTCAGCTCTTCGCGTAGCTCGGCGATCTCTTCGACTTTGCCAGGGCCAATAAAATATTTGGGAAATTGCTGTTTGAGCCGCTGGTACATGCTGCCGACGACCTCGAGGCCCGCGGTATCGGCCAGCAATTCGAGCTCTTGGAGTGAGTCCTCGGCGTGCCAGGCGCTGCGCCCACCGGTGAGCTCGGCCCCGACCAGAAAGGCCCGCTCGCGCGGCGCGGCGGTCGAGTGCATGCGCTTCCCGTCGGCGGTGGTTTGGATGGTCTGCTCTTCGATGGCTTTACTCCTCTGA
>WNFZ01002937.1_pt1 | contig 21052 bp, 14 predicted proteins | sample 5400081 | NCBI WGS metagenome assembly WNFZ01 (sample SAMN13153365, study PRJNA577476) | soil metagenome | isolation source: 80 cm soil or saprolite under grassland replicate 1 | place: USA:California | collected 2016-06-15
CGCGAGTCGAGAATCTCCCTTGCGACGACGTCCACGATCGAGCTCATTTACCCGCCCTTCTTGTGCGTCTTGAGTTTTTGCTCGGCGAACCCGCCCCGCTTGACGAGCGCATCGAGCTCTTTGAGCGTGCTCAACAGGTCTTTCATGCGATCGAGCGGCCAGGCGTTCGGGCCGTCGGAAGGCGCCTTGTCCGGATCCGGATGGGTTTCCATGAAAATCCCGGCGATTCCGCTCGCCACCGCGGCGCGGGCAAGCACCGGAACGAATTCGCGCTGGCCGCCCGAGGACGTTCCCTGCCCGCCCGGGAGCTGCACCGAGTGCGTCGCGTCGAACACCACCGGGCAGCCGGTCTCGCGCATGATCGCGAGCGAGCGCATGTCCGACACGAGGTTGTTGTAGCCGAACGAGGCGCCGCGCTCGCACACGAGGATGTTGTCCCTTCCGCTCGCCTCGCGCGCTTTCTCCACCACGTTCTTCATTTCGGCGGGTGACAGAAACTGGCCTTTCTTGATGTTGACCGGCCTGCCCGCGGCGGCGACGGCGTGGATGAAATCGGTCTGGCGGCACAGAAACGCCGGGGTCTGAAGCACGTCGACCACGCCTGCGACTTCGGCGACGTCTTCCTTCTCGTGGACGTCGGTCAAAACCGGCACACCGACTTTTTTCCTGACTTCCGAGAGGATCTCGAGGCCCTTGTCCATGCCCAGTCCGCGAAACGATTTGCCCGAGCTGCGGTTGGCCTTGTCGTAGGAGGATTTGTAGATGAACGGGATTCCGATCTGTCCGGAAATCTCCTTCAGGGAAGCCGCAGTATCGAGCGCAAACTGGCGCGATTCGACGACGCAGGGGCCGGCGATCAGAAACAGCGGGTTGTCGAGACCGGCGTCAAAACCACAGAGCTTCATGCCGCGATGGCAGTTTTCGTCCTGCTGACCTGGTATTGCAGGGCGGCTTCGACGAAAGCCGTGAACAGCGGATGGCCGGCGCGCGGGGTCGACGTAAACTCCGGATGAAACTGGCAGCCGATCAGCCAGGGATGCGAAGGCAGCTCGATCGTCTCGCACAGCTGCTCGCGCTGGGTGACCCCCGATACGCGCAAGCCCTTGTCCTTCAATCGCTGCACGTACTGGTTATTGACCTCGTAGCGGTGGCGGTGGCGCTCGTTGATCACGTCCGCGCCGTAGACCTTGCGCGCAAGGCTCCCGGATTCGAGCGCCGCGCCTTGAGCGCCCAGGCGCATCGTCCCGCCGAGGTCCGACTTCTCGTCGCGGCGCTCGATCCGGCCGTCGCGGTCCTGCCACTCGGTCACGAGCGCGATCACCGGGTGCGGCGTATCGCGGTCGAATTCGGTCGAGTTGGCTCCCGCCAGACCGACGACGTTGCGCGCGAACTCGATCACCGCGAGCTGCATGCCCAGGCAGATGCCGAGATACGGGACCTTGTTCTCGCGCGCGAACTGGATCGCTTTCATCATGCCTTCGACCCCCCGCTTGCCGAAGCCGCCCGGAACGAGTATCGCGTCCACCCCTTTCAACAGCGCGCCGGTGCCTTCCTTCTCGATCGCCTCCGAGTCCACGTAGCGGATATTCACTTTGCTGCGCGCGTGGATCCCCGCGTGGACCAGCGCCTCGTTGAGCGACTTGTAGGAATCGGCGAGATCGACGTACTTGCCGACCATCGCGATGGCGATCTCGTGCTGGGGGTGTTCGAGCGCCTCCACCAGCTTCTTCCAGGCCCTGAGATCGGCGGGCTTGGCGATGATGGCGAGCTTGTGGCAGACGATCTCGTCGAGCATCTGCTGGTGCAGCATCCAGGGAATCCTGTAGATCGAATCCGCGTCCCACACCGAGATCACGGCGTTCGCCTGGACGTTGGTGAACAGCGCGATCTTCTTCTTCTCCTCGTCGGGGATCGGCCGGTCGGAGCGGCACAGCAGCGCATCGGGCTGGATCCCGATCCCGCGCAGCTCCTTCACCGAGTGCTGCGTGGGCTTGGTCTTGATCTCGCCCGCGCTCTTGATGAAAGGCACGAGCGTCAGATGGACGTAGCAGGTGTTGTGCGCGCCCAGCTCCAGGCCCATCTGCCGCACCGCTTCGAGGAACGGCAGCGACTCGATGTCGCCCACGGTGCCGCCGATCTCAACGATCGCCACTTCCGCGTCGCTCGCGCCGCGCGCGATGTACGATTTGATTTCGTCGGTGACGTGCGGGATCACCTGCACCGTGCGCCCGAGGTAGTCCCCGCGGCGTTCCTTCCTGATCACCGAGTCGTAGATCTGGCCGGTGGTGAAATTGTTGTTCCGGTGCATCCTCGCCGACTGGAAGCGCTCGTAGTGGCCGAGGTCGAGGTCGGTCTCGGCGCCGTCCTCGGTGACGAACACCTCCCCGTGCTGGAAAGGGCTCATCGTGCCGGGATCGACGTTGATGTACGGGTCGAGCTTGAGGAGGGTGACCTTGATGCCGCGCGATTCGAGGATCGCGGCGAGAGACGCGGCGGCGATCCCCTTCCCCAGAGAGGAAACCACTCCGCCCGACACGAACACATACTTGGCCATCTGGGAACGGGGAGATGGGATGGACGATGATACATGAATTCATCGCCGCGCTCAAACCCGTCTCGCTGCGCTGCTCGACGACATGGAGAGGAAGCAGGCCGTTCTTCACATCATCGACTCCGGCTTGGTTATCATGTCGGCCGGAGGAGAGAGCGTCGATGCAGAGGATCTTCGCCCCCGAGGCGATGCTTGCGGAGGGCTGGAGCAAGGACGTCGTCATCGACGTGGACGACCGGGGCGGCATTGCGGCGGTGCGCGCCCGGCAGGCCCCGGGCGCGGCGGAAACGGCCGGCGGACCGGTCATCCCGGGCATGGCGAACGTCCATTCGCACGCGTTCCAGCGCGCCATGGCCGGACTCGCCGAGCGCATGGGATCCCCCGAAGACAGCTTCTGGACCTGGCGCGAAGTGATGTATTCGTTCCTGAAGCAGCTCGGCCCCGATCAGGTCGGGGCGATCGCCTCCCAGCTCTACTGCGAGATGCTGAAGAACGGCTACACGGCGGTCGCCGAATTCCACTACCTGCACAACGCGCCCGACGGCAAGCCGTACGCGAACCGCGTCGAGATGGCCGAGCAGCATCTGCTCGCCGCGCGGCAGACGGGAATCGCGATCACGATGCTGCCCTCGCTCTACGCCTACGGCAACTTCGGCGAAGAGCCGCTCGCGCCAGCGCAGAAGCGCTTCGCCGGCAGTCCCGATTCGATTCTCGGGATGGTCTCGGCGCTGAAAAAACAGATCGGCGACAACCCGGACATGCGCTTGGGCGTCGCGCCGCACAGCCTGCGCGCGGTGAGCCCGGCGATGCTGAAGGACCTCGTCGCCGGCGTGTCCGCCATCGACCGCAAAGCGCCGATCCACATCCATCTCGCCGAGCAGATCAAGGAAGTGAACGACTGCCTGTCCTGGAGCGGACAGCGCCCGGTCGAATGGCTGCTCTCCAACATGCCCGTGGATTCGCGCTGGTGCCTCGCGCATTGCACTAATATTTCGCAGAGCGAGGCGGAAAAGCTTTCCGCGAGCGGCGCCGCGGTCGGCCTGTGCCCGACCACCGAAGGCAATCTGGGCGACGGCATATTCCCTTTCTCCCGCTTCCGGGACAAGCGCGGGCGCTGGGGCATCGGCGGGGACAGCCACGTCTCCCAGACCCCGGTCGAGGAGCTGCGCTGGCTGGAATACGTGCAGCGCCTGGCGGCGCGCCGGCGCAACATCGCGGCCTCGCCCTCGCAGCCCTCGGTCGGCGCGACGCTGTGGCGCGAAGCCGCGGCCGGGGGCGCCCAGGCGCTCGCGCGCCCGATGGGCGCGATCGCGCCGGGCGTGCGCGCCGATCTCGTCGTCCTCGACACCGACCACATCAACCTCGTCGGAAGGAGCGGCGACCGCCTGCTCGACGCGTTCCTCTTCGCCGGCGACGGCCAGATGGTCAACCACGTGATGGTCGGCGGCAAGTGGATCGTGCGCGACGGCCGCCACGCCGACGAAGCGGCGATCGCCGCGCGTTACCGGCGGGTGCAGAAGCAGCTCTATATTGCGCTGTAGCGACCCGCGTTAGCCTGAGGCCGACCTAGTTTCCCGGCTAATTCCGCAGCTCCGGGCGGTTCCTGAAGTGCTCGAGCGCTTCGGGATTGGCGAGCGCCTCGAGGTTCTTCACCGGCCGGCCGTGAACGACGTCGCGCACGGCGAGCTCGACGATCTTGTTCGACTTGGTGCGGGGAATATCGGGGAGCTTCACGAACAGCACCATGCGCACGTCGCCGATCTCCCCCGGGGGCCAGGTCTGGCCGATGGCGAGCGACTCCACCACTTCGTCCAGCTGCTCCACCTGCCGGTAGATCTCGGCGGTGCCGATGCGCACGCCGCCCGGATTGAGCACCGCGTCCGACCTCCCGTAGATGACCACGCCTTCGTGCGCGGTGATCTCGCACCAGTCGCCGTGGGTCCAGACGCCGGGATAGCGCTCGAAATACGCGGCGCGGTATCTCTTCCCGCCGGGGTCGTTCCAGAAGCCGACCGGCATCGACGGGAAGGGCCGAGTGCAGACGAGTTCCCCCTTGCGCCCTTTCACCGAGCGGCCCTCGTCGTCGAACACCTCGACTTTCAGGCCGAGCGCCTCGCACTGGATCTCGCCGCGCCATACCGGAAGGATGGGATTGCCGAGAACGAAGCAGCCGCAGATATCAGTGCCGCCCGAGATCGACGAGAGGCACACGTCGCGCTTGATCGCCCTGTATACGTAGTCGAAGCCCTCGGGCGCGAGCGGCGATCCCGTCGAGAGCACGGTGCGCAGGTGCTCGAGCTTGTGCGTTTTCGCCGGCGCGACGCCCCCCTTGGCGCTCGCGTCGAGGAATTTCGCCGAGGTGCCGAGGTGCGTGACGCCTTCGGCGTCGGCAAGATCGAAGAGGATCCCGCCGTTTCCCGCGAAGGGCGAGCCGTCGTAGAGCAGCAAGGTCGCCCCCGAGGCAAGCCCCGACATCAGCCAGTTCCACATCATCCAGCCGAGCGTCGTGAAGTAAAAGAGCCGGTCGCCGGCCTGCACGTCGCAGTGCAGCTGCTGCTCGCACAGGTGCTTGAGCAGCGTCCCGCCCTGCCCGTGCACGATGCACTTCGGCGCGCCGGTGGTGCCCGAGGAGAAGAGGATGTACAGCGGATGGTCGAAGGGGAGCTGCTCGAAGCGAATATCTCCGCCCGGATGCCCCGCGATGAACTCATCCAGGCGCTGCGCGCCCGCGACGGCCGACACGTCGGGCCTCGCGCTCACGTAGGGCACGACGACGACGCGCCTGAGGCTCGGGATGCGCGCGGCGATGTCCCGCACCCTGTCGAGCGAGCCCACGACCTTGTCGTTGTAGAAATAGCCGTCGGCGGCGAAGAGCACGGCCGGCCCGATCTGGCCGAAGCGGTCGAGCACGCCCTGCACGCCGAAATCGGGCGAGGACGTGGACAGGACCGCGCCCAGGCTCGAGACCGCGAGCATCACCGCCGCCGCCTCGGGCATATTGGGAAGGTAGGCGGCGACGCGGTCGCCGGGCTTCACGCCCAGGGCGCGCAGCGCTTGCGCCGTGCGCGACACGAGGTCGTACAGCTCGCGGTGCGTCAGGCGTCGCTTCACGCGGTCCTCGCCCCAGAACACGATCGCGGTGGCGGCATCGCGCCGGCGCAGCAGATTCTCGGCGAAGTTGAGCCGCGCATCTGGAAACCACTTCGCCCCGGGCATCCGGTCGCCGTCCAAGAGCACGCGCTCCCCCTTGCGGCTCGCGCGCACGCCGGCGAATCTCCACAGCGACTCCCAGAACTGCTCCGGCCGGTCGGTCGTCCAGCGGTAGAAATCCCGGTAGGTGTTGATGCCGAGCTTCCAGTCGCGGATCGCCTGGCGCGCGAAACGCGTGAGGTTCGCCTCCTCGATGCGCTCCTCGCTCGGCTGCCAGAGCGGTCTTTCGGCCATTCGCGGCGCTCCTCTCCCGTGACTCCGACATTATAATTGGCGGACAAACGAACTCGCACGAAATACGGATCCCGGATCGGAGAATCCTTGGCACGCGATTCGATGCAGTACGACGTGGTCGTGGTCGGCGGCGGCCCGGCGGGGCTCGCCGCGGCGATCCGGCTGAAGCAGCTCGCCGCGGAGAAGCGCGTCGAGCTCGGCGTGTGCGTGATCGAGAAAGGCTCGGAGATCGGGGCGCATATTCTCTCGGGCGCGGTGATGGACCCGCGCGCGCTCGACGAGCTCTTCCCCGATTGGAAGGACCTCGGCGCTCCGCTCAGGACGCCCGTGAGCGAGGACCGGTTCCTGTTTCTCACCGAATCCGGCTCGTTCAAGGTGCCGGACTTTCTGCTGCCGGAGTGTTTCCGCAACAGTGGCAATTACGTGATCAGCCTGGGTAACCTGTGCCGCTGGCTCGGGACGCAGGCGGAGAGCCTGGGTGTCGAGATCTATCCCGGGTTCGCCGCCGCCGAAGTGCTCTACGACGGGAAAGGCGGCGTGCGCGGCGTTGCCGTCGGAGACATGGGCGTAGGGCGAGACGGCAAGCCGACCGACCAGTACCAGCAGGGAATGGAGCTGCACGGCAAGTACACTTTTTTCGCCGAAGGCTGCCGCGGACACCTGGGCCGGCAGCTGATGGAGCGCTATCGCCTGAACGCGGATTCGGATCCACAGGTGTACGGAATCGGCCTCAAGGAGCTTTGGGAGATCGATCCCGAAAAACATCGACCGGGGCTCGTGATCCATTCCGCGGGCTGGCCGCTCGACGCCGACACCTACGGCGGCTCGTTCCTCTATCACATGGAGGACAGGCTCGCTGCGGTGGGCTTTGTCGTCGGGCTTTCGTACGCGAATCCCTATCTCGATCCGTACTGGGAATTCCAGCGTTACAAGACCCATCCGCACATTCGCAAGTTTCTCGAAGGCGGCAAGCGCATCTCCTATGGCGCGCGCGCCATCACCGCCGGCGGCGTGATGTCGCTGCCGAAGCTCATCTTTCCCGGAGGCTGCCTCGTCGGCGACGACGCGGGCTTTCTCAACGCCTCTCGCATCAAGGGCAGCCACGCGGCGATCAAATCCGGGATGCTAGCGGCCGAAGCCGCGTTCGCGGCGCTGCAGGCGGGGCGATCCGGCGACGAGCTCGACGCCTATCCCGCTGCGTTCGGCAAATCGTGGCTGTTCGACGAACTCTACCGCGCACGCAACTTCAAGCAGTGGATGTCGAAGGGACTGTATTCCGGAACGCTGATGGTCGGGATCGAGCAATACCTGCTCGGCGGGAAATTCCCCTGGACGCTGCACCACCGGCATGCGGACCACGAAGCCTTGAGGCCGGCCTCCGAGTGCGAGCCGATCGACTATCCGAAGCCAGACGGCAAGCTCACTTTCGATCGCCTCTCCTCGGTGTTCATCTCCAACACCAACCACGAGGAGAACCAGCCTAGCCACCTGACTCTCAAGGACCCGACCGTTCCGGTGAGCGTCAACCTCGCGAAGTACGCCGGGCCCGAGGCCAGATATTGCCCCGCAGGCGTCTACGAATTCGTGAAGAACAGCGACGGCTCCGACAGATTGCAGATCAACGCGCAGAACTGCGTGCACTGCAAAACCTGCGACATCAAGGACCCCATGCAGAACATCGTCTGGGTCGCGCCGCAGGGGGGCGGCGGTCCGAATTACCCGAACATGTAGGCTGGAGGCGCGTCGATGACGAAGAAAACGAGTTACGTTTCATTTTCCGATTTCTATCCGCTCTGTGTCTCACGTTACGTTGGCACAAACGGTAAACGTGCCGTGACTGGCCTGGTTTTGAAGTTGGCAAGCGTTCCAAGCGAGTGATTTACAACGATGCGACTACGTCAAAATCCGCCTACGAACCGGTGCGCAATACTGGGATATCAATACGTTATCTGCTAACTGTGCCGCGATTGTGACAGCGTAGCCTGGATGGCGAGGCAGTCGCGTGGCACAAGGAGCATGAGACGAAATCCCCCATGATCGGCGCTCGACCAAAGGGTGATGGCAGGGGTTATATATCCCCTCATTGAAGCGAGGGGCTTTCATCCACTCCCGCCAGGGCGCTGTGAAAATATTCACAGGGCCCGTGGCATATCTCCTGTCCAATAGAACAAATCTCATATTGCCTGGCCTTGTGAGCTGATATCATAAGCGCCACAAAGTTAGTCACAGTGAAGCTGGGGCTCTGCCGGGGGAGGCAGCGTGAACCGAATCTCAGAGTTGGATTTAGCTCAAGAACAATGGAATCTTACGTTCGAGACTTCAGGTGCGTGTCAGAGTTCCATCTATGCTGAACACACGCCAACCCTTTTTTCTACGCTTCGCAAAAAGCGGGGATTGAAATCGTGCTTACGTAGTTTCTTCGCGTTCGTTTTCTTGCTAGCGCTCGGTTGGTCCAATCTCTCGTTAATGGCTTTTTCTGCTGCTCACGCTGCCGATCTCTCGCATCAGCCAAATCCGGGATACTTTACGAACCCTGTGTTCCAGCCGTTATGCCCCAATCCTCTACCGGCCGGCATGCTCCCACTAAATTTCCTCACTATGTCCAACCCACCCGATCCGTGGACATTCCAACCATTTGCATCCGGTGATGCCGCGCTCGACGCATTGAAGCAGAGCGTCATACAATGCTTTCAACAACCCTATACAGTCTGCACACTCCAAAACATCAGAACGGTGACCTATTTCCGCGATCCGCCACAGACAGCTGGGATTTCCAAAGGGTGGATTCAAATTTCATCGGGATACGTGGTCGCCGATTCGTTTTGCTTTGGCGGAAGCCGAACAGTAGGGATCGTGTACGAGATAGCGTGGTATTGCAATAACCAACTCGGGGATTGTGGACAGCAGAAAAAATATACGATCAAACTGTCCCGTCAAAACGGATTGCCGGCCGAGTCGGGCACCGTTCTCTATTCCAGCGAACCTGGACAGCTCCCACAGATGACCCCCGAGCTGGTCGCGACAGTTTACGATGAGCACAATCAGGTCGTTCCGGGTGTGGCGGTACGGTTGCAGGTAAATGCGGTGCCCAACACGGGTGGCCACCAGCACGGGGATAACACAGTGCCGCTCCGAACTGGCGCGCTTTCCTCGAATGATTCGAGCGCCACCCTTTCGCAAAATGGCCAAGTTCTCACCGGCAACACGGGATCGACCGGCTTCGTCTTGAGCTACAGTGCTCCACCTGCCACCGGGGACATCACGATCACGGCGACGTGTACCGACAGCCACCACTGCACGCAAGAGGGGCCGACGCAAGTGTGGGTGGGGATCAAGGACTTGCAGCCGCTCGGGCTAAACGTCTATATCTTGATCCCCAACGCAAGCAAGGATCCCGGCCATCCGAATAATCATTACCTCGCCCCGATCGCGGCAGGGGTCGTCGCGGTCTTCGCGAACCTTTATCATGCGGCGTATCCGGATAGTTCACTTTTGCAACTGAATGATGCAAGTCTCGAGCGCGGGGGGATTTTTGACCTGGGCCATAATTGGAAACCGCCCCACAAAGAGCATTGCCGCGGGACGGTCGTCGACATTCGCGCCAATGGCGTAGACGGTGCTTTGGACATTACGAGCCGTACGGACCCGATGATCAAGAAAATGCGGCAACTCGGGACAAGAGTCGGTGCAATTCCTGTATTTGAGGTTCCACCAGACGCTGCCGGCGTTCGTGTGTGGGCTGCACGCCATTTCCATACCCTATTGATAGGACAGGAGGGATTACAATGCCCCTAAGTCATCACGTCGCTGCGCTAGTCTCGGGCGTTCTTCTTATCTTGTCGTGGAGCCTCCGTGCCGAGATGGGGACGGGGACCGTGGAGGATCCCGTTACACACGAATACATCGACAATGTCGTCAAAGATTGGCAAGAAGGTATCGTTCTCGATCCCAACACCGGCAATTACGTTATTACCTACAAGATCGACGACGGTATCTTCGCCTCAATCGTCTTCGAACCTGCCACCAAGATCGTCCCAACGCTGAGCTGGAAGTTCGAGAACGCGCAGGACGACGGCGTCATCCGTTACCGCTACGCGCTGAGCAACGGGCGCGAGAGTAAGCAAGGAATCGACATGTTCCGAATGGTCGTGTCCAACGTTGCCGCGGGGTCCGTTACCAATGTCGGAAACTGGCAAGGCCATGCTGTCCCGTATAGAGACTCTGGACAACTCCTGTCTTGGTCGTGCTCGATGAAGACCGAGGTGTGCAGTTTGGCCCCTGGTGGCCGGCAAGGGGAATTCGTCGCCGATAGCAACGATTTGCCTGGGATAGTAATGGCGCAGATAACAGGGGATTCTCAGCCTGCGACCTGGATTGGTGAGTACGAGCCATCGACGCCGGTCGGGCGGCAGATATTAGATCTAACGTCAACGAACGATTTTGTCGGCCGTCTCGTGGTCGCTCCACGTATCCCGGTGCCCACCCCGTTCAACGCCGCGGCCGTGCTGCGCGGCATCCAGAAACACGTCGATTCAGACCTCGTCAAGCTGGGACTCATCAACCCTGGCTTCGCCGCGGAGCTCGACCGCTGGTTCCAGGCGGCCATTGCGGCAGCCAGCGGCGGCAATCTCAGTGCGGTGCGCAACGATTTGAACGAGCTGCACCGGCTGCTTGAGCGCGAACACAAGGGCCTGGACCGGGGCGACGAGGAGGGCAAAGACACCAAGGAGCGCGACCGCGGTCGATCCGGTCTGATCGATCGGCTCGCCGCGCGGGTGCTCACCTTCGACCTAAAGTACGTTGAGCATCAACTCCGGGCGAATTAAAGAAGGTAATCCGTTGTATTTGTCCGAACACGGTAACCGCACTCCCCGGCGCTTGCACTTCGTCAGTTCCTCGGTCGGCTTTAGATAACCGGAAATGCGACGTGCTTGTACGTGACGAACGGTCGTACTATTGTTGACGGGTGCGTAAGGGCGAACAAACCCGAACTTCGATCCTCAACGAGGCCGTCGCCTTGGCAAGCCAGGTCGGCCTGGAGGGATTGAGCATCGGTTCGCTCGCGGCACGGCTGGAGATGTCGAAGAGCGGGCTGTTCGCCCATTTCGGCTCCAAGGAAGACCTCCAGTTCCAGGCTCTCAAGCAGGCGCAGGGGCTCTTCTTCGAGCAGATACTGTCACCCGCGCTGAAAGAGCCGCGCGGCCTGCCGCGTCTGCGGGCCCTTTTCTCGAACTGGCTCGCCCGGGTCGAGGGGAACGACGATCCTTCGGGCGGCCGCCTCATGCTTTCCGCGGCGGCCGAATACGACGATCGTCCCGGCGCCGTGCGCGATCTGCTCGTCGCCGGGCAGCGCGAGCTGCGCGGCGCGATCGCCAAGGCGATCCGCCTCGCGATCGACGAGGGGCACCTCGAGCCGCAGACCGATCCCTGGCAGCTCACCTTCGAGCTGTTCGGGATCGTGCTCGCGGCGCATCACGACCGCCGGTTGCTGGGCGACGCGCGCGCGCCCGACCGAGCGCGGGACGCGTTCGAGCGCCTGATCGAAGCGCACCGCGCCGCGGCGGCGAAGACCTGACGCGCTTCGCCGATCTGGATTGCACGCCCGCTTTCCGCTTCCTCGGTTGTGCGACGCAACAGCCGACCTCCGCAATAGCGTACAATGCTCGACCTCTTCTTTTCGGCATCGGTTTCATGACCCGCGCCCGGCGCAACGTCGCCATCATCGCCCACGTCGATCACGGCAAGACCACGCTGATCGACAAGCTGCTGCAGCAATCGGGCACCTTCGCCGCGCATCAGCACGTGCAGGAGCGGGTGATGGACTCGAACGACATCGAGCGCGAGCGCGGCATCACCATCCTCGCCAAGAACTGCGCGGTCCGCTACCGCGGCACGCACATCAACATCGTCGACACCCCCGGGCACGCGGATTTCGGCGGCGAGGTCGAGCGCGTGCTCTCCATGGTCGATGGCGTGCTGCTGCTGGTGGACGCGGTCGAAGGGCCGATGCCGCAGACCCGGTTCGTTTTGCGCAAGGCGCTCGCGCAGAAGCTGAAACCCATCGTCGTCGTCAACAAGGTCGACCGGCCCGGCGCCCGGGCCGACTGGGTGGTCAACCAGACCTTCGATCTGTTCGACAAGCTCGGCGCCCCCGAAGAGCAGCTCGATTTCCCCGTGGTGTACGCCTCCGCGCTGCTCGGCTGGGCGACGCTGGACCTCGCGCAGCCCGGCGTCGACATGCAGCCGCTTTTCGAGGCGATCCTCGCCCATGTTCCCGTGCGCGACGAGGATCCCGAGGGTCCGCTTCAGTTGCAGATCTGCTCGCTCGATTACTCGAGCTACGTCGGCAAGATCGGCATCGGGCGCGTCCGCCGCGGGCGCCTTCGGCCGCTTCAGGATGTGCTGGTGCTCAAGGGCGAAGGCTCCGAGCCGGTCAAGGCGCGCGTCAACCAGATTCTGAAGTTCGAAGGGCTGGAACGCGCCCCGGTGGACGAAGCCGAGGCCGGCGACATCGTGCTCATCAACGGCATCGAGGAAGTCGGGATCGGCGTGACGCTCTGCGACCTGGAGCATCCGCAGGCGCTGCCGCCGCTCAAGGTGGACGAGCCGACGCTGACGATGAATTTCCTCGTCAACGCCTCGCCGCTCGCCGGGCGCGAGGGAAAATTCGTCACCAGCCGCCAGCTGCGCGAGCGGCTCGAGCGCGAGATCAAGAGCAACGTCGCCCTGCGCGTCGAATTCACCGCGGATTCCGACACGTTCATCGTTTGCGGGCGCGGCGAGCTGCACCTCACGATCCTGCTCGAGAACATGCGCCGCGAAGGCTACGAGCTCGCGGTGTCGCGGCCGCGCGTCGTCTACAAGGAAATTGACGGCGAGCGCTGCGAGCCTTTCGAGCTGCTGACGGTCGACGTCGAGGAGACGCACCAGGGCGTGGTCATGGAAGAGCTCGGCCGGCGCCGCGGCGAACTCACCGACATGCAGCCCGACGGCAAGGGCCGCGTGCGGCTCGAATACCGCATTCCGGCCCGCGGGCTGATCGGCTTCCAGGGCGAGTTCCTGACGATGACCCGCGGCACGGGAGTCATGAGCCACGTGTTCGACGACTATGCGCCGGTGAAGGGCGAGATCGCCGAGCGCCGCAACGGGGTCCTGGTGTCGCAGGACGACGGCGTCGCCGTCGCCTACGCGCTGTGGAAGCTCCAGGACCGCGGCCGCATGTTCGTGAGCCCCGGGGACCCGGTATACGAAGGAATGATCGTCGGCGTCCACACCCGCGACAACGACCTCGTGGTCAACCCGATCCGCACCAAGCAGCTCACCAACATCCGCGCCTCCGGCAAGGACGAGGCGATCGTGCTCACCCCGCCGATCGGCCTGACGCTCGAGAACGCGGTCGAGTTCATCGGCGAGGGCGAGCTGGTCGAGATCACGCCGAAATCGATCCGCCTGCGCAAGCGCCATCTCAAGGAGCACGTGCGCCGGCGCGCCGAGCGCGAGGCCGCATAAGCCACCAGCTTCACGACAGCAGGCCGACGATCCTGTTCCACTCGTTGGGAATGAGGTTCAGCTTGCCGGGCATGTCTTCGTCGAGATAGGAATAGTCGAGCGCCAGAAACTCATCGCGGAGGCGATCATGGTTCTCGCTTAAGAAGCGCGAATCGGGATCGAGATTCCTCACCAGCCCCAGGCCTGTGGGCGGCGTTCCAATGACGTGAACGGCGAGGTCGGGGCGGTACTTTTTCAGCAGCACGATCAGACGCCAGATGTCGCCACTCCAGGCAGTGGGGCGCGGCTCCCGCCCCGCCGATTCCCGGTCGAGCGGATAGCAGTCGTGGATCATGACGCTGGATTCGCGCGTGCAGTGGCGCTCGAGGTTGGCAAAGTCACCCAGCGCGAAATCGAACAGATGCAGGCCGTCGATGAAGGCAAGGTCGACGGGAAAGCCTCCCAGCTCGGCGCGCAAATCGTGGCGCGCGAAGAAATCATCGCTCGTCTCGGCGAACACTTTGTGGTTACGCTCCGGCGGCCCCGGCAGCCGCGGCTCGGGATCGATGCCGATCGCCCGTATCGGGGGCTTGGCGAGACGCAAGGATTCGCCCATGAACACTCCGATCTCGACGTAGGTGCGCGGCTTCACGTGCGCAATAATGCGCTCGATCACGCCGAGATAGTGTTCGCCGGCAAAACGGATCCGAGCCTGCAGGAAGTAGGCCGCGGGTTGATGCGGCGCGAGGCGCCGCGCGCGCACGCAGCAATCCAGCGCCGCGCGGTCGTCACCAAGGCGGTGCATCACGGAGGCAAGCTCGTACAGGCAAAGCGCGTCTTGCGGCGCCAGGTCCGCTGCGCGACGAAGATCGGCCTGCGCCTCCCGCAGCTGGCCGAGCGAGCTCCTCGCGCTGCCGCGCAACACGAGCCCCTGGACGCTGTCGGGATCGTGTTCGAGCAATGGCGTCAAGGCCCGGATCGCCTCTTCGTGCCGCCGCTCCGTGATCAGAACATCGGCGAAATCCAGAATTTTTCGATCGTCAGCCGCTTGGCCGCCGCGCCACACCAAATCTTTCAGGAGCCGCAATAGCATGATCGAGAAGCAGCGCGCGCCGCTCAGAACTGCTCTTCTCCCAACGCCATCACCCCCGCAGCGCCGCGCACGATCGTGTTCCGCAGCGCTGGCGCCTGCGTGAGCAGGTGATCGGCGTAGAAGCGCGCGGTCTTGATCTTCGCCTCGTAGAAGGACTTGTCGCCCTTGCCTTCCGACAGTCGCCGCTGCGCGACGAGCGCGGCGCGCGCCATCTGCCAGCCGCCGCAGACGATGCCCATGAGCTTGAGGAAGGGCACGGCGCCGGCGTGCACCGCCTTGATGTCGTTGCCGTAGGTGATGATGATCCAGGCCATGCATTCCTCGACCGCGGTCACCGCCTCGGAGAAGGCGGCGCGGATCAAATTATAAACAGGAGTCTATCCCCGAGTCTGTCCCTAAATGTTTCCTCACGCATGACTCTCGATCTCGGCAAGGTCCATGCCCGTTGGCATATACTGCCTTTCCCCGCGTCAAGTTGACGGAATCGTTCAAACAAAAGTGGAGGAATCATGATCGATCGCCGGACTTTCATGTCGCTGCTCGCAACCGCCGCCGTCGCGCCGCGCTCGTCATTTGCTCAAGGGGCTCCGGGCAAGGCCGCGCTCTATTCGAGCGTCGGTCCCGTGCTGACGCACTACGACGTCGACGTCGAAGCGGCGGCGCTGACGAAGCGCGCCTCGGTGACGCTGCCGGCCAACGTGCAGTACGCCTGGCCGCATGCTTCCCGGCGCCATCTATATGTGGCCTCCAGCAGCAGCGCGCCCGGGACGGGGCCGGCGGGCACGGAGCACCATGTGAGCGCGTTTCGAATCGATCCGGCTTCGGGAGCCCTCGCGCCGCACGGCAACCCGATACGGCTGCCGACGCGCCCGATCCATATCACCACCGACATCCCGTCCCGGCACGTGCTGGTCGCGTTCAACAATCCGAGTGCGCTGCGGGTCTACAGGATCGATGGCGATGCGACGCTGGGCGAGGAAGTGCAGCAGCGCGGTCCGATCGACGCCGGGATCTACGGCCACCAGGTGCGGGTAACGGCGAACAACCGGCTGGCGATCTTCGTCGCGCGCGGCAACGATCCGGCCGGCGGCAGGCCCGAGGACCCGGGTGCGTTGAAAGTCTTTAGTTACAAAGACGGGTTGCTGACGAACGGCGTCTCGATAGCGCCCGACGGGGGCTACGGCTTCGGGCCGCGGCATCTCGATTTCCATCCGACACAGCCGTGGGTTTACGTCTCGCTCGAGCGCGAGAACAAGCTCGACATGTTCAGGCTCGACGGCGATACCCTCGCCGCGGCGCCGGCGTTCCGCAAGGAAACGCTCGCCGAACCGGACAACAAGAAATCACGGCAGGCCGCGGGCACGGTGCACGTGCACCCGAGCGGCCGTTTCGTGTACGGCGTGAACCGCGCCGACACTATAATCGAATTCGAGGGCAGGAAAGTTTTCGTCGGCGGGGAAAACACGCTTGCGGCCTATTCGATCGACCCCTCCACGGGCGAGCCGACGCCGATCCAGCACGTCGATACGCGCGGCATCCACTGCCGCACCTTCCACATCGATCCGAGCGGCCGCATGCTGGTCGCCGCGCACATCATGGGACTGGCCGTGCGCGACGGCGCCGCCGTGCGCGAGGTTCCCGCGTGCATGTCGGTGTTCCGCATCGGAGCCGACGGCAAGCTCGACTACGTGCGCAAGTACGACATCGACACCGGCGGCAAGCTGACGTTCTGGATGGGCATGGTGAAACTCTAGAGCTGCATGGGCTACGTGCTCGATCCGCGCGGCGAGTTCTACACCGCGGACAACATCCGTTGGACGCGTTTCTTGCGAAGCGGCGCGAGGTGCCGTAGCGGTCCCGCGCACAAGAGCGGACGGCGGGAGTGAACGCGCTAATGCGCGCCGAGTTGGAGCCGTTCGGCCTGCTGTTTGATGTGCCGGAGAACGCGCGCGTCGTTTTCGAGACGCGCTAGTGCTTTTCGTCCACCCGCAGGTCCCCAGTCGGCGACGAAGTGATGTCCACACGAGACGCAAGTGGCGGACGGATCAGTTTCAGCAGCACCAACGTAGAAAATGCCGAAAAGCCGAATGCCACAAGTGGCACCATGACCAGTTGACTGGGATCGGCGACGAGGCTCGCCAGCGTAATATCCTCGCTCATCAGCCCGAAGGCCGCGATCAGCAGCATCCAGACGACCACTCCCATGCCCACGAGTCCCGAGTCCTTAACCTCGAGCTGCGCAACCTGCTGAACCAGTACCGCCTCTTGCTCGGCGCGGACCCATGAGCCCCAGATCCAGCGCAGGACGCGGGAGGTGCCCCACGCGGCGACGGCAATGATGGCCGCTAAAAGCGCAAATCCCGCGGCCGCGGGAGGAATCCAACCCGGAAGGTCGAACGGAAGCGGCATGCGGTCCTTGTACATGATCCAAAGGAAGGCTCCCAGGAACAGCCAGATTGCGTAGGTGCTCCAGCGCGCGATCCGCAGGAATCGGCATCGCCAGGCGGCACGCTCGTCCACCGCGATCGTCTCCAAAGGGAGCGCGGTAGTCCAGGGGCTACTCGCGGTCTCGGCACAAATTCTGACGGCCCGCAGCACGAAGCCATCGATGTTCTCCCAGTAAGTCGTATGGTCTGCGAACAGCGAGTCGAGATTCCATATCTGCACGGATTCCGGAGCGCCGGCACCCGCAGTCCTCGTCGGCCCGTTCGGCACCGGATCGGCCGACGCGTAAACGTCAACCCACCGCTTCAGCCGCGGCGGCTTTCTCACCGGCGCCGTTACCACTTTTTCCATGTCAAGGGAGAGGATCATCGCGAGCGAGACCAACAGGATCAGCAGCGCCAGGATGAGGAAGGTCACTGTAGCGAGAGGCAGGCCGGTGCGCTGCGCGTAGATCATCAGCGCGATCGGGCCAAGGAAGAGAGTGAGCCATCCCCAAAACTTGATGCGCTCCGCACGCTGCGACAGTTTGGGCCATCGCCGGGCCAGCCCATCCGCTGTCTTCGCGATGACCCATCCCAGCAAGCCGAATACGGCGGTCGATATGACCAGAAGCGCTGCAGCGTGGAGAATGCTCGGGACCGTCGTACGCCCGGCGCTCACGTCCGCGTACAGGCAGGCGAAGGCAACAGCCGCCGCCAGCAGCGCCCCGATCGCGTAAAACGCAGGGTTCACCGCGATCTTCTTGGTCAAGCCGGCCGAGAGCACCTTTTGGCTCACTAGCTGGTTGGTGCCTGCGCCGAACGTCAGCAATGCGTCGGGGACGAGGCCGGAGGCGCGCACTTCGTGCTCCGTCTCGTAGACCTGCTCTGCGATTCCCCCCAAAGCATCGAGCGTCGCGGCAGCGCCTTGCGAGTGCGCCACGATCACGGTGCGCTCGCAAGCCGACTGAAGCCGCCTCAGCCCGTCGAGAATCCGCGTTCGGATGAGCGCGGCCCGGACGGGGCTCTCGACGAAGGCGAGGCTGTCGCCGACCGTCGCGGTGAGCGCGGACTGCGCGCTCAGAATCAGCGTTCGGAGCTGGGAGATCGGTAACAAGGCCAGCACCAGGACCAGCGCCAGAAGTACGAGAAATAGAGGCGTGAGCGCGAAGGCGATGACGAGTTTTCCGAGCGCGCCGGCGAGCGCGATGACTTTGGCCGAACCCCGGCCTCGCGAAGCCTGCCAATACCGCCGGGCGATATGAATCGCCACGAACCACGGCAGCGCTCTCATGCTCCAGGATACGAGCTCGCCGTAACTCGGCGCGGGAAAGGACTTTGCCCACCAGCCCTCCGAGACGAGCCAACGCTCCGGGTCGTCGCCTGCGCGCAGCTCGACGACCATCTCGGCGTGTCCGTCGCCACGCTCGGGCCCCGGGCCGGGATCCGCCCGCTCTACGGCGACTACAACCCGACCTCGCGTCGCGAGACCGATGGTCTTCAGTAGGGTGTCTCCCCAGCGAACCAGCGTGTCCCCGGACGGCGGCGTTCCAATACCGTGAACGAGGAGAACGCCCAGCTGGAACGGCTTGCATGAAGAAGCGATGGGCGGCGGGTTCGATTGCGCTTCGTCCACGGCGATCGTGTGCCCTCGGTTATTACGCTCTCAGCGTCGATACCTTACGCCCCGTGGCGGCGCTAAGCAAATCCTCCGCGCCCCGGCCTCGGTGCCGGGATGACGATACTAGTTTTCACAATATTAAAACTGCTCCTCAGCCAGCGCCATCACCCCCGCCGCCCCGCGCACGATCGTGTTCCGCAGCGCCGGCGCCTGCGTGAGCAGGTGATCCGCATAGAACCGCGCGGTCTTGATCTTCGCCTCGTAGAAGGACTTGTCGCCCTTGCCTTCCGACAGTCGCCGCTGCGCGACGAGCGCGGCACGCGCCATCTGCCAGCCGCCGCAGACGATGCCCATGAGCTTGAGGAAGGGCACGGCGCCGGCGTGCACCGCCTTGATGTCGTTGCCGTAGGTGACGACGATCCAGGAGACGCATTCTTCCGCCGCGGTGATTGCCGCAGAGAAGGCGGCGCGGATTTCGGCCATGTCATCGCCTGCCGCGCTTCCGAGCTGCGCTTCGACCGCGCGCATCGCGTTGGTGACTTCCTTCGCGGTCGCGCCGCCTTCCCGCGCGATCTTGCGGCCGACGAGGTCGTTCGCCTGGATGCCGGTCGTGCCCTCGTAGATGCTGGTGATGCGCGCGTCGCGCAGGTACTGCGCCGCTCCGGTCTCCTCGATGAAGCCCATCCCGCCGTGAACCTGGATGCCGGTCGAGGCGACGTCGATGCCGGTTTCGGTGCTCCAGCCTTTCACGATGGGGATCATCAGATCGACGAACGCCTGGTTGCGCGCGCGCCCTTCCTTATCCGGGTAGTGATGCGCCTCGTCCATCGCCGCGGCCACGACATAGGCGAGCGCGCGCATCGCCTCGGTCTGCGCCTTCATGCTCATCAGCATCCGGCGCACGTCGGGATGGCGGATGATGGGCACCACCTTGTCGCCGCCGGAAAGATCGCGGCTCTGGATGCGCTCCTTGGCGTACCCGAGCGCCTGCTGGTAGGCGCGCTCGGCGAGCGCGAGGCCTTCCAGGCCGACGGCAAAGCGCGCGGCGTTCATCATGATGAACATGTACTCCAGGCCCCGGTTCTCCTCGCCGACGAGGTGACCCAGCGCGCCGTCCTTCTCGCCGTAGATCATCACCGCCGTCGGGCTCGCGTGGATGCCGAGCTTGTGCTCGATCGAGGCGCACTTCACGTCGTTGCGCGCCCCGCGCGAGCCGTCCTTGCCGACGAGGAATTTAGGCACGACGAAAAGCGAGATGCCGCGCACGCCTTCGGGCGCGTCGGGCGTGCGCGCGAGCACCATGTGGACGATGTTCTCGGCGAGATCGTGCTCGCCGTAGGTGATGAAGATCTTCTGGCCGTAGATGCGGTAGTGGTCCCCCTCGCGCACCGCGCGCGTCTTGACGAGCGCCAGATCCGAGCCCGCCTGCGGCTCGGTGAGGTTCATGGTGCCGGTCCAGGTCGACAGGTTCGCCGACTTCCACATCTCGATGACCGGCGTCGAGACGATCTTCGGCAGATCTTGCCCGCCGTATTCCGCCGGTGCCTGGAGCGCGTTCCAGCCGCCCGCCACGAACTGCTTGTAGGCTTCCTTGAAGCCCTTGGGAGTCCTGACCTCGCCGTTTTCCCACTTCGAACCCTCCTCGTCGGCGGGCTTGTTGAGCGGAGACAGCACGCCGCTCGCGAACTTCGCGGACTCCTCGAGGATCTGGCCGACGAGCTCGGCGGTGACTTCCTCGCAGCCGGGAAGCTTCGCGATGTCGTCCAGCCCCGCGAGCTCCTTCAGCACGAACTGCATGTCGCGGATCGGCGCTTTGTACTCGCTCATGATGAAACCCTCACCCTAGCCCTCTCCCAAAGGGAGAGGGAATCTTGCACTTATCCGAGTTCTTTTACCAGTTCGGGCACGATCTGGAACAGGTCTCCGACGATGCCGTAGTCGGCGACCTGGAAAATCGGCGCCTCCTCGTCCTTGTTGATCGCGACGATCACGCGGCTGTCCTTCATCCCCGCCAGGTGCTGGATCGCCCCCGAGATGCCGACCGCGATGTACAGCTCGGGAGCGACGATTTTCCCCGTCTGCCCCACCTGCCAGTCGTTCGGCACGAAACCCGCGTCCACCGCCGCGCGCGAAGCGCCCATCGCGGCGCCGAGCTTGTCGGCGAGCGGCTCGAGGATCTTGAAGTTCTCCCCCGAGCCCATGCCGCGGCCGCCTGACACCACGACGCGCGCCGAGGTCAGCTCGGGGCGCTCGGACTTGGTAAGCTCGCGGCCGACCAGAGCGGAGAGCCCGGAATCCGCGCCCGCCCGAAGATTTTCGACGGCGGCCGAGCCGCCGCTCGCCGAGACCGCGTCGAAGCCGGTGGTGCGCGCGGTGATCACCTTGATCCTGTCTTTTGACTGCACGGTGGCGAGCGCATTGCCCGCGTAGAT
>WNFZ01001971.1_pt1 | contig 21051 bp, 20 predicted proteins | sample 5400081 | NCBI WGS metagenome assembly WNFZ01 (sample SAMN13153365, study PRJNA577476) | soil metagenome | isolation source: 80 cm soil or saprolite under grassland replicate 1 | place: USA:California | collected 2016-06-15
TGCCCGTGGATGTTGAACGATCCTCCGAGTGATGGAGGGAGGGACAAGCATTCATGACCGTTGGAACCGTCAAGTGGTTCAACGCTGACAAGGGGTTCGGCTTCATCAGCCCTGAGTCGGGGCCGGACGTGTTCGTGCATTTCAGCGCGATCCAGGCCAGCGGCTACCGCTCGCTGGACGAAGGCCAGACCGTCGAGTTCGACGTGGTCGACGGGCCGAAGGGCCCGCAGGCCGCCAACGTGCGGGCGGCCTCCGAGTAGCCTCCACGGCGGGCCGACCACGGCCCCGCCGATCGCAGCCCCACCTGCCTGGAGCGGGTGGGGCTGCCTGGTCTGCGGGCCCTGGTGCTCCCTGCCTCGCGGCTCGGGAACCGAGGCGAGCTCCTGGCCGTCTACAGGTTGCGAACCGTGATCGAGGAGGCCGGTGTGGACAGGTCACGCCCAAGGCGCTGGAGGGCCCGCGCCCCGCTCATGGCGATTGCCGCCGTCATCGCGCTCGGCGGCTGCGCCCGGAGCGACGGCGCGCCGGCGGGCGGCATCCAGGGGAAGACGCAGGCGGGCGCGCCGGCGGAGGGCCAGCGGGACGCCAAGGCTGGTCCCGGCGGGCAGCCGCTCCGCGCCGGGACGGAGCCAGGCATGGCGGGCGTGAATGGGGCAGGCAGCTGCGACCCGGCGGCGGCGCCGCCGCGGCGCGCGGCGGTCATCGCCTACGACGGTGCCGGCCACCGGCGCTGGTCGGTGCCCCTGCCGGTCGGCTCGCAGCTCGACAGCAACATCGGCCCGCTGGTGGATGGCGACACCGTCTACTCCACCGAGGGCGACGAGCTGCGCGCCCTGGCCGCCGGCGACGGCAGCCAGCGCTGGCGCCTGGCCTTGGGCGGCTCGGTGTACGACGCCTCGGTCCGCGACGGCGTCGTCGTGGTCCGCGTCGGGCCGCTGGACGCGGGCCACGTGCTCGGGATCGAGGCCGCCACAGGGGCGGAGCTGTGGCGCTTCACGCCGCCGCGGGGCGCCTGGCTGTCGTGGCAGCAACTGCTCACCGACGACGGCGGCGTGGTCGTGACCGGCGAGCGGGGAGCGCTGGTGGTCCTGGAGCGCCGCGACGGCACGGTGCGCTGGACCAGGCCCGCCGGCGAGCGGGCCACACCGAGGGTCTTCGCGACCACCGGGAACCGCGTCCTGTGGATCGGCCGCGGCGCCCTCGAGAGCTTCGACGCCGCCACCGGCCGGCTGCTGTGGCGGACCAGTGGCGTGGTCCATGCCGGTGAGTTCTCGGCTGAGCTGACCGTGACCGGGGACGTCGTGATCGTGGGGCTCGGGGTCGACCCGGCCTACAAGCCGGTCACCGCCTACGACCTGGCCACCGGCAAGGAGCGCTGGCGGCTGCGGCCCTCGGCGGAGGCGGCGGTGGTCGGCGCCGGCCCCGCCGGCGTGGCGGTGGCGACCCGCGGCGAGCGGCAGCGCTGGGGCAGCCTGGAGCTGGTGGACGCCGCCACCGGCACGGTCCGCTGGAGCCAGCCACTGACCGGGTGGATCCAGCAGGACATGGTCGACGCGATCAACCGGCAGGCCCTGGTGACCGCGGACGAGGTCGTCTACGTCGAGCAGTTCTCCAACCTGGTGGTGGGTCGGAGCGCTCGGGACGGCGGGGTGCGCTGGCGGACGCGCCTGCCCGGGGGTAGCGGCTGGCCGCAGTGGGCCGCCGCCGGTCGCCTCCTGATCAGCGGCTTCAAGGAGCGGTCGGGGAGCGCGGAGTCCTTCCTGGCGTCGCTCGATATCGGCAGCGGGCGGATCACCTGGAGCAGCCGGCTCCCGACGAACAGCGACCGTCCCGCCACGCCGCTCGGCGACGGCGCGGTGATCCAGGTGGCCGACCCGCAGCGGGCCTGCGCCGTGGACGGCCGCGTCAGCGGGCCCCGGACAGCGGAGGGTGGGACACCGAGATCAGGCCCGCCGGCGGAGGCCCGCCCGGCCTGATCTCGCGGCCGAAGGCCGCTTGGCCACGGCCCGCCGGGGCGCCGAGGGTCAGCGAGGAGCTTCGCCCACGGCCCGGAGGGCGGCCAGGCGGTCGGCGTCCAGGCGCTCCAGGACCTCCACCGCTTCGAGGTTGGCGGTCACCTGGTCGGGGCTGGTCGCGCCGAACAGGACGCTGCACACCAGCGGGTTGGCCAGCGCGAACGCGAGCGCCAGCGCGGCCGGGGTGGTGGCGAGGTCCCGCGCCATGCCGCGCAGCTCCTCGGCGACCTCCAGGGCTGCCCGGTGGCGTGGGCTCTGCAGGTCGCCGGCCAGCCGGCCCTCGGCCCCGGCCGCGCCGTACTTGCCGGTCAGCGCTCCGGCCGCCAGCGCCGAGGAGGCGACCACGCGCACTCCGCCGGAGCCGAGGACCTCTGCCACCCGCGGGTCCTCCACGTCGGAGCGGTGCACCAGGTTGTAGGCGAGCTGGGCGGCGCACGGCCTCGGCCAGCCGTCGGCCTCGGCGATCCGGATGGTCTCGGCGACCATCGCGGGCGGCCAGTTGAGCACGCCCCAGGCCCGCAGCTTGCCGCTGGCGACCAGTCCCCCGACCTGGCCGACCAGGTCCTGGAGATCGAGCCCGTCGGGCGGTGGGGCGGAGTACGCGAGGTCGAGGTGGTCGAGCCCCATCCGCTGGAGCGAGCCGTCCAGCTCCTCGGCGGCGCTCTGGTCCGGCCAGAACTCCCACCAGAGCTTGTTGGCGACCACGACCTCGTCGCGGTTCCAGCCGGTCGCGCGGAACAGCTCGCCGAAGACCATCTCGGAGTAGCCGGTCGGGATCGGCGCCGTGCCGGTCTCGTCGTTGTAGCGGGCGTCGTCCAGGAAGGTGACGCCCAGCTCCCTGGCCTTGTACATCACCGCCAGGCCCGCCGACCGCGGGATCCGCTCGTAGGTCCGCCACGACCCCAGCGAGAGCACCGAGACCGACAGCCCTGAGGAGCCAAGCGGTCTTGCTGGCAACGCGCTCATGGTTCCCTCCGTCCCGGCCGGGCGCGGCTCATGGCCGCCGGCGCCAGAAGTCGTGGCGGTCGCGGCCGGGCACGAACCCCTGCGCCTCGACCATCGCGGCGGACGCCGCGAAATCGCGCGCCACCGCCGCGGGCGCGTGCGCGTCGCTGCCGAACGAGACCGCTTCGCCTCCGGCCTCGTGCCACCACCGGACGATCTCCGGCCGCAGCGGCACGACCGTGTTGACCTCCAGCGCGCGCCCCGACCGGGCCAGCGCGCGCAGCACGCCGCGGAGCTCCTCCTCGAAGTCGGCGGGCTCGAAGGGCCGGGCGCTGGCGGGCCGCCGGCGGACCGGGTAGTCGAGGTGGGCGAGCACCTGGAAAGGGTCCGAGGACTCCACCATCCGCTCGGCCTCGGCAAGGTAGGCGCGCATGACCCCGTCGGGGTCCAGGCCGCCGGGCGCGTAGTCCTCGTACAACTCGTCGACGATCCAGGGGCCCTCCGGCAGTTCCAGGGAGTGCAGCGATCCCAGCACCCGCTGCCAGGCCCCGGCGTCCAGCAGCGCCCGCAGCTCCTTGGGGTGCCAGTGGGGCTCCCCGAACTCGACGCCCGAAAGGATCCGCAGGCCCGGGAAGCGGTCGCGGCAGCGTTGCAGGCACTCGAGGTAGCCGTCCACGTCCAGCGGCGGCGCGTCGAACTGGAGGTCGGGGCCGACCTTCGCGGCGTCACGGTGCAGAACGCCCCGCCCCTCCGGGGCGATCACCCAGCGGGTGAACTCCATGTGGTCGGTGAACGCGATCGAGGGGAGTCCCTGCTCGACGGCCCGCGCGCACGACGCCTCCATCGACCCGGCATCGGCGTCCCACGACCATTGCGTGTGGACGTGGTTGTCCGGTGGCAGCATGCTCTCGATGATCGGGCAGCCCGCCGAGCGCTCGCAAGCTTACGCGTGGCCGATGGGCGGAGCCTCGTCACGGCACCGACGACGAGCGGCCCGGCGACGGCTGGTGCTGGGGACGCGTCCCCACCACCGGTCCGGTCGCCCACGACCCCCAGGAGCTCCACCGCCGCTCGCCCTGATCATCCGGCGGCGGTCGTCTCCGGCACCTCGCCGGGCAGGCCGAGGATCTTGGCCTCCCCCCAGGCGACCAGGAAGTCCTCCTGGGTGCTGTTGATGACCAGGTGCAGGCGGAGGACGCCGGTGACGTCGAGGCTCAGCCTGGCCGGCTTCCCGAGCCCCGCGGTCGCGGTGTACGCCTTGCGGCCGTCGAGGAAGACCTCGAAGGTGGACCTCGCGTCGGCGGGCGCCTCGTCGGTCACGCCGAGCGTCGCCTCGAGCCGCCGGTAGTGGCGGCCGAGGTCGTAGTCGGCCGAGGCCGGGTCGCAGCAGGCATAGAACAACACGTTGTGCACGAACGTCTTGCCGTTGATGTTCGCCTCGTCCGTGCTCGCCAGGCGCGAGGACTGGGTGGGCTCCAGGTCGGCCAGGTAGGTGGTCACGACGCCGCCGGGGGCTGGCGCCGGTGCCGTCTGATCGATGGCCGCCGGGAACTCGACCGAGGTCGTCGGCGCCGGCAGGACCGGAGCCTGGGCGACGGTGGTGGTCGTCGCCGGACCGACCACGATCGGGCTCCGCACCTGGATGACGCCCACCTGCGTGAGCGCGGCCAGGATTCCCGCGACCCCCGTCAGCATGGTCGCGAGCGCGGTCAGCATGCCCGGGACGGTCTTCAGGAACCCCAGGACCGCCGCCCGCCTCCCCCGCCTCCTGGACTGCTGTGACTGACCCACCATCGGCCTCCGGTCGTCGAGCGCGAACGGCGTCGTGGCCGGGATGGCGAGCCGGCCGGGCGCATCGTCCTCCAGCGTTTGTGTGGGCTGGATTCTCCACCTCGGGACCAACGCGGAGAGTCGGCATATTTACGGGGATCGCGCCGCGACCGAGGCGAGCCTCATGCCCCTGGGGTCAGGGACCCGGTTGCTGCCTTCAGGCTCCGTCGCTGATCGGGGCGGCGGCGACGCAGAGCATCGCGATGTCGTCCGACAGGTCCCCACCGTTGGCCTGGTGGACGACGTCGAGCAGGCCGTCGAGCAGGCCGTCGATGCCGGCCTGCTCGGCCAGGAGCCTGCTGGCGGTGGCGCTGAGCGCCTCGACCCCGAAGCGCTCGGTCGAGTCGGGCGCCTGCAGCCCCTCGATCAGCCCGTCCGTGTAGCAGAGCAGGGTCCAGGCGTCGCCGACGCGCAGGCGCACGGTCTGCCAGGCGTGACCTTCCTCGAGGATCCCGAGGGCGGGTTCGCCGACCGCGTCGACGATCTGGACTGTGCCATCGGTGGCCAGCAGCGGCGGAGGATGGCCGGCCGAGGCCACCAGGATCTCGTGGCGGTCGGGGCTGATCCGCAGGCAGCAGACGGTGGTGAACATCTCCTCGGTGGGCCGGTCGCGCACCAGCACCTCGTGGAGCCCGTCGAGCACTTCGCCCAGCCCGTGGCCGGTCAGCGTCAGCGCCCTCCAGGCGGCCCGCAGCGCGACCCCCACCGCCGCCCCGTCGGGGCCGTGCCCGGCCACGTCGCCGATCAGCGTCGCGACCGTCCCGTCGGGCAGCTCCAGGGCGTCGTAGAAATCCGCCCCGATGAGCGCCCGCCAAACGCCGGGCCGGTAGCGCGTCTGGATCGGCAGGCCGGAGTCGTGCAGCGACAGGGTGGGCAGCAGGCCGCGCTGCAACTGGCGCGCCAGCTCGGCCTGGAGGCTCGCCTCGGCGAGGCGCTCGTCGCGCTGGCGCTGGTCGGTCACGTCCTGGAACACCACCGCCACCCGCGAGGGGCTGCTGCGGCCGTCGTGCATGACCCGCCCCCAGCTCACCAGCACCCGGACGTCGCCCTTCGGGCCGACGATCCGGTGCTCCAGCCGGAAGGGCGTCCCGTCGCCGGCGGCGCGCCGGATCGCGTCCAGCACCGGCATCCGGTCGTCGCGATGGACGCTGGCGATGAAGTCGTTCAGCGCGGTGGTCGTCGGCTCCGTGGCGAGCCCGCAGATCCTCCGCAGCTCGGCGGTCCAGCGGACCTGGTCGGAGGCGATCTCCCACTCGAAGCTGCCGAGGCGCGCGATCGCCTGCGCCTGGGCGAGCTGCTGCTCGCGCTCCCGCAGTACGCGCCCAGCCTCCCGCTCCGCCGTCACGTCCTGGGTGACCTTGGCGAAGCCGTGCAGGTTCCCGTTGTCGTCGTAGAGCGCGGTGATGGTGGTGCGGGCGTAGAAGCGGCTGCCGTCCTTACGGACGCGCCACCTGTATCCCTCGGAGCGGTCCTGGTTGGCCGCCTCCGCCAGGTCCTTGGCCGGCAGGCCCGCCGCTCGGTCCTCTTCGGGGTAAAAGCGGGAGAAGTGCTCGCCGAGAATCTCGGGCGCCGTGTACCCCTTGATGCGCTCCGCGCCGGGGTTCCAGCTCGCCACGTACCCGTCCGCGTCCAGCAGGAAGATCGCGTAGTCCTTGACGCCCTCGACCAGCAGCCGGAACTCTTCGGCGGCGAGCTGGCCGGAGCGGTCGACCCGCTCGATGCCCTTCCCCGAGGGTGTCACCGGTAGTGGCATCGTGACGACCTCCCCCGGGCGGTCCGGCGCACGGCTCCGGACTCATGGGCGGCGGGCCTCACTGGAGAGACCCAACCGCTCAGGCTACACCGGCTCCTCTGTCGCAAGATGCGATCATGCCAGGCCCTTGCGCTGCAAGTGGCGTGTTCGCTGTTGCGCCTGGTCCGGCTGGGTGCCGCGCCGCGAGCTCGGGCCGCCGGCCGGGCGCCGCAGCGGGAGCCCTACATGGAGCTGCGCGACACCAGCAAGATCAGGGAGCGCGACAACCTCTGAGGCACCGCCGCGGCGGCGGGCGCTCGCGGGGGGGCCGCCCGCCGCTACGATCAGCACGGTCGGGCGGTTCGAGGCACGGGCGGTGGTGATTGAGCGGCTGGGCGGCGATCCGGGAGGCGTGCACGCTCCTCGAGGACGAGGCCGTGCTGGTGCTGAACAAGCCCGTCGGGATCTCGGTGGTGGGGGAGCGGCACGACACCGACCTGGCGACCCTGGCCAGCGACGCCGGCGAGCGGTTGCTGCCGGTGCACCGCATCGACAAGGTGACCTCCGGCGCCGTGCTGCTCGCCAAGCAGCCGCGGGCGCACGCCGACCTGACCCGGCAGTTCAACCGGCGCTCGGCGAGCAAGCTCTACCTCGCCGTCACCCGCTCGCGAGGGCTGCCCGAGCGCGGCACCATCGAGCTGCCGCTCAGCGTCGGCCGCAAGAACCGGGTGCGGGTGGCCGCCCAGCGCGGCAGCATCCTGTCCGACGAGGCGAGCGGGCGCTGGTCGGTCGCCTCGTCCGAGGTGTTCCGGCATACCAGGACCTACCCGTCGCTGACCACCTTCGTCCGGGTCTGGGAGGGCCAGCACCGCACCCTGCTGGCGGTCCAACCGGTCACCGGGCGCCGCCACCAGATCCGGGTCCACCTCGCCTGGATCGGGCATCCCGTCGAGGGCGACCCGCTGTTCGGCGGCGAGAGCGCCTCGGCCGCGCGCACTGCCCTGCACTCCTGGCAGCTCGGCTTCGACGCGCCCTGGTCCGCTGACGCCCGCGTCGAGGTCGAGGCGCCCCCCGGCGACGACTTCTGGGCGTGCCTGGGCCCACGCCCCGCCCCGGGGGACCCGGCGACCCTCCTCGACCGTGCCCGGCTGCTCACCGGGCGGCGAGTCGGCGGTCGACGGCCTCGGAGCCGATGATCAGGGCATTGGCTGGTTCATGAGCCGGACCTGCCCAAGGTCAGCTGGTCGACCCCGAGCCGGACGACGTCCCGGTCTGACCCGAGGCCGAGCGGCCGGCCGGGGGCTTGGGCGCCGGCCCGGCCGGCCGGGGGGGCGCTCGGGCTCAGCCGCCGCCGGCCAGGCCGGCGGCGGGCTTGGCGGCGTCGAGGTCGCGCGACAGCAGCTCGGCGAGGGCGTCCAGCGCCTGGTCGGCCTCGGCGCCGTCGGCCTCGATGGTGACCTCGGTGCCGTGCTCGACTCCCAGGGCCAGCACCGAGAGCAGGCTGCGGGCCGAGGCCGCGGGCCGGCCCTCGACGCTGATGCGAACCTCGACGGGCTGCCTGGTGGCGGCCTCGACGAAGAGCTTGGCCGGGCGGGCGTGCAGCCCGCTGGCGGAGCCGACCGTGATGGTTCGCTTCGGCACTGGGACCTCCTTGCTTCCTGGCGGGACGGCCGGCTTCAGGGCTCGATGGTGACCTTGATGGCTTCGCCGCGGGCGACGATCTCGATGGCCTCCAGCACGTCCTCCAGCGGAAGGCGGTGGGTGATCAGGTCGGCCACCGGCACGTCGCCGGAGGCGATCGCCTGCAGCGCCCGGGCGTTGTGTGCCGGGCTGGAGCCGTTGGCGCCGACGATGGTCAGCTCGCGGTAGTGGATCGCGTTCGAATCGAGGGTGACGAGCGGATTGTCCTTGGGCAGCCCGCCGAAGAAGCTGATCCGGCCCTGCCTGGCGGCGAGCTGGGGCGCCAGCTCCTGCACGGCTCCGGCCGCGGCCGCGACGATGACCACGCTGGCGCCCTCGCCGTCGGTCTGCTTGCGCACCTCGTCGACCAGGTCGACCTCTGCGGTGCAGATCGCCGCGTCCGGAACGACCAGCGCCGCGGCCTGGTCCAGCCGCGCGCGGTTGAGGTCGGCCAGCAGCACGCGGCCGGCCCCGCGGGAGCGGGCCAGGCGGGCGTGCAGGCAGCCGATCGGGCCAGATCCGATGATCAGCACGTCGTCGCCCTCGCCGACCCTGGCCAGCTCCTGCCCGTTCAGGACGCAGGCCAGCGGCTCGGTAACCGACGCCTCGGCGAACGAGACCCCCTCCGGGACCCGGTTGACCCCGTTCACACGCAGGACCTTGGCCGGGACCACCATGTACTCGGCGAAGCCGCCATCGTAGTGGTAGCCGATCGATTCCTGGTTGGGGCAGACGGTCATCTGGCCGCGGCGGCACTGGCGGCAATGGCCGCACGGGATCGCCGCGATCACCTGGACGCGGTCGCCGGGCCGCCAGCCGGCGACCTCCGCGCCGGTCTCCACCACCTCGCCGGCGATCTCGTGGCCGAGCACGCGTGGCGGGACGATGTGGGGATGGCCGTAGCGGGAGATCTTGACGTCGGTGCCGCAGGTGGAGCAGTTGCGCACGCGCAGCTTCAGGTCGCCGGGGCCGGGACCCGGCTCGGGGGCGTCCTCGAGCCGGATGTCCCCGGGGGCGTAGAAGCGGGCGACTCTCATGTGTTGGTGTCCTCCCGTTCCGGCTGCAACAGCCGGATCACCTCGTCGGGGTCGTCGGCGGCGCGCAGCGCCTCGGCCTTGCCCGGTTCCAGCAGGATCTCGGCCAGGGCGGCGAGGATGCCCATGTGCCCGCTGCCCTGGGCGGCGATGCCGATGCAGATGGTGACCGGCTCGCCGCCCCAGTCGACCGTCTCCGGGAAGCGCACGAACGACAGCGCGTCGCGATGGACCGCGTCCTTGCTGGCCAGGGTGCCATGCGGGATGGCCACCCCTTCGCCGACGTAGGTCGAGATCGAGCGCTCGCGCTCCAGCATCGCCTCGATGTAGGAGGGGTCGACCGCGCCGGTGCCGACCAGCACCTGCCCGCACCTGCGGATGGCCTGGTCGCGGTCGGCGGCGTGCTCGTGCAGGCGGATGGCGCCAGGCTCGAGCAGGTCGGCCGTCTCAGTCATGGAGCACCCCGCCGCCCTTGATCGCCTCGACGACCTTGGTTACCGCCGGGTCGCCGATGAAGACCTGGAAGGGGATGACCAGCTTGCCGGGCGCGCTGGCCCTGGCCCGCTCCGCCAGACCGGCGTGGCAGACGATCACGTCGGCGTCGCTGGGAATGGAGGCGACCGGGGTGTGCTCGACCTGGACCGAGTACTTCTTGAGTTGCTTGCGGAGCTGGCCGGCGAGCATGACGCTGCTGCCCATGCCGGCGTCGCAGGCGACGACCAGCTTGTGGACGTCGCTGCCATTGATGGTGGTGGTCATGCCTGAACCTCCGTTGGCCTATGGGCGCGCGGGCGCGGGCGTGGAGCCGGCGGCGGGAGCGGTCCCGGTCGTGGTCTCCTCCTGCTCGTCCTCCGTGCTCTCCAGCCGACCGAACCCGAGCAGCGCCGAGGCCACGCCGAACGACACCGCGGCGGCGATCAGCACCCCCGCGCCCACTCCGAACCAGCCGCCCTTGGGCGTCACCGCCGCGTAGGCGAAGATGCTGCCCGGTGAGGGCGTGGCCACCAGGCCGGCGCCGGTGATCAGGAACACGATGATGCCGGAGGCGCCACCGAGGATGGTCGCCAGGATCAGGCGCGGCTTCATCAGCACGTAGGGGAAGTAGATCTCGTGGATGCCGCCCAGGAACTGGATGATCGCGGCGGCCGGGACGCTTGGGCGCAGCGACTTCGGCCCGAAGAAGAAGTAGGCCAACAGCAGCCCGATCCCTGGACCTGGGTTGGTCTCCAGCATGAACAGGATCGACTTGCCGTGCTGGGCGGCCTGGGCGACGCCGAGCGGGGCGAGCACGCCGTGGTTGATGGCGTTGTTGAGGAACAGCACCTTGCCCGGCTCGATGATCAGCGAAGCGATCGGCAGCAGGTCGTGGCTGACCAGGTAGTCCACGCCGTGGCCGGCCACGGTGGTCAACCACCGCACCACCGGGCCGATCGCGTAGATCCCGAGCACCGCCATGCCGCCGCCGAGGATGCCCGCGGTGAAGTTGTCCACCAGCATCTCGAACCCCGCGCGGGTCCGTTCGGCGGTGAACCGGTCGACCCACTTGAGCAGGTATCCCGCCAGCGGGCCGATGATCATGGCGCCCAGCAGCATCGGCTGGTCAGCAGCCATCACCACGCCGAGGGTGGCGACCGCGCCGACCACGGCGCCGCGCTGTCCATGGACGATGCGCCCGCCGGTGTAGCCGATCAGCACCGGCAGCAGGATCTTGATGATCGGGTCGACGAGCACCGCGAGCTTGGCGTTGGGCAGCCAGCCCGTCGGGATGAACAGGGCGGTGATCAGGCCCCAGGCGATGAACGCCGCGATGTTGGGCATGATCATGCCGGCCAGGAATGCGCCGAGGCGCTGGATGTTGGCCTTGACGCCGGTCCCTTGGGCCGCTGGGGTGTAGGACATGGCCATGTGACGCCCTCCTTTGGATGTGCGCCGACGAGGTCAGGACGAGCTGGGGTCGGGGCGGGCTCCAGCCGCCGGGGCCAGGGGTCGGGTGAGGTCGGGTACGTCGTGGAGATGGACGATCTCGCGGTGGATGTCGGCGGCGGTGGGCATGCGGCTGCCTGGGAGGCCGACAGCGGCCGCGCCCCAGGCGAGCGCCTCGACCAGCGCGGCGGCGCCGTGGCCGCCGCCGGCGAGGAAGCCGGCGAGCAGCGCGTCGCCCGCGCCGACGCTGCTGCGGCGGGTGACGACCTCGGTCTCGCCGACGGCGACGCCCTCCTCGTCGACCAGCACGGCGCCGTCGGCGCCGAGGCTGGCCAGCACCGTTCCAGCCCCCCACGCGCGCAGTTCCTTGGCGGCGTCGACCGCGTCGCCCAGTGACTCGATCGGGCGGCCGGCGACCTCTGCCAGCTCCTCGCGGTTGGGCTTGACCAGGGCTGGCCCGGCGGCCACCGCGGAGACCAGCGCCGGACCGCTCGAGTCGACCGCGACGCGGATCCCGGCGGCGGTGCACCGCCGGTAGAGCCGCGCGTAGACGTCGACGGGGACGCCGGGTGGCAGGCTGCCGCAGACCACCACCCAGTCCTCCGGCCCGGCGGCGGCCAGCACCGCCGCCGCCAGCGCGTCCAGCTCGCGGGGCTCCAGCGGCGCGCCCGGCTCGTTGATCTTGGTGACGGTGCCGTCCGGCTCGACGATGGTGACGTTGGAGCGCGTCCGGCCGGCGATCGGGACGGCGTGGACCTCGACCCCCTCGGCGCGCAGCAGCCGCACCAGCTGCTCGCCCTCGTCGCCACCGCAGGGCACCACCGCCGTGGAGCGGATGCCGTTGCCGAGCAGCGCGCGCGAGACGTTGACGCCCTTGCCGCCGGGGTCGAGGTTGGCCGAGGCGGCGCGGATGACCGCGCCGCGCTCCAGCGCGTCGACCTCGATCGCGCGGTCCAGGCTCGGGTTGAGCGTGAGCGTGACGATCATGCGAGGACCACCTCGGGGCCGGCGGCCTTCAGCTCGGCGGCGACGCGCCGGTCCAGGCCGTTGTCGGTGTAGATCACGTCGATGTCGCCCAGTTCGGCGAAGCGCGCCATGTAGTCGTTGCTGAACTTGGTGTGGTCGGCCAGCAGCACCGAGCGCCGCGCCGCCGCGACCATCGCGCGCTTGACCGCGGCCTCGGCCGGGTCCGGCGTGGTGAGGCCGTGCTCTGGCGTGCAGCCGTTGGTGGCCATGAAGGCGACGTCGGCGAACAGGTTCGACAGGGGCCGCAGCGCCAGGTCGTCCACGGTCGCCAGCGTGCGCCCGCGGACCCTGCCGCCGAGCATGATCACGGTCAGGTTCGGCCGCGACGCCAGCGCGATCGCCAGCGGCGGGGCGTTGACGACCACGGTCAGCTCGCGGTCGGTCGGCAGCACCTCCGCGAGCCGGCCGGTGGTGGTGCCGGCGTCGATGATGACCGAGCCCTCCTGGGGCAGGGCGGCCAGCGCGGCCTTGGCGATGCGCTCCTTCTCCGAGGTCATGACGGCGTTGCGGGCGGCCAGGGCGGGCTCGAAGCCGAGGCGCTCGACCGGGATGGCGCCGCCGTGCACCCTCCGCAGCACGCCGGCACGCTCCAGCACCGTCAGGTCCCTGCGGATCGTCTCGGCGGTGACGCCGAGGTCCTCGGCGAGGGTCACGACCTCGACCCGCCCGTCCGCGCGGGCGCGCTGCGCGATCTGCTGCTGCCGCTCTTCCGCGTAGATGTGGGTTCACCGCCGTTTCGATTTGGTTTTGTCTGTGTTTACACCCGATACAATTGGGAGTCAAGAAAAAGAAGAAGGCCCCGGGCGCTGGGACGCTCCCCCGTGCCCAGGGCCGTAACCGGCGTGTCACCGCTGAGCTATCGCCGGACCTTCCGCCACCGCGGCGCCGCCTGAGCGCTCCTCGCCGACCCGGGGGCCGCCGACGGCCCTGCCGGTGTCGCGGTCGAAGAAGTGGAAGCGCGCGGGGTTGACCGACAGGCGGGCGCGGCGGCCGGGCCGCGCCGCCGTGCGAGAGTCGACCGCGGCCGTGAACACGCTGGTCCCCTCGGCGGCGACCAGCGGGATCGGCGCGGCCGCCGCCTCCGGGTCCTCCTGCACGCCCTCGACCTCCACGGGCGGGGCCTCGACCGTGAACAGCAGGTGCACCTCGGAGCCCAGGTCCTCGGTGACGTCGACGGTCACCTCGATGGTGGGGCGCCGCTCCTCGTGCCACACGTCCGCGTCCTCGAAGTCCGACGGCCGGATGCCCAGGATGATCGAGCGGCCCTGGTAGCCGTCCAGGTCGGCCGCTGCCGGGACGGGCAGGCGGAAGCGGTCGAAGCGGAGCCGGTCGCCCTCGACGGTCGCCTCCACGAGGTTCATCGCCGGCGAGCCGATGAACCCGGCCACGAACAGGTTGGCCGGCCGCCGAAAGAGCATCTGCGGCGTGTCCACCTGCTGGAGCGCGCCGTCGCGGAGCACCGCGACCCGGTCCCCGAGCGTCATCGCCTCGACCTGATCGTGGGTGACGTAGACGATGGTGGTGCCGAGCTGCTCGTGGAGCCGCGCCAGCTCGGCGCGCATCTGCACCCGCAGCTTGGCGTCCAGGTTCGACAGCGGCTCGTCCATCAGGAACGCCTGCGGCTCGCGGACCATCGCCCGCCCGATCGCCACCCGCTGGCGCTGCCCGCCGGACAGGTCGGAGGGCTTGCGCGCCAGATAGTCCAGCAGCGCGAGCACCTTGGCCGCCTCGGTCACGCGCGGCTTGGCCTCCGCCTTGGGCGTGCGGCGCAGGCGCAGCCCGAAGCCGATGTTCTGCTCCACGGTCATGTGCGGGTACAGCGCGTAGTTCTGGAACACCATGGCGATGTCGCGGTCCTTGGGCTTGGCGTCGGTGACCACCCGGTCGCCGATGGTGATCTCGCCGCCGGTCACCTCCTCGAGGCCGGCGATCATCCGCAGGATGGTGGTCTTGCCACAGCCGGACGGCCCGACCAGCACCATGAACTCGCCGCCGCGGATGTCCAGCGAGACGTCGCGCACCGCCTGCACGCCGCCGGGGAACTCCTTGCTCACGTGCTCAAGGATGATGCTGCCCACTTGGCACCTCCTTGCGGGGTGGGTCCAGGACGCCGGTGAGGCGCTGGTGGGTGAGGGAGGCCCGCAGCCGCCGGGCAGCCTCCGGTGGCGCGCCGAGGCGGTCGAGGCCGAGCAGGGCGGCGCCGACCACCGGCGGCGCGGTCACCTGCCGGAGCCTGGCGGCCGGCGCGATCGCGGTGATCCCGCTGCGGATGCGCTCCAGGAAGGCGGGGTCGTCCCCCCGGAAGATGCCGCCGCCCAGGACCACGTCGGTGTCCCGGTCGGCCAGGCCGAGCCGGCGGATCGCCGCCGTCGCCATGGTGACCACCTCGTCGGCCTGCCGCCCGACGATCTCGGCGGCCGCCCGGTCGCCGGCCGTGGCGGCCGCGAACACCAGCGGCGGCAGCTCCAGCACCCGGGCCTCGTCGATCCGTTCGAGGTAGATCGCCTCGACCACGGCGAGCGCCGACGGCAGCCCGAAGTGCTCGGGGACCAGGCGCTGGAGGGCGGTGGCCGGTCCGCGGCCGTCCTCGCCGCGCAGCGCCGCCCCGACCGCCGCCTCGCCGATGTGGCGGCCGCCGCCCCAGTCGCCCGACAGCGGGCCGAGCGCGGGGAAGCGCGCCTGGGCGCCGCCGGGGCCCACGCCCGCGCAGTTCATGCCGGCGCCGACCACCACGACGACGCCCCAGGTGCGCTCGGTCCCCGCCCGCAGCACCGCGAACACGTCGTTGCGGAGCAGGCTCTCGCGCGCCCAGCGGCGGCGCGCGATCTCCGGCTCGAGCAGGGCGTCGTCGGCGGGGAGGTCCAGGCCTGCCAGGCACCAGACCCCGACCTGGACGAGCGGCCGCTCCGCCGGGTCCAGCCCGCCGGCATCGCGGCAGGCGGCCGCGATCAGCGCCTCCAGCGCGTCCATCGCGCCCTGGAGCCCGAGCGCCTGGTGCGACGCGCCAGGGCCGCGGGCCGCGCCGAGCACCTCGCCGCTGGCGGCCACCAGCGCGGCGTCGGTCTTGGAGTTGCCGCCGTCGACGGCGAGGATCGCGATCTCGGCCACCGGCGCCTCACTGCGTCTGTGCTGGGAGAATAAGGAAACTTTCCTAACCAAGGCCAACCTGGGAATAATAGCAGCCACAGTATGCAGGGCAAGGGGCGCGCGGATGGGCTTGAAGATCGCGGTGGTGGGGGCTGGCAGCACCTACACCCCAGAGCTGGTGGAGGGCTTCGCCGCCCGCTCGGAGCGGCTGCCAATGGACGAGCTGGTGCTGCTCGACCCCGACGAGCAGCGCCTGGAGGTGGTCGGCGGCCTCGCCCGCCGCATGCTCGCGCGGGCCGGCCTCGGCGGCCGGCTGGAGCTGACCGGGCGGCTCGAGGAGGCGCTGGACGGCGCGGACTTCGTGATCGTCCAGCTTCGCGTCGGCGGGCAGGCGCAGCGGCGCATCGACGAGACGCTGCCGCTGGAGTTCGGCTGCATCGGCCAGGAGACCACCGGGCCGGGCGGGTTCGCCAAGGCGCTGCGGACCGTGCCGGTGGTGCTCGACATCGCCGAGGAGGCGGCCCGCCGCGCCGCCCCCGGGGCCTGGCTGGTCGACTTCACCAACCCGGTCGGGATCGTCACCCAGGCGCTGCTCGACCAGGGCCACCGCGCCATCGGCCTGTGCAACGTGGCGATCGGCTTCCAGCGCCGGCTCGCCGCCCAGCTCGTGGTCGAGCCGCACCGCGTCGAGCTGGGGCACGTCGGCCTCAACCACCTCTCGTGGCTGCGGGCGGTCAGGGTCGACGGGGTCGACCGCCTGCCGGAGCTGCTGGCGGAGCACGCCGAGGCGCTGGCCGCGGAGGTCGAGCTCCCGGTCGAGCTGCTCCGCCTGCTCGGCGCGATCCCCTCGTCCTACCTGCGCTACTACTACCTGACCGGCGAGGTCCTTGACGAGCAGCGCCGCGGCCCTTCCCGCGCCGAGCAGGTCGCCGAGATCGAGCTGGAGCTCCTGCGCCTGTACCGGGACCCGGCGCTCGACACCAAGCCGGCCCTGCTGGAGCGGCGCGGCGGCGCCTTCTACAGCGAGGCCGCCGCCCAGCTCGTCGCCTCGCTGCACGCCGGCACCGGCGACCTGCAGGTGGTCGACGTCCGCAACGACGGCGCCATCCCGGACCTGCCCGACGACGCCGTGGTCGAGGTCCCCGCCCGCGTCGACGCGGCCGGCGCCCACCCGCTGCCGCAGGATCCCCTGCCCCCTGAGCTCCTCGGCCTGGTCCAGCAGATGAAGGCCTACGAGCGCCTGACCGTTGCGGCCGCCCGCGGCGGCGACCGCGCGCTGGCCCTCGAGGCGCTGCTCGCCAACCCGCTGGTCGCCGACTACCGGGTCGCCGTGCCACTGCTGGACGCCCTGCTGCGCGCCAGCCGCGGCCACCTGCCGAGGTTCTTCCCCGGCTGATCAGCCGGGCGTCAGCTCGGCCGCGTGGCGCTGCACCTTGGCGAGCGCCTCGACGGCGCCCTCGACCCCCTGGCGGCCGGCGCGGAAGACGTTCTCGTCCAGGTAGACCGTTTGCTGGAGAGCCAGCCGCTCGGCGACCGGGAAGGACATGCGGGCCGGATCGAGCCGCTCGGCGTGCTCGACGGCCACCGGCAGGCGCGAGAGGGACGGCTGGAAGAGGTCGTAGCGGCTCATCGGCGGGTAGCCGACCCAGGCGCCGACGCCCTCGGCCTCCAGGGCGTCGCAGACCAGCTCGTTGCCCGCTCCGGCGAATGCCTCCGGCTCGATCAGCACGACGTAGCGGTAGAAGCTCCAGCGGGTGATGCGCTGATCCGGAGGGATCAGCCGCACGCCGGGGATGCCGGCCGCCAGCTTCTCGAACCAGGCCGCGTTGGCCGCCCGCTCCGCCTGCTGATCCGGGAACCGTTCCAGCGCGACCAGCAGCAGCGCCGCCTGGAGTTCGCTGAGCCGGTAGTTCGCCCCGAAGGTGTAGTCCTTCTCGGCGGCGTCCTTGGGGCGGCCGCAGTCGATCAGCGAGTGCGCGCGGCGCGCCAGCTCCTCGTCGCCGCAGAGCAGGCTGCCGCCCTCGCCGGCGGTGAGCAGCTTGTAGGACTGGTGACTGAACGACCCGAACTCGCCGAACGCGCCGGCGCCCCGGTCGCGCCAACGCTGCCCGTGGGCGTGGGCGCAGTCCTCCACCACGGCAAGCGAGTGGCGCCGCGCGATCTCCATGAGCCGGTCCATGTCGGCCATCTGGTGGCCGAGGTGGACCGGCATGATCGCGCGCGTCCGCGGGGTGACGGCGGCCGCGGCCAGGTCCGGGTCGATGGTCAGCGTCAGCGGGTCGACGTCGCAGAAGACCGGCAGCGCGCCGGCGGCCATGGCGGCGTAGGGGGTTGCGGCGAAGGTCAGCGCCGGCACCAGCACCTCGTCGCCCCAGCCGATCCCGAGCGCCTTGAGGGCCACTTCCATGGTGACGGTGCCGTTGGCCATCGCCACCCCGTGCGTGGCGCCCTGGTAGCTGGCGAAGCGGGCGGCGAACTCCGCCGCCAGCGGCCCCGGCTCGGGGAAGCCGCCCCAGTGGCCGCTGCGCACGACCGCGGCCACCATCTCCACGTCGCGCTCGTCGTGCACCGGCCACTCCGGGTAGCCCCGGGGCCGGACCGGTGCCCCGCCGCGGATCGCCAGTTCCGCCATGGCGTCTCCCTTCCCGCTCAGGGCGCCCGTCCTGGTTGCCCGGCGCCGCCCCCGGCGCCTCCCATGCCGGCCGGGCGGGTGCCCCGGCGCCGCCCCGGAGGGTCCCCGGATCCAGGGTTGACTTCCCGGACCTGCCATCAATAATGAACGAGGCAGGAAGGCTTCCTAACTATAACAGGTGGGCGCCGTGGCGGAACCGCCGTTGACCGTTGGCACGCCGAGCCTCCTGCGCGCGATGAACGCCCGCACGATCCTCGACCTGGTCAAGCGCAGCGGACCGATCTCCCGGGCCGAGGTGGCCAGGGCCAGCGGCCTGTCCAAGCCGACGGTCTCGCTCGGCCTGGCCGCGCTGCTGGAGGCCGGGCTGGTCCGCGAGATGGGCCGGTCCAGCGGGGGCCGCGGGCCTACCGCCGTGCTCTACGAGCTGAACCCGGAGGCCGGGCGGGTCGTGGGCATCGACGTCGGCCGCTACTGGGTGCGGGCCGCCCTGGCCGACATCACCGGCAACGTGGTGGCGCGCCGCGACGAGCGGGCGAGGATCTCCAGCGCCCGCGCCCTGATCGGCCAGCTCGGCGCGATCGCCCGCGGGCTGGCGACCGAGGTCGGCATCGGCTGGGACCAGGTGAGCCACGTGATCGTCGGCAGCCCTGGCGTGTTCGAGCCCACGCGCGGCACGGTCATCCTGGCCCCCAACCTGCCCGGCTGGGGGCGCCACGGGCTGGTCGAGGCGCTGCGCGACGAGCTCGGCAGCCACGTCGGGGTCGAGAACGACGTGAACCTGGCCGCGGTCGGCGAGCAGTGGAAGGGCCACGGCCATGGCGTCCGCAACTTCGGCTTCCTGTCGGTCGGCACCGGCGTCGGCATGGGCCTGGTGCTCGGCGGCGAGCTGTACCGCGGCTCCAGCGGGGCGGCCGGTGAGGTCGCCTACCTGCCGGTCGGCGCCGATCCCTACGACCACCACGTGCGGCGCCGCGGCGCCTTCGAGGAGGCCGCCAGCGGCGCCGGCGTGGTCCGCACCGCGCACGAGGTCGGCATGAAGGGGGCGCTCACCTCCAAGCGGGTCTTCGCCCTGGCCCGCAAGCGCGACCCGCTCGGCCTCGAGGTGGTCGAGCGGGAGGCGCAGCGGCTCGCGCTCGGGTTGGCCGCGGTGGCCGCGGTGGTCGACCTGGAGCTGGTGATCCTCGGCGGCGGCATCGGCGGCAACGCCGACCTGCTGTTGGAGCCGATCGGCGCCCAGCTGCGCACCCTCTCGCCGATGCGGCCGAGGCTGGTCGGTTCGGCGCTCGGAGACGACGCCGTGCTGCACGGTGCGGTGGCCACCGCGCTGGCTGCCGCCCAGGACCGGCTCTTCGACCCTGCACGCCTGCTCGACCAGAAGGAACTCGTGGTCTGACGTCCAACGAGCGGGAGAACTTTCGTCCGAAGGGAGTCTCAGATGAGACGACGACTCATCGCCCTCGCCGCACTGGCTCTGCTCGCCGCGGCCTGCACTGCTGGAGGTGGCACCTCGGGACCGGTCCAGACGGTGGCCAACACCGCCAACCACGCCCCGCTGACCCTCACGGTGTGGAGCAACTTCACCTCGCGCGAGTACAAGGTCACCACCGACGCGCTCAACATGATCACCAAGAAGTACCCGTGGCTGACGGTCAAGCACGTCGGCGGCAAGGAGGACGCGCCGATCGAGCGGGCGATCAGCGGTGGGAACCCGCCGGACGTGGCGATCTCGTTCACGCCGGACAACGCCGCCAAGTACTGCCAGACGGGGGCGTGGCAGGACCTCAACCCGTTGTACTACAACGTCGACCTGCTCAAGAAGCACGGCTTCAGCGAGCCGCCGAAGACGGTCAGCCAGTTCGCCGACATGGCCAAGAAGCTGACCGAGTACAACCCCGACGGCAGCATCAAGGTGGCCGGGTTCGTGCCACTATTCGGGTTCTACAGTTCGACCACGCCGAACGTCCTCGGCCACGCGTTCGGCGCGAAGTGGTATGACGAGTCCCTCAAGCCCACCCTCGCCTCCGACCCCAACTGGGCCAAGATGCTGCGGTGGCAGAAGTCGCTGGTCGACGCCATTGGCTACAACAAGCTGCAGAGGTTCGCCGCGTCGATGGGTGGCAGCGACTCGGAGTTCTCCGCCCAGAACGGCTTCGAAACCGGCAAGATCGCCATGATGATCGACGGCGAATGGCGCAACGCGTTCATCGCGGGTGACAAGTCGAAGGTCAACTACGCCACCGCGCCCGTCCCGGTCGACGACGCCCAGTCCGACCTGTACGGCACGCAGCTGATCGGCGGCACCATCGCCGGCATCCCCAAGGGCGTGAAGCACCCGGCCGAGTCCTGGCTGCTGCTCAAGTTCATGACGACCGACACCAACTACCTGACCACCCTGGCGCACGGGCTCAAGAACGTGCCGAGCACATTCGAGTCACTGAAGGACCCGGTGCTGCAGAACGACCCGCACTTCAAGACGTTCATGGACGTCTTCCAGAACCCCAAGTCGACCTTCAAGCCGATCACCCCGATCGGGATCGCCGACGTCGACATGTTCGCCAGCTTCGGTACAAAGTGGCAGGCGGGCAAGGTGAGCGACCTGACCGCCGGCCTCAAGGCGCTCGACGACCAGATCGCCAAGCAGCTGACGCTCGGGTAGGGAGGGAACGACATGGCCACCGTCGCGGAGCGTCCGGCGGCCGCTCCCGAACAGGCCCGCGCCGCTGAGCGCCGCCGCCGCAGGCGGCGCTCAGCCTGGCGACGTCAGTGGGTCGCGCTGGCCTTCATGGCGCCGTGGATCATCGGGTTCAGCGCGTTCTACGTGTACCCGATGGCGTCGAGCCTGTACTTCTCGTTCACGAAGTACGACATCCTGAGCCAGCCGAGATGGGCAGGCTTCAGCAATTACCGCTTCATGTTCACCAGCGACCCGCTGTTCTGGGTGTCGCTCCGCAACACGCTCTGGATCATCGCGTTCCTGGTGCCGCTCCAGGTGATCTTCGCCATCGCGACCGCCACGGTGCTGACCAGGATCAGGCGCGGGCTCACCCTCTACCGGACGATCTTCTTCCTGCCCTCGATGGTCCCACTGGTGGCGGCGGCGCTCGGCTTCATCTACCTGCTCAACCCCGCCGGGCCGGTCAACCGACT
>WNFZ01001716.1_pt1 | contig 21048 bp, 16 predicted proteins | sample 5400081 | NCBI WGS metagenome assembly WNFZ01 (sample SAMN13153365, study PRJNA577476) | soil metagenome | isolation source: 80 cm soil or saprolite under grassland replicate 1 | place: USA:California | collected 2016-06-15
AAAAATCAATATCTTATACCCACTTGTCATTGTTGTGGGCCTGCTTTCTAATATCTCTCAACCTGCACATGAAGCGATGATCGCAGATATTTTGCCTGAACAGAAACGTCAGGAAGGTTTTGGTATTTTGCGCGTGGTTGCCAATTTCGCGTGGATCATCGGTCCTACGATTGGTGGCTTTCTCGCAAGTATTAACTTCTTTTACTTATTTGTCATCGATTCGATCATTAGTTGTATTGTTGCAGTCTTTATTTATCGGGCAATTCCAGAAACGAAACCTGAGCCGCACGCCCATGAAAAAGGTGAATCTTTCCTGAAGACAATCATGGGCTATCGTTTCGTGATGCGCGATACCGCGTTCATCTCATTCATCGTTGCAAACATCCTTATGCTAACAGTTTATCAGCAGATGTATGGCTCGCTCTCGGTCTATCTGCGCGACAACCATGGCATCAACCCACAGGGTTATGGTTTCTTAATGACGACTAGCGCGATTACAGTTGTACTCTTTCAATTCTGGTTAACACGTAATATTAAAAATCGCCCGCCCTTCCTGATGATGGCATTTGGCACGATTTTCTATGTGATTGGCTTTACACTTTTTGGGATTGTCACCACCTTTGTTTTGTTCGCGCTCAATATCGTCATTATCACCATCGGTGAGATGATTGTTGTTCCTACCGGCCAGGCACTGGTTGCGGGATTTGCGCCTGAAGCGATGCGCGGTCGCTACATGGCTGTGGCGGGACTTTCATGGGCAATCCCTGCGACAATCGGTCCTGGCGCGGCTGGTTATATTCTTGATAATTACAATCCAAACTTGCTCTGGTATCTTGGAGGAGCGTTATGCGGTCTCTCTGTTATCGCGTACTACATCCTTCATCTGCGCTTTGGTGCGAGACCAGAATTTGTCCCCACCAAAGAAGATGTCATGTCCCTTTCCGCCACGACCGACTAACCAATAGTCCCGCCTTTCGGCGGGACTATTATTTTCAGCACTCTTTATGCTAATGATGATGTCCATCGCCCTGGTGGACATGACCATGCTCCAACTCTTCGGTGGTTGGCTCGCGTAATTCTACAACTTTTACATTGAAATGTAACTCATCCCCTGCCAACGGATGATTGAAGTTTAATGTCACAGTATCACCCTCAACTGTATCGATGCGCGCATAACGTGACTGACCCGAATCATCCTTCACTGTCAATTCCGTTCCCTCTTCAACAGGTATATCTTTTGGAAAGTTATCACGGGGCACGTTCATAAACGCTTCTTCATCAAATTCGCCATAACCGTCCTCGGGGACGATAATGACATCTTTGCTCTCTCCCACTTTCATGCCGATCATTTCACGTTCCAACCCAGAGATAATATTGCCATGACCTACGAGAAACTGTAATGGATCATGTCCTTTGGATGAATCGATCTCCTCATTGTCCACCTGCAATGTATATTCCATAGAAACAACTACATCTTCTTGTACTGTATCTTTACTCATTTTATATCCTTTCAGCTTACCAGCCTTGATCTCATTTTGCCAATAAGTCTGCCCATTGTAATCTGTTTTTGCATTCAAACCATTTCCAAAACTGATGAAACCAAATGGCTTATATCCCGTCATGGTTTGCATAATTCATATAGACACTGGATATTCGAAATCAACGTTTTCAGCTATTAATCATGCAGAGGAGAGTGCCTATGAGCATAGCATTGGAGTATTTGTTTCAATTGATTCTTCCTGATTTCGTTGTATCAGGCACTTCGTCTGGAGTTTACTCAAAATAATTTCATTACAGAAAACTATTTGCCTCGTTACTGACAGCGGGGATTTGACCGCTTGTCTCATAACTTGCAGACTTTTCGGAACAAATTCCCTCAATGTTATTGGTGTAATCAATGAGTGATTGCCAGCAAGGAGAAACATGAAGCCCAAACGTTTATTTGTTGCCCTAGCCGGTATGATTATTTTAGTTATTGCAACTGTTTTAATCATCAGGTTAAGGGAGCCTGATTTATTGGAGGAGGTCTCAAGATTTGCCCGCCTCGGTCCCGAAGGGCAATTGTCAAAGGCTGAAATTCAAAAAATCCTTCAAGAAAGCACGCCTGGGCCTGTTGTCATCACAGCAATCCAAAATGATACATCCGCACCGCTGGAATCGATCCCAGTGATTCAACCGCGGCAATCGAGGCCCGATCCCGATCTCAATGAACTTCGCCCTCTACCAAAACGTGGAGGTGGCGGTGCGGTCAATCCCCCCGGCAAATTTAAAGATCCCGTTTTGCAGGAAAGCCTTAGCCTTGCGCCAGAGCTGAACCTATCGACGCCACTTCAAAACTTCGATGGTCTCAACAACGTAAATGGCGTTTTGCCGCCTGATACAAATGGTGATGTCGGTCCCAATCACTATATGCAATGGATAAATCTATCGTTCGCAATCTACAACAAATCTGGCACATTAGTATATGGCCCCGCCGCGGGGAATACATTATGGTCCGGCTTTGGAGGTCCATGCCAGACAACCAATGATGGCGACCCAATCGTTCAATACGACCATCTCGCTGACCGCTGGATGGTGAGTCAGTTTTCACTACCCAACTATCCAAGCGGACCGTTTTATCAATGTATTGCCATATCACAAACGGGCAATCCAACGGGAGCCTGGTATCGTTATGCATTTCAGATCAGCGCCACCAAGCTGAATGATTATCCACACTTCGGTGTGTGGCCCGATGGTTACTACATGTCTGTCAATCAATTTGTGGGCAATACCTGGGCCGGTGCCGGCGTTGTAGCATTTGAGCGCCAAAAAATGTTATTGGGACAGCCAGCCCAGGCTGTTTATTTCGACCTCTTTAGTGTGGATCCGAATCTTGGCGGCCTGCTGCCATCAGACTTGGAGGGTCCCGCTCCAGCGGCTGGCACACCGAATTACTTCCTTCAGGTAGATGATAATGGTTTTGGCTACCCACAGGATCAACTTGAGGTCTGGCAATTCAGCGTGAACTGGGCAAACCCTTCCGCTTCAACGTTCACTCAAACCGCATTATTACCGACCGCAGCTTTTGATTCCGATATGTGCGCGGGCAGCCGCAATTGCATTCCCCAACCAGGAACGACCGTCAAACTGGACCCAATTGCTGACCGGTTGATGTACCGTTTGCAATATCGCAACTTTGGCGACCATCAAACGTTGGTCATCAACCATACCGTAGATGTGAACAACACAGACCGGGCAGGGATCCGCTGGTATGAACTGCGCAATACTGGATCAGGTTGGAATATTTTCCAGCAAGGCACATTCTCACCTAATGCAACTCATCGCTGGATGGGAAGTATCGCGATGGACGGAAAAGGAAATATTGCGGTTGGATATTCGGCATCCAGTAGCACAACCTATCCGGCAATTCGCTACACCGGACGTCTTGCGAGCGATCCACTGGGACAGTTGCCTCAAGGCGAGGGCACTCTGATCAACGGAACCGGAGCACAAACCCATAGTGCATCCCGCTGGGGAGATTACAGCAGTCTATCTGTAGACCCAATTGACGACTGCACATTCTGGTACACCAATGAGTACGTTCAAACAACCGGGTCATCGCCGTGGCGCACGCGCATTGGTTCATTCCAATTGCCCGGTTGTGGTAGTAGCAGTTCAACTCCAACACCGACAGGGACTTCGACACGTACTCCTACTGCAACCAACACACCGACACCGACAACAGGCGTTCCTGGAACGCTGACATTTACAGCAACTGCAGATACACGCGTGTCCCAGACCTCTCCAACAACGAACTATGGCATTGCCACTACTGTTCTCGTTGATGGCGACTCGGGAGCGGCTCAAACAGGTTATATTCGCTTTACGACCAGTGGAATGAGTGGATCGATCCAAAGTGTGAAGCTAAGAGTTTACTGCGTAACCAATGGCACAGCCAATGGACCAGCTGTATATCTCGCGGACAACAACTGGGTCGAATCAGGTACAGGCGGAGTTACTTGGAATACCCAGCCAGCTTTATTAAGTGGCGCATTCGATAATAAAGGAGCTATCGCGGCAGACTCCTGGATGGAATATGATGTGACCACTTTAGTGACTGGAAATGGCACGTATACTTTTGCCTTCGTTGCTGACAGCGCCGATGGTGTCACATTCTCATCTCGGGAAGGAGTCGCTGCTGCTCAGCTAATAGTGACACCAGGAACAGGCACTCCCTCTCCCACTGCAACATCCACCCGCACTCCAACTCCGACAAGCACCATTGGCTCCTCACCCACTAACACTCCTACACCGACTGGGACAGCAGGCACTCCAGGAACATTGATATTAACAACGGTAGCAGACACACGCGTGTCTCAAGCCTCACCGACAACAAATTATGGGACAGCGACAACTCTGCTGGTCGATGGAGACTCGGGAGCAGCGCAAACCGGTTTTATTCGCTTTGCTGTCAGTGGAATCAGCGGATCGATCCAAAGTGTGAAATTGAGAGTGTACTGTACGACAAACAGCACAGCAAACGGTCCATCCGCCTATCTGGCAGATAGCAATTGGATTGAGTCAGGTACAGGTGGCGTTACCTGGAATACTCAACCGACCCTGCTGAGCAGTGCATTTGATAACAAAGGAGCCATTTCGACAGATTCATGGGTGGAATATGATGTGACCCCTTTAGTCACTGTGAATGGCACTTATACTTTTGCCTTAGTTGCTGACAGTGCTGATGGTGTCACTTTCTCATCTCGAGAAGGGACTGCACCTCCTCAATTGGTAGTGACACTTGGGTCAGGCGCCCCCACTCCCACAAACACTCCATTGACCGGGTCCGCCAATACTGGCTTTCTGACTGCTAGTGCCAACGCCGTTCAAACAGGGGGCGATGGAAATGGTTATGAAACGAATCCTAGCAATGCCTATTTGAATGATAGTCTGTTCACAGTCGATACCAACAGCGGCACTGATACCAGTTCATCCTGCACTGGAAGTACTAAAGATAAGCATCGCTACTACAACTACGGAATTAATATTCCTGGCTCGACCATACTTGGTATTGAAGTCCGCCTGGATGCTAAAGTTGATAGCACATCCGGATCGCCGAAGCTCTGTATCCAGTTGTCTTGGGATAGCGGCTCAAGCTGGACTTCTGCCAAACAGACAACAACGTTGACTACTAGCGAACAATCCTACACTCTTGGAAGTCCATCAGATACCTGGGGCCGCGCCTGGACGCTCTCCCAATTATCAAATACAAACTTCCGTGTGCGCATTACTGATGTAGCCACTTCGACCTCGCGTGATTTCTCATTGGATTGGATTAGTGTGCGAATCACATATCGCTAAATTTTGGGGGAAAACTCTTTCAAAAAGATGGACGTTGGAAGGCGTCCATCTTTTTTATTTGCAAACCCTTATAATTGAAGTAATGGAATACGACATCTGTCTCCCCTGGTATTGGGAATACGATCTTGATTTTGTCCAAATGGTTGAACGTGCTTGTTATGAGGAAAGCTTGTCTTTCTGGCAAATTACGCCCAACGATCTGCTCGAGTCGATCACTGCACTCTATAGAGGTGAAAAAACCTTTCGAGCGATTCTTGACCGTTCTCAATATGATGAGCGCTTTGAACCAATCCATCGCTGGGCGCGTAAACATCATATACTTCGCATCAATCCGGCCGAAATCTCTGCTTGGTCTGAAGATAAAACCACCATGCATCTTGAACTCATTCACGCGGGCATTCACGCTCCTTATACGATTATCCTGCCTCCATTTATTGAACAACCCGTGATCCCCGATTTGGACTTAGCCCCTTTGGGTCATCAATTCGTCATCAAGCCCTCGAACGAGGGTGGTGGCGAAGGCGTGATCTTGGGGGCTTTTTCTGTGGATCAAATCCTACGCGCCCGCATGGAATTCCCCAACCAAAAATATCTCATACAAGAGACTGTCACACCCCGAACCATTCACGGACAACCTGCCTGGTTCCGTGTTTTTTATGCGGCTGGAAAAACCTATCCATGTCGGTGGCATCCGCTTACCCATGTGTTTTCGATGGTCACGCCAACGGATGAAAGCAAATACGAACTCACGCCTCTCCGTGACATCACACAACGTATCGCCTCGATCTGTAAACTGGATTGGTTCTCAACAGAGATCGCATTGACACTCGAAGAATTTGTTGTTGTGGATTACGTCAATGATGGCATCGATACGCGCATCCAATCAAAGGCGGTGGATGGCGCTCCAGAAGAAGTGATGGAGGGAATAGCAAGTCAACTTGTTAAATTAGTAAGAATAGCAAAAGGAGACTCATGACCAAGCCACGCGCCCGCGATTTGGGAATTCCATTCGAAGGCACGCCTGAGGTATACAACGCGATCACAGACGTTCAAGGCGTGACCGTTGGATATGCCACCGTTATCGAAGGCGAATCAGCCCGAACAGGTGTCACCATTATTCACCCCCGTGGACACGACGATCATGACCTTGTGTTCGCAGCCTGGTTTCCTTTCAATGGCAACGGGGAAATGACTGGTTCGGCCTGGGTAGAAGAAGGTGGTTTTCTCGAAGGTCCAATTGGAATTACGAACACGCACAGCGTGGGTGTGGTCCGCGATACGATCATCCAATGGCAGGTAACGCATAGCAGAATCTTTCAAGGCTGGTCTTGTCCATTGGTTACTGAAACCGCCGATGGCTGGCTCAACGACATCAATGCGTTCTTCGTGAAACCCGAACATGTCTTGGAAGCATTGAGCTCTGCGAAATCTGGTCCGGTTGCAGAAGGCAATGTTGGTGGCGGGACGGGCATGTTATGTTATGAGTTCAAAGGTGGCACAGGGACGTCCTCACGCAAACTTCCCGAAAAGTTCGGTGGATGGACTGTTGGAGCACTCGCACAAACAAATTTCGGACGTCGATTCCAATTGATGATTGCCGGTGTCCCTGTCGGTCAACATCTAAAAGAGAATACGATCTGGACAAGCGGTGACAATCCATTCAAACAGGATGATGGCTCATTGATCGTCGTACTCGCGACCGATGCGCCCCTTCTCCCTCATCAACTGAAGCGCCTCGCCAAACGTGCTTCACTTGGAATGGCAAGGACAGGTTCACTGGGTGGGAACGGATCTGGAGATATTTTCCTCGCGTTTTCCACAGCGAACGCTAATGCCGCGCTTGGTGATCAACAAGGTTTGGCGTCGCTGCTTGCTCTCAGCAACAACTTTATTGATCCATTACTGATGGCTTCGGCATATGCTACAGAAGAGGCCATTATCAATTCTATGATCGCGGCAGAGGATATGACCGGGCACAAGGGAGTCAGCGTCAAAGCATTACCACATGATGAGTTAAGAGAGTTGCTGAAGGTTTACCATCGATTGCAGTAGTTGATTGCCAGCTTGAAAGCAGGATGCAGAAGGCAGCAACTTAGAAGTAACAAAGGACAATGATATGGCCTCGTATCAGGAGTTGAAAGGTTATCGCGATTTGAAAGTTTATCAACTGGCGTATAAACTGGCAATGGAAATCTATCACGAGAGCAAATCTTTTCCCAAAGATGAACGCTTTTCACTGACCGATCAAATTCGACGTTCATCTAGAAGCGTCGCTGCAAACATTGCTGAAGGATTCCGAAAGAGACAATATCCAAAAATGTTCCTGAGCAAACTAGCTGATGCCGACGGAGAAGCGGCAGAAACGCAAGTATGGCTGGACTTCGCTCGCGACTGTTCTTATATGCCCGCTAAGCGCGTGATGAGCTCACTAAAAGCTATGAAGAAGTGGGCAAAATGCTCGGTACCATGATGTCTATGCCCGAAAAATTTATGCCCCGCTCCCAACAGGGCGAATAACAACTCCGTCTTCTGCCTTTCGCTTTCTGCATTCCTAAATAGATCATTTATCGCCTATCTTTTCTGCTCCATTATTAATAAGTAGTTATTGACATCATATATCACTTGCGATATACTCCTATATAGATATATATCTAAAGGATAACTGTGTCACTTTCCCATGCGATTCTTGGCTTTCTAGATTACGCTCCCATGTCTGGCTACGATTTAAAAAAGTACTTTGATCAATCTGTTGCCCATTTCTGGTCTGCGACCCAAAGCCATATTTACAAGGCTCTGGAAGAACTTGAAGATGATGGGATGGTGGAATCGCAGATAATTCAACAGGAGGGGAAACCAAATCGAAAGCAATACAAGATCACGGATGCAGGAAAAGCCGAACTGCGCCGCTGGGCATCCACTCCCCTGCCTGTTGAAAACAAGCGTGAGGCCTGGTTGATTCAAGTCTTTTTCGCACACAATCTTACCAACGAGGAAATCGCCAACCTCTTCCAAGACCGAATTGAGCGAATGCGTAAGAGTCTTTCGCAATGCGAACTCGTACAGAAGACCATTGAGGAAAACTATAAGAAGGTGGGTGTGAAACGCCTACAAAGTCTTTGGCAATTGACCCTCGATTACGGCATGGACTACTACAAAAACGAAATCAGTTGGTTGGAAAAAACACTTCCTATGGTGCGTAAGCTGCCGCCACTAACTTCACAGAAGAAATAAAAGGCTAGAGAGTATCTAACCCTGATTCTGCCTTCTGCTTTTCAATTCATTCATCCAAGACTTCCAATTTAGATCTTCGTATATAAAGCAGACTTATTCTAGGAGCTATTCATGTCATCTATTCTTGAAGTACGAAATCTCGTGAAGAAATATGGGGACTTCACTGCCGTCACAGGAATCACTTTTGATATTAAAGAAGGGGAAATCTTTAGTCTGCTCGGTCCGAATGGCGCGGGCAAAACAACGACCATCTCGATGCTGTCAACTTTATATACGCCGACTTCAGGTGATGCGATCATTGGCGGGCACTCTATCACAAAAGACCCGATAGCAGTCAAACGAATGATCGGTGTCGTGCCGCAGGAAATTGCCCTCTACGAAGACCTGACCGCCAAAGAGAATCTCATCTTCTGGGGGCAAATGTATGGGCTAAGCGGCAAATCCTTAACGAGCCGCGTCGATGAAGTGCTGGAGCAAATTGGCTTGACCGATAAAGCGAAGAACAGAGTCACGACCTATTCAGGGGGTATGAAGCGACGCGTCAACATTGGCGTCGGATTGCTCCACAAGCCGCGTCTGCTTTTCATGGATGAACCCACTGTCGGTATTGACCCACAATCACGCCGCGCGATTCTGGATACAGTCAAAGACCTCAACAAGCAGGGCATGACAGTTCTTTACACCACACACTACATGGAAGAAGCGCAGGAACTCTCAGATCGCGTCGGCATTATCGATCACGGTGAACTGATCGCGCTCGGCACACAAAAGGAACTCACACAACAAGTAGGCCAAACTGAAACGCTCATCCTGCACATTGGTGAAAACGATGATGCTGAAGCTCTGGCGAATTCCGTCACAGGTGTCAAGGATGTTTTGGAAGCCAACGCAACGGACCATGAAGTCACGATCATCACACCGGAGGCGGAGGACATCCTTGCCTCAGTCGTGAGCAAAGCCAACGAACGCGGCATCAAAATCCGCTCGATTGATATCCGCGAGCCAAATCTTGAAGCAGTGTTTTTGCACCTGACAGGTAGAGCGTTGCGAGACTAATGTCATTGCGAGCGTAGCGAAGCAATCTCAAGTAACCTGCAATTATGAGATTGCCACGTCACTGCTTCGCAGTTCCTCGCAATGACATTTGAAAGTTAACCTATGAAAAAACTTTTTCTCATTGGTATCAAAGACCTCAAGCTGATCTTTCGCGACCGCGCCGCGCTGATCTTCATGCTGCTCGCTCCCTTCCTGCTCACGATTGGCATGGGATTTGTCACAGGTCGCTTTAGCGGCAGCCGGAGCGGGCTTTCCGATATCCCGGTGATTATTGTCAACCTGGATCAGAAACAATTGGGCAACGCGTTAGCGGATCTCTTCGCTTCAGAGGAGCTGGCAGATTTAATGGAACCAACCTCGTCATCCGACCCTGAAGCGGCTCGCCGTTTAATTGACGATGATCAAGCGACTGCGGCAATCATCATTCCCGAAGGATTCACGCGTTCAATCATCCCATCGGACGAGACAGCTTTCGATCAAAATTTTGTTCAGCCTGAACCCGTAAAAATTGAAGTGTATACGAATCCCGCACGTCCCACGAACGCGGGCGTTGTCAAAGCAATTGTGGACGAGTTCGTATCGCGCGTCGAAGAAGGACGCACAAGCGGTATGACATCCATTATGGGATTGATGCAAGCTGGACTTTTGAATCCGCAAAATGTAACAAACGAGGCACGTAGTTTATTTCAGAATGTGGATGCAAACGAGACAACAGCCATCACCCTCAAGGCAGATAAAGAAGGTGCCGCGGCGATTGAGTTTGACATTCTTGCCTATATGGCGCCCGGTATGGCGCTGCTGTTTCTAATGTACACCGTTTCCTACGGAGGGCGCTCCATCCTTGCCGAACGCTCACAAGGAACTCTGCCACGTTTACTCGTATCACCAACATCCACGTCACAAGTACTTGGCGGGAAAGTATTGGGAATCTTTTTCACAGGTGTAGCACAGGTCGGGATTTTGATCTTGGCAAGTTCGATTTTCTTTGGCGTGCAGTGGGGTGACGCTCTCGGTCTTGCGATTTTGATTCTCGCCGTAGTCTTCGCCGCAACCGGCTGGGGCATGTTAATCACCGCGCTGGCGCGCACGCCCGCCCAAGTTGGAAGTACCGGGTCGGCTTTAATGTTGATCTTCGGCATCTTAGGTGGAAGTTTCATTAGCCTGGAACAAATGCCACCCTTGGTACAAATTCTTAGCAAGATCACGCCCAACGCCTGGGGGCTGGACGGATTCACTACGCTGGCTTTAGGTGGAACACTGGCTAATCTAATGCAACCAATTACTGCGTTGCTCATTATGGGCGCAGTGTTATTTGGTGGCGCGGTGTTTTTGTTCAACCGTCAAGGAATTATGCAGAAGTAAATCCGCGCTGAGCGAAGCGCTGTCGAAGGGCATTTTCATATACAACTTACGCTTCGACTGCGTGCCTCGTCCTTCGTCAGGCTCAGGATTAACTTGGCACTCCGCTCAGCGCGAGGAAATACCTATGAAAAAGATTTTTGCCATCGCTTGGAAAGATACTATCGTCCGATTTGCAAGTTCGTCGGAGTTGTTATTCTTTATCATCCTGCCCATTGTTTTTACGTTTCTTCTCGCAGGAGGGACGCCTTCAGGAAATGAGGATCCACGTATTAATTTAGTAGTTGTTGATGAGGCGAAAACTGCCATATCAGGACAAATTATTAATGAACTTGAAAATTCAACTGCTGTCCGCCCTGAAGTGACAACGCGTGACGAAGCACAAGGTCAATTCGATCAACGACGAGCCGACGCTGTGTTTATTATCCCCACAGGAATTGATATTGCATCTCTACAAAACGGTTCCGCTCAAGTGGAGTTACTCCAGCAGCCCAACAATATGAACGCGACTGTTTCTGAACGCGCGATATTGACCGCGATCCGTAAGGTGAGTAGTTCGATCTCAGCTGCGCAGAACGCCGTCAAACAACGCGAGGCATTAAAGCCTTTCGCTTCAGATGCAGAGAAGCAAACGTATTTTGAAAGTTCACTTAAAACGGCGCAGTCTATTCAAAAGGAGGCGCCCGAGCGTGTGACCGTAGTGACAGGAAATACAGAAGACCGGGTGGATTATGATCCACGTGCGAATTCATCCGCAGGACAATTGATCACATGGGTGTTCATTCCATTGTTTGGGATTTCGGCATTATTTGCCTACGAACGTCGGCAAGGAACATTATCTCGTTTGCTCACAACTCCTTCCAGCAAAGCAACTTTTTTGCTGGGTACCATTTCTGGTCAAGTTGCGATGGCTCTCGTGCAAATGTTATTGTTGGTTGGGTTTGGAATTCTGGTGATGAAATTAAATTGGGGGCGTGAACCTTTGGCTTTATTTATCATTCTGTTCACGTCAGCGCTTGCCGCGGCAGCGTTCGGCACAACAATGGGAACGTTTATCAAGACCGAAGGCCAGGCAAACGGATTGAGCATTATGTTCGGCATGGTCTTCGCTTTGATGGGCGGCTGCTGGTACCCGCTGGAACTATTCCCGCCTGTTGTGCAGAGTGTTGTGAAGGTTCTCCCCACTACATGGGCGATGCAAGGAATGTTGGATCTCGTCCTACGCGGCGGTGGCTTGTGGGACGTTTTGCCTGAGGCAGGAGTCCTTCTTGGGTTTGCGGCGGTATTTTTCAGTTTGGGAGTTTGGCGGTTTCGATACGAGTGAGGAAAATGTTTTTCAGCTAATAGCAAACAAAAGTCCCGCATGAAGCGGGACCTTTCTCGTTCCAAGAAGTTATTCTTGTACTAACATCCACTTTGCCATCTTCCCATGCAATTGACCAACACTACGCACAATATTCAGGAACAATGTCAATACCAGAAAGCCAAGCAAGATTACCAGCGGATACGACCATGTTGGCAATAGGACTATACAGCATAAGTTCAGGTCCATAATTGGTGACTCTTTCATGATCTCTTGGAAAAATGGAGAGGCGATCAACGAAAGTGAAATACTGAATACGGTGACGATCACGACAAAATAGACAATTCCCAATATAAATTGAATGAACATATAAAGAATGAACAGCCATGATGTTCTATCCAATAACAACTGCTTGAGTCTTTCAAGCCACTTCAGACCCTGATGTGAGAATAAAGGGCGGCGCGGCATGCGAACGCCGAGCAATGCCTCTACGAGACGGCCTTCGAGCAGAGCAAGACCACGCACAGAAACCAAAAACAGCAAAGCAAATGGCAGTCCAAATATGAAGAGCGCGAACGACACGGAAAGCGAAAATCCTACTACTGCCCAGGTGAAGTAGAAGATACCCGTGACAAACGCGATCAACATATAAAGCAGTGCGCCCCATGTGCGCGTATCGGCATACACACCAAAGAATCGAGCGACCGCGGATTCGGTTTTTGGAATCGCGGGCGCGAGTTGCGGGACAGTACGACGCTCGACTTCCGCATAAGCAGAAGCGGTCTCAGATGGGGAGCCATAATGCTCAATGACCTGTTCCAACGCCTCTTCCTGAGATATTTCAGGCTGTTTCTCCCGGAGACTTGCTAGCGCGACCCTCAAATGTTCCTCCGCGTCTGCAAGTGCATCCTGAACTGTCGCAGCGTCACTTCCCTGGAGTTCGATTTTCAACAAATCCAAATATTCTTCAATAGACTTGATCATGGTTATCATCCTTTGATTGCCCGGTCAACGAACAATTTCATTTGTTTCCACACGCCCTGCCAGGTAACAAGTGTTTCCTTGCCATCAGCTGTTATCTCATAATATCGCCGTGGCGGACCCGAGACCGAAGGCTCCACTTTGCTTTCCAATAAGCCACTATTTTCCAATGAATGAAGCACAGGATACAGCGCTCCCTGCTTCATAAAGGATGCATCGCCACTGTAATCTTCCAATAGTTTGGCAATCTGATATCCATACATTGGCTTGGTGCTTTTGTCTAAGACACTAAGCAACACTAGAGATGCAATCCCCGCGTTCATTTCTTTTTGAAATTTTTTTGTTAGAGTAGAGGAATCCACCACTAGTCCTCCTTTCAGTAGAATGAAATTAGTACTATTATTAATTTCATAATAGTACTAATTGATGATTACGTCAAGGGTTTAATGAAAACATCCCGCTTCAAAAGTGGGATGTCGACTTTATTGAATAGGTCTCAAAGCAGGTTGTGGTTTATCGCGTGGAGTCGAAAACAAAGTGTCTACATTCTGGATTGGAACCCAGGAATCGCTTTTCCCCAAATCTGCATAGGGAACATAATAGAACTGGAGTTCAGTTGTTCCCGAATGTTGGAATACAAAGAAGATGTATTTTTTATCTGGACTCCAGCGCGCATCGCGATAACAGCAAGCTCCGTTTATCGGATTTATTTTTTCACCCGCACGATTCTGGCTATCATATAAATACAAGTCACCAAACCCATCGTTCCGAATGTTATCATTCAACAAGAATAAATGATCTCCGTCCCAGTCATAACTTGTGATCCGTTTTGTACTGTCGCTATTGAAATCAATGCGCATTCCGGGAACCTTGGCAACCCGCACGGGTCCCACGGTTGCACAGTTTGGAATATCCACATTCAAAATAAAGATTTGATCGGAGCTTACCAATTCAGTGTCTACAACATGTGCCGCGATCTGTGTCCCATTTTTTGACCAAAGTATTTCCCTGAATGCATATTGGTTATAAAAACAATTTTCTTTGAGAGCCAGCAGGCTGAACCTAGTATCTACTTCTTTCAATGCTTCAAGATCAAAGGGGAGAATATTCAGTGTGCGCTGGACACTGATTGCTACAAGCTTCCCATTCGGGGAAACATGAAAATCTTCAAGCTCTTCGTTTGAAACGAAACACATGATTTCCTGAGGTTGTCGAGTATCGATGTCCAGTAGATAAACGCAATTTCGTGAAACATAAGTCAACCGACCATCCGGTATCCAATGCAAATGGGATTTGGCAGAATTGTCAGTCCTGACCTGGATCAGGTTACTACCATCAACGTCCATCACGTAAAGTTGGTTTCCAGCGATGAACGCGATCTTGTCTGCGCCACCAGGGATGGATGGAACTTCAGGCATCGGCGTTCCAATGGTTGGAGTGACAGCAGGAGTGAAAGTAGGCTCAGGTGTAAAGGTCAGGGTTGGAGCAACGGTGGGAGGCACAGAAGTCGCGACAGCAGTGGAGGTCAACGTGGGTGTAAAGAGAAACGGCAATTGCCCGCGGAAGCTATACGCCCCACCTGCGAGGGCAATCAACAAAATCAGGCCAGCAAAGATCCAACCTGCCCATCCAGCAGAAGAAAGAGGGGCAGTTTGCCTATCAACCATCGGTGTGAAACGTGGAATCGTTTGCTCCCCCTCGAATGCCACGCTATTCAATTCATGCGCCAAATCCAGCGCCGTGGCATAGCGTTGCTCCCTGTTCTTTGCCATGGCAGTTTTGATAATAACGTCCACCTCACCTGGCAGGTCCGGGCGGACGTTCAAAATATTAGGAACCGGATCGTTCACATGCTGAAGGGCTAAGCCTATCACGGTGTCCTTCCCAAAGGGACGCTCACCCGTCAACATCTCGTAAAGTATTGCCCCTAACCCATAAATATCTGCACGGTGATCGACATCTTCTCCAAGTGCCTGTTCGGGACTAATATATGCAGGTGTCCCAATCACGTCGCGACCGGTGGCAGAAACAAGTGTCTCAGTGAACTTTGCTACGCCAAAATCGGAAAGATATGGATTATTGCTTGCATCAAACAGCACATTGTCGGGTTTAATATCTCGGTGAATAACTCCCCTTGAATGGGCGTGATCGAGCGCTGAGGCGAGACGTTCAATGATCAGTGCGGCGTCACGTAGGGAGAATGTTCCCTTCTTGATCATTTCAGAAAGAGAGCCACCAGACATATATCGCATAACAAAGAACGGTTGATGGTCATCCTCTCCCCCCACATCATAGACCGGGACAATCGCAGGATGTTCCAAAGAAGCGATCAGTTTGAGTTCACGTTTGAAACGAGCGCGCGTAACCAGATTGTTCAGTAGCTCGCGCGGCAGAATCTTGATTGCCACTTCACGATTAGAGATAGGATCAAAGGCACGATAGACCGTTGCCATCCCGCCGCGGCCGAGCTCAGATTTGATCTTATACCTGCCGACTTTGTCTGGTGACATGTGCCAAGTATATCAAAATACCAGTTCAAAAGAACATTGTAAAGACTTTGCAAAAGGAAAAATCCCGCCTTGCGACGGGACTGACATTTTTATGGGGACTCTCAGTTACTGACTCTAAGGATTCTGAATTTCTGCAGCGCGCCACGTGTTGTTCATCAACATTGCAATCGTCATTGGACCGACACCACCGGGGACAGGAGTAATGAAACCAGCTACTTCTTTGGCTTCATCAAAGCACACATCACCCACCAGGCGCTGGCCACTCTTCTTGGTTGCATCAGGGATGGCATTGATCCCCACGTCAATGATCGCAGCGCCTGGCTTGACCCAATCACCACGTACCATCTGAGTCTTGCCGATTGCGGCAATCAGAATATCGGCTTGCCGTACAACACCCGGCAGATCTTTGGTTCGGGAGTGACAGACAGTCACAGTTGAATTCTTGCCGATTAACAAAAGAGCAGCAGGCATTCCTACAATATTTGAGCGACCCAGAACAACTGCATTCGCGCCTTCGATTTTCACACCTGATTTTTCAAGAAGATAAATGCAACCATAGGGTGTGCAGGGCACAAAGAGCGGATCACGTCCCTTCTGCGCAAGACGACCGATATTGAGGGGCGAGAAACCATCTACATCTTTTTCGATATTGATCAGAGAAAGGACACGCTCTTCATTAATATGAGAGGGCATAGGCAGTTGCACTAAAATGCCGCTCACCTCCGGATCGGCATTCAAGCTCTTCACCAAAGCCTCAACCTGCTCCTGGGTCGCGTTTGCAGGGAGATGCTCGCTGATCGAGCCCATCCCTAGTTCCTGGCAGGCCTTTCCCTTGGATGCTACATAAGCAGCCGAATCAGGTCGGTCGCCAACCAGCACAGTCGCCAGAGTCGGTTTTTGTTTGCCGGCCGCTGTGCGTTCTGCCACTTTCGCCGCAACTTCCTCGCGCACTTGTTGTGCAATCAGTTTTCCATCGATGATTTGTGCAGTCATATCTTCTCCTTTTTAGCGATATCATCATTTTACAACCCCGCACTTTTTTGCCGTAGTGACACTTATTCCAAATTGGTGATTACGCCCTTTATTTTATCGCTGTCACCTTCATTAAGGATTACATGATCGATCTCATTCCATCTGGGCGAGGGAGCGAATGCGTTCACACGTAGATAATTCTCTGTTAGCCCTTCCATTTGCCAGCCCCATTCCCCCATTTCGGAAACAGATTCCCACAACACAGACATCGTCTGCCCAACGAATTTTTGGCGATAGGATTTGGCGGATTCTTCCAGCGCGCTACGCAGAATATGATTCCGTTTCTTTCTCAACTCGGGCTTGACCTGATCCTTCATCTTTGCCGCCCCTGTACCGGGACGCGGCGAATAGGTGAAGACATGTCCACCAGCGAAATTCATTTCATGTACAAACACAAGCGACTCGGCAAACTCCTCGTCTGTTTCACCGGGAAAGCCCGCGATAATGTCCGTCGTGATCGCGACATCTGGCATCACATCACGCGCCGCGCATACTAATTCGCGAAATGTTTGAGGTGTGATCTTACGCGCCATCCGCCTCAAAGTGGATTCACATCCACTTTGCAGAGGCAGATGGAGATGAGGCATGAGGCGGTCCGCTGAGTTTGTCGAAGCGTCCCAAAGCGAGAAGAAATCTGCATCCAGATCCCAGGGTTCCAACGAGGAGAGCCGCAAGCGCGGCACGTCAGTCTCCCAGAGAATTGCATTAATCAGATCGCGGAGATGCTTTCCAAAATCATATCCCCACGAACCAAGGTGAACACCCGTTAAAACAATCTCTTTGGTCCCGCCATCCAGCGCGGATTGAATATCAAGAATTACATCCGCAACCGGGCGACTCCGCCCCTCGCCGCGCGCGACAGTGGTGATGCAAAACGTACAGTGATTATCACACCCATCCTGTACTTTGATGAAAGCCCGTGTACGGCGATGCAAACCGGGCAACGGTTCGCGGGCAATCGGTTCGAGATCAAAAGATTGCTGAGGGAGATTTAATACATCGGGAACAAGATAATCTTTACGATCATTTGTGATTACGCGCAGAACACTTGGTAATTCTTTTGCTTGTCCTGGTTGCAACGTTGCCCAACAACCTGTGGCAACAATTTCATTGACACCCGCGCGCGCAATCTGACGGATCTTTCCACGCGAATCGGCCGCAGCTTCGTTGGTCACAGCGCAGGTATTGACAACTGCCATGTCTGCCATTTCAGGCGAAATGACGATCTCATGCCCCACCGCACGGAATCCCCGCGCCATGGACTCGATCTCACTTTGATTCAGTCTACATCCAATTGTGTCGAGATAAATTTTCATATAAGGAATCCGAAGTCTACAGACTTCGGCAAAAAATCCGATGATAGGAGTCATCGGACTCCAAGATCAAGGTTGTATCACCACAAAATGATCGAACATCACATCCACGCCGGGCTCAGAGAACGCACCTGCTAACAAGCCAACATCGCCCGAAGGCAAATCGGTATCTGTTGCAGTGGCAACTTGAGTGAAGTTAACGTAAAAGGTCAGGGTATTTCCAATACAATCCGCACGCAGGTGATTCATTGTGCCCTGCTGGATCGCTTCAGAGGCTTGCATCTCCTCTTGGCCGAGTAATATTGTGTTCCCTCCAATAAATTTTCCGATCCCATAAAATCCATCATTGCTAATGATAAAGAAATAATAATTCCCACTCTGATAACGGCACATCAATCCCATCCGATTTTCATCGGGGCCGTTGAGTTTAATGACATCTGCTTCGACGCGCACGTCCCTAAAATTCTTTTCAGGCGTAGACCAAAAGTTAAGTTTTGGTTGTCGAACTAAAATCCGGTAACCACCACCATCATAGTCCATGATGCCATTATCATTGGAAATACGAGCCCAGCCCGTGGCGTTATTTTCAAATTCCTCTTGATAGATCACATCACCTGATTTGGCAGCAAGAACTGTAGGAATCGAAACAGGGGCACAAGCAGAAATAAAAAGAAGAAAGATGAAAGAGGAAAGATGGATAAGCTTCATGCGGAGATTTTATCAGAAATAATCTCGCGCTGAGCGTAGTATCGAGAGTAAGCCGAGATGTGTAGACGAGGCGCCGCTGTGGTGCCTTGGCGGCACAAGCTCTCAAAAACGAGGAGATTGCTTCGTTGCCGCTACGCGGCGCCTCGCAATGACATAGAACATCAGGGAAAATACTGATTTAACAGTATCTCAGCTTCACTACTTCCCAGATCACGCGCTTTGATCAAATGATCATATGCCGAAGCGCGGTCATTGGTTTGAAGATACAACATTCCCATATGCAAATGAACAGAGGCATTTTGCGCATCAGATTCAAGAGCACGGGTCAACGTTCGCAGCGCGTCATCATTGCGATGATCGAGGATAAGTACCCATCCCAGCACATCCAGCGAGGGGACATCTGCCTTGCTGAGTATCACTGCTTTTTGTGCAGCGGGAACGCCAATGTCTTTGATATTCACATTATTCTGTGCACAAAAGATTGCAAGCAAACGCCAGTAGCTTGGGTCTTCAGGCGCAAGAGTCGTCGCGGTTTGATAGGCCTGCAACGCGACGATCAAATCTCCGAGCTTTGCATGTGATTCACCGATGGAAACCAACCAAGTTGGATTCTTCGGCTCCAATGTCGCGGCAACTTGGAATTCGGCTAATGACTGACGAAAATTTCCAACGCGCTGGAAATGCAGTCCGCGCAAACCGCGCACAGTGGCTGAATTTGGATTCAGCGTCAATGCCCGATCGAGTTCTATGTTTTCCTCTTCGGCCTGACCCGTTTGCTGATTCGCCTCCCCCAACCACGCCCAAGCCTCAGCGTTTTTCTCATCCATTTTGATGGCTGATTCGAATGCCGCGTGCGCGAGCTTCCATTCATTCACCAATCCGAGTCCGCGCCCGATGATGACGAGGCGCTCAGAGTCCGAATCGTTTGACGAGACCAGATTCAAGGCTGCGTGAAGAGTCTCAGCAACGGGATCAAACTGAGGGTCCAACTCGGATGCGTCCTTCAATTCCGATAACGCACGCGTCGGGTCAGATAACGTCAGAAGGAGTCCCAGGCGGTAATGTGCAGAGGCATCATCAGGGTGAATGGAAACATATTTTTCCAAATATTCCGCGGCTTTAGTGTAGTCTCCGTTTGACTGATAGATTTCAGCGAGCCGTGAGTAAAGATGATCGGACGGATTCTTCTGTTCCAGAGCCTGTTCCCAGATTTCTGTGGCGCGCTGGGGGTTGTTATTCAGATAATTGACATCACCCCAAGCCACCCATCCCTCTGGTGAAAATGTGTGATGGGCAAATGCCTTTTGATAGGCAGCAGCAGCCTTTGCGTAATCTTTGGCATAGTAATAAGCATGACCGGAAAGTTCGTAGAGATCGGAGCGCCAGGGGATACGCTCTGCCGCGCTCTGATAATGTTCTGCAGCTTCGACATAAGAACTGGAGGTGGATGCCTTTTTTAATTCAGAATAGCCGGAAGAGATCAAAGGCACAAAAATGGCAAGAGAGATCAACACAAGAACCAAGAAAACACGGAACATATTGTGAGGCATGGACATATTATAAATGCGACAATCGCTTCGGTTACACAAATGTAGCAATCGCAAAGTTTCAAGAGTAACCTCCCCAATAGATTACGGTCTTGTAACTTATGGAGCCTATAATCTCAGGTCAGATTTTGGTAAGTGGAATATAATCATAGATAACATGGGCGCATCTCTCAATCAGATTTTCTCCGTTCTTACTGAGCCAGCCGGAAGTCTGATCTATCATTTAATACTGGTATTTTCCATCGCGGGCGCATTGCAAGCGGCTTTCGTGCACTGGCGGTCAAGCGAATTTCCACAGGCACGTCGGACGATGTTCGGGCTGGGAATGCTGCTGATTGCGCAGATTGGGCTCTTCCTGATCAGTGGGATTGGGATTGAGGGCATGATCAACCTGCGTCTCTTTTTGCCATCTCTCGACCGGGCGGTGACTCTCTTCTCCCTGGTGTGGATGATCTGGCTGTGGGCTTTTCCCGAACCTAGCCGCCCCGCAGATGCTGCAACATGGCTTTTGAGTTTGTTGGTTGCCGCCGCGCTCGGATTGAACCTTGTCGCTTACTCGACCGAGACATCCTTTTCATCCTACAACCAAACAATTTACGATGGCTACTGGCAATTAGCAAGCATTGGATTTTCGCTCTTGGGCTTGTTTATCTTAGGCGTTCGCCGAC
>WNFZ01001788.1_pt1 | contig 21022 bp, 17 predicted proteins | sample 5400081 | NCBI WGS metagenome assembly WNFZ01 (sample SAMN13153365, study PRJNA577476) | soil metagenome | isolation source: 80 cm soil or saprolite under grassland replicate 1 | place: USA:California | collected 2016-06-15
GCGGCGGGAGCGGGCGGCTTGCCGGGCGGCCTGCGCGCCCATCGACGGCAGACGCAACCGGCGGACCACTGCGCGCGGCGGTGGCGGCGTATTGCCAGTAGGTGTTGGCTCTGGCAAGCGCGCCAGCTCGGCGTGCAGCCGATTGAGCATCCGCTCAAGGGCTTCCGATGGTTCTTGAGCACGTGCCAGCGATCGGCCACTTGGAGTGCGTCAGGGCTCCGTCGGTCGCCCCTCGGGCATACTCAGTCGAGCGGTCCCGAGCGATCACGTCGACGCCCGGATGGTCACGCAGCCAGGTCGCGAACGTCTCAGCCGTGCGATCCGGCAAGAGATCGATCGGCTGATGGTGTTCGAGGTCGACCAGGATCGTTCCATAGACCCGCCGTTTCTTTCGGGCGAAATCATCAACACCCAGCACCTGGGGTGTCAGCGGCGGTACCGATTCAGCCTGGCGGATAATCCGCAGGAGGGTATCGTGGCTCATCCCGATACGGAGTTTGCTGGCCAGCCGGGCGCCCGCCTTAGCACCGAGCGCATTGGCCACGTTTTGGACGGTGCGCGTGAGCCGAATGGTCGGTTGGGCGCGCACCGGGAGCAGCTGGGGCAGCCGTTCGGCAAAGGTGCGGCGGGTGCAGGCCTCATTATCGCAGAAAAAGCGCCGCACGTGCAGCAGCAAGCGGACCGGGTGTTCACTGACCGGCAGATCATGTGGGGTACGGCGGTAGCGGCTATGCACACGCAGCGATGGTTGCTGACAGGTCGGGCAGGATGCCTGCGTGCCAGCGCTATGGGCTTCGACAAGGAGAGTCATATCGACCGTCCGGACGGTGTCAACAGCAAAGCCGGGAAGCAGAAAGGGCAGAACTGGTGCGGACATGGCAAACAGACAAGGTTCCTTTCTCGATAGTACGACAGAACCTTGTAGTATACCAGCCTACCTGCGTGCCGGCATGGTCGTTCACGCTACCTGCGTAAGAGCCCGGCCTTGGGGTACGACTCACCGGTCTCACAGTTCTGCACGCTGCGCCGATGCACACCGATCTGTTCCGCCAGCTCGATCTGGGTGAGCGCAGCTCGGGTCCGTACGGTCAGGAGTTGTTGGCCAAATGTATACTTGTGCTCGCGATATCGACGATGGGTTCCCATGACTTGGCGCTCCTTCTCCATGCCGAACGACTCCTCACGGGGTGAGTGAATGCGCAACGATGCACAGAGGAAAAGCACAAGGCTGTGGACTGACGGCGCCGGCTGAATGGCATAGTGCAGATGCACAGCCGTGATACGTTTTAGTGCAAGTATGGCGGGATGTATGCGGACTTATGATACCACCACTTACGATATGATTAGAGCTTCACGGCCCCTTCGGTCAAGCCCTTGAGATACAGCCGCTGCAGCAGCGCAAAGATCAAAATACCCGGCGCCACCACGATCACATACACTGCTGCGATCCGCGGCCAGGCCCACTGCCCCATCCCGCCCTGCGCCGAGGCCAGCACCACCGGCATGGTGCGCACGATCTGGTCGTTGGTTAAGGTCGCCGCCAGCAGGTACTCGCCCCAGGCGGTCACGAAGTTGACGATCGCCACGACCACGACGCCGTTGACCGTCAGCGGCAGCAGCACCTGCAGCAGCGTGCGCCAGGCGCCGCAGCCGTCGATCCGGCTGGCCTCGGCCAGCTCGGCCGGCATCTGCTCGAAGATCGCGCGCATGATCAGCACGCTGATCGCCAAATTCAGCGTTATGTAGGGCAGGATCAGGCCGGCGGTCGTATTGATCAGCCCCAGGCGGTTCTGGATCTCGAAGATCGAGATCAGCGAGATCAGCCGGGTCGGGAAGAACAGCGAGGCGGTCAGGAACAGGATGGCCATCCTACGTCCGGGCAGCCGCACATGCACCAGCGCGTAGCCGGCCAGGATCGCGCAGAACGTCGTGATCACAACCGTCGAGAGGGTGACGACGATGCTGTTGAGCATATTCCGCGGCAGCGTCTGGATCTGCGAGAGCACGTAGCCGTAGTGGCTGAAGTCGAACTGCTTGGGCCACAGCTCGCCACTGTAGGCGTCGGGGAGCGATTTAACCGATAGTAGCAGCACCCAGAGCAGCGGCAGGATGATCAGCAGCATGAAGAAGTTGATCACCACGTGGCGCAGGATTGTGCTGGTCTGCACGCGGCGCGGCCGCATAATGCGGGTCGTTGTGGCTGCCATAACATCTCCTGATTGCAGATTGCAGATTGCAGATTTCTGATCGATCCAATCTGCAATTTGCAATCGGGTGCCCTCTGGGCGAATCTGCAATTAGCCGTCGCGCGACCGGAATAGATACAGCAGCCCGGCCACCACCACCATCATCGCGCAGGCGCCGATCCAGCCGATCGCCGCCGCGTAGCCTTGCAGCCAGTCGCCGACGTGGAAGGCCAGGTCGTACATATAGACCGTCCAGGTGTAGGTCGGCGAGGCGCGGTTGAAGCCGCCGAAGATCAGGTACTCCTCGATCACCGCCATGGCCGAGCCGAAGCGCAGCACCACCAGGAACGACAGGATCGGCAGTAGGCGCGGGACGGTCACGTGCCAGAGCAGATTCCACTCGTTCGCGCCGTCGATCCGTGCCGCCTCGGTAAGATCCTTGGGGATCGCCGCCAGCCCGGCCAGGAAGAACATGGTGTGATAGCCCAGCCCCCACCAGACCTCGAACGCGGCGACGGCCGGCAGCGTCAGCGCGGTGCCGCCCAGCCACTGCGGCGCGGTCTGCTCGGTGAACAGGTGCAGGACATGGACCAGGATGTAGTTGATCGGCCCGATCTGGAAGTTGTACATCCACTTCCACAGCACAAAGATCATCGCGCCGGGGATGACCGCCGGGATCAGCAGGACGATCCGATAGAACGCCGCCAGCCGCGGGTGGGTCACGCGGTCGATCAGCACCGCCAGCAGCAGCGGCAGCAGGATCGTCCCCGGGAGGAACATGAGCGTAAACTCAGCCGCGCGCAGCAGCCCGCTGTACATGAGCGGGTCGGCCAGCGCGTTGCGGTAGTTCTCCAGCCCGACCCAGCTGGCCGGCTCGGGGCGCAGGTATTTGTAGTCGGTGAAGCTGATCCACAGCACGCGTAGGATCGGGTAGGCCTGGTAGCCGACGAAGAAGAACAGCATCGGTATCAGAAACACCCAGTTGCCGGCGCCGCGCAGATCGACCGCGCCCCGGCGCGCGACCGACCTGGCCGAGGTTTCGGTTTGGATAGTTGCCATTGCTTTGTCAGTTGCCAGTTGTCAGTTGTCAGTTGTCCGTAGAAGCAACCGACAACTGACAACTAACAGGCATAGTAATTAGCCGGCCTTCTTGACCTCAGCGGCGACGGCGTCCTTGGCGGCCTGCAGGGCCTTTTTCGGGTCGGGCTCCTCGCCCTTCAGGAACTTCTCCCAGAACGGCTTGCCGATCACGAACTGCTGCAGGCCGAACGGGTGGTTGGGAATGGCCTTTGCGATATCTAGCTGCGCACGGATGAGCGCGACGAACGGCTGCATCCAGCTCGGCTTTTCCGTGTTCCACTTATCGTATAGCGACTTGTACGGCGGCAGCTGGCCGGGATGCGCAGTGGGCGTGCCGGCGATCGAGTCCTGCCAGATCTGCTCGTTGTAGGTCAGCGCCTTGAGGTACTCGGCCGCCTTATCCTTATTCTGGCCATACTTGAGCAGACAGCAGCCGGTGGTCCAGAAGACCGTCGAGCCCTCGCCGTTGGCGAACTTCGGCAGGCCGGCCATCTGCAACTTGGTGGGGTCGGGCCAGTTGGCCGCGAAGCGCAGCGGCGCGTTGAAGTACTTGGTGTAGTAGGCCACCTTCTGGGCCGCGAACGCGACCTCGTCGGGCGTGCCGTTGACCCCGGCGTCGGTCGCGCCCTCCAGCAGGATGTCGGGATGTGACACGTCCATGATTTGCTTCATCAGCTTGAGCGCCTCGACCGCCGCGTCGCTGGTGAAGTCGAACAGCCCCTCGGGCGTATAGACCTTGGTGCTCATGCTGTGCGTGTAGGGCGCCAGCGAGCGCCAGCCGTGCGAGTCGAACGTGGCGCCATAGGTCGCCGCGCCCGAGTCCTTGACCTTCTTGGCGTCCGCCAGGTAGTCGTCCCAGGTCTTGGGCGGGTTGTTGGTAATGCCGGCCTTGTCGGTCTGCTCAGAGTTCCAGCCCATGCCGATGATGTCGAGCAGGAACGGCCAACTGTACAGCTTGCCGTCGACCGTACATTCCGCACGGATGGAGGGGATCAGGTCGTCGATCACCTCCTTGGGGATGTAATTGTCCCACGGCTCGATCGTGTCGGCCTTGATCAGCTGGGTCATCTCGACGAACGGGGTCATGCCGACGTAGACGTCCCAGGTGCTTTGCTTGCTCTTGGCCTCGGCCACGAAGCGATCGATGCTGAAGCCTGCAACCGGGGCGATCTGGTAGTTGAGATCGGGGAAGGATTTGTTTACCTCCTTGATACTGGGGTGCAGGCTGTCGATCCAGTCATAGAACGTCGGCGTCAGCGGGCGGTTGGCGGTGCCGGCCGCAGGTGCGCTGGTGGCCGCCGCTGCCGGAGCGGCGGTGGCAGCGGCGGCTGGTGCTGCAGTCGCCTGGGCCGCCGGAGCGCTGGTCGGCGCGCCGCCGGAGGGCTGCGCCGCGCCGCCGCATGCGGCCAGGATGGCGCTCGCGCCTACGCTGCTGGCCATAAAGCGCAGTAGCTGGCGTCGGGTCATGGGCGCCTGCCTTTCCTCTGGTGTTCGGTTACCCATTGTGCTTTCTCCTTTGTGTGTCATAGGCTCAACACTACAAATAGTGCAAACAATGTGCGGTATCGGTCGTCAGGCGAAATCTAACTGCCATAATTCAGCTTCAGCAAGGGCAAAAAGCGAGATGCTGAGTTGATGATGTCCTATCTCCTTGATCGATCGCCGAGCGCAGCGAACGATGCCGCGCTGGGGATGGTGCTGAGAATCTGTTCGAGCGGCAGCGCTTGCGCCTGCGCCCATGCGGTGGCAAAGGCGTCGTTGCCGAGCGCTGATCGCGCTGTCGCCCGCACCTGCTCCACCGCGGCGTGATCGACTGGCCGCACCGGGGTACCCATCTGCGCGCGCAGCGCCGACGCCGCAGCCAGCAGCCGGGCGGCCAGCTCCGCGCGTCCCTGCGCGACCACCACGCTGGCTAATCCCTCCAGGGCCGCCGCGACGAACAGGCGCGGTCCCACGGCCCACGCCAGCCGCAGCGCCTCGCTCAGCGCCGCGTTTGCCGCCGCCGCATGCCCCTGCGCCCGTAGGATATGCCCCTGCGTAATGAGGACCTCCGCAAGGCTCGAGTAGGCTTTGAGGTCACGAAAGAGCGTGACACTTTCGTCGATCAGAGTGAATGCCTGCGCCAGATCGCCCTCGACATATGCCCCCTGTGCGAGATTATTGAGCGCAAAGCCAAGCATCCATTGGATGCGCAACTCGCGGAGAATCGAGACGCTTTCCGCACCATACTCCCGCACCCCTGCCGCATCACCCTGGTCGCGTGCAACATCGGCAAGCCCGGCCAGGCTGAAAGCCACCCCTTCACGCTCGCCAAACCTGCGGTACATGGTCAAGCTTTCTTCGAGCAATGCGGTAGCCTGCGCGAAGTCGCCCTGCTCGCGACGCACCACGCCCAACACACGAAGCACCTGTCCCAAGTCGAAGAGCTCAAGCCCGAGATCGACACTGCCCTGGTGTATCCGCTCTCTCAGCTCGCTGTAGCGCGATAACGCATCCTCCAACGCTGCCGTCGCCCGCTGGTACTGGCCCTCCGTGCGCGCTTGACGTGCCGCGTTGACGAGCGGATTCGTCTGGCTTGTCGTCTCCCGGAGGGCGCGGCGCAGTAGCATACTCTGTTCAAGGAGGCGCGTGGCCTGTGCGTCATGGTGCTGCTCGGAGGCTAACCATGCGGCTGCTTGCAGGCCACTGAGCCGTGCGACTAGGGTGGTGGCATCAGGATGCGGATCCTCCAACGTCAGCAGCTGATCGAGCCAGCTGCGCCCCTCGCTGGTATACCCATAGCCCTGCCAGAATTTCCACAGCGCCCCGGCGAGCTGAAGCCCAACGAAGTAATTGCCGCTGTCGCGCGCCCATTGCAATGCGGCGCGCATGTTGTCGCTCTCGCGATGAAGCTTTGCGATCCATGCGTCAACCGTTGGAGTATACCATTGGGCCGCCGCTTCAGTTGCCAGCGCCAAATAGTAGTTCGCGTGGGCGCGCCGCAACGCCTCTGCCTCACCGCGTGCCGCCAGTTGTTCCAGGGCATACTCACGAAGCGGCTCAAGCATGACGAAGCGCGCCTCAGCTGCGGCACCCGGCTGTGTCTGTCTATCGCTCAGTCGCACCAGCGACTTGTCGACCAGCGCGGTGAGCGCAGGGAGTGTTGCCTCAGCCACCTGCTGGGCGGCGTCCACCGTCCAGCCGCCGCGGAAGACCGCGACATGGCTGAACAGCGCCCGCTCCGCCTCGCTGAGCAACCGCCACGAGTGGTCGAACATCGCGCGCATGCTACGATGCCGCGCCGGCACATCGCGGCGGGTGGTTGCAAGGATGTCCAGGTTCGCGCGGACCTGCCGCTCGATTTCGGCCAGCGGCAGGGTTCGCAGGCTCGCCGCAGCCAACTCGATCGCTAACGGCATTCCCGCGATGTGCTGGCAGATACGCACAATCGTCGTGAGGGTCGATTCAGATAGGGCCAACTCTGGCTGGACTTGCCTGGCCCGCTGCACAAATAATTGAACGGCGCCGTAGCTGGTCGGATCCGCCAGGCGTTGCGCTGTGGCCGACTCAGGCTGGTCTTCCGGCGGGTAGGCGAGCCCTTCGACATCGAACAGCCATTCGGTCTGGAGGTTCAGCCGCTCGCGCGAGGTCACCAGGATTGTGACCTGTGGCGCATGGGTCACCAGGGCGGCGACGAGATCGATGTCCGCAAGCAGGTGCTCGAAGTTGTCGAGAACCAGCAGCATGTGCCGCTCGCGCAGATAGCCAAGCAGGTGCGCAGTGGGGTTGGGCTGCTCAGCAAACGAGAGACTGAGCGCAGCGCCGATCATCGAAACGATCTGGTTTGGTGTCTCGACGGCGGCCAGCGCGACAAACGCGACGCCGTCGGCGAACGCGGTGTTGTGAGTGGCCGCGACTGCCTGTGCCAGGCGCGTTTTGCCGATCCCACCCGGCCCGAGCAACGTCAGCAGGCGACATGCCGGATCGGCCAGCAGTCGGGCGATCGCGGCCAGTTCGGCACTGCGACCGATGAACGAGGTCGGCTGGAACGGCAGGCCAAGCACCACGGTCGGGTCGCCGCTCGGCCGCGGCGCATCATCCGCCCTGTCAGCCGCGCCGGCGCTACCCGCTGGCGTGCGCTCGGCGGTCCCCACTGGCGCCGGGTAAGCTGGGCTCCCAATCGCCGGTGTGCGCTCGGCGGTTCCCGCTGGCGCCGGTTCAGTTGCGCTCCCAATCGCCGGCGTGTGCTCGGCACTCCCCGCTGGCGCAGCGCCCAGCCTATCCACCGCACCGAGGGCGCGCAAGGTCGCTCGCTGGGCGTCGGTGAGACCCGTGGCCGCGGTGATATTCATCCCCGCGTATGGCTGCTCGCCGCGCAGGGTTGCAATAGCTTGGCGTGTCGGCAGATCCCAGAGCGTGATGAGACCGTCGGCCCCGCCGCTGGCAAAGGTGCGCCCATCACGGCTGAAGGCCAATGCATAGATCACGCCGGCCTGCGGGTTGAGCGTCGCCAGGCTGGAGCCAGCGCCAGCCTGGCGCGCAGTTGAAACATCCCAGAGCCGCACAGTTCCGTCAAAGCTGCCGCTGGCGAGGAGCGCCCCGTCTACACTGAAGGCCAGCGAGACCACTTCGCCGTTGTGCTCGCTCAGAATCGCCTGGCATACACCGCTTGCAACCGACCAGAGCCGGATCGTCTGGTCGGCGCTGCCGCTCGCGACGAGGCTGCCATCTGGGCTGAAGGTGACCATTCGCACCGGAGCAGTGTGCCCAATGAAGGTCTGGGTCGGCTCCCGGCCCGCGACCGCCCAGAGCCGAACGGTACGATCATAGCTGGCGCTGGCGAGCAGCCTGCCGTCCGGGCTGAACGCCAGCGCACGCACCGCGTCGCTATGCGCGCTGAGTGTGGCCAGGCTGGTCGCGCTCGTAGGCGACCAGAGCCTGATCGTCCGGTCGAGGCTGCCGCTGGCGATGGTGTAGGCATCGGAGCTCCATGCCACGGCCACGACAGGGCTGCGATGCTCGACGAGCGATGCTAGACAGGTTGTGCGCGCAACCGACCAGAGCCGGATGCTGCGGTCATTGCCGCCGCTGCCACTCACCAGCAGCGTGCCGTCGGGGCTGAACGCCAGGGAGTAGATCGCGCCGGTATGGCCGGCAAGCCGCGCCAGCGGCATACGACGAGCGGCCGACCACAACCGGATCGTCCGGTCGAATCCGGCGCTGGCCAGGGTTGCGCCATCAGGGCTGAAGGCCAGCGCGAGTACACCACTGTTGTAGCCATACAAGAGCGCCAGGCACTCCTTGCGCGCCACCGACCAGAGCGCAATGGTCTGAAGCTCGCCGCCGCCCGCAAGGGTATCGCCGTCCGGGCTAAAGGCCACGCCGTTCACAGGGCCGGTGTTTTCGGCCAGGGTTGCTCGGCATACTCCACTGACCGCGTCCGCATTGATGACAGCCTGCCCTGCCCGCAATTGCAGCGCTGCAATGTCCCAGACTTTGACGGTCTGATCGAGGCTGCCGCTAGCGAGTGTCGCTCCATCGGAACTCCACGCCACCGAGCGTATCCGGGCCGTGTGTCCGCGCAGCGTCGCGCTGTGCGTGCCCGTGCCGACCGACCAGAGCCTGATCGTCAGATCGGCGCTGCCGCTGGCAAGCAAGCTGCCGTCGGGGCTGAACGCCACCGACCAGATGTCGGCCGTATGCCCGACCAGAGTCGCCACGCACGCGCCGCTGGCGACGTCCCAACACTTGATCGTTGGATTGGGATCGTGGCTGCCGCTGGCGAGCAGCGCGCCATCGGGGCTAAACGCGACGGAAGCCACCGCGGCGCTATGCTCGGCCAGCGTCGCCAGACATGTGCCGGTCGTCACCGACCAGAGCTTGATCGTCTGATCGTCGCTGCCGCTGGCGAGCAGCGCGCCATTAGGGTCGAACGCTACCGACCAGACCCGACTGCTGTGGCCGCTCAACGTCGCCAGGCGTGCGCCGTTCGCTAGTGACCAGAGCATGATCAACCCATCGCTGCTACCGCTGGCCAATATACGGTTATCTGGACTAAAGGCGACGGTATTGACCGGCCCGGTATGGCCCTGGAACAGCTCGACCTGCTGGTTATCCGCGACCCGCCAGAGCCAGATTTCGCCATCAATGCTGCCGGCTGCCAGATAGCGGCCATCAGGGCTGAACGCTACCGGCACGATCGTTTTGAAGGCCTCGCTGAAGCGCGATCCAGTGAGGTCGGCGCCATGAAAATTGACCTCCGGCAGCTCGGCATTGGCCAGATTCGCCTGCCAGACGTTCAGATCCGAGAAGTCGTGGCCGCGCAGATCACAACCGAGCTGGACCAGCAGATTGAGGACATTCCCGCCGCCGTAGCCCTGCTCGACGCGAGGCAGAACGCGCACCGCCCCAAGCACCTGCGCGAGATGCGCCTCGACCGTCTGCTTGATCTTGAGGCTGTTGCCGAGCTGGGCCAGCAGTGGCTGGACGAGCACGCGCTCCTGGCTCTGGCGCACATATTCGGGAGCTTGCGCCAGCAGTACAGCATAGCGCCGCATCGTCTCCGGCGTGCAGGCAACAATTTCTTCCAGCATGCGCCCAATAAGTTGTGTGGTGACGTACTCCATCACGACCGGCTGGAGCGTGAAGACTGCTCCGGCTTCGCCGCGCTCGATGAGATAGCGCCGCCGCAGCGCCTCGATCGCTTCAAGCCATTCGCGCGGCCCCGCCGTCAGCGCGCTCCGCGAGCGCAGTTCCGTAATTCCGACCGGCTCGCGCCCGATTGCCAGCCAGTTCAGCACATCCTGCTCGATCGTGCTCAGACGACTAAGTTGCTGGTCCAGGAGCCGGTCAACACCATTGAAGAACGCATCGCCCGCCGTCAGAAAGGCGCTCACATCACCACCAAACAACTCGCGAATCGGCTCCGCTGCCAGATTAAGCGCCAGCGGGTTTCCTCCATAGAGCCGCGCCAGCGCGCTCATGTCAGGCGCCGTCCCGCTGATATCCTTCGCCACCAGGATGCTCTGGCAGGCGCGGTCGTCCAGTCCGCTCAGCTGCAGCGTTCGCACCGGTGCGGTGCGACCTTCCCGCAGCCCAAGCTCGGAGGGCTTCTCGCGGCTGGTCAGCAGCAGACAACTCTGGTGCGCACGCTCACTCAGCGCAGACAGCAAGGCGCCATACTCGGCGTAGCCCGTGCGATAGGTTCCGGTGAGGGCGGCGGGTTGGATGAGCGATTCGAAATTGTCGAGGATCAGCAGGCAGCGCCGCTCGCGGAAAAGCTGCACCAGCTGCGCGATCTTGTTGGGCACCAGGTCCGGGGGCGTCGCCTGCTGGTTGGAGACGGCGCGAATGGTCTGGTCGAGCACCTCCGCGAGCGGAGGGCCATTTTGCAGCGAGCGGAACACGACGACATCAAACTGGGACAAGACGCTGCGGGCAACAGTGATCGCCAGACTCGATTTGCCAATCCCGCCCATACCGACAATCGCGACCACTCGGCAGCGGTCCTCCACTAGCCATTGCTGCAGCGTTTGGAGCTCGCCCTCACGGCCGTGGAGTGTGGAGACAGCGATTGCCTCACCCCAGTCAATGATCGCGCGGGGTATGTCCGGCTGGACTGCTGGAGCTGGCACCGAACCATGTGCGTGCTCGAGCTCGCGGTCGACCGGGACGGGCGCGGCGGTGTGGAGCGCCAGCGTGCGTGCAAACCAGACCTCATCGAACGCGGGGAGCGGATGCGGCCCATCCTCGGCGGCTTGATTCCAAAGTGCTTCTGCTTCCTCACGCTCCTGTCCTGCTTTGAAGGCCTGGTGGCGGACAAGCACCGCGATCAGGCGTTGCAGTGTCTCGGCCTTGGGATACGACTCGCCGGTCTCCCATTTCTGCACGCTGCGCCGATGCATGCCAATCTGCTCCGCCAGTTCGATCTGGGTGAGCGCCACCCACGTCCGTACGGTCAGGAGTTGGTGGCCAAACGCATATTTGTGCTCGCGATATACGCGATGTGCGCCCATGGGTCGTCGCTCCTTCTCCATGCGCAGCTCCCCTCCACTCGGTGCGGTGCGATGCACACTGATGCACACGGGAAAAGCACAGCGCTGCGTACTGACATCTCCCGTCAAACGGTGTAGTGTAGGCACAGCCGCGACAGAGCATGGGTGCAGAGATGAAACGATGTAAGCGGACTAATCATACCACTACACCGGCGCTTTGCCCAACTGGTTCAGCTCAGATTTCACCGCACGAATCTGGTGCGCACGGCGCCCACCTGAGCCGCCCGGAGATCGCGGCACGCAGCGCATCGGCGGCTACAGCAGCGGAACGCCGGCGTTGGCAGGTGATCGGCCTGCTGGCCGACGGCACACCGCTGGCCGAGATCGTGGCCGCGACAGGCTACCGGCCACGGACCATCCGGCAGATCGCCCAGCGCTACCGCGCAGCGGGGCCGGCAGGGCTGGTGGATGGACGGCAGCGCAGCCTGGGCGCTGTGCCGCTGCTCTCGGTAGAGCAGCAGGACGAACTCAGGGAGGCGCTCCTGGGCGCGCCGCCAGACGGCGGGCGCTGGGCGGTGGCTGGTTGAAGGAGCGCCGCTGCTCGCTCGTGAATAGCGCTGGCCTGGCTGATCTGCTCGCGCGCCAGCTGCAGCGCCACGGCCAAAAAGCCGAGCCCGAACACGAGTGCCAGCCGGCTGAGACCGTGCGCCGCGAGCGGTGCGCGCTGACCGATCGCAGTGCGCGGAAGCAGCGAGAGCAGCCACAGCCCGGCCAGCAAGTGCAGGCGCCACTGCGCCGTATCTGCGACGAGCAAGCCATACCCCAGGAAGGCCAGCCCGAGCGCTGCACCGATCCAGGCCACGATGCTACGATGGCGTGGGGTCATAGCACCCTCGCGCTCTTCTGAGTGGCTGAGATCCGCAATAGCATGCCGACCATCGCAAAGTTGATCAGCGTGGACGAGCCACCGTAGCTGACGAACGGCAAGGTGATGCCCGTGAGTGGGATGAGATTGGTCGTGCCAGCCGTGATGATCAGCGCCTGGGCCACGACCGCCGTGGTGAGGCCGACCGCCAAAAGCTGTTGAAAGCCGTCACGGGCGCGCTGGGCGATCTGGTAGCCGCGCAGTGCAAACAGCACGTAGCAGAGCAGCAGCGCCAGCGCGCCGACGAAGCCGAGCTCCTCGCCGATAGAGGTAAACATAAAGTCGGTGTGGCTCTCCGGCACCATGGTCGGATCGCCGCTGCCGAGGCCGGCGCCGGTCACTCCGCCGCTGGCGAGCGCATACAGCGCCTGGACCATCTGGTAACCCCTGCCGAGCGGGTCGGCCCATGGGTCGCGCTAGGCGTCGACGCGCAGGCGCACATGGCCAAAGATCGGGTACAGGGCAGCGGCGCCGGCGGCAAAGGCGAGCAACCCCGTCGTCACGTAGCTGGCGCGCCCGGTCAGCACGTAGAGCATCGCCAGGAAAATCGTGAAGAACAGCAGTGCCGCGCCCAGGTCTTTCTGGACAATAATCAGCCCGATCGTTAGCCACCACATCAGCCCGATTGGGACGAGGTAGGGCAGTGGCGGGAGCCGCACGCCCTTCAGATAGTAGCTGGCGCCGATCAGGTGACGCCGCTCGTCAAGATAGGTCGCCAGGTAGACGACCAGCAGAATCTTGAGTAGCTCGACCGGTTGGAACTGGAACGCGCCCAGGTTCAGCCACAGCCGCGCGCCGTTGCGCTCCACACCGAAGATCGCGGCGACTGCCACCAACAGCAGGCCAAGTAGCAGCCAGCTATAGCGATAGTGTTTGAGCCACCTCAAACGCCAGGGCACAAAGCTCACCACCGCCAGCACGAGCGCGCCGCCGAGCACCCAGACAACCTGCTTCAGCGCAACACCCGCGTAGACAGTGCCGTAGCGGGCGGCCAGATCGGGTTCCAGCCGGCGGATCATCACCAGGCCGATCCCGGCGAGGAGCGTTGCGAGCGGCAGCAGGATTTGGTCCTCACCCCAGCCGCGCAGCGCCAACGCGCGGTTGATGCTGAGGAATAAGCCCACAAACGCGCCAGCGATCGCCAGATCCCTCCAACGAACCACGCCGCCGGCACCAAGAATCAGCGCGCCGAGGCCGACCAGCAGGAGCAGGCAAGTCGTGATCAGCAACTCGAGCTCGAGTGTGCGCCCGGCAATACGGCTGCGCAGGGTGTGGATCATGCTCGTTCCGATCGGTGCTTAGTCGAATTGCACCGAGAGTGGCAATGTCAGGCCGCGAGTCTTAGCGAGCGCTTGTACGCGCTTGATCGTCTCGACCATAAAGGCAGCATCGATCGTGCCATCGTGTGCCCCGCTAACAATGTCTGTTGCATCGCCGAGAAATGTCGCACTGCCGTCTGCGCATCGCCCGCCGCGAGTGCCTGCTGGGCGCCGCTCAGCTCCGAAAGCAATTCGTCGCGGTGCGTGCCGGCTTGGCTGGCCGACGCGCCCGCCTCGATCAGCACGCGAAAAGAGGCTAACCGGTCGACGGTATTTCACGTTGCTTACACTATCATGATACATGCCTCGCGCTGAGCAACGTACCGTCATCATGTCCATCACGCCAGTGGCCGCCTGGTGGTTACGCTTGCCACGCTGGCTGGTTCAATTCTCAGGCTGATCGCGGTGGGTATCGAACCAGACCTTGACGCCAGCCAGCACTGGCACGAGCAGCATCATTGCGATCCAGATGAGCCAGAGCATCGGTGTCCTCCTCGGAAGGTTACGAAGACAGGAGCGCGCCGTACCTGCGCTCCTGTCTTCACGGCCGTCAGCAATTGCTAGTCGTCGCCTTTGGCCTGGAGCGCGAGCACGCCCAACTGGCCGAGCTGGACCTCGTACCGCGTTCCTGCCAACTCAGGGTGCAGCTCAAAACGCGCACGCTCGAAGTACTGTACCAGCCGCCCGTCTTCCATCTGCGCCTCGCCGATTGGCAGTCCGAAGATCGCTAGACCGCCGCGACTGCGCCAGAAGCTGCGGAACGGCGCGCCGATCAGGTGTCCGGTCGCCGGGAAGTACCAGACCAGTTCGGCGGTGCTGGTTGGTGCGGTCGTCGTGGTCACTGGTGTGCTGTGACCGAGCTCCACGCCCAGCAGCCCAATCAGCACCGCGTAGCGGGTGCCGGCGAGGTCGGGATGGAACTCCAGCCGCGCGCGTTCGAAGTACTCGACGATGATGCCGTTTGGCTGAACGATTGCCTGCGTCAGCGGCAGGCCGAAGATATCGAGTCCGCCGCGGCTACGCCAGAACCCGGCGAAGCGCACATCGATCGCGCTCAGTGAAAGGCGCTCGATGATCACGACGCTCGTCCCGCTGATCGGCGTGGTCCCGCTGATGGGTGCGGTGCCGCTAATCGGCGAGGTTCCGCTGACCGGCGTGATCACAACCACCGGCTGGAATGTGATGGTTTGATTGTCAAAGCTCAAGGTGAAGTGCGCCCGGATCTTGATGTCCAGCTCGCTTTTCTTGGCCTTGAACTTGATCTTGACCTTGACCTTGCCGCCGCCGCCGTTGATGACGTTATTCTCGCCGAGACCGATCGTCACCTGCGTTGGCGTCAGCTCTTGCACGAACCCCGTACCGTTGAGGAAGCCGACATCGGCCAGATCAAAATCGTCGCCGAAGTCGGCCAGGTTCAGGACTAGGAAACAACCGCCTGCCCGCCCACCGGTGTTGACGATCGTGATCTTGATATTGACGAACAGTACGCCATCGATGCGCTCGATCTCCTGCTCGACATCGCTGTCGCGAATCACGATCACCGCCGGTTTCTTCTGCTTGTGCTCGCCTTTCTGGAAGGTGACGACCACATGGTCGGCGGTGGCGTTGCCGCTCGCGGCCGGCGCCTGGAACTGCAGCTGGTTGAGTGTCGTGACGCTGAACGTGCTCGGCAGTGGCACCGACACCAGCTTCGTGCCGCTCGCGGTTTTCAGTGCGATCTGGGCCATGTTGCCGGCGGCCTGCTTCAGGATCAGGCGCGCGTCCAGGCTGACAGTGCTGCTAACCGCGTAGCTCAATCCGATCGGGCTGCCATTCCGGGTCAGCGCGCCATTCGGGCCAAAGCCGAACAACTCAAAGGTATTGGCGCCGGCCAGCAGGCTCAACGATGCACTGGTGGTAGTGCTGATACTGGTGGTGAAGTCGCCGGTGATTCGTACTGTGAGTGTACCTTCCGAATTCGTGGGTATCGCGCCAGGATAATTGCTCCACTGCATGAGCGCGGTGGCCTGTCCGCTGGCGCTCTCAAGCTTCAGTGCGCGGCCACCTGTCCCATCCGCGATGGTCACCGTTCCAGCCTGCGGGACAACCGTGCCCTGCTCGACAACCAGCGGGCCGCTCAGCGGGCCAAGGGTCGCCGCATTGAACTCGCCACGGAAGAGGGTTGTCTCGGGTGCATTGGCCAGAGCGTTGGGCGCCGGCCCGGCCAGGAGCGCGGTGAAGATGAGCGAGACACCAGCCAGGATGGATGTGATCCGTGTGAACCAGCGTGTGGTGCGATGCATGCGCTTTCTCCTTGTGCTACGGCGATAGACAAACCGACAACACTAATTGCAATAACAGCGGACTGTGTCTGAAGTTACGGGGTGGCCGACCAAATCCGTGCGTACGATGGTCCTGGGTCATGGGCGAACGTATCATCCGATGAATGGCTGGTGGTCCTGCAGACGGCGTGGTGTGCCCGAATGACCAGCGTTCGCAGCGTGGTGAACAGGTGACGACAGGCAGAGCATACCATCCACGTATCGCCGGACCAAGCACAAAATCTGAACGAAATAGCAACGAAAGTGGTACGACATTGATCGTGTCCCGGTCAGGCTACCGACACTCATGCACCCGTAACCAAAGCGCCCCATCGCTGTTATAGACATAGCGTGATTCTGATTGCCCAACTGGTTCGAGCTTGAACACGCCGTCGTTTTTGCTCGAAATGAATCCTACGGGGCGCCATGGCTTCGCATATGCCAGAGATGAGCGCAGAGAGAGGTCGGAAGCCAGGAGAATGAGCGGCGCGCGGCAGGCCCTCATTCCGATCCTTTCCGAATTGAAGTGAGGAGCGTGAGTGCGAGCGTGATTACGGCAACAAATCTGGTCGGCGCACAGCTCGGGACCTATGAGATCCAGGCGCTGCTGGGCAGCGGCGGCATGGCCAGCGTCTACCGCGGCTTCGATCTGAAGCTACAGCGCCCGGTGGCAATCAAGGTGCTGTGCGAGGCGGCGGTCGCCCAGCCCGGCCTGGCAGCACGCTTCCGCCAGGAAGCCCAGATCATCGCCGGCCTACATCACCCACATATCGTCAAGGTTTATGATTTTGGCGAGGAGGATGGCCTGACCTACATGGTCCAGGAGTTGCTGCCGGGGCCAACGCTCGAAGCGCGCCTGCGCAACCTGGCAGCGCGCGGCGAGCGGCTGGGGCGCGCGGAAGTGCTGGAGATCGTCGGACAACTGGCCGGTGCGCTCGACGCCGCGCATGCCGAAGGCATCATCCACCGCGACGTCAAGCCGGCCAACGCCATCTGGAACGCCTCCGGCGCGCTGACCCTGACTGACTTCGGGATCGCCAAGAATACGCTCGGCGCAGCGCATCATACTCAGGTGGGCGTGGTGATTGGCACGCCGAACTATCTTTCGCCAGAGCAGGCACGCGGCCTGAGCCTAACACCCGCCAGTGACATCTACTCGCTTGGCGTCGTGCTCTACGAACTGCTGGCCAGCAAACCGCCGTTTCAGGGCGACACGATGAGTGTGGTGATGGACCACATCCAGACCGTGCCCACGCCGCTGCGCCAGTTGCGGCCGGACCTGCCCGCCGACGTCGAGGCAGTCGTACAGCAGGCGCTGGCCAAGGACCCAGCGGCGCGCTTCAACAGCGCGGCCGTGCTGGCCCGCGCCCTCGAACAGGCCTGGCCCGCCGCACCTGCTCCCGCTGTCCCCGCACCAGCCGATGTCCACAGTCAGGCAACGCGCGTGTGGGAAGGCCGGCCGGCCGCTGCGCCTGCGCCGGCCGCAACCGGCCGGACGCACGTCCAGACCGCGCGTCCGGCCGTGCCGAAGGCGCCGACCGCGGCGCGCCCCGTGAAGCGACGCTCTCTGCTCCCGCTGCTGGGCGGGCTGCTGGCGCTGTTCCTGCTCGGTGGAACCGTCCTAGCCGCGCGCAGCGCACGCGGCAGCGATACGACAAACCCGAGCGCCGTACCGACCAGCGCGGCCGCTCGAACCACCGCACCGGCTGCCGCAGCCACGGCAGCGCCCGAGCCGCAGTCCACGCTCACGCCACCATCCGCGCCGTCCCCTGTGCCAACGGAGCGCGCCACCACACTCGACCGGCTGCGCCTCCTGCTCCAAAGCGGCGTCAACACCGGCCAGGCTGGCGAAGACGGCCCCTCCCTGCTCAAGCGCCTGGACGAGGCCGAGCGCGCCCTGGCAAGCGGCGACAAGGAAGCGGCCAGTGAGCACCTGCACGAACTGACCAAACTGCTGCTGCAGGGCGCCGCCGACGGCAAAGTCGATGCAAACTTCGCCCAGCAGTCGCTCCAACTGATCGGCGCGATGGCGGCCGAAAACGGCCTGACCATCCAGCCATCGCAGCCGCCAAGCGACGATAACAACCAAGGTGGTGGCAAAGGCAAGGGCAAAGGCAAGGGCAAAGGCAAGGGCAAGGACAAAGATTGACCAAGATGCCTGATGCGAGATGACAGGTTGTCCTCCATCGGAGGAATTCCTGCGCCCTGCCTCTTGTAGCACTGTTGCTTCAGCGCTCCTACATAATCGGCGGATAACGCGAGTCGGAGACAATCGACTGCTCAGGCTCTGTTGTTTGAGCATAATTGGTATCAAACTGTAAGGAGAACGTTGACCATGCGGTTGGAGTAACATCAGCTGGCTATGGTACACTACGCGGCGATCGCGGATGAGCGGCGGGCCTGCTGGGAGCACGCTCAAGCGCTACATTGTTGATTCATTCTCAGGAGGGTAAGACTATGGATTTTCTGGGCGGTGCGCTGCCAAATGTGATGTTCATCGTCGGTATGCTCGCAGTTGGTCTCGGGCTGGGAATCGAGCTCAAGCTCGTCCCGCTCAATAAGGAGATCGACAAGACCGGACGGATCGGCGCGATGATTGTTGGAGTCATTCTCGTGGCTGGCAGTCTGTATATCTATCTGAACCCGTCGCTCAATCATCGCAATCAGCCGGCTCCTACGACAGCGAACGCGGCGCTGGCACCTGTGGTAACGGCCCCGACGAATAGTGCCCAGGCTGTAGCTGCAGCACCAACCCCGATATCGTCGGCGGCTGCAACGGCAGCCAACCTTCCTGTTCAGGCGCCTGTGGCCAGTGCAACGCCGATCATCGTGGCGTCTCCTGCTGCGAGCGCTACGCCAGCGCCGACGGCAACGCCGATTCCGACCGCCGTGCCGCCGACCCAGATCCGGCGCGTGACGATACCCGATCTGCATGGTCTCAGCGAAAACGAGGCGCAGGATACGCTCAAGAAGGCTGGCTTGCAGGCGCGTAAAGTTGATCAATGCAACGGTTCGGACCAGGGCGACCCAAAAGCGAAGAAACATCGCGTTCAGTGCCAGAACCCCGCCGCGAACGCAGCCGTTCCGCTCGGCACGACGGTCGAGTACGTTCTACAATAAACGAGATCACGCTCACGCTCACATAAGCTATGATTGGAATGGGCGCCGAATGATTCAGCGGCTGCCCTCCTAATCTTTACCCTTACCTTTGCCGGGCTTACCGGGTTTGTCCGGCTTACCGGGTTTGTCCGGCTTACCGGGTTTGTCGGGCTTGCCCGATTCATCAGATTCATCAGGCTCAACGTCCGGTGGTGGCACGGGTATCGTCGTCGGAACGACCATCGTCGAAGGTGGGAGCGTGGGAATAGGTGCGCTGGTAGGTATTAGTGGCTGCGCGTCGACTGTTATACTGCGCGCGTGCAGCGTCGCGTCTGCCTGGACCTCGCCACGCACATGGGCGATTGCCCCAATCCGTGGTGTGTCTTTGAGCGTCGTCTGTGCGTCAAGGATGACCGTGAAGCCATTGACAACCCAGCGCTCCGATGTGATCTGCTCGATTGGTCCATCGAGCGTGAAAGGCGTCGCGGCGGGCAAGGTAATTGTCGGGGTAGGGGGTGGAGCCTGGATCGCCCGCACAATCGCGCCCGCGGCCGCCAGCGCTCCCGTGGCCAGCGCCAGCGCAAGCACGAGCGCGATTGCTGCTGACGCCAGGCGCAGCCAGGGCAGCGCGAGCGGGCCACGGTAGCCCAGCGCTCGCAAGAGACCAGCCAGCAACGCAGCCGGCCCCACGGCGCGAACAGGCACGGGCAGCGGCGCGTGTCCATTCGAGGAGAATACTGGCGGCGGAGCGGCGCGGCGCTGTGCCGCAAGCGCAAGCATCCGCGTTTCGAGCGCGGCGCGCGTGGTAGCTGGCATTGTTGGTCGCGGCAGGGCACGGATCTGTACCGCCGCGCTGAGCGGCATTTCGAGTGCCCCGCGCTGCTGAGGATAGGCGGCCAGGCACTCATCGACCGAAGCGCCGCCTTCGATCCGCGTGAGGCACGTCTGCAGGATGCCGGCAAGCATCTCGTCCATCCTAACCCTGCCGTTCTAACAAGCGTCCAAGCGAGCGCAAGGCGCGGAACTGTAACTGCTTGACCGCGTTTTCAGTCTTCTCCAGAGCCTGCGCAACCTCCGCGGTACTCTGTTCAGCTATAAAGCGCAGCATCACAACCTGCTGTTGCTCCTCGGTCAGCTTGCCCAAAGCGGCGCGCAGCTCGTCAGCCTCCAGCCGCGCCGCGATGGTGATGGCGGGATCGTCAATCGGAGACGCAGCAGATTCAATCGCTTCAGCGCTGACGAGGCGCTGCGCCCGTTTCATTGCATTGATAGCCAGATTATGCGCGATGCGGTAGAGCCAGGCTTTGAACGGGGCGCCATAAAAGGTATAGGCATCAATCTTCTCGACCATGCGCAGATAGGTCTCGCTGAGAATATCTTCGCTGAGGTGATGATCGCCGGTGATACTATAGATGTAGCCATACAAGGGGTCGCCGAAACGGGCCACCACCTCACGGTAGGCCGCATCGTCGTTCGCTTTCAAACCGGCGACTAGCTCAGCATCAGTCACAGGACATACCTATGTTCACCGGTCTGGTCTCTACGCAGTGTCGGACCCGCCTGCTCTTTGAGAGAGCAGCGATGAAGCTGGTTTGGTTACGGGGGTTCCTCTGTTGTCGCCAGGCCCGAGACCTGCAATGATCTACAGCAATTGGCGCAGCGCTAAGTCACGTCTACGATTCTCCCTCAGCTATCGCGACGTGGAAGAGCTGCTGGCAGCGCGCGGGATCGTCCTCACGTATGAGACCATCCGGCAGTGGTGCCGCAGATTTGGCCAACACTACGCGAAGGAGCTGCGCCGACGGCGGGCACAGACCGGTGACAAGTGGCATCTCGATGAGGTCTTCCTCACCATCAATCGGAAACAGCACTATTTGTGGCGGGCCGTTGATCAGCACGGGCACGTGCTGGATATCTTGGTGCAGAGTCGGCGGAACAAGCAGGCCGCCAAGAAGTGACTGGAGAAAGTTGCTCAAGGGCTGTCAGTATGTCCCGCGTGTGCTGATCACGGATAAGCTGGGGAGCTATAGCGCAGCGAAAAAGGAGCTGCTGCCCAGTGTCGAGCATCGTCAGCACAAACGTCTCAACAATCGGGCGGAAAACTCGCATCAACCGACGCGCCAGCGGGAACGAACGATGC
>WNFZ01002544.1_pt1 | contig 21016 bp, 14 predicted proteins | sample 5400081 | NCBI WGS metagenome assembly WNFZ01 (sample SAMN13153365, study PRJNA577476) | soil metagenome | isolation source: 80 cm soil or saprolite under grassland replicate 1 | place: USA:California | collected 2016-06-15
GGAGCGCGGTGAGGTCACCGGAATTGGGCGAGCTCAGCTCGAGGGTGCCGATCGTCTGCTCCTGGTAGTGCAGCGGCGCCACCACGATGCTCCGCACGCTGCTCTTGAGGAGGCCCTCCTCGATGTCAGTGCGGGGCTCGCCGTAGGTCGCCAGGTCCTCGATGAACAGCGGTTGGCGCTGGAGGCTCGCCCGCATGTAGATGGACCCTTCGAAGTCGGAGACCTTGTGGTGGACGGAGTCGGCGAAGATGCAGGAGTGGTCGAACCGCGCGCCGTAGTTCAGCGAGAGGACCCGATCGCCCTCGATCGCGGCGAGACCCAGACGCAGCTCGGGGCGGCGGAAGAGCGTGCGGAGCTTGGCCTGGAGTCCCTCGAAGCGCGCGTTGGAAATGATCGACTCCTTGTCGATCAGGTCGCGCTTGAGGGACGAGAGGACCTCCTGGTCGGTCACATCGAGGGCCCGGAAGACGGTGAAGCCGCGGAACTTGAAGCTGCCCGGCGGGATCAGCGCGGCGAGCGTGTCGAGGTCGGCGCTGCCGGCCTCGAGGCGCGCGCGGACGTCGGCGGTGAGCGCGGGCGCGGGGCCGGCCGCCTCGACCTCGACGAAGCGCCCGTCGAAAAAGATCTTGAAGTGGCGGTCCAGCCCGGTCTCACGGTCGTCGGTGGTGAAGATCAGCGGGTAATCCACGGGAAAGTCGATGTCGTGCACGCGCCACAGCACCTGGGAATAGGCGTTGAGGAGACGGAACCGCGAGAGCGTGCGCTTGTCGACGTTGAGGCGTCCTCTGAGCCTCCCGTCGGCGCCCATCAGGGTGCTCGCGAAGGCCGGCGTCGAGTAGAAGCTCTTGAGCTGGAAGGGAATGAGGGCGGCGGCGTGCTCCTGCTCCCAGAACACCGCCGGGAAGACCGCGGCCATCAGCGCCTCCACCAGTTCGGCGTGTCGCGCGAGGACGTCGAGGTCGCGAATGGGCTCGGAGAGCTCGGGCGCCTGACGCAACTCTCGCTCGAGCACCCCGGCCAGCCGGCCGAAGAGTGAGTCCTCGCGCGCGCCCATCTGCTCCCAGAAGCCGATCAGAGGCTGGAGGCTCAGCTCGCACTCGAAGGGGAACTCCTTGGCGAGCTCCATGAGGGAAGACTGAAGATCCGCCGCCGAGACCAGGGGGCCTGCGTGCGCGCTCCGTCAGTTGTCGTTGTCAACGCCCGGCCCCACTGGTACGCTCTGCCCATGAGCGCGCGAGGGGAAGGGCAGCCGTCGGCCGCGCCCCCTCCGGCCGCCGACGTCCCGGTCGACGTCCGCGAGCGGGGCGCCAACCAGCTCACCTCGAACCGGCGTCTGTTCATGCAGCTCCTGGCCTACGGCGGTTGCGCGGACGGCAAGCCCCTGGTCGCCGCGCTCGAGTCGAGCCGCGTCGAATCGGTTCTCTACGCCGATCTCAATGACCCCACGGGCGTGGGCGTCCTCGCCTGCGCCGAGGATCCGGCCCTTTTCGTGACCGGGCTGCGGGATCTGCTCGGCGCGGAGCCGTTCGCCGGCCTGAGCAGCCGGCGCGAGCTGACCATGTTCGGCCGCACCTACGCGTCGGGCTTCGAGCCGCAGCTCGAGGACTGGCTCCTCCACCGGCCGCGGCGGACGGTGCTCAACCCGGCGTGGCCGTGGGCCATCTGGTACCCGCTGCGCCGGGTCGGCGCATTCGCGCGGCTCGCGTCGCCGGAGCAGAGCGCGATCCTCCGGGAGCACGCGACCCTCGGCCGCGCCTATGGCGACGCCGACCTCGCCCACGACATCCGTCTCGCCTGCCACGGGCTCGACACTCACGACAACGACTTCGTCATCGGGCTCGTCGGCCGCGATCTGCATCCGCTCTCGCACCTCGTCCAGGCCATGCGCAAGACGGCGCAGACCTCGGAGTACATCCAGGGCCTCGGGCCGTTCTTCGTCGGCCACGTCCTCTGGCAGAGCAAACCCCGCTGAAGGTCCGCCGGACGTTGACCGGGCGCCACGCGCTGGCGCTTCTGGCCGTGGTCGCGCTCGGAGTGAGCGTGCCGGCCGCGTGTGGCTGGGCGCTGCTGCCCCCGCAACAGCCGATCCCCTCCGTCAGCGTCATCGCGGGCAAGTGGCGGGGCAACATCCAGTTCGGGCGGGGGCCGTACGAGCTCTTCTACCTGACCATCAATCCCGACGGTAGCCTGGTGGCCTCGTGGGGGATCACCACGCGCTTCGGGAAGGTGGGCCTGGAAGGCCGGCGGACGCGCTTCAGCCTGTATATCTGGAGCGGCGACCTCGAGTACTTCGCGGGAGGCGGTCAGCGCATCCTCACCCTCAAGGAAGACTTCGGCACCTTCTACGCCCAGGTGACCCCGCTCAAGTAGTTCTCGCCAGTAGAGCGATGAGAAGGGTCCAGCTGCGAGGCGGCGCCCGAGGGCCGCACGCGAGGCGTACTTCCTGTACGTTGAGCGTGCGGCCGAGGGCGCCAACGAAGCAGATGGGCCCTTATCATCGCTCTACAACGGGGCGGGGAGGTCGGAGCGGCCCATCAGGTAGGCGTCCACGCCGCGCGCCGCGCTCCGCCCCTCGGCGATGGCCCAGACGATGAGGGACTGGCCGCGCTGCATGTCGCCCGCCGTGAAGACCCCCGGCACGCTCGTCATCCAGTTGGCGTCCCGCCAGACATTGCCGCGCTCGGTGAGCTTGACGCCGAGCTCGGTGAGCATCCCGGGGCGCTCGGGTCCCACGAAGCCCATGGCGAGGAGCGCCAGGTCGCAGGGAAGGACGAACTCGGAGCCGGGGATCTCCTTGAACGCGATGCGGCCATTGTCCTTCACCATCTCGACCTGCGCGACCTCCAGGCCAACGATGCGTCCCCGCTCGTCGCCGAGAAAGCGCCGGGTCGAGACGGAGTAGACGCGCTCGCCGCCCTCCTCGTGAGCGGAGGAGACGCGGTAGACGTTGGGCCACTGGGGCCAGGGGTTGTCGGGAACCCGCCGATCGGGCGGCCGTGGCAGGATCTCGAACTGGTGGACGGAGAGCGCGCCCTGCCGGTGCACGGTGCCGAGACAGTCGGCCCCGGTGTCCCCGCCGCCGATGATGACCACGCGCTTGCCGCGGGCGGTGATGAAGCGCTCGTCGGGCACCGGATCGCCCTCGCAGCGCCGGTTCTGCAGCGCCAGGTACTCCATGGCGAAGTGGACCCCCTCGAGCTCGCGTCCGGGGATCGGCAGATCACGCGGGGCGCAGGCCCCGCCACTGAGCAGGAGGGCGTCGAACTCCCTCCGGAGATCTTCCACGGCGACGTCGACCCCGACGTGGCGGTTGACCTTGAACTCGACGCCCTCGGCCTCCATCTGAGCGACGCGCCGGTCGAGGACGCGCTTCTCCATCTTGAACTCGGGGATGCCGTAGCGCAGGAGCCCGCCGATCCGATCATCCCGCTCGAAGACGGTCACCGCGTGGCCGGCGCGCCGGAGTTGCTGGGCGGCGGCGAGCCCCGCCGGCCCCGAGCCGATCACCGCCGCCTTCTTGCCGGTCTTCACCCCCGGCGGCACGGGGGCGATCCAGCCCTCCGCCCAGGCGTGATCGATGATCGCCAGCTCGATGGCCTTGATCGTGACCGGGTCGTCGTTGATCCCGAGCACGCACGAGCCCTCGCAGGGCGCCGGGCAGAGCGTGCCCGTGAACTCGGGGAAGTTGTTCGTGGCGTGCAGCCGGTCGATGGCCTCGCGCCACTTGTCCCGGTACACGAGGTCGTTCCAGTCCGGGATGAGGTTCCCGAGGGGGCAGCCCTGATGGCAGAAGGGGATGCCGCAGTCCATGCAGCGCGCCCCCTGCTTCTGGAGCTTCCCGGTGGGCCAGGGGAGCATGACCTGCTTCCAGTCGCGCAGGCGCTCCTCGACCGGCCGGTACGGCTGCTTGTCGCGCTTGAACTCGATGAACCCCGTGACCTTGCCCACACGCGAGGCGTACTCTCTGTACGTTGAGCGTGCGGCCGAGGGCGCCAACGAAGCCGATGGGCCCTTATCATCGCTCTAGCCGTGCGCGCTGGCCATGATGGCATCGTCCACCGAGATCCCCGTCTCCTGCGCCTTCTTGATCGCGGCGAGCACGCGCTTGTAGTCCTTGGGGATCACCTTGACGAACTTCTCCTGCGCCCGCCCCCAGTCCACCAGGAGCCGCGCGGCCACCGGACTCTGCGTGTACCGGATATGGCGGGCGAGGAGGTCCTTGATCGTCTCCACGTCCTCGGTGTCGACCACGGGCTCGAGGTCCACCATGCCGAGATTGCAGCGGCCCTTGAAGGCGCCGGCCTCGTCGAGCACGTAGGCGAGGCCGCCGGACATGCCGGCCGCGAAGTTCCGGCCCGTCTCGCCGATGACGACCACGCGCCCGCCCGTCATGTACTCGCAGCCGTGGTCCCCGGCTCCCTCGACCACCGCCAATGCGCCGCTGTTGCGCACCGCGAAGCGCTCGCCCGCCACGCCGCGGAAGTAGGCCTCGCCGCTGGTGGCGCCGTAGAGCACCACGTTGCCGACGAGGATGTTCTGCTCGGCCACGAAGGTCGCCTCGCGCGGCGGGTAGACGATGATCTTGCCGCCCGAGAGCCCCTTGGCGATGTAATCGTTGGCATCGCCCTCGAGGGTGAGGGTGATCCCGCGCGGGAGGAAGGCGCCGAAGCTCTGGCCGGCGGAGCCCGTGAAGTGGATGCGGATGGTGTCGTCGGGCAGGCCCTGGGGGCCATGGCGCCGCGTGATCTCGGAGCCCAGGATGGTCCCCACCGTGCGGTTCACGTTCCGGATGGGCAGCCGGATGTCCACCGGCTCCTTCTTCTCGAGGGCCGATTTGCACATCGGCAGGAGCGTGGTCATGTCCAGCGACTGCTCGAGCCCGTGGTCCTGCTCGACCACCTTGCGGATGGCGACCTCGGGCCCCACCGGGGGGCGGTAGAGGATCGCCGAGAAGTCGAGCCCGCGCGCCTTCCAGTGGTCGACCGCCGGCATGACGTCGAGCGTGTCCACGCGCCCGATCATCTCGTCCATGGTGCGGAAGCCGAGCCGGGCCATGTACTCCCGCGCCTCCTCGGCGACGAAGCGGAAGAAGCTCTGGACGAACTCGGGCTGGCCCGTGAACTTGGCGCGGAGCCGGGGGTCCTGGGTGGCGATCCCCACCGGGCAGGTGTTGAGGTGGCAGACGCGCATCATGATGCAGCCCATGACGACGAGGGGCGCGGTGGAGAAGCCGTACTCCTCGGCGCCCAGCAGCGCCGCCACGACCACGTCGCGCCCGGTCTTCATCTGGCCGTCGGTCTGGACGATGATGCGGTCGCGGAGCTTGTTCATCACCAGGACCTGCTGGGTCTCGGCGAGCCCCAGCTCCCACGGGGTGCCCCCGTGCTTGATCGAGGTGAGCGGCGAGGCGCCGGTGCCGCCGTCATGGCCCGAGATGAGGACGACGTCGGAGTGGGCCTTCGCCACGCCGGCGGCCACGGTGCCGACCCCGACCTCGGAGACGAGCTTGACGCTGATCCGCGCCTTCGGGTTCCCGTTCTTCAGGTCGTGGATGAGCTGAGCCAGGTCCTCGATGGAGTAGATGTCGTGATGGGGCGGCGGCGAGATCAACCCGACGCCCGGGGTCGAGTGACGCACCTTGGCGATCCACGGGTAGACCTTGTGGCCGGGGAGCTGGCCGCCCTCGCCCGGCTTGGCGCCCTGGGCCATCTTGATCTGGAGGTCGTCGGCGTTGACCAGGTACTCGCTGGTGACGCCGAAGCGCCCCGAGGCGACCTGCTTGATCGCGCTCCGCCGCCAGTCCCCGTTCGGATCGCGCTGGTACCGGGCGGGATCCTCGCCGCCCTCGCCCGTGTTGGACTTGCCGCCCATCCGGTTCATGGCGATGGCCAGCGTCTCGTGCGCCTCGAGGCTGATGGAGCCGTAGGACATGGCGCCGGTGGCGAAGCGCTTCACGATGGCCTCGACCGGCTCGACCTCCTCGAGCGGAATCGGCCTCTCGGCGAGCCTGAACTCGAAGAGGCCGCGCAGCGTCGCCCGGTGACGGTTCTGGTTGTCGACCAGCGCCGTGTACTCCTTGAAGATCCGGTACTGGCCGCTCCGCGTGGCGTGCTGGAGCTTGAAGACCGTCTCCGGGTTGAAGAGATGGTACTCGCCGTCGCGACGCCACTGGTACTCGCCGCCCCCGTCGAGCTCGGACGGTCCCACCGGCCGGGCGGGATAGGCTCTCTGATGGCGCAGGAGCGCTTCCTGGGCGATCACGTCGATCCCGATGCCGCCGATCCGCGAGGCGGTCCAGGTGAAGTAGCGATCCACGAACTCCCGGTTGAGACCGATCGCCTCGAAGATCTGGGCGCCCCGATAGGAGTGGATGGTCGAGATGCCCATCTTGGAGATGACCTTGAGGACCCCCTTGTTGAGCGCCTTGATGTAATTCTTGACCGCGCTCTCGTGGTCGAGCCCGGGGAGGAGCCCCTGGCCGATCATGTCATCGAGGGTCTCGAAGGCGAGGTACGGGTTGATGGCGCCGGCGCCGTAGCCCAGGAGCAACGCCATGTGGTGCACCTCGCGCGGCTCCCCCGTCTCGATGACGAGCCCGATCTTGACGCGACTGCCCTCGCGGATGAGGTGGTGGTGGACGCCCGACGTCGCCAGGAGCGCGGGGATGGGCGCATGCCGGGCGTCCACCCCGCGGTCGGAGAGGATGACGTAGGTGTTGCCCTCGGCGACGGCCCGGCTCGCCTGCCGGCACAGCTCCTCCATGGCCCGTGCCAATCCCGCGGGTCCCTCGGCCACCGGGAAGAGCATGGAGACGGTGGCGGCCTTGAAGCCGGGTAGGTCGACATGACGGATGCGCGCCAGCTCCTCGTTGTCGAGGATGGGCGTGCTGAGCTTGATCTGACGGCACGCCTCGGGCGTGGGCTCGAGGAGATTGCCCTCGGGGCCGATGCTGGTGGCGATCTGCGTCACGAGCGCTTCGCGGATGCCGTCGAGCGGAGGGTTGGTGACCTGGGCGAAGAGCTGCTTGAAGTAGTCGTACAGGACGCGCGGCCGATTCGACAGCACCGCGAGCGACGTGTCGGTGCCCATGGAGCCTACCGGCTCCTCGCCGTTCACCGCCATGGGGGCGAGCAGGATGCGCAGGTCCTCCTGGGTGTAGCCGAAGACCTGCTGACGCTGGAGCACCGAGGCGTGATCCGGCTCGTGGACGTGGGGCGGCTCGGGCAGGCTCTCGAGCGGCTTCAGGTAGGTCTTGAGCCACTCCCCGTAGGGGTGCTGGGTCGCGTAGACGTGCTTCAGCTCGGCGTCGTCGATGATCCGGCCCTGGGCGGTGTCGACGAGGAAGATCCGGCCCGGGTGCAGGCGCTCCTTGAGCAGCACCCGCTCGGCCGGGATGTCGAGGACGCCGACCTCGGAGGCCATCACCACGAGGCCGTCCTTGGTGACGTAGTAGCGCGAGGGCCGGAGCCCGTTCCTGTCCAGCACGGCGCCGATGACGGTGCCGTCGGTGAAGGCGATGGAGGCGGGGCCGTCCCACGGCTCCATGAGGCAGCCGTGGTACTCGTAGAAGGCCTTGCGCTCCTCGGACATGGACTCGTGGCCGCTCCAGGCCTCGGGGATCATCATGAGCACGGCCAGCGGCAGCGGCCGGCCCGCCATCACCAGGAACTCGAGCACGTTGTCGAAGATGGCGGAGTCGCTGCCGCCCTCGACGACGATGGGGAGGATCTTCTTGAGATCGTCGCCGAGCAGGGCCGAGCGGCAGATCGACTCCCGCGCGTGCATCCAGTTGATGTTGCCGCGCAGCGTGTTGATCTCGCCGTTGTGGGCGATGTAGCGGTACGGGTGCGCGAGCGGCCAGGAGGGGAACGTGTTGGTCGAGAAGCGCTGGTGGACCAGGGCCAGCGCCGATTCCACCAGCGGGTCGGTCACGTCGGGGAACATGGTCTCGATCTGGTCCGCCGAGAGCATCCCCTTGTAGATGAGGGTGTTGGCGGAGAGGCTCGGCAGATAGAAGAACTTGCGCTCGGCGAGCTCGCTCCCGCGCACGGCGTGCTCGGCGCGCTTGCGGATCACGTAGAGCTTCCGCTCGAAGGTGGCCCGATCGGGGACGGCGGCCGCTCGGCCGATGAAGACCTGCTTGAAGACCGGCTCGACGGAACGGGCGGTCGGCCCCACCGGGGAGTCGTCGGTCCTCACATCGCGCCACCCGAGGACCCGTTGTCCTTCCTCGGTGGCGATCCGCTCGAGGACAGCCTGGCACTCCGCCCGCTCCCGCGGGTCGCGCGGGAGGAACACGAGCCCGGCGCCGTACTGACCCGGCGCGGGGAGGGCGACGCCCAGCCGGCCGCACTCGCGGCGGAGGAAGGCGTGGGGCATCTGGATCAGGATGCCGGCGCCGTCCCCCGTGTTGACTTCGCAGCCGCAGGCCCCGCGGTGCAGCAGGTTCTTCAGCACGGTGAGCGCCTGGCTGACGATCGCGTGCGACTTTCGGCCCTTGATGTCGACCACGAAGCCGACACCGCAGGCGTCGTGCTCGTGAGCGGGATCGTAGAGACCCTGCGCGGGGGGCAGGCCGGTTGCCATCGTGACCATCGTCGTTCCCCTTCCGTCCCTCGGCCTTGAAGCGGCCGGGTCGAGACAGCAGAGTACACCGGAAGCAGATCATAAGCCAAGCCCAAATTTACAAAAACAGTACATTAGGGCATCTAATAGTGATATAGGTGGGCCCGTGAACCTGGACACCCTCAAGCTCTACTGCGACGTGGTCCGGCTCCGGAGCGTCTCGCGCGGGGCGGCGGCCAACAAGGTCTCCCAGTCCGCGGCCAGCCAGTCCATCCAGCAGCTGGAGGCGGAGCTCGATCTGCCCCTGCTCGACCGCTCGCGGCGCCCGCTGCAGCCCACGGAAGAGGGCCGGACCTTCTTCGAGGCCTGCCGGACGTTGCTGCAGGGATTCGACAAGGCGCGGGCGGCGCTGTCGGTGGTCAAGCAGCGCGTGGAAGGGACGGTGCGGGTGGCCGCCATCTACTCGGTCGGGCTCCACGACATGAGTCGCCACATGCAGCCCTTCATGGCGGCCTACCCCCATGCGCGGGTGCTGCTCGAGTGCCTGCACCCGCACAAGGTCGTCGACGCGGTCCTCAACGACGAGGCCGACCTCGGGGTCCTCTCCTACCCGGCGGCGACGCGCGCGCTCGATGTCCTGCCCCTGCGCTCCGAGCCCATGGTGCTGGTGGCTCATCCGACGCATCGGCTGGCCCGCCGCCGCTCCCTGGTGGCGGCCGACCTCAGCGGCGAGAAGTTCGTCGCCTTCGACCACGACCTCGCCATCAGGAAGGCCATCGACCGCGCGCTCAAGCAGCACGGGGTCAAGGTGGAGGTCGTGATGGAGTTCGACAACGTGGAGACGATCAAGCAGGCCATCGGCATCAATGCCGGCCTCAGCGTCCTGCCCCGCCCCACGATCCTCAAAGAGCTCGGCATGCGAACGGTGGTCGCGCTGCCGCTGACCTTCCCCGGCCTGGTCCGCCCGATCGGGATCATCCACCGGCGGGGCAGGCGGATGACGCCGGCGGTGGCGCGGTTCGTGGAGCAGCTGCAGAAACCCGACGAGGCCGCCGAGTGAGGCGTCGGCGCGACGCACGCGCGCCTGCGACCGGCGTCGGCGTGGTAGGGTAAGGGCAGGGACGCGGCGCGATGCGTGAGCCGCGGCGCCGCCCGCGTCCACCACTGATGGCAGGAGGAGCGAGCCCGTGACCACGCCCACCGCGTCCTTGATCATCGCCGCCAGCGAGGCGGACTCCAATCTCTACTACGCCTGCCGGTTCCTCGCTCCCGACCCCTTCGTCTACCTGGAGGTGGACGGGCGGAAGATCCTGTTGATGTCCGACCTCGAGGTGGACCGCGCGCGTTCCCAGGCGCGGGTGGACGAGGTGCTCTCGCTCTCCCAGTGGGAGGCCAAGGCGCGCCAGCGGTACCCGAGCCCGCGCCTCACTGACACGGTGAGCCTCTTGCTCGAGGACTATGGCGTGAAGGCCGTCGAGGTGCCGGCGGACTTTCCGCTCGAGCCGGCGGACCGGCTGCGGGAGCGGGGCGTCACGGTCACCGCGCGGCCTCATCCGTTCTTTCCGGCCCGACTGATCAAGTCCGAGGAGGAGGTGGCCGCCATCGAGGAGACGCAGCGCCACACCGAGGCGGCGTTCGACGCGGCGATCCAGGTCCTGAGAGAGAGCGTGATCCGGGGCGACCAGGTGATGTGGAAGGGGCGGCCGCTGACGAGCGAGGAGCTGAGGAAGATCGTCAACGTCTCCCTCATGGAGCGCGACTGCATCGCCCAGCACACCATCATCGCCTGCGGCGAGCAGGGCGTCGATCCGCACAATCAGGGCTCCGGTCCCATCCGCCCCCACCAGCCCATCATCTTCGACATCTTCCCCCGCTCCTCGCAGTCCCGGTACTTCGCCGACATGAGCCGGACGGTGGTGAAGGGCAAGGCCAGCGAGGACCTCCGGCGCATCTACGATGCGGTGCTCGCCGCCCAGCGGCGAGGGATCGAGCTGATCCGCGCCGGCGCCTCGGGAGCGGCCGTGCACGCCGAGGTCGTCGCCACGCTGGAGGCGCGGGGGTTCACGAGCGGGGTGGTGGACGGCCGGAACCGGGGGTTCTTCCACGGCACCGGCCACGGCGTCGGGCTCGATATCCACGAGCCGCCGCGGGTGAGCCGGGTCGACCACGAGCTGCGCGCCGGCCATGTCGTGACGGTGGAGCCGGGCCTCTACTACCCGGGGCGGGGCGCCGTCCGGATCGAGGACATGGTCCTGGTCGAGGAGGGTGGCTGCCGGAACCTGACCCGCACCCCCAAGCTGGAGCTGCTCGAACTGTAGGGGGGCCTGGTCTGGCGGTCTGACCGCCGGACAATCTTGCTTCTCGCGGAGGCGTCCGGTAGCATGACTAGGGACGTGTCACGCCTCGGTGCGGGATTCCCAGGATACGGGCCAACCAGGCTCACTCCGTTGTGACTCGACTCTGGAGCCGGTGCGTCCCGGCGGGCCGCATGGCGGCCGGGGGGAGCGTATGAGCGAGATCGAGGAGGGGTATTCGGCGGCGCTGGAAGAGGAGCTCCACGAGATCAAGGGAGCCCTGCTGAACGACACGATCCGGACCCTGGGTCCGGATGAACCGCTCTGCGTGGCGGAGACGGTCTCGGTCGGGGAAGCGGTCGCGAGCATGATGGCCATGCGCCGCGCGGCCGTGCTGGTCGTGGACGGCGACGGGCGATTGGTGGGGATCTTCACCGAGCGCGACGTGCTGACGCGGGTGGTCGCCGTCGGGCTGAATCCCCTCGCCACCCAGATGGGGCAGGTGATGACGCGCGATCCGGACGCCCTCTCGGTCACCGACCGGGTGGCGTACGCGGTGAACCGCATGAGCGTGGCCGGGTATCGGACGATCCCGCTGGTGGATGGCGACGGGCGCCCGGTGGGAGTGGTGACCGTGAGTCATTTCATCAAGTGGATGGCGGACCTGTTCCCGGAGGCGGTCCTGAACCTGCGTCCCGGAGACGCGCTGAAGCATCCAAGCGAAGTGGACGCGGGCTAGAGTCGGAGGGGCCCTCGACGGCCCCCTCCGAAGCCTCCCCCTAAGGAAGGGGTTGCGCCGGCAAAGCCGGCGCTCGAACAGAGGTGAGTCAGGCACGCGTCTGGACAGGATCGACGAAAGACGAAAGGAAAGGGTACGAGACCGATGAGCGAGACCGCAGCGCCCGGAGGGGTCGTCCAGAAACCCCGTCGCACGCTCACGCGCGCCGTGATCCGGTTCGCCGGAGACTCGGGTGATGGCATGCAGGTCACCGGCGAGCAGTTCACCACCGAGGCGGCGTGGGCGGGGAACGACATCTCGACGCTGCCCAACTTCCCGGCCGAGATCCGGGCGCCGGCGGGGACGCTGTTCGGCGTCTCCAGCTTCCAGCTCCAGTTCGGGAGCCAGCGCGTCCACACGCCGGGAGACCAGCTCGATGCCCTGGTGGCGATGAACCCGGCCGCCCTCAAGGTGCATCAGTCCGACCTCAAGCCGGGCGGCATCCTGATCGTGAACACGGCCGCCTTCGATCAGCGGAATCTGGACAAGGCGGGCTACGCCAAGAACCCGCTCGAGGACCCGGGGCTCGGGGAGAAGTACCGGCTCTACCAGGTCGACATCAGCGGCATGACGAAGAAGGCGCTCGAGGACCTGGCGCTGAACGCCAAGGAGAAGGAGCGCTGCAAGAACTTCTTCGCGCTCGGGCTGGTGTCGTGGATCTACACGCGGCCGCTGGACCCGACGCTCGACGCGATCAAGAAGCGCTTCGCCAAGAACCCGCTGTTCGTCGAGGCCAACACGCGAGTGCTGAAGGCCGGCCACGCCTTCGGCGAGACCGCCGAGATGTTCGCCGAGCACTACGGCGTCGAGGCGGCCGAGATGCCGCCGGGGCTCTACCGCAGCATGACGGGCAACCGGGCGCTGGCCTGGGGGCTGCTGGCGGCCGCGGAGCGCACCCAGATCCCCATCGTCTTCGGCGCCTATCCCATCACGCCCGCCAGCAGCATCCTCGAAGAGCTGGCCATGCACAAACGCTTCCGCGTCCGCACCTTCCAGGCCGAGGACGAGATCGCGGCGGCGACATCGGTGATCGGCGCGGCTTTTGGCGGCGCGATCGGCATCACCGCCTCGAGCGGCCCCGGCATCGCGCTCAAGGGCGAGGCGATCGGGCTGGCGGTGACGGCGGAGCTGCCCATCGTGATCTTCGACATCCAGCGCGGCGGCCCCAGCACGGGGCTTCCCACCAAGACCGAGCAGGCCGACCTGATGCAGGCCCTGTACGGCCGCAACAGCGAGTCCCCGGTGGTGGTCATCGCGCCGTGCACCCCCGGTGACTGCTTCTACATCGCCTACGAGGCGGTGCGGATCGCCATCAAGTACATGGTGCCGGTCATGGTGCTCTCCGACGGGTATCTCGCCAACGGGTCGGAGCCCTGGCTCATCCCCGACGTCAAGACGCTGCCCGACATCCCGGTGAAGTTCCGCACCGAGCCGGAAGGGTTCTTCCCGTACCTCCGGGATCCGGCGACCCTGGCCCGGCCGTGGGTGCGCCCGGGCACGCCCGGGCTCGAGCACCGGATCGGCGGCATCGAGAAGCAGGACGTCACCGGCAATATCTCCTACGACCCGGAGAACCACGATCACATGGTGAAGACGCGCGCCGAGAAGGTGCGGCGCGTGGCCCAGGAGATCCCGCCGACGAGCATCAACGGCCCGGCGACGGGCGACGTGCTGGTGGTGGGCTGGGGCGGCACCTACGGCGCCATCACCGCGGCGGTGGAGGAGGCGCAGCTCGAGGGCAAGGCGGTGGCGTCGGTGCACCTGCGCCACCTGAACCCGTTGCCGCCGGACCTCGGCCAGATCCTGCGCCAGTACCGGCGCGTGCTCGTGCCGGAGATCAACAGCGGTCAGCTCGTGCGCGTCCTGCGCGCGGAGTACCTGGTGGACGCCGTCGGCTACAACCGCGTGAGCGGGATGCCGCTGGCGAGCCAGGACATCCTCGAAGCGATCAACCAACTCGTGGAGGCGAAGCAGTGAGCACGGTCACGGGAGCCCCGGGGGCGACCCAGGGGGGCGCCCCGAAGTACACGAAGAAGGATTTCGAGTCCGACCAGGACGTGCGCTGGTGCCCCGGCTGCGGGGATTACGCCATCCTGAGCGCAATGCAGAAGACCATGCCCGATCTGGGGATTCCCAGGGAGGACATCGTGTTCATCTCGGGGATCGGCTGCTCGAGCCGCTTCCCCTACTACATGAACACCTACGGCTTCCACACCATCCACGGCCGCGCCCCCGCCGTCGCCACCGGCCTCAAGCTGGCGCGGCCGGAGCTCAAGGTCTTCGTCGTCACCGGCGACGGCGATGGGCTGAGCATCGGCGGCAACCACCTGCTCCACGTGCTCAGGCGCAACGTGGACGTGACGGTCCTGCTCTTCAACAACCGGATCTACGGGCTGACCAAGGGCCAGTACTCGCCGACCAGCGAGCTGGGCAAGGTGACCAAGTCCACCCCGATGGGCTCGGCCGACCGTCCGGTGAGCCCGTGCTCGTTCGCCCTCGGCGCGGGCGCGACCTTCGTCGCCCGCACCGTCGACCGCAACATCGCCCACATGGAGGAGACGCTCAAGCGCGCCGCCCAGCACAAGGGCGCGGCCTTCGTCGAGATCCTGCAGAACTGCAATGTCTACAACGACCTCGCCTGGAACGTGCTCTACGACCGGGAGTCGAAGGTCCTGCACGAGCTCAAGGTCCAGCACGGCAAGCCGCTGGTCTTCGGTCCGGTGGACGATCGTCGCGGCCTCGTCCTCGACGGCGTCAAGCCCAAGGTCGTGAAGGTCAAGGACGTGCCCGAGAGCGCGCTCTGGGTGCACGACGAGACCGATCGCGCGACCGCGCTCGTGCTGGCGCATCTCTGGGCCCCCGACTACCCGATCCCGCTCGGGGTGCTGGCCGCCAACGCGGGCGAGACGACCTACGAGGAGATCCTGATCCAGCAGGAGCAGAAGTCCATCTCCGAGCGGGGGCCGGGGGACATCGCCAAGCTGCTCGTCTCGGGAGAGACCTGGAAGATCGGATAGCCTCGCACCGGCAATCCTGTCACACGATCGGCCAGCCCTCGCCACCGCGCCGTCTCGCGCCATGATGAAGCCCGAGCTCTTCCGGGAGCTGGAAGCGATCGTCGGTGAGCGTGGCATGGTGTCCTCGCCCGAGGGGCGGCTCACCTACGAAGCCGACATGCACACCTTCTACAAGGGCGCCCCCGACGTGGTGGTGTTGCCGGAGACCGCCCAACAGGTCGCGCTCGTGGTCGGGCTGTGCCGGCGGGAACATGTGCCGGTGGTGCCGCGCGGCTCGGGGACCGGTCTCATCGGAGGCGCCATGGCCCCGCTCGGGGGCGTCATGGTGGCGATGAACCGGATGAACCGGATCCTCGAGCTGGACCTCGCGAACCGCTGCGCCACGGTGCAGCCCGGACTGATCAATCTCTGGCTGAGCCAGGCGACGCGCGAGCACGGCTACTACTTCGCCCCCGACCCATCGAGCCAGATGGTCTCGTCGATCGGCGGCAACTGCTCGACCAACGCCGGCGGCCCGCACTGCCTCAAGTACGGCATCACGGTGAACCACGTGCTCGGACTCCAGGTGGTGACGGGCGCGGGCGAGCTCGTGTGGCTCGGGGGCAAGGTCCCGGAGCGGCCGGGCTATGACCTCACCGGCGTCTTCGTCGGCGGCGAGGGCACGCTCGGGCTCGTGACCGCCGCCATCGTCCGCCTGCTGCACGTCCCCGAGAGCGTGAAGACCCTGCTCGCCTCGTTCTCCACGCTGGACGACGCCTCGGAGACGGTGTCCGCCATCATCGCCGCCGGCATCATCCCCGCCGCGCTCGAGCTGATCGACGAGTTCTTCGTGCGCGCCATCGAGGAGGGGATCGGCGCCGGCTACCCCAAGGGGGCGGGGGCGGTGCTGCTCATCGAGCTCGACGGGCCGCGCGAAGAGGTCGAGGCGCAGGCGGCACGCATCGTGCCCATCTGCCGGGATCATGCCGCGCTCGAGATCCGAGTGGCGCAGGACGAGGCCGAGCGGGCGCTCCTCTGGAAGGGACGGAAGGAGGCGGCCGGCGTCGTGGGGCGCATGGCGAGCAACTGGTTTCTCCAGGACGCGGTCGTGCCGCGCTCCCGTCTGCCCGAGATCATGCGGGAGATGCAGGCCATCGGGGCGCGCCATGGGCTCCGGATCGCCAACGTCTTCCACGCCGGGGACGGCAACCTCCATCCGATCATCCTCTACGACGATCGCGCGCCGGGCGAGCTCGAGCGGGCGAAGGAGGTCAACGAGGAGCTGCTCCGGGCCTGCCTGGCGCTCGGGGGCAGCGTCACGGGCGAGCACGGCGTCGGGGTGGACAAGGCGCAGAGCCTGACGCTTCAGTTCGCCCCCGCCGATCTCAACTTCATGGCGCGGCTCCGGCGCGTCTTCGATCCCGACGGGATCATGAACCCGGGCAAGCTCCTGCCCTCCCATCCGGCCTGCGGCGAGGGCTTCCGTCCCGGGCCCTCCCGCATCCCGGCCGGCGCCTGGGTCTGAGCGCGATGGCCGTCTCCTCGCCCGCGCTCGCCGAGGCGCTCGCCGACATCGTCGGTCGTGAGCATCTGGTCGACCAGGCCCCCGCGCTCGACGCGCACGCGGTGGACGGGGTCACGCCCCGCTGGGTGGCTCGGCCGGGTGGCGTGGAAGAGGTGGGGCGGGTGCTGGCGCTGGCCCACACCGAAGGCCTGGCGGTGGCGCCGCGAGGCAGCGGTGCCGATCTCGCCCTCGGCAATCCGCCGCGCCGCCTCGACCTGGTGGTGGACCTCGCCCGGCTGAACGCGGTCACCGACTACGTGCCCGAGGACATGGTGGCGACGGTGGAGGCGGGCGCGTCCCTCGCCGCGCTCGGCCGCCGGCTCGCCGAGCGAGGCCAGATGCTGGCGCTCGATCCGATCGGCGGATCGACGCGATCGATCGGAGGCGTCCTGGCCAGCAACGCCGCCGGCCCGCTGCGCTTTCGCTACGGCACCGCACGCGATCTGACCCTCGGCGTTCGCTTCGTCCAGGCCGACGGCGCGATCACCTGGGGCGGCGCCAAGGTGGTCAAGTCGGTCACCGGGTACGATGTGCCGAAGCTCCTGGTGGGCTCGCTCGGAACGCTCGGCGTCGTCGTGGGGGCCACGCTGAGGCTCCACCCGCTCCCCCTGGCCACCGGCTCGTGGCTCTCGGCCTGGAGCTCGCGCGCGGCGGCGGAGGGCTTCCTGGCGGCGCTGCTGAGCTCCTCGCTCGAGCCCGAGCGGGTCACGTTGCTCAACCGTGAAGCGAGCCGCGCGGATGGAGAGCTGGCGCTCCTGGTCTCGATCGGCAGTGTCGAGGAGGCCGTTGGGAGCCAGGGCGCCGCCCTCACCCGGCTCGCCGCCGGGCATGGCGGTAACGTTCAAGAGATGCCCGCATCATGCTGGGGACAGCTCGGCGAGGCTCTGAGGGGCGCGCTCGCGCTCCGGCTCAACTGTGAGCCCAAGCGGCTCATCTTCTGGCTCGGCGAGCTGGAGCGCCTCGCATCGAGGCTGGGGCTGCGCGCCGCCGTCGTGGCCCAGGCGGGAAGCGGCGTGCTGCAGTGCGCGCTTCAGGGCGAGGTCTCGGGCGCCGCCCTGGACGGAACTCTTCTCCGGCCGCTCCGGGACGGACTCGCGCCCGAGGGCGGGAGTCTGGTGGTCGAGCGGGCGCCGGCTGCTCTCAAGGCTGAGCTTGACGTCTGGGGTCCCATCTCGCCGGATTTACTGTCTCTCATGTCCAGGCTGAAGCGGGAGTTCGACCCCGACGGTATCCTCAACCCGGGGCGCTTCGTCGGCGGGCTATGACCCTGACTCACCCGGAAGAGCCCGGGGCCTTCGATGTGGAGGATGCGCCCTCCATGGACGGCCTGCGCGCCTGCGTCCACTGCGGGATCTGTCTGCCGCAGTGCCCGACGTACCGCGTGCTCGGCGAGGAGATGGACTCGCCGCGCGGGCGGATCTATCTCATGCGAGCGGCCGCCGAGGGACGAGTCGGGCTGACGCCGGCCCTCGCGCGTCATCTGGACCTCTGCCTCGGCTGTCGCGCCTGCGAGACGGCCTGTCCCTCCGGGGTGCCGTTCGGCCGGTTGCTCGAAGCCACGCGCGGCCAGCTCGAGCGCCGCGATGTCCGCGGCCCCGGCACCGACCACGCCATGCTGGGCCTTCTCCTGCGGTGGTTCCCGTTCCCGGCCCGGCTCGGGCCTTTCATCCGGCTCCTGCGCTTCTACCAGTGGTCGGGTGTGCAGCGCCTCGTGCGCTCCCTCGGCCTCCTGTCCCCGTTCGAGAAGCTCCGGACCATGGAGGCGCTGCTGCCCCGGCTCCCCGCCGCGACCGGAGGATTGCCCGAGCTGGTCCCGGCCAGGGGAACGCGGCGAGGACGTGCCGGCCTTCTCATCGGCTGTGTCCAGCGCTTCTTCTATCCCGAGGTGAACAGGGACACGGCGCGGCTGCTCTCGGCCGCCGGCTACGACGTCGTGGTGCCGCGCGGGCAAGAGTGCTGCGGCGCCCTGCATCTGCACGCCGGACGGCTCGCGGAGTTCCGACGAATGGCCAGGCGGTTCATGGCCGCCTGGGAGCGCGATCTCGACGTGATCGTCTCCAACGCCGCCGGCTGCGGCTCGGCGCTGAAGGAGTACGGCCACTGGCTGCATGAGGGCGACGCGGAGATGTTCTCGAACAAGGTACGGGATGTCTGCGAAGTCCTCGTGGAGAGCGACCTGCCGCTCGGCGAGCTCAGGGAGACCGTGACGTATCACGATGCCTGTCACCTCGTTCATGGCCAGCGGGTCAAGTCCCAGCCGCGCGAGCTCTTGAAGCGGATTCCAGGTCTCAGGCTGGTGGAGCTCGCGGACAGCGAGCTCTGCTGCGGGAGCGCGGGGGTGTACAACCTCCTCGAGCCCCGCATCGCGGCCGAGCTCGGGCTCCGGAAGGTGGAGCGTATCAGGGAGACCGGCGCCCGCATCGTCGCCGCGGGCAATCCCGGATGTCTCATGCAGATCGCCCGGCACTGCCGCGCCCAGGGACTCGAGATCGAGGTCATGCACCCCGTGTCGCTGCTCGCGCGGGCACTCGATCACTCGGAAAGGGGCCCCGCCGTCCGGGGCGAGCATTCCGAAGCTTGCGCCGGCAAGGCCGGCGCTCGAATGGCGTCAATGACCACACACGAGGTTCGCTCCGACACGCCTCGGGGAGGGCGCTGACGTGAAGATCCGCGTCAAGGATCTCGCCCGGTTCGCCACGGACAAGATGGCGAAGATCGCGCTCGCGACCACCGACCGGAGCCAGCTCGACCTCTACTGCGTGGCGCCGGGGCAGTCGCAGAAGGCCCATACCCACGACGCGCAGGACAAGATCTACTACGTGCTGGAGGGTGGCGGGCGCTTCTCGGTGGGCGGCAAGGAGGAACGGCTGGCGGCCGGCGAGGCGCTGGTGGCCCCGGCCGGGGTCGAGCACGGCCTCGTCAACGATGGCGCGGAGCCGCTCCTCGTCCTGGTGGTCGTCACGCCCCCGCCACCCCACGGTCCCGTTCCGTGAAGGCCTCCGTCATGATCACCTGCCTCGGCGACCTGTTCTTCCCCGAGGTCGGCGTGGCCATGGTCAAGCTCCTCCGGCGCCTCGGCGTGACGGTGGAGTTCCCGGAGGGACAGACCTGCTGCGGCATGCCGCTCTTCAATTCGGGGTATCATCCGGATGCGGCGGCGGTGGCGGCGCGTACGGTGGACCTCTTCGCGGGCTCGGAGCACGTCGTGGTGCCGTCGGGGTCCTGCGCGTGGATGGTGAAGGCCGAGTACCCCGGGCTCCTCGCGCACGACGCGGGTCGCCGGGCCGCCGCGCTGGCCCTCGCCGCGCGCACGCGGGAGCTGTCGCAGTTCCTGGTGGAGGTGCTGGGCGTGGAGACGGTGGCGTCGTCCTTCAAGGGCAGGGTGACCTATCACGACTCCTGCCATCTGCTCCGCGGCCTGGGGGAGTCGCGGTGCCCGCGCGCGCTGCTCCAGGGTGTGAAGGGGGTCGAGCTGGTCGAGTTGCCGGGCGCGGACGAGTGCTGCGGGTTCGGCGGGTCGTTCTCGGTCCGGCTGCCCGAGGTCTCGACGGCGATCCTCGGCAAGAAGCTCGACAACGTCGAGCGCACCGGCGCCGACTGTCTCGTCGCCTGCGACGCCGGCTGCCTCATGCAGATGGGCGGCGGCCTCTCGCGCCGCCGCTCGCGCGTGCGGGCGCTCCATCTCGCCCAGGTTCTCGCCGGGGAGGAGAAGGCGTGAGCGAGGGGCTGCTGAACGTCCCGTTCTCGGAGCGGGCGGGTGCGGCGCTCGGGGACCGATTTCTGCAAGAAGCGCTCACCATCGCCACGACCAAGTTCATCGATCTCCGGAAGGACTCCTTCGCCGGCTTCCCCGAGGGCGACGCCCTCCGTGACCAGGCGCGATCGATCAAGGAGGCGACGCTTCAGAAGCTCGACGTCTATCTGGGCCAGCTCGCCGACAACGTGGAGCGACTGGGCGGCCGCGTCCACTGGGCGACGACGGGTGAGGAGGCGCGCGAGACCATCCTCCAGCTCTGTCGGGACCGGGGTGTCCGGATGGCGGTCAAGTCCAAGTCCATGGCGACGGAGGAGATCGAGCTGAACGAGGCGCTCGAGAAGGCGGGCGTGACGCCGGTGGAGACCGACCTCGGCGAGTACATCATCCAGCTCGCCCACGAGAAGCCGTCGCATATCATCGCGCCGGCCATCCACAAGACCAAGGGGCAGGTCGCCGACCTGATCTCCGAGGTGGCCGGGCGGCGGCTGGCCGCCGACCCCGAGGTGCTCACCGCGGCGGCGAGGGTCCAGCTCCGCGAGAAGTTCCTCCAGGCCGACATGGGGATCACGGGCGCGAATTTCGCCGTGGCGGAGACCGGCACCGTGGTCCTCGTGACCAACGAGGGCAACGGGCGCATGGTCACCTCGCTGCCGCGGATCCACGTGGCCGTCATGGGCATCGAGAAGGTCATCCCCTCCATGACCGACCTCGTGGTCTTCCTCGCCATCCTGGCGCGCAGCGCGACGGGGCAGAAGCTGTCCTCCTACACGACGCTGGTGCGCGGCCCGCGACAGCCGGGCGAGCTGGAAGGCCCCGAGGAGTTCCACCTGATCCTGATGGACAACGGTCGCTCGCGGCAGATCGCGGGCACGTTGCGGGAGGCGCTCTACTGCCTGCGCTGCGGCGCCTGCCTCAACGTGTGCCCGGTGTACCGCCAGATCGGCGGACACGCCTACGGCCACACCTATCCGGGACCTATCGGCATCCTCCTCACGGCGATGCTGCGGGGCGACGAGTCCGTGAAGGAGCTGGCCCACGCCTCGTCGCTCTGCGGCGCGTGCA
>WNFZ01006439.1_pt1 | contig 20970 bp, 22 predicted proteins | sample 5400081 | NCBI WGS metagenome assembly WNFZ01 (sample SAMN13153365, study PRJNA577476) | soil metagenome | isolation source: 80 cm soil or saprolite under grassland replicate 1 | place: USA:California | collected 2016-06-15
AGGTCGTCGGCCAGCACACCCTGGACCAGACCCTGGCGGAGACCGACACCATCAACGTCAACATCCGCGAGATCCTGGACGTGCAGACCGAGGCGTGGGGGGTGGTGGTGACCCTGGTGGAGCTCAAGGACATCCAGCTCCCCGACAGCATGCAGCGGGCGATGGCCCGCCAGGCCGAGGCCGAGCGTGAGAAGCGCGCCAAGATCATCGCCGCCGAAGGCGAGGCGCTGGCCGCCGACCAGCTCGGCGCCGCCTCCGACGTCATGATGGCCCACCCGCTGGCGTTGCAGCTGCGCAACCTGCAGAGCCTGGTGGAGATCGGCGTCGACAAGAACACCACGGTGGTCTTCCCGGCACCGCTGATGAGCACCATCCAGGAGCTCGGCGGGTTCCTGGCCAGGGAGGCGGAGGCGGCCGCGGCCACCACACCGCCCCCGCCGCCGGCACCCGCCCCGGTCCCCGCCGCCGAGGTGCGGGCTGCCGACGCGGGCGCCAACGGCGCGCCTGCCACTCGTCGAGACTGAACCGCCACCAACCAGGAAGGTCCCTGCCATGCCACGCTGCCCACAATGCGAATCGGCGCAGATCACCATCATCGTCAGCCAGCACCCCGAGGCGCTCTGCTTGAGCTGCGGCGCCCGCTGGGTTCAAGACGGCAGCCAGCAACACACCATCAGGCGGATCTAGCCACCGCACCGACAGCCCGCCACCCACCAACAACTGACACCGACCCCGCTTCCCCGACCCACCCGCTGCCGCCGGAGCCGCCGGAGCCACCGCCGGAGCCACCGCCGTCGCCGCCGTGGCCGCCGCCATGGCCGCCGCCGTGGCCGCAGCCATGGCCGCCGTTACCGTCACCGCCTTCACCGTTACCGCGGCAGACGTCGGCGTCAGGATGCATCGCGGTCGTGGTGCGCGCGCCCCGTGGAGAGTTGGTTCAGCACGCCCCCGGCGACGACGACCTGGCGCTCGCGCGGGGACAGGTCGAGCCGGGCACGGAACGGCTGCTTGCCCTCGACCTGGACCTCGACCTCGTCCGCGCCGCCGGCGACCGCCTCGCTGAGCCCGAGGATCACCAACCGGTCGCCAACCTCCAGCCAGTCGTGTGCGTCGGCCTCGATGTAGAGCGGGACGAGCCCTTGCGCGATCAGGTTGCGGCGATGGATGCGGGCGAACCCCTGGGCGAGGACGCCGCGGACGCCAAGTTGCAGGGGAGCCAGGGCGGCGTGCTCGCGGCTGGAGCCCTGCCCGTAGTTCTCGCCGGCGACGATGAAGCCCCCCTGCCCTTCCTTGGCCCGCCGGACGAAGTCGGGGTCCTCCTTCATGAACGTGTACTCGGCGATGGCGGCCACGTTGGACCGGTCAGCCATGACGATCGCGCCGTCGGGGGCCATCGAGCCGGTCGAGACGTTGTCGGGTAGGACGATCAGGACCTGCCCGGTCATGTCGTCCGGCAGCGGCGGCGGGATCGGCGGGGTCTTGATGTTGGGGCCGCGGATGATCTCGATCCGCTCCCTCTCGGCGGGTGGCGCGGGGTCCAGGATCATGAAGTCGTCCACCAGCGGCTCGGGGTCGTCGACGCTCGGCGGCTCGCCGAGCGTCCGCGGATCGGTAATCCGGCCGTGCAGCCCGGTGGCTGCCGTGGTCGCCGGAGAGGCGAGGTAGACCTGGTCGTCGGCCGTGCCGGAGCGGCCCTTGAAGTTGCGGTTGAAGGTGCGCACGCTCGCCTTGCCGGTCGGAGGCGCCTGGCCGATGCCGACACACGGCCCGCAGGCAGGCTCCAGGATCCGCACGCCGGCCCGCTCCAGCCGCTCCAGGACCCCCGAGCTGGTGATCGTCGTGAGGATCTGGCGGCTGCCGGGCGAAACCGTGCCGACCGTGGTCGGGGGCAGGTGATGGCCGTCCAGGATCGCGGCGGAGATCGCCAGGTCCTCGTACCAGGAGTTCACGCTCGACCCGAAGCACACCTGGAAGACCGGCTCGCCGGCGACCTGCTCGACCGGGACGACGTTGTCCGGCTGGGACGGCTTGGCGATCAGCGGCTGGAGCTCGCCGAGGTCGAGGTGGAGCTCCTCGTCGTAGGAGGCGTCGGAGTCGGGGCCCAGCTCGACCCACTGGTCCTCGCGGCGCTGGCGGCGCAGGAAGCGGCGGGTCTGCCCGTCGGACGGGAAGATCGCGGTCGTCCCGCCGAGCTCGGTGATCATGTTGCAGACCGTCGCCCGCCGGGTCACCGACAGGTTCGCGGCGCCCGGACCGGTGAACTCGAAGACGCGGTTGAGCCCGCCCTTGACCGTGTACTTGCGGATGAGCCACAGGATCAGGTCCTTGGAGGCGACCCAGGGCGGCAGCTCACCGTCGAGGTGCACGCCGACCACGACCGGGGTGGGCATCCGGAACGGCTGGCCGGCCATGGCGAGCGCGACCTCCAGCCCGCCCGCGCCGATGGCGATCGACCCGCACGCACCCGAGGTGGGCGTGTGCGAGTCGGCGCCGAGCAAGGTGGCGCCCGGCCGCGCGAAGCGCTCGGTGTGGACCTGGTGGCAGATGCCGTTGCCCGCCCGCGAGAACCTGATGCCGTACTTGGAGGCGAACGTCTGCAGGAACAGGTGGTCGTCGGCGTTGCGATGGTCGAACTGCAGCATGTTGTGGTCGACGTACTGCACCGCGAGGTCGACCTTCACCTCCTGAAGCCCGAGTGCCTCGAACTCCATGCAGGCCATCGTGCCGGTCGCGTCCTGCAGCAGCGTCTGGTCGATCCGGAGCGCGACCTCCTCGCCGGGAACAAGGCGCCCCTCGACCACATGCTCCTCGAGGATCTTGCCCGTCATGGTGCCCCGCATGCTCGCCTCCCGCGTGTCCGGGGCGTCCCGAGATCCCCCGTGGCCGGTACCGGCTCGTCCGCTGAACGCGACGCCCCACGAAGCGATGCTACGGCGAGCAAGCGTTCCCGCGCGACACGGTGGGTGCTGTGGTCAGGGGACCGGAATTTCGCTGAGCGCTCGGTTGATCGCGTCCTTGTCGAAGGCGGCGGGGTCAGGCTCATGGCCGAGCCAGTCGAGCCGCTCCGCATGCTCGGGATGGTCAGGGTCGGCGAGGAGGTCGAGCAGTTCGGCGTAGCCCCACACGCCGCCACAGTCCTCCGGCGGTCCCGCGCGCCGGCCTGCCACGCAGACGGCATGGCGCACGCGGTCGGGAGGCAGGATCTCCTCGACCAACAGGTCGTGCTCCCAGGAGTCACCGAAGTCATAGGTGTAGCGCAACCTGGCGCCCACGGAATCGGCGACCTCGCACAGCAGCACCGTGCTCTCGTCGGCGAACTCCTCGAACTCGTCGAGGCCGAAGTCAGGACGCGAGTAGCGGCGACCGCCGGCCTCGAAGGCGTGGAGGTGAGAGTCCGTCCAGCCAAACGCTGTCTGGATGATGTCGTGCAGCCCGGCGAGCGTGGTGGTGGCGGGCAGGCGCAGGCGCCGCCAGATCGGCGGGTGCGCTCCCCGCAGGCCGATCTTCACCTGGTACACCGCGTCCCTGGCCGAGACCCGCGCGCCGCCCTCGGACGACCCACTCGCCTTCGGACTACCGGCCCCCTTCCTGGTCTGCCGCCGCGCCGGCGGCCGGCCGAGCGCCTCCAGCGTCCGGCGGTAGGCCGCGGTATCGACTGGCGCCCCTCCGGTGAGGGCGCCGTGCAGGTGGGTGACGGCGACGCCGCCGAGCTCATGGAGGACCTCGTGACGGTCCCGACCGGCGTCACGGAGCCGCTTGGCGGCCTGCCAGGCCTCCGGCGGGTCGTCGTCCCACAACTGGTTGGCGACGACCTCGTGGATCGCGACGTGCAGGCGAGGGTTGACGCCATCGACCTCCCCGTCGAAGGCAGGGTCCAGAAGTGCGGCGTGGTATTCGGGGTGCTCACCCTCGATCAGCAAGCGCCGCTCGTCACCGTCCCCAGGGTCCAGTTCCAGGAAGTCCTCGTCGCCGATCCGGGTGCCGAAGAACGGCATGGCGAACATCCTGCGGTCGACCGCATCCTGCACGCTGTCCAGGCCGCCGCTGGTGTCCAGGCCCTGCAGGAACAGCCGCAGAGGCGAGGCGTCCGCCGCCTCGTCGTACACCTCCGCGAAGTGCGCGCCGCAGTCGCCCGCGACCTCGCCGAGCTCGGCGACTGCCTCGGCGGGCAGGCCGGTGCGCTCGCCAGCCCACCGCACCCACGCGGTGACGACCGCGGGCATGGCGTCGCGGTCGGCCTCGTCCAGCATCACCTTGGCTGGCACCCAGTCGAGCAGGAACCCTTCGACCTTGGCCGGGCTGACCCGCAGCGGCTTGCCACCGTCGTAGTCGGCGCCGAAGTCCACCAGCAACCGCGCGCAGCGCCGCGCCGCATCGCTGTCGGGCAGGTCACCAGCCTGTGAGGAGGCCAGGAACTCGGCGACGATCGCCTCCCGTTCCGCCTCGCCGATCTCGCGGTCAGGCTCGCCTGACCGGGCAGGCTCGGGCATGGCCCGGCAGCGGGCCAGCGCCAGCGCCCGGTACTGCCGCAGCTCCTGGCTCACCTCCGGCTGCCAGGTGGCATCGGTCGCCGCCAGGCCGTCCTCCAGCAGCCCCCGCGCTGCGGCCGGGTCGACCTGCTCGAGTCTCGTCAGCGGCTCCGACAGCGTGGCCTTGCGCAGCTCCCGCAGCGTGCGGGCCGGTTCCGCGGTGACGAACAGGTCCTTGACCCAGCCGCCGAGATGGTTGAAGTCCACCAGCGCCACCAACCCGTGCCGGCGTCGCCCATAGCCGAACATCACCAGCAGGCTCGCCTGGTCGCCGTACACATCCGCCAGGCGCCAGCACTCGCCCACGCGCACTCGGCCGATCTGACCCGCCCACGGCGGCTCAGCCCGGCCGCCGGCAGCCAGCGCCGCCGCGGCGGTCGACGCCGCCTCGCGCTGCTCGGCCGTGACACCCACGGCGGCCAGCGCGCGCAGCAACGCCAGCGCCTCCCGCGTGCCCGCACGTGCCGCATGGTCGATCGCGCCCAGCCCGAAGACCATCTCCGCATCCTCGCCCGGCGGGAGCTGCCTCCACCACGCGCCCACCAGATCGGAGGCGAACACCTCGACCTCCAGCGGATCGATCACCTTGACCAGCGGCCGGAACGCACGCAGCATCTCCGCGTACAGGCCCTCGAAGCCATCCAGGCCGGCGTTGGACCGGTCGCCCCGCGACCGCCCAGTAGCGGGGCCGCGCTGCTGCTTCTTCCCTTTGCGTCCACGGCTGACTGGGCTCATCGGCCAATTCTCTCAGCATCTCGGGCCGAATTCACAACTCAGGGTTTGCGGCCGACCCCGGCGTAGATGTTGAGCGGCTCGAGGTCGCCCGCGCGTTGGGGCTCCCCCGGCGGCCGGCCGTCGGGCCGCCACGCGCCGACCGGCACCACCCCCGGCTCGACCAGGTCAAGGCCGTCGAAGAACGCCTCGACCTCGGCGCGGCCACGCGGCACCAGGGCGATCCCGGAACGCTTCGAGGCGGCCACCGCACCGGCCATCGCCTGGGGGTCGAACTCGGCGGTGGGATGGCTGATCGCCAGGTAGCTGCCAGACGGCAACGCCGCCAGCAGCCTCGACACGATCCCGTACGGATCCTCGGCGTCGGGCAGGAACATCAAGATCGCCACCAGCATGACCGCCACCGGCCGACCAAGATCCAGCGTCGCCGTCAGGGTCGGATCGCCAAGGATCGCCTCCGGCTGCCGCAGATCGGCGGGAAGGAACGCGGTCTCCCCCGCCACGTGGCTGGTCATCAACGCCCGCGCGTGGGCCAGCACGATCGGGTCGTTGTCCACGTACACCACCCGGGCGTCGGGGGCGACCGCCTGGGCGACCTCGTGGGTGTTGCCAGCGGTCGGGATGCCGGTCCCGATATCCAGGAACTGCCGGATCCCCGCCTCGCCTGCCAGGTGGCGGACCGCACGGCCCAGAAACGCGCGGTTGGCGCGCGCCATGGCGCGCATGCTCGGAACGGCCTCCAGGATGGCCTCTGCCAGGGCGTGGTCAGCGGGGAAATTGTCCTTGCCGCCCAGCCAGTAGTCATAGACCCGAGCGGTGTGCGCCACATTGGTATTGATCTCCGGGGGCATCCAGTCCCGATCCGCACCTTCGACGCCATTGCTGTGCCGCACGATGTTTCCTCCGCAGGTGGTCGACCTCCTACGTCGTGGGCAGTCTAGCCCACACGCCGGAGCCGGGCGGCGGCGGGTGACCACGACCCGGTCTGCCACCCGCGAGCCTCCGAGGCCCTATCCTCGACTACGCGACGTCGCGCTGGACGGTGGTCTGGGCGGCGACCGCCGATAGCAGCGCCGCAACGCCCGCGACCAGCGCGGCGGCCGCGGCGAAGGGAAGCGCGCTGGTTCCGCCGCCCAGGGTCGCCCCCGCCATCGTGGTCGCGGCGGTGTACGGCAGGTAGGGCTGGGCGGAGTCGAACAGCCCGCCGATGAGCTGCTCGACGACGAACCCCCAGGCAAACACCGTGACGATGGCCGCGAGCTGGCCACGGAGCAGCGATCCCAGGCCGACCCCGACCGCGGCGAGCAGGCCCGATCCGAGGATCGCACCGGCAGCGAAGCGGGCGATGGTCCCCCAGCCGAGCGCCACGGGATAGCCCTTGGCGGCCACGAACGCCAGGGTGATTCCGGTCGTGAGGCCGGCGGCGACCAGGCCGAACAGCAACCCGAAACCCGCCGCGACGATCGCCTTGGCGATCAGGACCCGGACCCGGCCCGGGGTGCCGAGGTAGGTGGTGGTGGCGGTCCCGTGCCGGAACTCGCCGCTGGAGACCGTGACCCCAAACACCGCGGCCATGAGCATGCCCAGCCCGTTCCGGGTGAGCATCGCGGTGAGTCCGGCCGCGGTGTCGAGGGGAGGTGGCGCCATGTGCCCGGATCCGCCCGCTCTGGCCGCCCCCAGGATCGTGGCCAGCGCGGTCAGCCCTGCCGCCGTGGCCAGCAGGCCCAGCGGCAGCCGGGTGGTGCGGAGCTTCAGCAGCTCGGTTCGGATCGACCGGGTCATCGGGGTCCCTCCGCTTCGGTTGTGGTTGCGGTGAGCTGGAAGAACACGTCCTCCAGATTGGCCGCCTCGGTGGTGCTCTCCAGGATCGGGATCGCGAGCTGGGCGGCGAGCACGCCCACCTGTTCGGAACTCGCGCCGGTGATCTCGAGCCGGTCGGAGGCGACCCGTTCGACCCGCACGCCGTCGTGGTCGAGGGCGTTGGCGAGGTCCTGCGCCCGAGGGGTCCTGACCCGCACCACACGGCGAGCGCCGGAGGTGAGTTCCTCGAGCGAGGACTGCGCGACCAGACGGCCGTGGTCGATGATGACCACGCTGTCCACCGTCTGGGCGACCTCGGCCAGGATGTGGCTGGACACCAGGATGGTTCGACCCTGCTCGGCCAGGCCTCTGACCAGCTCGCGGAGCCACCGGACCCCCTCTGGGTCAAGCCCGTTGGCCGGCTCGTCGAGGATCAGCACCTCGGGATCGCCGAGCATCGCCGTGGCGATCCCGAGGCGCTGGCGCATGCCCAGGGAGAAGCCTCCGACCTGCCGTCTGGCGTCCCTTTCGAGCCCGACCAGCTCGAGCACCTCCTCGACCCGAGCCGGGTCGAGGCCACCCGCCATCGCCTGCACCCGGAGATGGTTGCGAGCGCGCCTGCTCGGATAGAAGCTCGACGCCTCCAGCACGGCCCCCACGTGACGCAGTGGATCAGGCAGGTCGCCATATGCCCTGCCGTGAATCGTGGCGGTGCCCGCTGTTGGTCGTACCAGGCCAAGGAGCGCCCGCAGGGTGGTGGTCTTCCCGGCCCCGTTCGGCCCCAGGAACCCGACGACCGTGCCCCGATCGACCTCGAAGCTCAGCCGGTCGACCGCGAGCACCGGGCCGAACCGCTTGGTCAGCCCGCGTACCTCGATCACTGCCATGGACCTGCCTTTCTGGTTGCTGGTGCCCGTTGGTCGGGCTCGAAGGTAGGTCCGGGCGGCCGCGGCGCCATCGCCCCAGAGGCGCTTTCGCCTCCTGCTCGAGGTGGATCTCCGGGCGCCGCCAATCCCCACCCAGACGGATGCGAGCATCGTGGCCTGCGGTTATGGTGAGGCCATGAAACCCGCGGACGCGCCCGGAGCAGGGCTGTGGGCAGCAGGGCGCCTGGAGCCACGACAGGTCGACTGGCTGGTGGTCGGTGTCGTCCTGGCCCTGTCGCTTCCGGCGCTGGTCCACGCCGGCCTCGTCGGCGACAAGCCGGTGGCGATCGGGCTGGCCACCCTGCCGTTCGGCACCGTGCCACTGCGATGGCGGCGCAGCCATCCCGGACCCGTGCTCGCCATCCTCGCCGCCGCCTTCGCCGTCCCGGCGATCTTCGGGAACGCCGAGCCCAACTCGGTCGGGCTGCTGTTCGGCGTCGGGTCCGCGGCGCTGTACGGCGACGGGCGCGTCCGCCATATCGCCGGCGCGGGCGCCCTGGGAGCCCTGCTCCTGGCGTTCGCGATCATGCTGGTGACCGGCGAGGCCAGGGCGCTCGGCCATCTGACGGGTATGGCCTTCGGGTCGGGCGTGGCCTGGGTCGTCGGCGACCGCGCCCGGACCCGGCACGCCTACCTGGCCCAGCTCGAGGAGCGGGCCGCCCGGCTCGAGCGGGAGCGAGAGGACCATGCCCGTCGCGCCGCCGAGGCCGAACGCAACCGCATCGCACGCGAGTTGCACGACGTCGTCGCGCACAACGTGAGCGTCATCGCGGTCCAGGCGGGCGCAGCCCGGATCGCCTCGCGGGACCGCCCCGGCCAGGTGATCGAGACGCTCGGGCTCATCGAGCGCACCGCCCGGTCGACGCTGGCGGAGGTCCGGACGGTCCTCGGGATTCTCCGAAAGGCGGACCAGGAGGGGCCCGGCCGGGAGCCGCAACCCACGCTCGCCCAGCTCGACGCCCTGGTGACCCGGGCGCGCGAGGCAGGGCTCCGTCTCGAGGTACGGGTGGAAGGCAACCTCGACGCGCTGCCCGCCATGGTGGATCTGTCCGCCTACCGGATCGTGCAGGAGGCCCTGACCAACGTCATGAAGCACGCTCCCGGTGCGCGAGTCCACCTGTTCGTCAACCGCACCGACCGAGCGATCGACCTGGTCGTGGTCGACGACGGCCCAGGGGCGCCGCCGAACCCATCCGGCGGACAGGGACTGATCGGGATGCGGGAGCGTGCCGCCCTGGTGAGCGGGCACCTCACCGCGGGTCCGGCGCTGGGTGGCGGCTTCCGCGTGCAGGCCCAGCTCCCCGTGGAGGCTCCCGGCGGCGACCGCGGCCCGCCGGACGCCGACGAGGCCCCGGCCGAGGCCAGGCTGCCGTGACCATCCGGGTGCTCCTGGCCGACGATCAGGCGCTGCTGCGGGCGGGCTTTCGCATGATCATCGAGGCGCAGCAGGACATGGAGGTGGTGGGCGAGGCGGCGGACGGCGCGCAGGCCGTGGAGCTGGCCCGTCGGCTCCTCCCCCACGTGGTGCTGATGGACGTCCGGATGCCCAGGATGGACGGGATCGAGGCCACCGGCCAGATCACCGCGCGGGGACCATCCGCGGCTCCGCGGGTGGTGATCCTCACCACCTACGACCTCGATGAGTACGTCTACGACGCGCTGACGTCCGGAGCGAGCGGGTTCCTGCTCAAGGACACTCCGCCGGAGGATCTGATCCCCCCTCGGTGACTCGGAGGCTGGTGGAGCAGTTCGTCCGGCAACGGCCGCGCCAGAGCTCCGCCACCCACCGGCTCCAGGTCCTCACCGACCGGGAGACCGAGGTCCTGCGGCTGGTCGCACGAGGCATGTCCAACGCCGAGATCGCCGGGACCCTGTTCCTCGGCGAGAGCACCGTGAAGACCCACGTCGGCCACATCCTGGACAAGCTCCAGCTGCGCGACCGGGTCCAGGCTGTGATCCTCGCCTACGAAGCCGGCCTGGTGCTGCCGGGCCAACTGGAGGACGCATGAGCATCGCCGAGGGCCGCCGGGCCTGCCAGGTGGGAGCTCAGTCAGTCCCAGCTCGGCGTGGCCCTGTTGGATCAGGGTGGTCTGGACGAATCAGCCGGCAGGGCGTCCAATGGCCGCATGCGATCCACGCCGCGATCGGCGGCGGGTCGATGGAGGCGTTGCGGACCCTCGGCGGCGCACCAGGCCTGCCCAGGCCCGTGGCAGGCGATTCCCCACCAATCCAATCGTGATCGTGGGCGTCGGGGTGTTCACGCCGGCCAACAACACCGCCATCATGACCAGCGTCCGCACCCGGCAGGCCGGGGTCGCCGCCGGCGTCCTCAACCTGACCCGCGGAGTCGGCACCTCTCTCGGCGTCGCGGTCACCGCGCTGATCTTCGACCTGGCCGCCGGAGGAGCCAGCCCCACGTCCCTGCCAGCAGCCCTGGCACAGCGTGGCTTCGCCGCCGCCGTGACACTCCTGGCCGCCATCGCGGCCACCGCGGCCGCGGTCGCCGCTGTGCGCGGTGTGCAGCCACGGTCACGCCCCCAGGCCAACGAACACGGCTGAAGCCGCTTTCACGCCTGGGCTTGCTCCATCTCAACGACCCCACGGCGACCCGAGACGAGCAGGCGAGGGCTCAGCGTCGCCGGCCTGTGTACCAGATGCCGCTCGCCTGGACCTGCCCGGCGTCGATCGCGGCCTGCTCGTCCGCCTCGGTGGTGTCGGCAAGGTCGGCGAAGAAGTACGGCCCGACCCCACACCGCCGGCGGTCGAACCGCGCGTCCAGCCCGCGCACGATTTCCTCGCCGGAGTGCAGCCCCTCCTGTGTCGCCCACGCCCGGCAGAACCCATCCCAAGGCTGGCCGGACGCGGCCCACTCATCCCGGCGGCGGTGCAGCCAGCCCGGCTCAGCCGCCGAATCGGGTGGCGCCAGCCGGCCGAAGCACCAGCGCGCGGTGGCCTCGTCGAACCGCTCCCACGCCCATTCCACGACCACCAGCGCCCCGTCAGGCACCAACACCAGGCCCACCCGGTCCAACACCTCGCCAAGATCGGCCACGTGGTGCAGCGACGTACACGCCACCACGCCATCCACCGGCCTCGGCGATTGGTACGCTTCGAACTCGATCCGGTGGTAACCCGGGCCCTCCGGCGCCTCAGGGTCGACCCCGACCGCGTCATACCCATCGCGGAGCAGCGCAGGAACGAAGCCGCCCAGCCGCCCGCAGCCGATCTCGAGCACCGCGGCCGGAGGGGACGGCAGCCCGGCGCGGACGAACGGCCACACCGCAGCCAGCCAACGCTCGTCTGGCGTCATGCACACATGCTAGCGCCCGCCGCTCGGGTCAGTGGCGCAGGTGGCGCTCGAGCTGGTCGATGGGCGTGAACACCACGCAGCCGACCTGGTCGTCGCGGCGGAGCAGCCAGTTGGAGACTGCCAGGACCTCGCAGCCGGCGTAGCCGCGCAGTGCGGCCAGCAGCATCGAGCTGCCGTAGAACAGCAGCGCGGCGTCGCTGGTGAACCGCAGCGCCGGCGCGTACCAGGGTGTCAGGTACAGCGCCAGGAACACCGCAATGTTCAGTCCGTGACCGAGCGGCCCGGTCGCCCGCAGCCGCGGCCTGCCATGCCTGGCCCACCACCACTGCCAGGCGAGCAGGACGGCCGGGAACCCCACCAGGCCAAGCACCCAGGCGGCTGGACGGAACCGCCCGGCAAGCTCGCCCTGCAGGACGCTGCCCAGCAACGCCAGCCCGACCAGCAGCCGCGCGGCCGTGCCAATGGCGCCGATCATCCGGCTACCCCGCCGGTCGGCTGTCTGGCCGGTCGTCTGCTGGTCGGGGTGGTTCGCGGTCGTGTTGGTCGTTGCTGCCACTGCCTTCACCTCCTGAGGGGAGGCTAGGGCCTGCCCCCAGGGGGAGGGTCAAGCGCCAGCGGTCGCGGTCCGCACCCTCGACGTCGAGTTGAACTTGGGGTCGCCGGCTCGAAAGTCGGTACCGCTTTGGGAGTCCAGCTCGGCGCGGTGGCTGGCCTCGAAGTCGTCCAGGCGCCGGCGCACCTGCTGGAGCTCGGCGACCCGCGCGTCCAGGCGTGCCCGCACGCAGCGGAGCCGCTCGGCCAGGTGCGGGCCGATGGGCTGGTTCGGCCGGGCAAGGTAGACGCCGGCAAGCTCGCGGATCTCGGCCACGGTCAGGCCGAGGCTGCGCAGGTTGCCGATCACCCCGACGCACCACAGGGCGTCCTGGTCGAACAGCCGGTACCCGGCCGGGCTGCGACCCACGGTGTAGATGAGCCCCATGCCTTCGTAGCGTCGCAGCGCTTTGACGGAGGTGCCGCTGCGCCGGGCCAGCTCCCCGATCGTCATCGTGGCCGCACCGGGTGCGTCGCTGGTACTGGTTGCCGTCATGGTCGGCTCCCTACCTGGTGGGGCGGCTCGGCCGGTTGGTCGTGGTCGGCGATCCACCGCCGCCACGCGGCCCTGCCTTGGCTGGTCGCCTCGGCCAGTGAGACCGCGGTGCCATGAACGTTGTGTTCGGCGGCCCAGCCCTGGGCGGCGTCGGCGTGCTCGAAGAAGTTGACCAGCGGACACCACTCGTCGATCACCGACCCCGAGCCGCAGCAGTCCGGATCGTCACGGCTGCCGGCGGGATCCCTTGGGCTTCGGCTGGACATCGCGGTCGCGAAGCGGGGTCGGGTCAGTCGCCGGTAGCCGGGACGATGCGCTGGCACTCTGCCAGGGCGCAGGCGTTGTCGGCGGCCAGCGCGTGCGCGAGGACGACCAGGTCGGCCACGCGCGGGTCGGCGACGCGGTAGAAGGCGTTGCGGCCGGCGCGGCGGCAGGCGACGTAGCCGCAGTCGGCAAGGCAGGCAAGATGCACCGACACCCGACCCTGCGACAGGCCGACGTGGGCGATGCACTCGCTGACGGTGTGCTCGTCTCTGAGCAGAAATTCCAGCAGCCGCAGCCGGGTCGGGTCACCCAGCGCACGGAAGAACTTGGCGACGGTGTCGACCATGGTCGCCTCGACGGGCAGCAGCGACGCCGACGCGGCCGTCGGCTCCGGAGATGCCGGCGATATCGGTTCCGCGAGGGGCTGGGCCATGACGAGTCCTCCATCAGCCGGCCTTGTGATCTATCCGGATAGGCGAATACTATGCGGCCGGAACGCATTCGGCAAGGCGAATCGAAGGCGAGTCGGGCTGGCCGCGAATCAGCCGATACGCCTGGTAGGTGTCCAGAGTGGACGTGGAGGCGGTCATGCAGCAGGCCAGCGGCGAGCACCCCTACGACCTGGCGATCATCGGCTCGGGCGGGGCGGCGTTTGCCGCCGCGATCGCTGCTCGCCGCAAGGACCGGCGGGTGGTCATGGTGGAGCGCGGCAGGATCGGTGGGACCTGCGTCAACGCCGGATGCGTGCCGTCCAAGGCGCTACTGGCCGCCGCCCAGGCCCGCCACGTCGCTGCCGAAGCCGGCCAGCGGTTCCCTGGCATCAGCAGCACTGCCGGTCCGGTCCACCCGGTCGCGCTGCTGGTCGGCAAGCAGGCCCTGGTCGAGCAGCTCCAAGCCCACAAGTACATCGACCTGGCGGCTGCCTACGGCTGGGAGGTTGTGGCCGGCCAGGCCCGCTTCATCCCCGACCCCGGCGACGGCGGCGGGCCGGCGCTTCAGGTCGACCAGGTCGACGGCGGCACCCGGCGGATCCAGGCTGCGTACTACCTGGTCGCCACCGGCTCGGCGCCTTTGGCGCCGCCCATCCCAGGCCTGGAGGAGGTCGGTTACCTCACCTCGACCACCGCGATGGAGCTGACCGAGCTGCCGGGGTCGCTGCTGCTCGTCGGCGGCAACGCCGTGGGCCTGGAGGTGGCGCAACTGTTCGCCCGGCTCGGCACCAAGGTCAGCGTGGTGGAGCTGCTCGACCGGCTGGCACCCCTGGAGGAGCCCGAGGTCGGCGCCGCCATCGCTGGAGTGTTCGCGGACGAAGGCATCGCTGTGCACACCGGCGCCCAGCTCGCCCACGTGGCGCGTGACCCAGGCGGCCCGGAGGTGGTGGCCACCGTGCACGACAGCGACGGTCGCGCCCGGGAGCTGCGGGCCGAGCGGCTGCTGGTCGCCACCGGCCGCCGCCCCGTCACCGACGGGCTCGGCCTGGAGGCGGTGGGCGTCAAGGTCGGCGAGCGCGGCCAGGTCGTGGTCGACGAGCAGCTCCGCACCCACAATTCCAGGATCTGGGCCGCCGGGGACGTCACCGGAGCGTCGCAGTTCGTCTACGTCGCAGCGGCGCACGGCACGCTGGTCGCCGACAACGCTCTGGACGGCGCCGCCCGCACGCTGGACTATCGCCACCTGCCCCGGGTCACCTTCACCAGTCCCCAGCTCGCGGCGGTGGGCCTGACCGACGCCCAGGTCGCCCAGGAAGGCATCGCGTGCACCTGCCGGGTCCTGCCGCTGACGCAGGTGCCGCGGGCGCTGGTGGACCGCGACACGCGCGGGCTGGTCAAGCTCGTCGCCGAGCGGACCAGCGGGCGGGTGCTTGGGGTCACCATGGTCGCCGACGGCGCCGGCGACGCGATCCTCGCGGCGGTCTACGCGGTCAAGCTCGGCATGACCGTGAGCGAGCTGGCCGACACCTGGGCGCCGTACCTGACCATCGGCGAGGGTCTCAGGCTCGCCGCCCAGGCCTTCACCCGCGACGTCACCAAGCTCTCCTGCTGCGCCGCCTGACCCACGCACGAGGAGACGACACATGGATCCCACCGTCGAGGAGCTCCTCCTCCAGCGGGCAGCGGCCGGCTTCCCGATCCCTGCGCGGCGCCGCCACGGGCTGCCTGCGCCCATCCGGGAGCTGCACCGCCGCGTGCTGGGCCATTTCGCCGCCACCGGCGAGCCGCCCCCGCCGGCGACCCTGGTGGCCTGGGCGACCGAGCTTGGCGTGGGGCTTCAGGACGCGCTTGGCCGGCTGGTGGAGGCCGACCTGGTCGAGGCCGACCCCACCACCGGCGAGCTGGCAGGCGCGTACCCGTTCGTGGCCAACCCGCGCGGGCACCAGGTCCACCTGACCGGCGGGCTCACCGTCCAGGCCTACTGCGCCATCGACGCGCTGGGCATCCCGGCCATGCTCGACCAGGACGCCACCATCACCTCCCACGACCCGCTCACCGGGGTGCCGATCACCGTCGAGGTCCGCGACGGCCGCGCCCACCCCATGCCCGCCGGCGTGGTGGTCGGCTACGTGATCGACCACCGGGGGGCGGCAGGCGACGCCGGCGACGCGGGGCAGGCGGCCTGCTGCAGGTGCCCGCTGATCAACTTCCACGTCTCCCCCGCCACCGCCCAGTCCTGGCAACAGCGCCAAGGAGTCCGGCTGGAGCTGCTTGCGATCCCGCACGCCCTGCAGTTGGGCGCGGCGGTGTTCGGGGACCTGCTGCGCTCACCAGACTCGGCCGATCAGGACCCAAGCGGTGCTGCGGCCACGGCGTCCTGGACGATCGCAGCACGCGGCGGCCGACCCGACGACTCACTCACACCCTGACACCGGAAGGAGCCCGTCATGCCGACCAGCGTCGACCTTGCGCAGCTCAAGGAGCTGCTCGAGCGTGGCGCACAGCTCGTGGAGGTCCTGCCGGCCGCCGAGTACGCCGACGAGCACCTGCCCGGCGCGATCAGCCTCCCCGTCCAGCAGCTCGACGCGACCAGCGCCGCTCGGCTCGACCGCGGCCGACCGGTGGTCGTGTACTGCTCGGCGTGCTGCCTCGCAGCCTGGCCGAGCAGACCCTCGACTCGTGAGCAACGACGGCGGTTGAGACACGAGCACGAGAGGGCCGCCGGACCTGGCTCGCCGAAGCCGACGGAGACGGAGCGCCTGGGGCGGTGATCGTCAAGGCCACCGCCAACCCGTTCGCCCCCGCAAGGGCCGCGTGGGTGGTCCAGGCGATGTGCTGCTGGGCGAGCGGGGCTATCCGGTCCCGGCGCTGCTGTGGCACGGGCCGCTGAACGCGTGCTGGTTCCTGGTCGTCCAGGCACGCCTGCCCGGCGAGCCGCTGCACACGCTGGACGGGGCGACGTTGGACGCGTTGCTCGGGTTGGTGGAACTTCAGGCCGACCAGGCGCCGAGGCTCGGCGAGGGCGGTTGGGACATCTCCTGGTGGATCGGTGTGGTCCTGTTCGAGGGCTGGGAGCACTGGTGGGACAGCGCCCAGCCGGCGGCGCGATCACCGGGGTGGTGGACCGGGACGACCTCGGGGTTGGCTGCCGCGCCGCCGACCTTGCCGGGCTGCTGTTCGACTGGCACCGCCTGCACCTTGCGGGCGAGCAGGGGCTGGCGCCGGACGGTGCGGAGCGGCTGGTCCACCGGATCGTGGAAATCGCCGGCGACCAAGGCCTGCGCTGCGTCGTCGGCTACGGCGCGGTCGCCCGGCTCGGGCTGGCCGCCCAGCGCCACGAGCCAGACGCCCTCCAGACGTGGCGGCGCGTCAGCGAGGCGCTGCTCGACGCCCTGCGCTGACCCGGCCGCGCGCGACCACGACTGATAGCTCCGTTGCCGGTGGGGTCCGCTGGCGGTCAGTTGTGCGCGAGCAACTGGCGCCGCGCTCGGGCCATGGCCGCCTCGAAGCCGACCTCGCCCACGTCAACGTACGGCACGTCGGCGGCGGCGCACTCCTGGCGCAGCTCGCGGCTCCGCCGCCGGATCCAGGCCGCGGCCTCGCGAAGCTCCTCACGTGACGCGCCGTGGTGCTGCGGCTTCGGCCCCCTGTAGCCGGCAAGGTCCTCTATCGAGAACCCGTCGTGCCCGAGGAAGCACGCCCGGACCGCGGTCCCTTCCAGCGCCGCCCGCAGGCGTGCGGGGTAGGAGGGCGACAGCTCAAAGCCCTCGATCAGGAATCGCTCGGCCTCCTCGGCACACACCTCGGCCGCCTGCTCGACATGCGGGTACATGACCTCGGCGAGCCGCCAGGCGTCGACTGGATCCTGGTCGATGGCATCCAGCTCGGGAAGGACCCGACGCAGCACCGTCCGCAGCACGTCGGTCGGCAGCCACGGGATCCCGTCGGTCTCCAGCAGACGCTGCGCCAGCGACGACTTGCCGACCCGCGGCGCGCCGCCGACCAGGTAGAGAGTATGGCCACCCATGGCTTCAGTATCGGCCGAGCGAGCGGCGGCGTTTGGCGGCTCGCTCGCCGAGGGCGAACGCGAGGATGCCGGCCAGCAGCCACCCGGCGGCGGTGGCCAGCATCCAGGCCAGCCCGCCGGTCCCCCACAGGGTGATCGCCGGGTGGCTGGCGAGCAGCGGGCGGTCCAGGCTGGCCAGCCCGGGGTGATGGGGACCAACCGGCCGGCGGTGGCCATCCAGCCGGGCACCGCCAGCAGCGGCAGGGCGGTGGCGCTGAGCACCCAGACGGCGATGCCCTGCGCTTCGACGAGCATCTCGATGCGCTTCCAGACCAGGGTGAGCCCGCCGATGAGCAGCCAGTAGCCGACCACGGCGATGACCAGCAGCAGCAGCGGCAGCGCGGCGGCGGGCCGCCGGCCGATGTGCAGCGGCACCAGCAGCCCTACGCCCGCGTACAACGCGGCCACGATGACGGCGGTCTCGGCCAGCGCGGCGACCAGGCGGCCGGCGGCGGCGATCAGCCAGGACGGCAGCGGGCTGAGGTAGACCTGCTCCAGCGTGCCGGACTGGATCTCGCCCAGCAGCCGCCAGAACATCTTGGCGACCTGCAGGTAGAAGAACAGGAACGGGACCATCCACACGACCAGGATCGACATCCGGCCGCTGTCCAGAGACCAGCGCAACTGGCCGCGGGCGATCTGGTCGCCGGCGCCGAGCAGCGGGCCGAGCAGCAGCGTGACGCCGATGAACAGCGGGAGCTCGATGAGGATCTGGACCCGCTCGGCCCAGGCGTGCAGCAGCCCTTTGCGGACCTCGTTGCCGACGATGCGGACCGCCGGCACGACTGGGGCGGCCATGCTGGTCATGCCGCCCGCCCTGCGTGGACCAGCCGCAGGAAGACCTCTTCCAGGTCCGGCTCGACCTGGCGCACTGACAGCAGCGGCAGACCGAGCGACTGCACCTCGGCCAGCAGCTTGAACAGGTCGTCGGCGTCGGCGGTGGGCAGCGTGATCCGGGTCGCACCGTCCTCCGCCGCCACGCTGACATCGCCCGGCAGGCAGGCCGGCCCGAGCTGGTCGGGTGGGCCGGCGACCCTGACCTCGTAGCGGTCCTCACGGAACCGGCCGAGCAGGTCCGCCGTGGGCAGGTCGGCCACGATCGCGCCGTCGCGGATGACCGCCACCCGGTCCGACAGTTCCTCGGCCATCGCCAACTGATGGGTGGTCAGCACCACCGTCTTGTGCTGCTCGTGCGCCAGCCGCACCACCCAGTCCTTGACCGGTGCGTGCGGCCTCCACGTCCAGGCCGATGGTCGGCTCGTCCAGCAGCACGATCGGCGGGTCGGTGATCAACGCGGCGGCGACCGCAACCTTCTGCTGCATGCCCCGCGAGAACGTGCCCACCGGCTCGCCGCGCCGGTCCCACAGGCCAAGCTCGCCAAGCAGCCGCTCCGCCCGCGGCTTGAGCTCGCCGCCGCGCAGCCCCTTCAGCCGGCCGAAGTACAGCAGGTTCTGCCATGCCGACATCGACCAGTAGACGTTGCGGGAGCCCTCTAGCACCGCGCCGATCTGCCGCACAAGCTCGGCGCCGAGCTGGGCGTCAAGGGCATGTCGCTGTACAGCCACATCGACAGCAAAGACGCCCTGCTGGACGGGATCATCACCGTCATGTGGGAGGAACTGGAGGTCCCACCGGCCGGCTCCACGGATTGGCGCGACACCCTGACCTCGTTCGCCCACGCGCTGCGCGCGCTGATCCACCGCCACCCGCACGCGGCGCCCCTGCTGATCAGCCGGCCGATCATGTCCACCTATCACCTGGAGGTGCTCGACGCCCACCTCCGGGTCCTGCGCGACGGCGGCTTCGCCGAGGAGCAGGCGGTCGAGGTCGTACGTGCCGTGGAGGCGTACACGCTCGGCTACGCGCTCCTCGAGGTGTCCTACCTGACGCCACAACCCGACAGGGATGAAGACGACTTCGAACGCTTCCGCCGGGTCGCGGCGATGGCCCCGGCCGACACCCCCGACCACCTCCTGCGGCTGGCCATTCAGTACTGCGGCGGGTGTGACATGAACCACCAGTTCAAGCTCGGCGTCGACCTCATGCTCCGCGGCGTCGAACCCGAAACCAGGCGTCGCCGCCGCCCATGACCTCCCCGCCCGGCCACCCGACCCCAAACGCCGGACCCTCCGCGACCCTCCAGCCCCTTGTCCAGGAGACCGTCGTCGCGGATGGGGCCCGCTACCGCGTCGGGTGGTTCGACCCACCCTTCCTGCCGCCGCCGGCCGAGACGACCCAGGCGCTTGGCATCTGCTTCACGCCCGAGTCCCAGATCGTCCTGGTCACCTGGAACGCCACCGACTGGACGCTTCCCGGCGGCACCATCGAGCCCGGCGAGACCCTGGAGCAGACCCTGACCCGCGAGGTCTGGGAGGAGGCATGCGCCCGCGTCCGGGCCTGCGCCTACATCGGCTGCCAGCGCGTCGAATCCAAGCGCAGCCCTCCCCCGACCCTGCCACACCCGCCCATCTGGGCCGGCGTGAGTCTGACTCATGGATGAGATCGCCAGGGACGGCCACGACCTGATAGTCCCAAGCAATGGTCAGGATTGGCGCGTTGGGTGGTGTCCACCGCCTGACCCGCCGGCGGGAACCCCACATGGGGCGGCGGCGGTGTGCGTCAGCGGTGGCCGGGTCGTCCTGGTCAGCAGCGACGGCCGGCGGTGGGGTCTTCCCGGCGGTCGCCCCGAGCCGCAAGAGCGTTGGGTCGACACGCTGCGACGCGAGGTTGCCGAGGAGGCCTGCGCGGTGGTGCAGCGCGCCAGGCTCCTGGGCTTCACCCGCGGCACCTGTGTGCGCGGGCCGCAGCAGGGGTTGGTGCTGGTCCGCTCCATGTGGCGGGCGGAGGTGCGTCTGGAGCGCTGGGCGCCGTGGTTCGAGATCGCCCACCGCCGTCTGGTGCCGGCCGACGAGGCGCTGCGGACGGTCGTGATCGCCGAGCCCAACGTGGGCCCGATCTACCGCCGGATGTTCGCGGAAGCCCAACTGGCATGAGTGGCGCTGCCCGCCGTGGCAGGCCTGCCAGAACGCCTCGGTGACCTCCCCGGGCGTCGGCGGCGGGGTGCGAGCGAACGACTCCTCCAGCCGATCCAGCAGGCCCAGCGCCGCCGCGTGCCACAGCCTGCTCCGGGCGCCACGCTCGACCAGCCGCCGAGCCACCCGCCACTGGCCGAAGGCCACCGCGTCGTCCAACGGTGTGCCGCCCCCGATCGCGCCGCCCTGGACCTCGATCTCGGCACCCGCGTCGAGCAGCGCCTCGAGCACCTCGACGTCGTCGCTGCTGGCCGCCCAGTGGAGCGGGGTCTCCGAATGCCACGATCCCTGGACCGGGGCGTTGGGGTCGGCGCCGGCCCGGATCAGCATGGCGACCACCGCCGGTCCATTGGGAAGTGGCCCGGCCAGTCGGTGGCGATGTGCAGCGGCGTGCGCGAGCCTCCCTTGGCGTCGGCGATCCTGGCCGACGCAAGCCCCGGCTGCTCGCCGAGCAGCCGCTCCAGCGATTCGAGATCCCCGCCGCGGATCGCCCAAGCAGCGCGCCGGCGATCGGGTCGCCGCTTGCCAGTGTCACCACGGCTCCTCCTCTCTTATGCCACGGGCTGTGCGCTGGCCGGTTCCTGGGCCTGGAACTGCCGCTCGTACAGCTCGGCGTACAGGCCACCGCGGGCCAGCAGCTCCAGGTGGGTGCCCTGCTCGACCAGCCGCCCGCCGTCGATCACCAGGATCTGGTCGGCGGCCAGCACCGTCGACAGGCGGTGGGCGATCGCGATGGTGGTCCGCCCGGCGAACAGCGGCTTCAGCGCCGCCTGGATGAGCTGCTCGGAGACG
>WNFZ01005634.1_pt1 | contig 20957 bp, 10 predicted proteins | sample 5400081 | NCBI WGS metagenome assembly WNFZ01 (sample SAMN13153365, study PRJNA577476) | soil metagenome | isolation source: 80 cm soil or saprolite under grassland replicate 1 | place: USA:California | collected 2016-06-15
CAAGTCCTGATCCAGACGGACCGGACCAACCATCTGTACCACGTCCGGCGCTTGTGTGCCGGGAGACGCTTGGTTTGTGTTTTTGGTGCCTTTTCCCTGGGCGAACGCGCTCGAGAACGCGCCCATGCCAAACAGCGCCAGAAAGACGCCGGCCAGGACCATAAACAGGCCGATTAAGACACGGAGATTAAAGAACCCACCTTCGCCGACCGGCCTTCGCGCAAGGCTATGGCGAGTCGAGAGGCTACGGCGGGCAGGTGCGGATTGTGAAGTGGATTTCTTTTTCATTGATGGAGTTTGAGATGAGGTTCTAGTTTTTTGTTTCGCTTCGTTTAGCCGGGATAGCGAAAGCGTCAATACTTTTTTTAGTAACAGTTTTGTTACTTTTGGTCATCAACGCCTCGCCTGACCGCTTTGAACGTGGCGAAGCCTGCGCTTGCTCATCCGGCACGGGCCACGGCTCGCGCCTACAAGCCCCTGGCTTGCATCCGGCAGTTGCCGGATGCCGCGTTGATAGAGAAGTGGCCTGGTTGTTCCCTTACTGCTGGAACGTCACTCTCACGTTATTGGAGCAGGTCTGGGTGCCAGCTTCACACACCCGATACGTGTAGCGAGCCCGGCCGGTGTCGCCGGTCGAATCGGTATAGGAACCATCGTTCGCCGTTGTCACGATCGACCTTGCGCCCTACGGCGCTGAGCGTGATCGGCCCCGGTGTCGGAGTTGGAGTCGGCGTTGGGCCTCCGCCCAGATTAAACGCACCGATTCGTAATCGCCATCCAATGGAGCTTGTCATGGGAACGTACTCATTTATGTACCAAAAAGTCGTGTCGTCGGTCGGATCGATGATAAGTGCCGTATAGTCGCCCCAGCGAGGGCTGCCGGTTTGCGAGCCGGTCCCATCCTTGATGGATCCTTCGCCGAGGGTCATCTGGCCGGGTGGATCGCCGTTGTGCCGGGCTGTGTAAAACACGCTGGGAAACACTGATGGGTTAGGGTCATTAGAGGCGCTGTACCCGAGGGCGATGTCGCCAAGTGAATTCATTGCGATGCTGCCCATCCAGCGATGAATCCCATCGGTAAGACCAGGCGCATACGTGCCCTGCTGGAAAATCACCGGGCTACCGTTGGGATCGCGCAGCTCCCACCAGCGAATGCCTGATACCACGCCGTTTGGCCCGTTGCCGGCATTCACCGACTGATTGGTGACCAGCGATTCGTGGTCGCCAAAGTTACGATAGGCAAACCGAAACAGCGGGCGCTGGCGATAGCCCAAATGATCGATTTTGTTGGAGGTACCTGGCTGCGGAATACATAAGCGCGATGAGGTGCAAGTTGCACTCATGATCGAGTTAAACGGCTGAGTCGGCAGCGTATTGGTCAAGGTGAAACTCGAATTTTGAGGCATGTTAAAGTCGGCATGGAACTTCCATAGGTTTAACGCATCCGAAGGCGCACCATAGGAAGCGTTGTCATCCTGTGAGCCTACGAAAAAGTTAGGGCTTCCGGCAGGCGGAAGTGTCATCCCATCGAGATCGCTCGGTAACAGACCGTCGCCGACCACGTACAGCGGGTTTGGCGGCGCGAGGAACGCAATGATTGTCGGGTTAGGATCGCCTGCCAACGCTTGGGCGCGATTCAGCGCGTACGCGCCTACGCCCACAAATGTGGAGCCATTCAGGAATTCGCGCGTGCTGAAGTAGTAAGCATCCGGCCACATCCCTGCTTTCGGATAGTCGGGAAAATTGTTTCCGGTGTTGATGGCATAGCGAAAGTAGGTGCCGGTGGGATCGGAACTGGTGGAGACTGCGATGCACTCGAAGAACGTGGGGCCACTGGAGGTAAACTGGGTCAGCAGCCAGCGGTCGGCGAGCTGGTCGTAGACGACGACTGGATCGCCAGAGTTATCGGTCTGGCAGTCGCCACCAAATCCTGCCCACAAAGTATTGTTCGCTGCCGGACCGAAGAGCGAATTCCCGCTCTTGTCAAAAATCTGGAAATGCAGGTTGGCCATCGTCACCACGTGATTGGGACCGACCGCTCCGTTTGGGTCCGGGGGCGAGCAGCCGCACAGGTTGCTGTTTCCATCAAAGCTGATGATGGGCGCCGGTATTCCGATTCTGCCGAGCACTCGCTGCACCACTGGATCGGGCACGACCGGACCAAGGGGCGCCAGGTGCGCCAGAATATCGCGGTCTTCGTTTTCGCGCAGCGTGCATTCGTTTGCAGTTAGCGGTGTAATGCTGCGCAATGGAGGCGAGATATCGAACTTCACTACTGGCAGCACACCGCGATATTGCGCACGAACGAGCGGCTGCGGATTCTGGGCTGGTGGCTTGGGCTGCGCTGAGGCTTTGCCAAATGCAAAGACGACAAGAGTCATTGCCGCAAAGCAAAGCAAAACCGCGACTAGGACGCGGAGTTTAAAGAATGCGGATTGGGAAGCGGATTTCTTTTTCATGGATGGAGTTTGGTTGAATCGTGGATTTTGCTGAAAGCGCCAGGAGCGTTTCAACACCCTTTAGCCGGACGAGCGGAAGCCCGTCAAGACTTTTTAAATTTCTTAATATTTTTTCTCGCTGCCCCAATCGCTTCGGAATATTTCCGCGCCTAATAGCCCTGGGAAAACGCACCCGCTTTTTAGTTATTTCGATTTCGCGAGCGAAAATGTGTCACACTCCGCCACGAGCGCCATATGCGTTGCTAAAAGCAAACGCGGCGCCGCTCGAGCGGCGCCGCGTCAATTCCGATGGCGCTCTTCCACACTATAGCGGTGGGTCGCCCAATCTCAGAATGTCACCGTCGCTTGATTAGAACAGGTCTGGGTGCCTGTTTCGCACACTTGATACACGTAGGTGGCGTGGCCACGGCCACCGGGGGAGTCGGTGTAGAAACCGTCGTTCCCGGTCGTGGCGACCACAACGCCGTTGCGGTAAACGTCGACATTAGGCGTAGTCGCCCCGCTCCAGGAGAGATCCACGGTATGCCGTCCGTGCACTTTGTAGCCAAGCGCAGTGAGCGTGATTTGTCCCGGTGTGGGTGTAGGCGTCGCCGTCGGAGTCGCAGTTGGCGTCGGCGTCGCTGTTGGCGTTGGAGTTGGCGATTGCGAGACTAACTCCCTATCGGTGAAGGCATCCTGCTGGGACGCGCCGGCAATTGCCACGCGCCCGTCCACCCATGAAGTCGCGTGCTTGACGAGCACCGCAGAGCCGTAGTCGTAGTCGCCCGCATAGGTCGCTTGAATGCCCGGGTCGGGTTGCGCCGGCAGAGGACTCACTACGTCCGAGAGCGTATCGTCAGGCAGCCAACTCACGCCATTGTCGTTGGACTTACGAGACCACATCCTGTAACACGGAACCGCTGGGCTACCGCGGGTGCAGCTCGCGCTCTCCCGTGCGTCGTACCAGGTGGCAAAGAGGGTGCCCGCGTCACTGACCGAAAGGTTGGGCTGCCACTGAGGACGCGTCGTGGCATCAGTGTTCAACTTGAATGGCGCGCTAAAACTAACCCCCCTGTCGGTCGAGCGGATGTAGTAGACGTCGCCAGCGTCAGCGCCAGTGCCGTGCTGAGCATAGACGAGGTGAACGACCTGGTTGTAGGCGGCAGGCTCACCCCAACCCTCGTGCCGCCAGTAGCCACCGCCATCGGAAAACATGCACGCGAAGTAGCCCACAGCGGTAACGCCCGGTCCGGGAAATGCGGCGGGGCTGTTGTAGGTGTGGGTCCAAGTGTTGCCGCCGTCGGTTGACCTGTAAATGTGGTTGATGTCGTTGTGGGGAAACCCTCCGCCGCCTTCGTCCATCCCGGCGATGTAGACGTCGCCGTTGACCTTGTCACCGGTGATCTGGACGTTGCGGATGAAGGGGATGCCGGTGGTGATCTGTCGCTCGTTGGTCCAGGTGGCTCCGTTGTCAGTGGAGAAGCGGACAAAGATGCCCTGGCCACGACCGAAGTCATTCCAGGAGACGTACATCCGCCCGTAGAAGGGAGAGGATATGTTGTTGTCCGCATAGCCAGACTCTCGGTCATCGCTGCCGCCGCTGTGAACGCAGTTGTAATGGGTCCAACTATTCGGGTCCCAGGGAGTGGTGGACTTGTATCCGCCCAGGCCCTGACCGCCGCAGGCTCCGTCAAGCCACACAGTGTACCAAGTGTCGGTTGGCCCGTTGAAGAGAATAACGGGGTCGCCCACGGTATTCGAGAAAGGGCCTTGACCGCTGGCGAGGGTGAGGCGGCTAAAGGTGGCGCCGCCGTCGGTGGAGACCGATCCCCCGGAGATGTTGATGGGGCTGGCGTTGCGGCCTCGTGAGTCGTTGTAGGCGACGACGATCTGGTTGGGGTTCTCGGGGTTAACCGTAGTGAATGTCTCCGACTGGGTAATGTTGGGAGAGCTCTCCGTGCCGGTGATCAGGTTTACATCGCCGGCGCCATACGCCAGGGGCGCGGGCAGCAGTTGTTGGACAACTTGGGAGAAGGTGCCCGAAGGGGAAGCTGCACCGCCCTCTGCCCTGCCGCAGAAAATCATGATGGCTTGCGCCCGCATGTTTTCCTGCTTGTCGATGCCCAGCTCCTCAATGCGCGAACAGTCAAATCCGGCAGGGACGAGGGGGTCGATGGACTTGGTGGTAATGTTATAGTTCTGCTGCGCTTGTGCGGAGAATGTGCCAAAGCCCAGCAGCGCCAGAAAGACGCCGGCCAGGACTATAAACAGGCCAATTAAGACGCGCAGATTAAAGAACCCGCCTTCGCCAAGGCTACGGCGGGCGGGCGCGGATTGTGAAGCAGATTTCTTTTTCATGGGATGGAATTAAAGTTGAGGTTTTTTTTCTTTCGATTCGTTTTTTCGTCCGATTCTGGTTTTATTTATTTTTATTTCTCTTTGTTTTTTTCGTCCGTTTCTGGATGACGGAGCCAAATGCCCACTTGGCACCAAACCGGCTTCGATCGCTTTGTAGCTGCCGGATCCGGCGGGCTCGCAGGAGATCGCCCCTCCAGAACGCATCAGCCGAAATCGGAGGGCGGAGCTCCGCGACGCCGGGATTCTGTCATTGTAGCGACCCCATTTGTGACTCTTGTAACGCTTTTAACCTCTTTAACGCTTTAACGCTTCCTTGGCCTACAGAAGCCTTGGCGAAGGACGCAACGCTTTTACCGTGGCGAAGCCTGCGCTTCCTGATCCAGCACTGCCACCGCGCGCTTGTACAGGGCCTTCGCTTCCTCATGCGAATTGCCAACCGCAGTCAGCCCTGTTCTTCCCAGCTCTCCCAGAGCACTCATCATGTGAAAGACCACACCGGTCTGGCGCGTTTGATTGAAGTGCAGATTGTGCCGCACGACAATGTCGAAAAGATCGTCCGGGGTTAAAGTGCGATACAGCGGCGACTCGACGTGGTCGCTGGCGACGAAAAATTTATGCTGGCCGTTCGGAGCAGTGAAGATCGCGGTCTCCGGATCGTAGGTGCCGTCGGTGAGAAATTGCAAGGTCAAAAACGGATGGGTGGTTCCGCCCTTTCTCAAATTGATCTCAATGGCGTATGGCTCCCATTTCCCATTCGACCGCACCACCACAAAATCCAAAGCAAAACGTCCGATGACCCCTTCTTTGGCGAGACGTTTGCCAACCTTTGCCGCTTCCCGCGTGATCAACCCCGCATAGCCGGTATCGGCCGGGAAGACGCATCCCAGATAACTTTGTCCGGACGGACCGCCCAGGAGCTGATCGTGTGTGGAAAGTAATTCAACTGCTCCGAGCGGTGTGACGCGGAGTTGCACGCTTGGGCTTCGAAACTCTTCTCCCATGATGCGCTCTTCGACGATGCCTTTGCGCTCTTGCAGCTTTTTGATGTACGCGTCGTAGCTCGTTTCCTTCAGCTCGAACTGCATTCGTCTGAGACGCTCATCTATTTCGGCCCGCTCTTTCGAATCGCCCGGAGACGGAAGCTCTGTTAAATCGACCAGAGCATTGCCCTCGCCAGAGACGCCCTCATTGAGCTTTACCAGAACTTGTTTAATTGAAGGCTTCCTGGCGCGCATCTGCACGATAGCATCGATCACTTCCTTTTTGCTGCCGAGGTTCTCATGGCCGAGAGGATGCGCGACATCTTCTTCCATGAAAATTTTCCGGCACCCGCTTTTTGTTCCGAGCGGGAAATATACCGGATCGGCGCCGTACATTGGAATGCCGAGCCGCAGCGCGAGCTCTTTCTCCCGATTGGTCGTATTGTAGGGAACAAGGTGAGCGCGATCGGGATCCGAAATTAAGGAGCGAATTCGTTCGATCAGGCGTGGCCGCTCGAGCAGTTTTTCGGTTAGCGGACGCGCTGAAGCGTCAAGCGGTGAGAGGAGAAACAACCGCGGACGCGCATGACTCGGGATGACACCGGGCAACAGATCGAGGTAGTAATCGATGATGTTCGGCAGAATGGTTTGCGAAGTGACATAGATCAGCCGGGCCCGGGGCTGACGCAGCAACAGGAGAAGGAACAAAAAACGTTCTTCATACGCTTGCACTACTGCGCCAGCGCCCGCCATATCGACGGAAAGTGATGGCACGACAACAATCGTCTGCGGATCTTGATTAAAGCATTCGATCGATTTCCACAGCGGCACCAGTTTTTTCTGCAACCGATCGAATTGAGCGTGTACCTCAGCAGCGACTTCTGCTTCAGACATAAAGCAGTTAGTTTGCTATTGCTGTTTTTTCTCGCGGTGCGCACCATAGAAGAATGGCCCCGCTACAGTCGCAATACCCGTCAGAATTGAGATAAATCCAGATGTTGGTTTGTCCAACAGAATCAATAGAAGGCCACCCAAAATTATTGCCAAGCTCAGAATAAATCCGAAGACCTGGCCACGACCAATAATCTTCCTTTGGATACCCCTAATCCGGTCGGTATCTCGGTGACGAAAGTCCTGTTCTTTTTCAGCCATCTGCACGATGCGCTCGGCGAAACCTGCCGAGACTTCATCATATTGCTTGAGGTCAGCCGGGGGAGGCAAAGGCCCTTCAAAACGTTTCGCTTCAAGGGTCAGTTCCGATACGCGCGGATATGCTATCGCAGTAGGCATCGGATGCGCTTGAGTTGGCTGCCTATGTTGCGGCCACTTCTTTTTGCCCACTGATGGCCATGCCCTCTCTTATTTTGCTCCGGTGATTCCACTCAGCTCAAGCTGCGCTGATTCACCGAGTTGGCGAGCTGTATCTGGCGTTGGCGGATATTTTCGCATCACCATTCTAAGATCATTCCCAACAGCAAGAAAATCGCCTCCGACCGCGCCGTACTCGTTGCATTTGTGCTGCGGCTGCGGCACTGCCGGAGTTATTCCTACAACGTGACCCATTCCGATAATTACCAAGCGGGCGAGCGACATAGCGGTTTCCATAACGTGATTACGTAAGCCTACCAACTTTCTTTGGAAAGCAAAATCTGCGCCCGCGTTCAAAACCTTCCCGACCTTCGCACCTTAGCGTTTTGCTGCCTTTGTGAAGTGCATACTTCTCAAGGCGATTCAAGGCAAAGCCCGGAACATAAGCTTGCAGCCTGTACGCCTGCAGGTTTGCAACTCGTCGGCCCGGCACTGACCAGCCGGGATCACCGGTCCCGGTTGCAACGCGCGTTCAGCGCCGGCGCCGTCCAAATGAATATCCCCGATGCGTGCGACCGCCGCCGATGGCGCGTTTGCCTCCGGCCGCGGACTCCGGCTCAAACAGCGCGGTGTACAAATAGGAAAAATTTTCCAGTTTCAGTCGTGGAATTTTCTGGCCAATAAAATGTTCGATTGCCTGCAAGGCCGGCAGTTCCTGACCACTCATGAGCGTGAACGCGTCGCCGACATTTTGCGCCCGGCCGGTGCGCCCGATGCGGTGCACGTAATCTTCCGGATGCTCCGGCACATCGTAATTGATCACGTGACTTACGCCGGCGATGTCGAGGCCACGTGAGGCGATATCGGTCGCCACCATTACTTCGTATTTGCCGCTCTTGAATCCCTCGAGCGCTTCGATTCGTTCCCGCTGCGTCCGATTGGAATGCAACACCGCGACGGCGTGTTTTCCCTGCTTCAATTGATGTGCGATGCGGTCGGCGCCGTACTTTGTCCGGCAGAAAATCAGGGCGCTATCGAAATTCGTCCGCTCCAGCAAAGCCATCAGCAGATCGAATTTCTGTTCCGCGGCCACCGGATAAACCGCGTGCGTCACTGTTTCCGCCGGCGAACGGCGCACGCCAATTTCCACGAGCTCAGGCTCACGCAGCACCCATGCCGCCAGGCGTTCGATTTCCGGCGGCAAGGTTGCCGAGAACAGAAGCGTTTGCCGATCCGTCGAGATCTTTTCGACAATCCGACGCACATCCGGCAGAAAACCCATGTCGAGCATGCGATCCACTTCGTCGAGCACCAGCAGTTTCACTTCTTTCAAAGACATTGTGCGTTGCTCAAGCAGATCGAGAAGTCGGCCAGGAGTGGCCACGAGAATATCAACCCCGCGCTTGAGTTCCTCGCGCTGTTTTCCGTATCCCACGCCGCCATGCACCAGAGAGACCCGCAAATCAGTGAAGCGCCCATAATCGCGGAAGGCCGTCTCGACTTGCGCCGCCAATTCCCGCGTCGGCTCGAGCACGAGACACCGGAACGCGCCATGCTTCGCCAACAGAGTCAGGATGGGAAGCGCGAACGCCGCGGTTTTGCCGGTGCCTGTTTGCGCCGTGCCGATCAAATCCTTGCCCGCAAGAATGATCGGGAACGCGCGCAGTTGAATGGGCGTCGGCTCGACAAACCCCATCGCCTGAGTCCCGCGCACGACTTCCGTCGAAAGTCCGAAATTATTAAATGACATGGCTTCGCAATCTACCCAGAAAACACGAATTAACACGAATGAACACGAATTCAGAAAACGATTGGCGCTGATCACACGAATTCACGCGCCAATCCAGTTCGTATTAGTTATGTCTTTCATCCGCGTCTATTCGTGTTATTCGCGGCAAAACGTGGCTCTCTCATATTTGTGTCCATTATCGCTGGTCGGTGGTCATTCGAAAAAATCCGACAAACATACAAAATGTTCGTGACGCGTCGTGCTCTTGTGCTACGGTTCGCGCTCCTCAACCCCCCGCAGAACCAATAACCCCAGACAATCGCACCCACATTCCAGTGCACAAGAAATGCAACCCCTCATCCGCCTTTTTTAACCCGCGCGTCTTAACCGCTCTCCTTGTTTATGGAGCCGTATGTTCAGTCCTGACAGGGACATTGCTGGCTTTCTTGCGTCCCGAAACGCCTTCGAACGTTTGGAACAGAACACTAACGTTTGCTGAGCGTGTCTCCTATCAACGAGCCATTGAGGACGTGTACTGGTGTCATCGTGCCTGGCCAAAGGAGCGTCCTGATCCCAAGCCGTCGTTCGACGCGGTGATGTCCCAGGCGCAGCTAGAAAAGAAAGTCGAAGATTATCTATGGTTGGTGGCGGCGCGCGCGCTGCCACCTGCGCGACTCGTCTTGGCAATGCGCGATTAGAAAAACGCAAAAAACGCGTAGTTAATAAATGGCAAAGATCCCAAGGTTCTAGAAAATCAATGAACAACCAACCCCTAAACTCTCCTAAGACGTTACTCCCACTCATACTTGCGGCCGCGCTTGGCGGCATCGGTCCCAGTTTAGCGAGCGCCACGATTATCAATATCAACCCCAGCAAAGACAATACTCTCTACGAGTTCGTTGCCGCTGACGGCGACCGCAGCAATGCCCTCGGCATTCACTTGTTTGCCGGCATGACAGCAGAGGGTTTCATCCGCCGGGGTGTGCTTGCCTTCGACATTGCCGGAAGCATTCCGCCCGGCTCAACGATCACCAGCGCGAGCCTCACCTTGAACATGTCCAGAACCATTTCCGACGCTCGAATCGTCGAGCTGCACAAGCTGCTCGCCGACTGGGGGGAAGGAACGTCCAACGCAAATGCACAGGAAGGTCAAGGAGCACCTGCCACCCCCAACGATGCCACATGGCGGCACCGTTTTTACAACACTATTTTTTGGACGACGCAAGGCGGAGACTTTTCCGGGACGGTGAGCGCAAGCGTGTTGGTTGGCGACATTGGACAGTACGTGTGGAGTTCGGCACAGATGGTTGCCGATGTACAGTCGTGGCTGAACAATCCGGTCACCAACTTCGGCTGGCTGCTGTTGGGGGACGAGTCCACCAGCCCGACGTCGAAGCGGTTCGATACGCGAGAGAGCACCAGCCCCCCTGTGCTGACTATCGAATACACGGCGTCAACCCCGACACCGACGCCCACAGCGACCCCGACGGCAACCCCTACTCCGACAATAACACCTACACCTACGGCGACACCAACCCCAACAGCAACACCTACTCCGACAATAACGCCCACACCTACACCGACGCCTACACCTTTCTCCCATCGCTTGCGGTTCCCGCCTGTCACGACCGACGCAAACGTGTCGGTCGACATCAACGAGGGGTGTGTGCCAATACTCGATGGACCATGCACCAACATGTGGACTTACGGCGGAACCTACCCCGGCCTGACGATTCGCAGGCCTACCGGCGAGACGACCAATGTGACCTTCACGAATAACCTCGATCCAGCCGCCGGCGCGTTAACTGTGCATAACCACGGCAACCACTCGTCTCCAGAAAACGATGGTCAGCCCGACGATTTCCTCATCGCGACAGGAGAATCGCGAACCTATACGTATACTGGACTCGAAGATGGCGGCAATCAGCGCGGCACGATGCATTTTTATCACGACCACCGCATGGATGTTAATGGCCGGAACGTCTGGATGGGTCTGGCAGGACTATACATTATCGATGACCCGGCTGATCCGGCAACGCTGCCCTCTGGCAACTTCGATGTGCCTCTGGCGATCGCCGACCGGCAATTCGACGCGAACAACCAGATCCCGTACGTGTTTAATCCTAATGGTGTGATTGGCGACAAGTTCCTGGTCAACGGCGTTTACCAGCCATACTTCGACGTGGGCGACCGCAAATATCGGCTGCGCATATTGAACGCGTCCAACTTTCGCACCTACAACCTTGTCCTGAGCACCGGTGACTCGTTCACGCAAATCGGGACTGAGAGTGGCCTGCTACCCGCGCCGATCACGCGCACGGAGATGCGAATGGGCCCGGCCGAACGTCTGGACGTTGTTGTCGATTTCGCTGGAAGGCTGGGGCAGGACTTCTATTTGACAGATACGCTCACGGGTGTGCAACTGCTTAGGTTCCGGGTTAACCGCCACCTCATCGACAACAGCACGATTCCACCAACGCTGCGCGAGCTGCCAGACATCGGTGAGCCCACAGTAACGCGCACCTGGAACTTTGATCGGACGGATGGCCACTGGACGATCAACGGCTTGAGATTCGATCCGGACCGGATCGACGCTCAGCCGGTCCTGGGCACGACCGAGAAGTGGATTTTCACAAATCTCACAGGCATGCCCCACACGGCGCACATTCACGACGTCGACCAGCAGTGCCTAAGCCGCAACGGAGGACCGTGCTACTCGTACGAAACGATGAAGGAGACCTGGTACCTGGAGCCCAGCGAGACCATCGAGGTCAAGCTAAGGTTCACCGATTACACTGGCAGGTACATGCTCCACTGCCACATGATCGAGCACGCGGACGACGGAATGATGGCGCAATTCGAGGTGGTTGCGCCAACTCAGATCACGCTCAGCGCCGCGGGGCGCAAAGTGGGAGGAGTAAATACGGTGCGTCTGACTTGGAGCGGGGCGACCTCAACCAACATCGACGTCTATCGCAATGCCGTGCTAATCGTGACAACGGCGAACGATGGTTCCTATACAGATTCGACCGGCGACACCGGCCGGGCTATCTACACGTACAAGGTGTGCGAAGCCGGCACGATGACCTGTTCGAACGAGTGTGACATATTCTTCGCTCGCGACCTCCTGACCGTTGGGTGAAATCGCATACATCTCCTGGCCGCCGAGATGGAATGGCGACACATCGTGATCGCCCGGAGTGCGATCGCGCGGCTCGTTAACCGTAGGGCGACGCTCTGCGGAGCCGTCGAATTTGTTGGCTCTGGGGAGCACACGCTGCCAGCGTGTCCGTCTCGGGCAGCTTGCCGAGATACTTCATTCCACTCGCGCAATCGTTTATCCAAATGTTTGCGGCAACCAGAGGCTGGCAGGCCGTGCTCCCCGGACTTTGCGATCATGCTTTCTTGTCATTCCGAGCTACCAGCGCCAAGATCGATAGCAACTGACTCCAACCGCAGACCACCGCATTTAATGAAACAACCCGACCATGAAGATCAGCACGCGCCGCTGAGTTATCACGGCGCATGGCGGATCGTCTGGCTGGTCTTTTTGCTCGTCATCATCTGGTTGATTTTGCGTTCGCTTCAGCCTGTGATTTTACTCTTCGCGCTCGTCTTTCTCCTGGCGATGGTTCTTAACCCAATCGTCGTCTGGCTGCACAAATTCCACATTCCGCGGTTGGTGAGCGTGATCCTCCTGATGTTTGCGCTAATCGCTGTCGTGGGAACCATCGTTCTCTTTGCCATTCCGCCACTGGCCAGGCAAACCCAGGAACTGGTGCATAGTGCGCCGGGCGTTTGGCAGGGCATTCGCATCCGCATCGAATCGCTTACCCAAAATTATCCAGCAGTTCGCGAAGCGTTACCACGCACTGACGAAATCGCCGGGAAAGCCGGCGCGGCCGCCGGAACAGTCGGGAGCATTTTGCTAAGATCGACAATTGGTTTGGTCGGCGGTGTAGCCAGCATCGTTTTCGCGGTGCTCCTGCTCGTTTTTGTTTTGGCCAGTCCCCGGCCGCTCGTCACCGCGTATCTTGCCCTCGCCCCGAATCGTTACCGCGAGCAAGCCCACCGCACACTCGCGCGACTCATGGAACAAATGACTGCGTGGGCGCGCGGAGTCGCCATCAACGGTGCCATCACCGGCGTCTCCATAGGCGGGTTGCTTTGGCTGATCGGCGTGCAGCCAGCGCTGATCTTTGGCGTATTCGCGTTTCTCGGCGAGTTTCTTCCCACCATCGGCGCATTTCTTGTTTCCATTCCGATCCTGTTGGTTGCTCTGAGCATGGGCGCCACAAAATTCTGGCTGGCCCTCGGCGTCATCGTATTGGTTTACCAAATCGAGCTGAACGTTCTGGTGCCGGGCGTGCTTGGCAAAGAGATGCAGTTGCACCCGGTCAACATTTTGTTCTTTACGCTCGCGACCGCGGCTATGTTCGGATTGCTCGGGGTTTTTCTGGCTGTGCCTGCCGCCGCGCTCGTCCACATTGTTATCGACGAATTTTATCTGCGACCACGCAAACCCGATTACGCCGCGCTCGATCGCGAGGCAGCCGCACTGGTGGAAGGGAAACGATGAAACTCAAAACCGCATTGGCGCTTGCCGTGACGCTCTTGGCCGGCATGGCGAACGCCGAAAAAATCGCGCTTGTTAACGGGACGCTGATCAATCCGGCGACATCGCAGATTGTTCAAGATGCGACGATCATAATTAAAGGTGACAAAATCACTTCAGCCGGCGCTGCCAAGGCGTTCAGCCCTCCGAAAGACGCCCGGATCATCGATTGCCAAGGCAAATTTATTTTGCCGGGATACATCGATACGCACGTTCATTTCTTTCAATCGGGCGATCTGTTCACCCGGCCGGACGTCGTCGATCTCACGAAGGTGCGACCGTACGCAGACGAAGTCGCGTGGATCAAAAAAAACTTGCCCGACACGTTTGTGCGCCATCTGCGCAGCGGCATCACGTCGGTCGTCGATGTCGGCGGGCCGTTTTGGAATTTCGAAGTGCGCAAGATCGCAAACTCGACGGCAAAAGCGCCTCGCGTTGCAGTGGCCGGGCCGTTGATCTCGAGTGTATCGCGTCCGCAACTCGATCTTGGTGATCCACCCATCGTCAAGATCGACAATACCGAACAAGCGCGTGAATTCGTGCGCAAGCTGGCCGCGCAAAATCCCGACCTGGTCAAGATCTGGTACATCGTTGATAAAGATCACCCGGTCGACAGCTTTCGCACAATCGTTCGGGCCACGATCGAAGAAAGCCACGCGCGCAAGATTCGTGTCGCGGTTCACGCGACCGAATTGGAGACGGCGCGCGCCGCCGTGGAAGAAGGCGCCGACGTGCTCGTGCACAGCGTGACGGACAAGCCGGTCGATGACGCCTTTGTGAAGTTGCTGAACGATCGACGTATAATTTTGTGCCCGACACTAGTCGTGTTTGAGCGTTACGGTCGCACGTTCGCCAGTAGATTGAATCTGACGCCGGAAGAAAAAGCCTGGGGCAACCCCGACGTGATCGCGACCTTGGACGTGACCAAACTGCCGGCGGATCAGCTCCCCGAGCGCATCAAAACTGCACTCGCCGATCCAAATGCCACGCTTGAGCGAATCAAGAAGGTCTACGATGTCGCGCTCAAAAATCTGAAAACGCTCGAGGACGCGGGCGTCACGATTGCCGCCGGCACGGATGCCGGAAATATTGGCACGATTCACGGTCCGGCGCTCTTCCGTGAGTTTCAACTGATGAAAGAAGCCGGTTTGACACCGATGCAAATTCTTCGATGCGCCACCGCGAACGCCGCGAAACTTTTCGGCGGCGAAACCGGCGCGCATATCGGCAAGATTGAAAACGGCTGTTTCGCCGATCTCCTCGTCCTCCGCTCAAACCCGCTGAATGATATTGCGCACGCATCGGACATCGACGCGGTAATCAAGAACAGCGTAGTTTATCCGGCTGATTCTATTCTGCACTGATGCGCGCTGGAAATCATTTTCACTTTTATCAGCGCGGCTGCGATGGCTCTGGGTAGCGCACTCGTCCCGAGCGCTGGCGACGGCGTCTCGCCGTCGCGGACTTTTCTAAACAATTACATCGCAGCGCAGGAGCAATGCGCCAAGAAAAGCCTGTTTCGGCGAGACGCCACAACCAGCACGCGGGACGCATGCGCTACCCAGAACTCTAATCCGCCGCTTGGAAATGGGCACACCTCGCAGGCGCATGCCCGATGAAATTGTAAATTCCCTTGCTCGCTTGCAGGAGCGGCCTGAAATTTCTCATTCTATGAGTACGCATCCTACGCAATACGCGCATCCGGAGGCGCTGGTGGAGACCGATTGGCTGGAAAAACATCTGAACGACGACGGCATCCGGATCATCGAGTCGAATGAAGATATTTTGCTATACGACACCGGACATATTCCCGGTGCGGTCCACATCGATTGGCGCGCTGATCTGCAAGACCCGGTGATCCGCGATTACATTTCGCCGGAAAAATTTGCGCGGCTTTGCAGCCGGCACGGCATCACACCGGAGACGACCTGCATTTTTTACGGCGACAAGGCGAACTGGTGGGCTTGTTACGCGCTTTGGGCGTTTCGCTTGTTTGGTCACGAGAAAGTGAAAATCCTCAATGGCGGCCGCGACAAATGGAAAGCGGAACGGCGGCCAATGACTCGCGAAGTACCGAAATATCCGGAGACAAATTATCCGGTGCCGAAGAAACGGTTCGACAAAGAGATTCGCGCGTTTTTCGATGAAGCCCTCGCCCAGAGCAAGGGCGGCAAACCGTTAATCGACGTGCGTTCCCCAGGCGAATACAAGGGCGAGATTACACATATGCCCGAGTATCCGCAGGAAGGAGTCCTGCGCGGCGGCCATATTCCCGGCGCAAAGAGCATGCCGTGGAAAACCGCCACCAACGATGACGCCACATTTAAACCGGCAAATGAACTGGCCAAGATTTATCTAGATCAATGCGGCGTAAAACCCGGCACAGACACGATCGTTTATTGCCGGATTGGCGAGCGCTCGAGTCACACCTGGTTTGTGCTCACGTATCTGCTCGGGCTCGACAACGTCCGAAATTACGACGGGTCGTGGACCGAATGGGGCAACAAAGTTGGTGCACCGATCGAAAAAGGCGGAAGTTAGCCATTCTTGGCTGACTCGGCAGACAAGCTTCCAGCTTGTCGCTTCGTCGCTTTTGCAACATGGAAGGCTGCCTGCCGAATCAGGCTCGCCACGGGACGGGTCCGTCCGACTTGCGGACTAACCTCCGCATGAAATCCGCGTAATCCGCGGTAGATTAGGCATCCTTTGACTCCGCTCGGGACGACAAGGCGAAATGTACCCGACAAAGCTCAACAAAATCATCAATCTCTTCGAGACGCTCCCGGAAGATGAGCGGCGCGAGACGCTCGTTTCCTATGCGGATAACGCGAAGAAGCAGGAGCCGCGTGAAAGTGAAACATTCGAGCTTGTCGATGTTCGCAAAGACGAAGATTGCACTGACACGGTCGGCGTTTATCTGCATGTCGATGAAAACGGCAAGGCGCATATTCGCATGACGCTCGGTCCGGAGGTGCAAACGCTCACCCGCTCCATGACAGCGATTCTTTGCAAAGGTTTGGACGGTTCGACGCCGCAGGAGATTCTCGATCTTCCGAGCGATTTTGTGACGCGCATCGTGGGCGCAGAGCTCGTGCGCATTCGCAGCCAGACTATCTATTACGTGCTCACGCGCATCAAAAGCATTTGCAAGGTCTACCTCCATCGCCAGCGGATGGCGCAAGTTGCGTGATGGAGGTTAGCCATCTTGGCTGACTGGGCAAACAAGCTTCCAGCTTGGTCTGGGTTTAGCGCCAAAGGCGCAGCGTTCAATATCGAGCCGGGCGCAACGCTCCAGATTCATGGAAACCCAAACATCAGCGCTTTCAGCGCTTGTTTACGGGGCAATCAAATCCCTGGGGCGATGCCCCAGGCTTAAAGTGAAATAGCGCCTCTGGCGCTAAACAGATACCCAGCTTGTCGTTTCGCCGTTTCGGCAGCCTGGAAGGCCGCCGGCCGAGTCAGGCTGGAAGCCTGACCTCCCAGCGCGTTCACGATTCCCGCGTGACGTTCGCTTGATTTCGTTTAGTGTCCGCGCTGGCGCAGATGCCGAGAAACGATCAGCTCAATAAAATCCTGCTTATCGGCTCCGGTCCAATCGTGATCGGGCAGGGCTGCGAATTTGACTATTCAGGCGTGCAAGCCTGCAAGGCGCTGCGCGAAGAAGGTTATCAGGTCGTGCTGGTGAATTCGAACCCGGCCACGATCATGACCGATCCGGAGTTTGCCGATCGCACTTACATCGAGCCGATCACGGCCGAAGTGATCGAGGCGATCATGGAACGCGAAAAACCGGACGCGATTTTGCCGACATTGGGCGGGCAAACTGCGCTCAATGCCGCGATGGAATTGAACCGCAATGGGGCTCTTGCGCGGCACGGCGTGAAATTGATCGGCGCAAACGCACAGGCCATCGCGAAAGGCGAAGACCGGCAATTGTTCAAGGAAGCGATGTTGCGCATTGGCCTCGACGTGCCGCGGTCTGGCGTCGCGCGTTCGCTGGCGGAAGTAGATCGCGTTGTCGATGAAATTGGAACATTTCCGCTCATTATTCGGCCGGCATTCACTCTTGGTGGGACCGGCGGCGGCATCGCCTATAACCGCGAAGAGCTGGATGTGATCGTCGCCCGCGGTCTCGATCTCTCACCGGTTCGGGAGGTGTTGATCGAAGAATCGCTCCTGGGCTGGAAGGAGTTCGAGATGGAAGTGATGCGCGACCGCATGGATAACTGTGTGGTCGTTTGTTCGATCGAAAACTTCGATCCCATGGGAGTGCACACGGGCGATTCGATCACAGTCGCGCCCGCGCAAACGCTCACGGACAAGGAATACCAGATGATGCGCGACGCCGCGTTCGCGGTCATTCGCGAGATCGGTGTCGAGACTGGCGGCTCGAATATTCAATTTGCCGTTCATCCCGAAAACGGTCGGATGGTTGTGATTGAAATGAATCCGCGCGTCTCGCGTTCGAGCGCCCTCGCATCGAAAGCGACCGGATTCCCCATTGCCAAGATCGCGGCAAAACTCGCCGTCGGTTACACACTCGATGAAATCAAAAACGATATCACGCGCGAAACGCCGGCGTGCTTCGAGCCAACCATTGATTACTGCGTCGTAAAAGTGCCACGCTTTACTTTCGAGAAATTTCCGCAAGCCGACGCAACGCTTACGACGCGGATGAAAAGCGTCGGCGAAGCGATGGCGATCGGTCGCACGTTCAAGGAAGCGTTGCAAAAAGCGCTGCGCAGTCTGGAGATCAAACGCTTCGGCCTATGCGGCGATGGCGCGGATCGATTTGTCGATCAGGAAACGCTGCGATTGAAGCTCTCCATCCCCAACGCGGATCGGATTTTTTATCTCGCCCAGGCATTCCAGGACGGCATGTCAATCGACGACGTCTTCGAGCTAACAAAGATCGACAGATGGTTTCTGCGAAACATGCAACAGATCGTGGCGGAAGCGCAGGCGTTGCGGAACATAGACTTGCAGTCTGTGCGCCCAGTGGGTTTTCAACCCGCTGAATCGGAGACAGCGGAGCCCAACTCCGCTGGGCACACAGGCTACAAGCTTATGTTCCGGGCGTTTGACGAACACGCCGATATCCAACGAACCCGGCGCAACCTTCCTCATTGGGAACAAGAAAGTGCCACGTATTTCGTAACTTTTCGCCTCGCCGATGCTGTCCCCGCGGAATTAGCTAAGCAGTGGCGCGAAGAACTGGAAACGTGGCGTAAGTTTCATCCAGAGCCTTGGGACGAAAAAGCCGCAGCGGAATATCGAAGGCGATTCTTGCAAGCGCGCGAAGACTGGCTTGATCAGGGCCATGGGAGCTGCGTTTTGCGCGACCCGAAGCTCGCACAAGTGGTCGCGGAGGCGCTGCAGTTCTTCGATGGCCAGCGCTATCACCTGGATGCATTCGTCATCATGCCCAACCACGTGCATGTGCTGGTTCAACCGCTCCTTGGGAACGTTCTCAAAGAGATCGTGCGCTCTTGGAAGAGTTATACGGCCCGTCAGATTAACAAACTGCTTAATCGTTCTGGTACGCTTTGGATGCAGGAGAGTTTCGACCGCATTGTGCGTGATTGGGACGCCCTGGTACGGTACCGGGCTTACATTGCCAGGAACCCCAAGAAAGCGAGGCTGCACGCGGGCGAATTCGTTTTGTCAACAGACGAAAAGCTGCAGAACATAGACTTGCAGTCTGTGCGCCCAGCGGGTTTGCAACCCGCTGAATCGAAGACAGCGGAGTCCAACTCCGCTGGGCTCACAGGGCAAAGCCCTATGTTGCGCGCGAAGAAACTCGGCTTTTCGGATCGGCAATTGGCGTTCGCCGGGACGACAGGCGAAAGCGAAATTCGCGCGCAACGAATATCCGCAGGTGTGATTCCAACTTATCGGCTCGTGGACACCTGCGCGGCAGAATTCGAAGCTTACACGCCTTATTACTATTCCACCTACGGCGACGAGAACGAGCGGCGCGAGAGCAAGAAACGCAAAATCATGATCCTCGGTGGCGGGCCGAATCGGATTGGCCAGGGGATCGAGTTCGATTACTGCTGCGTCCACGCCGCCTTCGCGCTGCGCGAGCTCGGATTCGAGACGATCATGGTAAATTCGAATCCGGAAACGGTCTCGACCGATTACGATACGAGCGACAAACTTTATTTTGAGCCGCTCACTCTTGAGGATGTACTCAACATTTACGATCAGGAGAAACCCGAAGGCGTTTTCGTTCAGTTCGGTGGGCAGACGCCGCTCAACCTCGCAGATGGATTGAAGGCGGCCGGCGTGCCAATTCTTGGGACACAGCCCGAAAGCATCGAAACCGCGGAAGATCGGCAATTGTTCGCAGCCATGCTCGACAAGCTGGGGCTGCGGCAGACTCCGAGCGGCTCTGCCATTAACACCGACGAAGCGGTCGCCATTGCGACGAAAATTGGTTACCCGGTTTTAGTGCGGCCCTCGTTCGTCCTCGGCGGACGTGCCATGGAGCTGGTTTATAACGAAGAAGATCTTCGGCGTTACATGACAAGTGCAATCGAAGTGACGCCTGATCGCCCGGTGCTCGTTGACCGTTTTCTCGAGGACGCAATCGAGGTCGATGTCGATTGCATTTCGGACGGCGAAACAACGGTGATCGGCGCAATCATGGAGCACATCGAAGAGGCGGGCATCCACAGCGGCGATAGCGCCTGCGTGATTCCGACATTCTCATTGCCGAAAAAGGTTCTCGAAGAAATTTCGGCGGCAACAAAAGCGATGGCCCGCGAATTAAAAGTGCGCGGCCTGATGAATGTCCAATTCGCGGTGAAAGGCGACGATGTTTATGTTCTTGAAGTTAATCCGCGCGCCTCGCGCACTGTCCCGTTCGTCAGCAAGGCGATCGGCGTCCCGCTGGCAAAGCTCGCGGCCAAGGTGTTGACCGGAAAATCGCTGCGTGAACTTGGGTTCACTCAGGAAATTGTGCCGAAACATTTCTCCGTGAAGGAAGCTGTGTTCCCGTTTCTGCGCTATGAGGGAGTGGATATTTCGCTTGGTCCAGAGATGAAATCGACCGGCGAAGTCATGGGGATCGACGTCGATCTTGGCCTGGCTTATGCGAAATCGCAGATGGCTGCGCCACCTCCCTTGCCTACTGGAGGAAATGTTTTCGTCAGCGTGAAAGACAGCGACAAGCAGGCCGTTGTGCCGGTTGTGCGGGAGTTTGTTAAGCTCGGTTTCGGAATTATTTCAACAAGCGGCACGGCGGCGACGCTGGCCAAAGCCAAAATCAAGGTGACAAAAGTGTTCAAGCTTCACGAAGGTCGGCCAAACGTGCTCGATCGCGTAAAGAACGGCGACATCAATTTCATCATCAACACACCGAGCGGGAAAATTCCGCGTGAACACGAGGTCATGATCCGAAACGCGGCACTCGCAGCAAGGATCCCGATCATGACCACGGTGCGTGCGGCGCAGGCGAGTGCCAACGGCATCCGATCACTGCAAAAAAGCAAAGTGCAGGTGCGCAGTTTGCAGGAATACCACGC
>WNFZ01007766.1_pt1 | contig 20957 bp, 18 predicted proteins | sample 5400081 | NCBI WGS metagenome assembly WNFZ01 (sample SAMN13153365, study PRJNA577476) | soil metagenome | isolation source: 80 cm soil or saprolite under grassland replicate 1 | place: USA:California | collected 2016-06-15
AATATCAGAAATATCCCGAGCACGGTATGCGCTTCACGGGCGAACCAGCTTACTTCAAGCATATTACCGAAGCCGCCACGCATCTGATGGAAGCTTCAGGCACGACGGCCAAGGATTACAAGTGGGCGATCTTCCACCAGCCCAATACAAAATTCCCGCAACGCGTCGCCGGTCAACTCGGCTTTTCGATGGAACAGATCGAACCTGGGCTTCTCGTCTCCCTGATCGGGAATACATACGCGGGCGCAGCCGTGATCGGACTCACAGCCACTCTCGACATTGCCCAGCCCGGGGATCGGATTCTCATGGTCTCTTTCGGATCGGGAGCGGGTTCCGATGCCTTCGACATCACCGTCACTGATAAAGCTCCGCTCCGCGCAGGTTTGGCAACCAGAACTCAGGAATACGTTGCGCGCCGCACAGAGATCGATTACGCAACGTATGTGCGCTTCCGGGGCAAATTACAAATGAAATAAAATGAGCAACACGCTGGTCGAGTAGCCCCATGTTCGTTGGGGCGTATCGAGACCTAGCGATAACATACAAAATTAGAATTCAAAGTATGTGGTCTCGATACGCTTCACTACTCTACCACCGATGTTTATAGAGATTTTTATGGCATGGATGTATATTCTTCAATGTTCAGATGGAACTTACTATGTAGGCTCCACAAAAGACTTGGAATATCGCCTTTCTGAGCATCAAACAGGCAAAGGCGCAAAATATACATCCCGGCGATTACCAGTCAGCTTGGTTTATTCGGAGGAATATGAAAGAGTAGTTGATGCATATATAAGAGAAAAGCAAATTCAAAACTGGAGTAGGGCAAAACGCGAAGCTTTGATAAACGGTAATGAACAGTCATTGCCTATGCTTGCAAGAAAAGACTTCACTAAAAATAGAAAGCAAACTTGAAAGTGGTGGTCTCGATACGCCCCGCGAAAATCATGCAGGGCTACTCGACCACCGAGGATAAATATCATGGCATTCTTTGACTTCTCTCTCAACGAACTCAAGACCTACTGTCCTGACCGCGACGAACCCGCGGACTTTGACTCCTTCTGGAAATCCACTTTGGATGAAGCGCGGGCTTTTCCTCTCAACGCGACCTTTGAAAAAGTGGATTACGGACTCGTCGCGCAGGAAACGTTCGATGTCACATTCAACGGATTCGGTGGGCAACCCGTCAAAGGCTGGTTGATTTTGCCCGCGCAACATGTAAGGGCGACGCATGCGTTGCCCCTACCCTGCGTGGTGGAATACATCGGCTACGGCGGTGGACGTAACTTCCCGATTGACTGGCTGCTCTGGGCAAGCGCAGGCTATGCTCACTTCGTCATGGACACACGCGGACAAGGAAGCAGTTGGTCAGCAGGCGATACCCCCGATCTCTATGCTGATGGCGGAAATGCACATTTTCCCGGCAGTATGACCAAAGGGATTCTCGACCCAATACATTACTACTATCGCCGCGTCTTCACGGATGCTGTCCGCGCAATTGATGCGGCACGCAGTTATCCTGAAGTCGATGGGGTTCGAATTGCAGTTACGGGTGGCTCACAAGGTGGAGGCATTACTATCGCCGCAGCGGGACTTGATCCTTATGTAGTTGCCGCGATGCCCGATGTACCATTCCTTTGTCATTATCGACGCGCGACAGAGATTGTCGATACTTATCCATATAAAGAAATTGCAGAGTTTTGTCATATCCATCGCGATAAAGTGGAAACAGTCTTCAACACGCTTTCCTATTTTGATGGAGTCAATTTCTCTGCGCGTGCGAAAGCAAAATCTTTATTCTGTACGGGTCTCATGGATCAAATCTGCCCGCCTTCGACAGTCTTTGCCGCCTATAATCATTGGGCTGGCGAAAAAGATATCAAGGTTTATCCGTACAATGGTCATGAGGGTGGTCAAAGCTTTCAGAATATCGAGAAATTGAAATTTTTGAAGAAGATTTGGAAATAAAAGGACCACTCCGCTGGTCGAGTAGTTCCACATGTTGGTTGCGGAACGTATCGAGACCAATAATACAAATAAAAAACTCACTTAAAAGTGGTGGTCTCGATATGGGCTCTCGCTGTTGCTCGACCCTACTCGACCACCGAGGCAAAAATAAGAATGGCAGATGTAGTTATCGCAGGTATCGGACAAACAGAAGTTGGCGAGCATTGGGATATTGGTCTGCGCGAGCTTGCCCACGCCGCTATTCGTGATGCCATTGCGGACTCGGGTGGGCTCAAACCGCAATCGCTGTTCGTTGGCAACATGCTCGCACCCAATCTTTCCAATCAGGCTCATCTCGGCGTGCTACTCGCGGATTATGCAGGTCTACTCGGCATCGAGGCTGCAACCATCGAAGCCGCCGGTGCTTCAGGTGGCGCGGCCCTGCGACAGGGTTATCTCGCGGTTGCCAGCGGCATGGTGGATGTGGCACTCGTCGTCGGCGTGGAAAAGTTCACCGATAAAGTTGGCTCAGAAGTGGATGACGCGCTCGCCACAACAAGCGACTCCGATTTTGAAGCGATACAGGGAATGACACCGACCGCGCAAGCTGCGCTCTTGATGAAGCGTTATATGCATGAGAACAAAGTTCCCAGCGATGGATTTGCAGGTTTTGCTCTGACTGCGCACGCCAATGCCGCAGGCAATCCCTGTGCGATGTATCGCAAGGCGATCAAGCCTGAGACGTATGCCAAAGCGGAAATGGTCAGCGACCCGATCAACATGTTTGACATGGCTCCCAATGCGGATGGCGCTGCCGCCCTCGTTCTGACGCGCCGCGAGTTGCTCCCGTCAAATGGAGCGAGTCTGCCGGTGAAGATCGCTGGCTCTGCGTCCGCGTCGGGTACGCTTGCGCTTCATGACCGCAAGGATATGTTGTACTTCAAAACCGCGCAACTCTCGGCTGGTAAAGCGATGCAGCAGGCAGGACTCGCTCTCAACGATATAAATCTCTTTGAATATCACGATGTGTTCAGCATTTACGCCGCGTTGCAATTGGAGGCAGTTGGATTTGCGAGTAGAGGTCAGGGCTGGAAACTTGCCGCGGATAATGAGGTCGGCTTGAAAGGAAGAATCCCTTGCGCCACCATGGGAGGTATGAAAGCGCGCGGATTCCCCGGAGGCGCGGCGGGCGTGTATCAGGCTGTCGAAGCGGCAATGCAGTTGCGAGGTCAGGCAGGATCGAATCAAATCCCGAATGCGAACACTGCGTTGATCCAATCGTTGGGCGGACCAGCGTCAACAGCGGTGAGTCACGTGTTGCAGAAATTAGATTAGACGGTAGACCGTGGACCGAGAACGTCTACTGTCTACGGTCCACGGTCAATTTGATCAGTGTGGGAACTGTAAGTGCCGCCAACAATGCTGCCAATCCAAAAAATAGCGTGGGGACAAGCCAGCGTGAATTCACTAATAAATCCTGATACAGCAAAATGCCTTGAATATGTAGTTTGGCAAGTAGAACCGGAGGAAGATTCTGGGAGGCGAACCACAGCGCGGAAATACAGGAGGCGATCACAAAACTGAGCCCGAAGTCGCTCCATGTGATTAAGGTGGGGCGCTCCTTCGTTTGGATGCGCATCATCACATCCGCGGTGATACTGCGTGGCATGAGTGCGAGCGGTTCGGATTTCAATGCGTCTTCAATCAACACATCCTGTTTTAGGTGTTTATCCATGATTCCTCCAAATGAACGAGCGACTTGCGGAGTTGTTCTTTGGCACGGAAGATGCCTGTTTTGACGGTACCAAGTGGCAAGTTGAGCGTTGATGCAATTTCTTCATAAGAAAGTTCGTTTTGATAACGCAGGGTAATCAGCAGGCGATAATTTTCCTCGAGTGACCTAATGGCTTGATGCAAATATTTGCGAGTTTCATTGGATTCACTTTCATGCGCTGGATTGTGCAGGGTGGAGGAAGTTTCCGGGATGTCTTCCATGACATCATCACCGAGATCGTTGAGGGAACGGCGCAGATTGGGCAATCGGTTATAGCAAAGATTGGTCGTAATGCGATACAGCCACGTCCGAAACTGGGATTGCCTGCGAAAATTCGGCAACGCTGTCCAGGCGCGGACAAAGGTCTCCTGCGTGAGATCGAGCGCCTCATTTTCATCTTTTACGACGCGCAAGGCAAGGTTATAGATATACCGTTGATGTTCCTCCACCAGCGCGGCAAAAGCGTCCTGATCGCCTTTCTGTGCACGCTGGATGAGGGAATGTTCGGTCTCTGCCATAAGGTCTCTAGATGGTTAGACAGATAAAGTCCAGAAAAGTTTCAAACCACGGAAAGAAGAAAGATGAAAGAGTAATTGATTTTCCTTCGTGCCCTTCGTGGTTAAAAAGCCTGAAACTTTTTCGCAGTTCTTCTGTCAAACGAAGTGAGAACACTTTGTAAACAAGGAGAACGGAAATGAAAAGACCGATTATTATTATCCTTTTGGTTGTGGCTTTGCTGTTTGTACTGGCAGGTATTGGAGCGGTGGCATTCTTTGCTGCCAATAGCGGCTTCCGGACTAATAATCCATTTGATCGACAGAATATCTCTTCCCAGTTGGAAGAAAGCAAGACTCTCAAAGTCGAACAAGGTAAACCTCTCACGTTGACAGTGGCTGACGATTCCGGCGGCGTCCAAGTCGTCGGTGCAGATGTGGATACGGTGCAGCTCAAGGTCGTCAAGACTGCGTATGACTCCACGCAAGCCCGTGCAGACGCGGAAGTGAAAACCATCAAATATACGATCGAACAGACCGGCAACAATATTACTCTCAAGTATGAACTACCCGAGTCAATGAACTTCAGCAATAAGGTTAATACCGTTGATTTCATCGTCACAGTTCCTCACGAAACGACAGTGAATACAGACACCAACATGGGCAAAGTCAGTGTTACGGGCACGAAAGGAAATGTTGACATCCAAAGCGATTTTGGTGAAGTTACTCTCGAGAACATTCAAGGTGCTTTGTCTGTCAAAACGAACAGCGGCGAGGTCAATGCCAGTTCTATTGAAGCAGGCAGCGAAGACATTAATCTGAATTCTGACTTCGGCGCGGTTAGCCTCGAGAACGCCAAGGCAAACAATATCATACTGGATTCTAACAGCGGCAAGATCACACTCAAGCAAGTGCAAGCGACAGGTGACATCACGACCAAGACCAGCTTCGGTGATACAGACTTTGAGAATGGCTCAACCAACTCGCTCAGTGTGCAAACCAACAGCGGAGCTGTCACTTTGACAAAGCTGACAGTGACCAAGGAAATCAAAGTGCAGGATGAATTTGGCGAGATCCAATTGCAACAGTCTATGGCAGCATCGTATGATCTGCATACGAATAGCGGCTCCGTTACGGTAGACGGCGCAAAAGGTAAACTGAAAGCCCACACCGATTTCGGCGGAATCAAGATTCAAAATGCCCAATCCGTGACATTGGATCTTTTGACGAAAAGCGGTAGCGTAGATTTCGACGGCTCGTTAGGTGCAGGTCCGCATACGGTTCAATCAGAATTCGGCGAAATTAATCTGACTCTGCCCGCCAATGCAAAGCTGAACGTAGATCTTTCCACAGACTTCGGTTCGATCAAATCTGCCCTGCCCATCACGGTGACATTGAATGGAACGTCCGATTCTCAGGGCGATCAAATCGTCGGGAGCATTAACGGTGGCGGCGATCAATTCACCGCCAAAACCAATAGCGGAAGTGTAAACGTTCACACAAGCAAATAATTTTTTCAAAAGGTGACAGTCATTTTGAAAATGACAGGCAGTAGATCACGAAATAGCGAAACAGGATTGAAGATGGAGCACCTTTTCACCAACAATCGAGATATATGACTAAGCAGGCGAGCCGAAGATTGACGCGCTTGGCTTGGCGGAAAACTCACTTGTGGCAAACGCAGAATAAAGATAAGAAAGAATAGGTCGCAAAAATTATGAACTATAAAATCACAAAAAACTCGACAGGGATCATTGCAGGGATTATCGGATTATTGTTCGCGCTGGTGTATGTGGGGCTTGAGATTTTGAACGAAAACCCAGAGGCAACGCATTCGATATCGATCTGGCATACCCCTCTACTATGGCTCCTCGCCTCGATCCTTTTTTACCTCGTGTTTTATGCCGTGGGGATCGTACGCGGCGGCAAGGTAAAAGAAAGAGCGATCCCTTTCAGTTTCAGTGTTATTGGGGCCGTTCTCCTTGCACTGTTCTGGTTATATCCCATGCTCGCGACCCTTATAGGGTGCTTTGGTGGGAGCGGTTGTTAAACATTTTGATCTCGAAGGAAGAATGGCACGGTCGAATTCAACGGCTTGCTGAGGGTAGGTCCAAATATGGTCAAATCGAAGTTCGGTGAAATTGACCTGACCATCCACGCCAGCAAGTAAGGTTGTATGAGGAGACAGTCATTTTGAAAATGACTGTCTCCTGAATTGTTATATGCTATCATCAGAGGGAAAGGAATTCGCATGAGTGACATCATTCCCTGCCTTGGCATCGTCGGCTCGCTCACAGTCATCTTCGGCTTTCTGGCGTTCCTTCGCTACATGAGCTACAAGGAAACGATCGCGCTGGCAGAAAAGGGATTGACTCCACGTGAGTCAAAATCGAATAAACCACTCTTGCGTTGGGGAATTGTCATTGCAGCGCTGGGACTCGCCATCACAATCGGACTCTACTCCATTGGCTTTGACTCTGCGAACAATTATCCGCTCCACCTGGGACCGTGGATGCTGGGAGGCTTCGTCCCACTTTTTCTCGGATTAGGCTTGGTGCTACTTCATTATTTGACTGAGAAATGAAATCCCGCAGGGTTGGCATGACCTTTAATTTATGACACCCCTTCGGGGTTAGAAACATCAACTTATTCAAGCTATGATCTTTTCACCCCTTCGGGGTTGTAAAAAAATTTACATCCTATCTAAAATAGTTTTACCCTTCGGGTTTTTCTTTTTTATTTCAAGGTTTTGCCGCAGTCACCAGAATAAAATTTAGAATTCGCTTCTGTAACTCTCCCCCGCTCTCTGTATTAAATAGATCGGTTCCATGCGCGGTACCAGGATAGGTCTGCCACTCTTTCGGCTGTGCGGCGAGATCATATAAAGCGCGCGTTTTATTCACCGCGACAGTATTATCATTTTCTGCGGTAATGAATAATTTCGGAATATCCGTATTCATATCCGCAGCTTCAATCTCAAAATTCCATTGTGGAATTTCCGTTGGTGAGGCGATGACAATCAATCCGCTGGCTTGCGATTCAACCGCAAGTTTCGCGGACGCGCAACCGCCAAGACTCGCGCCGGCCAAGATAAGCTTCTCTACCCCTTGCTCGCGCATGAAATTAATCGCGCCGCGCAGGTCATCCACAAATTTTTGGACTTCACTGTCATCTACAGATCCATTTGCCCTGCAGCCGCGCCATTGATATGTGAGAGCCATCAATCCTTGTGCTGCGGTGAGTTGCGCAAACTCTCTCCAGCCTTGCTTGCAATTGCCCATCACAGAGTAGATTACTGCTGTTTTGCCTGATCCATAAAGTTCAGCATTGATTGTCGCACCATCGGGTGTAGCAAAGGTAACAGTATGAGATTCGATAATGTCACTAAGCGGCGCGGCTGTGGAATTCCCCGGAGCGAATCCAGATTCGACTGGCGTCACTGGGCGAGGTTCAGCGGTCGGCGAAGCGAGTATTGGAGTCTCGGTCACAGAAATAGGCTTGGGGGCGCAGGCAGAAACAAGAGTCAGCACAAGCAGGATAATGTTTCTATTGAATACTGATAAGCGTAGCATGCACATATCTCCACGAGGAAGTTCGAGGGAAGGAAAGTTTCAGGAAGCGGCATGAGGTAGCGGCTGAGCAAGAACCGAGTCCATCCAATATAACCTGGCCGACCCGTAATGTCATCCTTCCTGTGAACTGTATCCAAAAAGTGATCTTTTACCTCTTCCATTTTTCCATCAGTCTCAGGTAGAATTTAGCTAAGTTTCAAAATTATATATAATATATAATTTAGATAAAGTGAGGTTTGAATGCCTGGTTTGACTCCTGGTCGAAGATGGCAGCCCGCGTACTCTCCGTTCAAGAAGGAAAACTTTGGGGATAGAGCCCTGCAAGTATTGGAATACAGTGTAAAGGGTCCGCTGTTTGGTTGCCGAATGTGTGGGAATTGCCTGTTACAAGAGACAGCGCTGATTTGCCCAATGGAATGCCCAAAAGGCCTGCGAAACGGACCCTGCGGCGGTTCCACATCCGAGTACTGTTATGTCGATAAGACGCGTCCATGCATCTGGTACAAGATTTACGAACGGTCATTTCAATTTGGTCGCCAAGAATTGTTGCTTGAAGTTCTTCCGCCGCTCGATTGGGAAAAAGTGGGACAGGATACATGGCGGGATATTTTCAGAAATGTCGCAAAGATCGGTGTAGGAAAAACAATTGGCGGAGTGCTCTCACGCTCTGCAGAGGTCCGCAAAGAAGCATGGGATGGGATTTTCCGCCCAGTGCGCCAACCCAATTGGTGGCAGGGTGATGCGAAGTATCACGCGCCTGCTTACACCGAACCCATTTCAGAACTGGAACGGAAGCTGGTCGCTGGTGAATTTGTGGTTACCAGCGAGGTCACGCCTCCGTTATCTTCCAGCACTGACAAGTTGATCCAGAACATTGAAAAGGTCAAGCCCTATGTGACCGCGCTCAACTTTACCGACAATGCATCCGCCACGCCGCGCATGACATCCTGGGCGTGCAGTACAGTCGCACTGGATTATGAAGCAGAACCAGTACTGCAAATCTCGGCGCGCAATCGTTCGCGTTCCAACCTGCAAAGTGAAGTAATCGGTGCGACCGCGCTTGGCGTGCGCAATATCTTGTGTGTGACCGGCGACAGCGCCAAGCTCTCCCCTTCTCCGCGCGAGAAGATGGAAATCAACGATCTCGATGCGATCCAAATGCTGTGGATCCTGCGCCGTATGCGCGATGAAGGAAAATATCTCGATGGGCGCGAGATCAAGATCCCACCGAAGTTCTTCCTCGGCGCGGCGGCTTCGCCATTCTCCTCGAATCCAAAATTCCAGGCGTTGCGCGAACAGAAGAAGGTCAATGCGGGCGCACAATTCTTCCAAACCAATTTGGTCTTCGACATCAACGGAATGGAAGAGTGGTTGAATGAACTTGCCAAACGAAACGTTTTGGATAAGGTTTACATTCTGATTGGTATTGCGCCCATCAAGAGTTTGAAGATGGCGCTTATGCTATCTGAAGTCCCTGGCGTTTATATGCCAGAGCGAATCATTCAACGCATGGATGTTGCAAACACGGCGGGCAAGGCACAGGAAGAAGGTATCCAAATCGCGTTGGAGTTGATCTGCCAAATCAAGAAATATCATGGACAAGGAATTCATGGAATCCATCTCATGCCCGTTGCCTGGGATGATGTTGTTCCGCGTATAATCAAGGAAGCTGGATTGTTGCCTAAAAGTTTTCTTATTGCGCAAGTTACACAAAACAACCTTACGAATGCTGCCGATCGTCAAGGATCGAGGCGCGGCGGTCATCGGCTTGACTATCGGCGAAGAGGGAATCCCTGCCACACCGGAGGGACGTCTCGCTGCAGCGGGAATCATCATCGAGCGTTGTGCCAAGTTGGGAATACCAATTGAAGACATTATCATCGATCCGCTGGTGATGACGGTGGGTCATAACAGCAATGCAGCGATGGTTACATTGAGAACGATTGAACTGATCAAAAAGGAATACGGCGTCAATATTAGCTTGGGCGCGAGCAATGTTTCCTTCGGTTTACCAGACCGTCACTCGGTAAACAGCGCGTTCCTTGCGCTTGCAATTCAAGCAGGCGCGACGACCTCTATTACGGATCCCGTTAAATTAGGTGCTTCCATCAAAGCAATAGACTTATTGCTTGGCAGGGATGCAAATTCGATTAAATATCTCAAATACTTCCGCGCGACAGAAAAATTAAGAGAGCAGGAAGCAGCCGTAAAGGTGTAATTGGTAAGTGGTAATTCGTAATTTGAGATTAGGGACTGGAGATTGATAGGTCATGCTTGAGTCTCGACCACCAAGCGTGACCTACTTGTTTAATTCATCAAGATTGATTTTCGTATTCCAATCCCTTGCGCTTATATTCAACGTTTTCCCCATCACTTCAACTGAGTCACTTTCAAAACCGAAGTAAGACCAGAAGCAGGCACTTGGCTGGTCTGTTTCGAGCATTGCAGAGATGGCTGGTTCCTTGTGTCCGTAATATTGCGAGCGCCAGCCACGCCTGGAATTGGAATCGGCGCGGACAATTGAAAAGCTTCCCCTGCCTTCTACTAATCCTATTTGAAATAGAACTTTGGAGTCGGATGGCTTGCCATCCGAAGGTTTGAGCCATAATCCATTTGCGGAAGCAAGCTTCTGCACTCCATACTCACCATTCGTGAGTAACCATTGAAGAGCGTAATGATGGGGTTGAGACGCGGTGAGATGATCCACCACCAGCCAGTGATCTCCATCTAATGACATCACAGTGCGTTTGTGACTGGCGGGATTAGCGAGTCGCTTGTATCCATCGTGCTCACCCTGCCAGATGTTTTCATCGTGGCGCAAAACTTTTCCGTGCGACCAATTCGTCCAGGTGAAGCGGGTCAGCATTTTCATTTGGTCGAAGTGATCCACTGTGACGGTGTTGTGAACTGCTGTATGAGCTAATCCGTTGCGCCAGGGATCATCACCGCTGTATAAATATGTTCCTGCATCACAAGCAATGTTATGACCGTGGATCCATAAATCCACATGGAGTTGGTCAGCGTGCGAGGGACGGGAGTGATGGTCCGTGCAACGGATGACGGCTTTGCTGTCAGAACCGCGAAGGAGGTAGGTGCCGCCATGAGGGAAGGAGGATTGGGGTTTCTCCCTCACCCCAACCCTCTCCCGCTGGGAGAGGGAGTCTGCGCCGCACAACCAAAAGATATCTTCATCCCATGGACCAGGTTCGAAGATGAATTGCTTCTTCGTGAGATATGAACCTAATTGCAAAAGTGGACGATAATCAGTGAAGTCACAGTTGTTCAATGGCAAGACTAATGCACCATCGTTCGAGCCATAAACGGGCATTTGTCCAGTTTCTGGATTGATTAATTGATAGAGATAATCAATAGATTTGGAGACCCGATCCTTCAACGTCCCTGAAAATGGAGAGCCGTTTAATTCGCCCAATCGTATGGCATATAAATAAAGATGCAAAACGAAACGATGGTAATTCAATGAATACATCGAGTAGCTGCCATCGGGAAAAATCTGCGCAGCGGCTTCCTGTTCAAGAAGTTTTCTTCCAAAAGTAAAATATGTTTCTGAATTCTTCAATTCGGGGAACAGGATTCCTACCAGCCATAATCCAAACGCTTCGCTGATCGTGTGATTGCTTTGCGTGAAAATTGCGTAATCAATATTCTTGTAAATCCGTTCGGCGTGCGCCGCGACCATGACAACAAATTGCGAGAGGCGCTCAGCAGTTGTAAATGGAGAATCCATGAATGCAGAGAAGCCGAACATCCATGCCATGAGGCGTAGCGCGGCTTCCTGACCATCCATCCAGTTGGGTCCCGTGTTGGGAGGATTGGACTCTGCCCAAGATTGAATCAACTTCCAGAACGACTCAGCATATCTCTCATCGCGCGCAGAAGCGTAGGCGCGAACGAGGGGATATATCATGCCAAAGCGGTTCGCTTCCCAGATGAATTTGATATCCACATCCGCGTCATCCGAAAGCTCTGACCAATGCTTTTGCGAATCCCGTTTGATGCCCGTGACGGGATCTGTATGCCAGTTGGGAGGAAAGCCAACTTGATAATAAGTGTGAGAGAAGTATTTCAACTCGCCCGAGAGAATTCGTTCGGCTTCGTCCACTGCGGTTTGCGGATTCCATGACGCTTCGACTTCGTTAGCACTCCGCTCACTATAGTCCCGATGTTGTTCGGAAGCGCGGAGGTTTCCAAAAAAGAAATTTGGAGAATTTTGTTTTCGCCATTCCAGATATGCCTGCGACGTTGATGGAATGTTTTTCTTCAACCAAGTCTTAAGTGGACGGTCAGCCCACTGATATTGTGGCATTTGCAAACGGATGTAGCCTGTCCGTTTGCGAAGAGCATAGCTAACGCGGAACAAGAGCCAGCGCGAGCCGTGCGACCCGAAGAGTGATTGAAGATTCCGAAAATTATTGAGCATTCTGCAAACGCTTTGCGTGCGTGGACAATGCGATCCAGATCAGAGGCAATCCCAAAATAATGAACAGTGGAGCAAGGGGATTGCCCCATGACCATTCATAAGAAAGGACGGCGGCAAGAAGCGTAAGGACAATATACAAAAGGCTAATGGTGGCATGTTTGTATCCGCCGATCACGAGACGTTGATAAAGATGCGTACGGTGCGCGGCAAAAATGTTTTCGTGCTGGAAGGCTCGCCGAATGAACGTGACGCCTGCGTCCATGATGAAGATCCACATCAGGAGCGTGCCGAGCATGAGCGCGTCGCCACTTTTATCGGAAGAGATTAACGGCAGGACGGCAAAGGTATAGCCGAGGAAAGTGCTGCCAACGTCACCCATAAAGATTTTTGCCGGTGCCCAGTTATGACCGAGAAAACCCAGACTACTCGCGGCGATGGCAAGCGCAATCCAAAACGCGAAGGGAGTATGCGCGTGTGATGCCAGCATCATCCAACCCAGACCACCTGCCAGCGCGACACCGCCCGCGATGCCGTCAATGCCATCCATGAAGTTATAGGCGTTGGTTAGACCGATGATCCATAAAAAGGTAATGATGAGACCAACTATACCAAGCTGCAGTTCGCCGAACAACGGAATCGTAACTGCCTTGAAATATCCGAGTCCCCAGATCGATACGGCTGCGATGATTCCCTGCACAGTGAAGCGCGCCTTTGGAGAAAGGGATTGGACATCATCACGCCAACCGAACCAGGCGATGACGGTCGCGCACGTAACGTAAATAAGACCATGGTTCAAATTGATCTGTTTCAAGGAAAACAGCGCAGTTAGCAGAACAAGAATGACAATCGCCGCGCCTCCTCCGCGCGCTACTGTCCATTCGAAAATATTCGTTCAGGCTTCCCAAGTACCGGAAGTGGCTTGAATAGATACACATCCCACATGGATTGAACGGTAGCAAGAAGTTCGCGCGCGTTCCAGAAGAACCGTAAACGTTTGAGGTAGTGGTAATTCTCGGCTTCAACACCAACGACGTCAATACCGAAGGCTTTGCATAAAAAGAGAGAGCGCGGTAAGTGGAATCCCTGCGTGACAAGGATAGCGGAATTTACGCCAAAGATTTCTTTTGCGCGGTAACAGCTATCGTAGGTGCGCCGCCCGGCATAGTCAAGGACAATATCGGAATCAGGCATGCCAAGAGTCAGTCCATATTGGCGCATGGATTCGGGCTCATTGTAGTTCACAAAACGATTATCGCCACTCATGAGTAGTTTTTCCACTTTGCCACTTTTATACAATGCGACAGCCGTTTCGACCCGATCTCGCAATACAGTGGAAGGCGTTCCATCCTTTTTTACCTCCGCACCGAAGACAATTGCAACTCGCCTAATGGGTGCATTGTCCTTAGAAAATGTTTGCGGAGATGCATTTCGCAGGAAAACAATTCGAGTAAGAACGATGATGATGAAGCCAAATAGACTGAAGTAGAGAGCGATACGAATCGCTATCTTGATTATTCTTTTAAGCATGGGCGGATTCCAACCGGCAAGACGCGGAATGAGAACTGCGTTCATTTAGATAATCGAGAATTTGATGGCGGAGTAACAAGCGACGAATGATCTAAACACTGAAGTAGGTAAGGATGATGAGTTGCATCACATAACTATTTTAAGCAAGAACTCGGAGATTTCGGAAATCTCCGAGTTCTTTGATGATAATCCTTTTGTGATGGGTTTTTATATCACCTCAACGGTGAGCCGTTAGTGTAATTGTACAAAGTTCGCTCAAGCATAGCTGCCGTACGGATTTATCCCTACACATTTCTCACAAATTTCGACTTCCAACCCAAGCATAAAACTTTACAACTCGATAAGCCATTCATACATATCATTTGCTGTTTCTCGTTGATCCGGATGTTTATCCAAAAAATAAGCACAGCGCCTGGCAGTTCCTGCCGCTTTCCTAACATGATCAATCATTTGTTCATCTTTAAGATATTCTGGACAATTACGATATTCCTCAATTAATTTAGACAAACATTCAACTGCCTCAATATTGCTATGCCCTTTTTCCAAGTGCTCTGCATATCTGACATAACATTGCAAATGCAAATCATAAATCTTTCTTCTATCTCCCTCAGGTATCTCCATTTGAGCTAGAAGATCTTGATCGAGGGAAAATGCCTCATCAAAGTTATAAAGATACAGATTTGCCCTAACAAGCTCAATTTTTATTTGATATGAAACCGGGTCAATCTTTCTTGCTTTCTCGAATTGTGCTAATGCTGCTTCCGTGTCATTCAGGGAGCGCATAAGAAAAATGCCATACCAATAATGCAGTGGGGCGGAATTGGGTTCCAACTCAATTGCGGTCTCATATGAAGATCTTGCCGCAGGATAGTTGCCCAACAAAGAATGAAGATGCGCTTCAACCCTATGGACTTCATAGTAATCTGGAGCCAATCTCCGAGTTTCCTCGAGCCCTCGCTTTGCTATTTCCAAATCTTTCTTACTTAATATTTGTTTTATTGTTTCATAAAGATTTTTGGCAACAACAAAATCACGTCTAGATCGAGTAACTATCGTTTTTACAGAGTAGGGGTTACGCTGTCTATTTGACTCAAAAGATTCACCGGCGGATACTAGCTGTCTTTTTCTTTTTGTAAATGTCAGTACTTCATATGTATCCAATGGATAAGACAACTCCAAATATGATCTAGCAAGTTCCGAAATATCATATGTGGTTTCATAAGAAGATCCTCTTTCAACACTTGACATAATAACCATGTTCGTTGTAATTAGCTGCTGAAGGGCCCTCTGAAGCTCAATCGATTCCAAGTTGCTACATAAGAAACCCAATTCTGCTTGGCTATGCCGCCCTGGCACTGCCTGCATAGACTTTAAAACCATCTTACTTGTACCGGTTAAATATTTATAAACATTCGACATGCAAAACTCAAGAAATGTTTCAGGATGATCTAAAACATCCTCAGGTCGCTGCCCTGCCTGAACCCCGGACACAAACCATTTCACATAGGCAGGGTTGTTTTTCATTTTTTGGCAATACTTTGCCAATTGATTGTTAGGAATTTTACTGAGTGAAGATACTCCTCGGACACGGGCTAAAGTTCGAATAAGTTGAATTGAATCCTTACTTTCTAACGGATCCAATTTCACAGGTGTCTCATATGCTCCAAGCCCTATCCGGGACGTGATTAATACTTTTGTACCAGAAGGGATATTAGCCATAAAATTATTCACTCTGGCATCGATTACTGTTTCGAGATTATCGAGTATTAGTAATATTTTGAACTCTGTCAAATAATTCATAATCTCTTCTATAGGCTCATTAGCATTAGCCCCTGTCAACTCAGTTGATATTGAACTAAACATGCTAAGCGAATCTCGGATAGCATTATCAATATCTTTAACAGTGCTGGCTGTAAGTTGGCGTGTTTTGGCAGACGCCCAAACAATAGCCTCAAAGGGGTTGTTCGGATCATCAAGCAAGTCATAAGCCACTTTCAATGCTAGTGCGGTTTTACCAAGACCACCCTCACCAACAATAGTAATAACAGGGTAAGCCCCTTTTTTACAAAAATTTAACACCTGAGTAACAACTTCAGATCGTCCAATAAAGCCTGTCTCATCAAAATCTGGTGTAGGGAGATTGTTAGCAATGGTTTTATCATTGTTTTGTTCTGGTAAAGTTACAGATAACACATAGCTTGGATCAGCTTGAATTCTCTGAAGTATGTATCCAACTTCTTTAGAGAAATCAGGAAAATTCGCAATCAAATCCTCTGCCACATCCCACACTTTAGGAAAATCTTCAAACAGTAGTGGCCTAGAATGAGCGACGCGGTTACGAATAGGCACTAAATCTTCAAATTTCTTGGTGTTGGCTTTTATATAATTTTGCGCCGACAAAGAAATTTCAGTTTTATGCCTGTTGAGAATCATATACAAATCGCCAAAATCAACATAATAAAGAATCTCTTTAAGGGATGGTTTTCTCCCAAAAACGCCAACTTCTTTTATGAATCGGTCCTTAGCGCCTGGCCATACATCACCAATTACGGTTTCTACATCAACATGGCTTTCAAGCTCGGCAGTAATAATATTTCGAAGGTCATTTTCAATTGAAGATAATATTGCATATAAAGTTAATCTTGTAGCGCTGAAACTCATATCGTGTTCCTCCTATTAGTCAACAACGATGGCATATGATTGAAACCCAAGTGAGTAGACAATAATTTTCTAGTTATCAATATAATAGTAGCATTTTATTGCAAAACTGAGACTTACAATTCCATATTTGAAACTACAGTATTGTTAAACTAATCAAGGCTTTCTATTTCCAACCCTATCCCCTCCTCAAACGCCAACGGACTAAACCCAAAATCCTTTTGCGCTTCGGCATAACTAAAATCCTTGTTTTCATTCAAGCGCAGGACTTGCTCGGCTTTGATAGGAAACGGAATCCGCAGTCGCTCGAAGAGTCCCAGCAGGGAGACGACAGGTTTCGATGGGATGTGAACTTTCCACACACGCTTGTTCACTCCTTGCGCAATCGTATCAATGACTTCGTTGTACGTCAGCGGATGTTTCCCCGCGATGTTGTAACACTTGCCAATTGTCGAGTCTGATTTCAGGCAGCCAAGAACTGCCCGCGCGACATCGTCCACCTGGATGGGTTGTTGCAGATACTTTCCATCGCCGAAGATAGGGACAATCGGGGAGTAGCGCATAAAGCGAATCAATCGCCACATGTTGCGGTCACGCGGACTGCCGTAGATCATCGTCGGACGAAGGATCGTGTATCCTAGTCCGCTGGTTTCGATGGCAAGTTCCGCTGCCACACGGACTTTCCTGCTTTTAGCGTTCAACTGCGTAAAGATGGCTGTGGTGCTGATAAAAATAGCGCGCTTGATTTTTGCATTTTGCGTAGCGCGGAGGATCGAGTCCACGTGACCGAAGCCGAGAGAGGCAATGTTGACGAGGACGTCTGTCCCTTGCATGCAGGCGGATAACGTGTCCGTGTCCGAAACGTCTCCTTGCATCCACTCAACTTCGGACGAAGAAAGAGCCGAACGGTCGCTTGTTGGGCGATAGAGACAGCGTATTTGGACTCCGTTTTTTAATAAAAGAGGAATTACATGAGAACCGGTGAACCCCGTCCCGCCTGTGAGGAAAACCTTCATGTCTTCACTAGGCTTTGAAGAAAGCGCAAGGTTTCCTCCAGACGGTCGCGGCGGTCGAGGTACTTTACCAGATACTCGCGCGCATTGATCCCCATTTGTCGAACACGTTGCGGATCTTTCGAAAGCTCAAGGACCGTGTTCGCAAGCTGTTCATCGTCACCGGGTTGGACAAACACTCCCCCATTCGAAGTCTCAATTACATCACGAATCACGCCGTCAATGACCAGCACGGTCGCGCGTCCCGCCGCCATATAATCGAAAACCTTGTTGGGATAGGTGGTGCGGAACATCGCAATGTTTTGAAGGATCGCCAGGCATACATCTGACGAAGCCAGCACGAACGGCATTTCCTTTTTTGGATGCACGCCCGCAAAGATCACATTCTGCAACTGCCTGTTTTGCGATTCATGCTCGATGCGACTGCGTTCCTTGCCATCGCCAAACAATACAAAGCGGATTCTCGGTTCCTGGCGCAAACGCTCGGCGGCGCGCAGGACCGTATAAATATCGTTTGCCTGTCCTAAAGCACCCGCGTAGACAACAGCAAATTTATCATCTAATCCCAGTTGCTTACGGATGAGCGCACCATCCACATTCGGGTTGAACATCTCCACATCCGTGCCATAGGGAATGAATGTGATCTTCTTTTCAGGCACGCCTTTGTCCACCATATATTTCTTATACGCCGGCGAATTGATCAGGATATGGGTCGCACGCGCATACAAAAAATTTTCAAGCCAGCGTGCCAGTCCAACAATGATTGGATTCGTCAACACGCCCATGCCCACGCCGAACTCGGGCCACAAGTCTCGGACTTCGAGCAGAAAGGGCTTGCGCTTGATTAATGCGACCGTCCAAGCAGAGACAGCCTGAAAGATCGGCGGCGTTGTGCCCATCACCAGATCCACATCCCTCACGAGCAAAGCTGTCCAAATGGAGCTGAACATGAAACTAAAAAAAGAAATGATGCGCCAGAAATAGCTGCGATGCAGTGACGGATAAATATAGCTCCGCAACACCCTCACACCATCAATCCTCTGCTCAGAGTAAATACCCTTTCGCTTCACTGTGCGCTGCCCGGTCTGGTAATTCAGGTCGCTTGCTACGATCACAAGTTCATGCCCACGCCCACGTAAAAATTGCGCCATCTCAAAATGACGCGTATGTCCCGGCTCATCGGGAGAAACAAAAGATTGATTAATCAACAAAATCCGCATTGATGCGTGTTTCCTCACCAAGGGTGATTATAGTATGGATTACAGAGTGCCGCACAACCTACTACCGCCTGTCTGATAATTAACTTTACTTTGCAGATGGATTCGTAGGCTGAAATTCAAATATAAAGTAAAGTAAATTATGCGGCACTATGTAACTCGATCGCTGAACTTCACCGGCGCGCTTGAAGAGGTTAACTTCTTCATGAAACAAGCGACAATGGCAGACGAAGAACCGCCTCAGCATCAAGCCGTCGCCTGCTCCACTTCGAGAAGTATTAGCTCTGCCTGAGGCTTGTCTCTATCAAGAGCTATCAGTTCCAATTAACACTTCCGAAAGGGATGGAGCCTGAGAGTCTTTGAGAGTCGTGCCAGATAGAATTATTCTTGCAGAAAGGAACTCAGATTATGGAAATTCCACGACATTGGAGACTCAAAAAACAACGCTATGGACTGGTCGGAGAAGTCTGTCCCCACTGCGATTACAAGATCTTTCCCCCACGCGACGTCTGCCCAAACTGCGGCGACGAAGCCAAGGAGTATTACACCTTCAGCGGCAAAGGAGAAGTGTACTCCTACACCACCGTCTACGAGGCCCCCAGCGGATATGACAGCAACGCACCGTATACCGTTGCCCTCGTCAAACTAGACGAAGGTCCCATGATCACCGCTCAACTCACTGACGTGGATAACACCGCTGTAGAAATCGGCATGCCCGTCGAAATGGTCACCCGCAAAATGAGAAATGATGGTGATGAACGAGGATTGATTATTTACGGGTATAAATTTAGACCGGCAGTGATACATACCACAAATTAGCCCCCATATATGGGATAAGACGCCAAGAACAAACAACGACAAGTATATATATAGCGGAATATTCGTACACGGGTATTCGACTCGGATCTCATAAACGATCATGCCCCACTCCCCTGCTTGTAGAGCTGGGGAGTTTCTTTATTAAATATATAACAGCAAGTGTCTTTTGATGTGAACTTGAATAAACGAATCTCTTAACCAATCAAATCTTGAAGTCAACTTGTGTTGACATCGGTTTTGATTTTTGGCTCTGGCACGAACAGTCCAAAAATTCTGTGGGTGCCTCGCAGGATCAAAGCTTCTTATCCCGAGAAAGTGATGGTCGTGTCTTGTTCCCAAGTAACTTGGTTGAACTAAGACAAGTTTGTCTTAACCACGAATGATCGTTTTTATCGTGAACTGGCGCGGGTGATCGCTAACCCAGCATAAAACCTCGCTGAAAACGAGCGAGGTTTTATGAATGGGCCTGGGTAGTGCCAAACGTCTGGCCTTGCAATTCTCAAGTTCACTGCCGAATAGCGACCACTTCCAGATACTCTGACGCAACCAAAGTCGTTCCATCGGTTGCGGTGTTATGCTCTGTCCAAAGTTGCTCGAGATCTCCTCGCAGGGCGGATTGTTTCTCGGCATCCAAAGCGGCGAACGCTTTATAGGAAGGTCCGTAGTACGTGCGGAAGAACTCGACAACCTCCGAGGGCGGAAAGGGGTAGCGAAACGGATACATACGCCGGTTCAGTCTAATATGCGAGATCCCATCTTCAAATCGCTCGCGTATAGTTTCTTCATTTCCCCATTTCACCGGGGGTGGCATGATCGCAGGTGGCGGTACATGCTTTCCATGAATTTTGAACATTTGTCCGACGAACCCGGTCGGTGTCCAGTTGCCCATAACGATCTTTCCACCTGGCCGGCAGACACGCTTCAGTTCCGCGGCGACCCATTCAGGGCGAGGTGCGAACATGGCGCCGATGAGGCTAATGACCATATCGAACGAGCCATCCGGATAGGGAAGCATTTCCGCGTCGCCTTCCTCGAAACGAGCATCCAAGTTTTCCGCTTGTGCACGAGTGCGTGCCTGCTCGATCAAATTGGTGGCGATATCAATTCCGGTGACTTTCGCTCCAGCCCGTGACATCGGGATCGCGGTTTGCCCGGCGCCGCATGCCACATCCAGGACGCGCATCCCTGGCTCAATGGGGATCCGGGATAGAAATTCCAACGCGCCCGCCTCCAGATAGGTTGCAAAGTGACCGTAGTCACCAGACATCCATGTCGCTTTCAATCGAGCCTTTAGAACTTCCATTTCCGGAGTCATTTCTATAGTTAATATGTTCATTCGGTTTTCCTTCTTTCTTATAATAGACCTCTTGCAAAAGTAAGTTAGCACTTAGTTTTGAGTTCGATGTTGCAAATGGCAGCAATCAAGTTGAAGCGTAGCCCAAAGCGTTTGCGGCGGTTTCGGTAGCGTTCACTCAAAATGCGAAAGATCTTCAATCTG
>WNFZ01001731.1_pt1 | contig 20944 bp, 9 predicted proteins | sample 5400081 | NCBI WGS metagenome assembly WNFZ01 (sample SAMN13153365, study PRJNA577476) | soil metagenome | isolation source: 80 cm soil or saprolite under grassland replicate 1 | place: USA:California | collected 2016-06-15
CGAGACCCGCCGAGAAGCCGAAGCGGCGACCGTCGACACGACCCAACGTGATCCGTCGCGTCCGTCCGGCCGTGATCGCGTCGGCGACACGGTCGGCGGCAGCCGCGGGATCGCGCGGCAGCCCGAGCGCGCGTGCGAACACGCTCGTGCCGCCGCCCGGGATCGCGCCAAATGGAACGTCCTGGGCGATTCCGTTCAAGGCCTCGTTCACCGCGCCGTCTCCGCCGAAGACGACCACGGCGTCGGCGGCCGACGCCGCGGCTGCCAGTTCGGTGGCGTGACCGCGCCGCTCCGTGAGCCGTGTCTCCACGCTTCCCGCGCGTGCCAACGCCGACTCGACGGCCTGGAGCCGCTCCTCCGTGACCCGCGACGCGAACGGATTCGCGATCAACACGACTTGACTCATCGCGACGGATCCTAAGGAGGAGGAGGGGGCCGGAATGCCGACCCCCTCCATCTGTCGCTACCGGGAAGAGCGACAGTCTTGAAGCGCTATCTGACGAACGTGGTGCTTCTGGTGTTGTTCGTCTCGTTCGACTCCGCGACGACATTGGCGGAGTCAGCGCTCGCAACGAGCGTGTGAGTGCCGGACTTCGGCTTCCCGGTACAGCTGACCGTCGTCGAGGCTCCGGCAGCGAGACCGGCCGTCGACAGGGCACAGACCTGCGTGCCGTCGAGCTTCATCTGCGTCGTGCTCGCTCCGGCCGCGTCGCTGCCCGTATTCGAGACGGTCGCGGCGTAGACGAACCTGTCGCCGTTCTTGGTCGCCGTCAGCGCGGTCACCTGAAGGTCCGGCGCGAGCTGCGTGAACGCCTCGAGCTCAGTCACGCGGACGTCGTTGTCCTTCGTCGACCCGGTGACGCACCCCGAGTCGTTGTTCGGGTCGTTGTCCGAGTCAGTCTGGATGCCCGGCATGCCGGTGCACTGGTTGGTCAGCACGACGAGCCGCAGCTGTGTTGCCGTGACCGGCTGCGGCAGGTCAAACGTGCGGATGATCAGGTTCGGTGCCAGCGGCCGTGGTGTCGTCGCGGGGAACGCATCGTCCGGGCTCGTGTAGGCGCGGCTGAAGTTCGCAGCGTCCGAGCAGTTTGTGTTACACGCGTCGATTCCGAACTTCCGCAGAGCCGTGAACCGCGGCTGGCCCGGCCCAAGCATGGCGCTGACGCGGACGCTCGACACCTTGTGCGCAGCGCCGAACGCGACGGTCGCCTGGGTCCCCGCAACCGACGGCTGCTTCCCGGTCACGCTCCAGTTCGTGTTCTCGGTGTCGTCGATCAGGTTGGCCAGCTCGCCGGCCGTGCCGTCTCCCGAGATCGTCGCGCCCTTCGCGGAGGACGCCCAGTTCGCCTGCAGCTTGAACGTGACCGTAGCCGCCGCAGAAGTGAACGTCTGCGTGAACCGGCTCAGCCCGTAGCCGGGCGCCTGAACGACGAAGTCGTAGGTTCCCGGAACGAACTTGGCCGTGTTCCCGAGCGAGGTGGCCGAGTCGGCGTCGGCGATCGGAACGGCGCGAGCCTCGTACTTGCCGACGTAGATCTTCGCCGGAACGGACGAGTTGCCCTCCTCGGGTGCGACGGCGTTGAACGTGACGTTTGCGTTCGTCTGGGCAGGCGACTCGAAGCTCGGAGTCGCCTCGCTGTCCGTGTTCGTATTGCTCGACGCACCGGTACCCATGCCGCGCTGCGCGAACGCACGCCAGAGCTCTGTCTGGTTCGCTCCGCCGAAGCGCATCTGGTCGGCCGCGAGATACGCGTCCCTCGCGTCGAGCATGCTGACCGTCGAGGGCATCAGGAGCCAGGCGTCGTACATGATCTGGATCCAGCGCCGGTTGCCCGGGCAGGCGTCGGCCCCGTACTTGCCGTCCGCGCACGCCTTCTGGCGCACGAGGTCGCTCGCGGGATACGTCGCGTTGTATTTGTCGACGAGCGCCTGACGGATCGTGTAGTTGACCGCGTTCCAGATCTCGCCGTCGGCGTGCACCTCGGGCCCCGGAATGTCGAAGCCGAGGTCGCTGTAGTTCAGCGGGTCCTGATTGACGGCGTAGTCGCGGATGCCGACCGTCGGGTTACCGGTCGCGTAGGCGCCGATGATGAACGGGTTCGCGAGGTAGTTGAACTCCGCCTGGTACTCCATCGCGTCGAGGTCCGACCAGGCTTCGCCCATCGAGCCCGCCTGGTAGCCGGAGAGCCCGGAGTCGGGGCCTGCGGCCATGCGGTTCGAGATCAGATGGGTGTACTCGTGCGCGAAGACCGACGTGTCCATGTCGCCGTCGACGCACGGGGCGTGGAACGAGCCTGCGATCGGCTGGAACAGGTACTGGTTCGTGATGGGCGGAACGCCGTCGTTGAGCGTCAACTGGTTCGCGTTGTCACGCCCGAAGTAGCCGAAGAGCGCGCCACCGTTTACCGCACCGGCCTGGACGTTCCCTTCCTCCGGGTCGGCTTCGCGGCCGTTGGGATACGGCCCGGGCGCGGTGTTCCCGAAGTTGTCCAGCTGCGCGTTGTAGTTCGTCTCGGTGAAGCCGAGGAAGTAGGCGAAGTCGTGCATCCGGTTGTGACCCACGAAGAGATTCGTCACGGCCGGGAGGACGTCGTTGCCGCCCGGGACGAGCGTCGTCGGATCGCACTTGCTCGTGAACCACGAGTTCGTCCACGGGTCCGAGTAGTTGCGGTTGGCGTGGTGCGGCTGCTCTCCCGGTGCGCCGGGCCCGAAGTTGCCGACCAGTTGACCGTCATCCCACGCATCGACCCAGGCCGAGGCCGTAAGCGCATTGTTCCCCACTGTCGTGAACGTCGGCTGGTGCGTCTGGAAGTTGAAGTCCCACGGCGAGCGTGAAGCGGTGTTCGCGACGGCGAGATTGCAGTCGCTGTCGGCCGACGTCAGGTTGCTCAGCGAGTCGAGCCAGCAGGCGACCCGGCGCGTGTCCTGCGTCGAGTAATCGACGGGCGGGTTCGCGAGGAACGCGTTCCACTTCGGAGTGTTCGCAAGCGCCTGCGTGCCCGCTGCGGTGTTGATCGCGATCGCGCCGTGGTACGTGTACGGCGCCGTGTAGTCGGCCAGCACGCGCGAGAACGGGCAGACCTGGACGTAGTAGGCGCCCACCGGAACGCCGCCCTGCGGCTCGTAGTGGATCGCCTCCGGGCTGAACAGCGTGTCCGAGCTCGCGACAGAGCCGTTGGTCGGACTCGGCAAGTCGAGGTACAGGTTCAGGACGACGTCGTTGGTCAGAACGTCCTCGCCACCCTCCGCCTCGATCGACTTCGTGTCGATGGGCGCGGTGAAGGGGCCCTCCGGCGGTCCGCAGTCGATCGTCGTCGCGGTGACCGGAAGGTCGTTGGTGAAAGTGCAGGCCGTGTTCGACGCATCACACGTCGGCGACGAAGACGCCGACGAGATCGAGCTCGCTCCGAGCGTCGAGACGCCTGTGCTTGTGTTGTCGGAGAGCTGCTGGACGCCGTTGTAGCGGAACAGCACCTGCCCGTTCTGCGCGTCGACGAACTCGCGGTATCCGGTCAGCTGCGCTCCAGCCGTGTCGAGGACGATGGCCTCGTATGCCGGCCGGACGCCCTGCGTGTAGGTCGGGAACGCGGTGAGCCGTACGCGCTGGTACGAGTCGAACCCAGTCACTTTGAGCCCAGTCCAGCCCGTGGTGCTGTCCGCCTTCGCCGAGAGCACGTTGACGAGAGAGACGGTCTTGCCGACGTTTTGTGCGGCGGCAACCCACGCCTGGGCTGCGGTCAGCGTCGCTACACCCGGCGCATTGCCGTCGCCGGCCGACGAGGACGAGACGTAGGCCACGTTCCCGTTGACGACGCCGACCGTGATCATCCCGTCCTGCGTCGCCGGCATCGACCCGAACCGCTGCCGGAAGACGACGGCGTGTCCGTCGCCGCCGGCCATCGGCGAGTCGTTGACGAGCTCGAGATTCGAGACGCCTTGATCCGAGAGCCGGAAAAGGGTCTTGTTGGTGGTGATGAAGGTCTTCGCCGCGGCCACCGGGTCGGCGCCGAGGCCAGTCGCGAGAAAGCCGCCGTACTTGATCAGCGACTGGGGCGTGCCAAAGCGATTCCAGGTCGCCGCCGCGTCGAGGCTCGACACGATCTGCTTCTGAGCGCTGGTCGGGTCGACTTTCCCGGTCCGCGCGTCGAGATCGGCCAGCCCCTGCGGCTCGTCCCGGATGTTCCCGATCGCAAGCGCCGGAGTCGCCGGCAGCAGCAGGAGCAACCCGAACAGCGCCACGGTTACGGTGCCGAAACGTAAAAACATCGGTCGTTTCCCTTTGCTTTGGTCGTCCATCTCGAGTCCTTTCGGTGAGAGGTTCGAAGGAGGTGTGGAGGGGGCCGGAAAGCCGGCCCCCTCCTTCATGTCGCTACCGGGTGGGCGACACGACTTGCACTACCGGGGCTCTGCCACGATCACGGCGTCGTCGATCCACCAGCCTCCTTCGGGCACGGACGTGTTCGCGTCGGAGTGGAAGTGGAAGCGGATCTTGATCGTCTTCCCCGCTGCGGCATCCGGCAGCGGGATCGTCGACTGGGAGTACGCGGGAGCCGCTCCGAGGTAGCGGTTGCCGATGCTCGTGTAGGTGGAGCCGTTGTCGGTCGAGAGCTGCACGATGCCGTAATCGCACGGGCAACCGGCGGGGCCGCCTGCCGGTCCGTAGTCCTCGGTGTTGTGCTTCTCGAAGAACGAGAGCCGCATCGTGTTCGCGCTCGACGGAACCGTGATCGACGGGCTGTCGAGGTTGACGTCGCAGACGTCCGTGTAAGGCGCCGAAGTCCACGCCGTCGACGGGCTGTGCGCGTCGCTCGTCTTCGACCAGTTGCAGCTGCTGGACGACGTCGTCCACGCCTTGCTCGTCTCGAAGTCGTCGGAGAAGAGCGTCACCTGCGTCGCCGACTGCGTCGGCAGCGGGATCGCCCAGGCGCCGCGCGACCGAGTGAAGAGCGCGAGCGTCGTCGCGCCCCGATCGATCGACATGTCCCAGATCATCGTGTTGGGCAGGCCGTTCTGGAAGCGCAACCAGGTCGGCGTAGCCACGGTGATGTCGTCGGTGTAGTAGAGGCCCCAGTCGGTCCCGGCGAAGACCTGCTTCGGGGCGTTGGGGTTGGCGATGATCGAGTTGACCGGGATGTTCGGCAGGTTCCCGGTCTTGTTCGTCCACGTGAACGTGCTGCAGAACGTCGTGCACGTCAGCTGAAACACGTGTCCCGGCGTCTTCTTCGTGTTCTCGTCGAAGCCGCCGACGGCCGCGTAGCCGACGAGCGCGTTCTGCGGGCTGATCGCGACGTCCTGGATCGGCCGGTTCGGGAGCTTCGCGTTCCCGCCGGTGACGTTCACCCAGTTCGCCGTGTCGGCCGTGCCGGTGCCGAGCCCGAAGCCGTACTGGACGTTGCCGTCGTTCGTACCGACGATCGCGTTGCCGTTGGTCGTCGGCGCGTAGGCGAGCTGGTTGATGAACGAGCGATCGGCCAGCGTGTTCTTGGTGAGGTTGGGGCTGTTCGGGTACCAGCTGTCGGCGCCGTTGATCGACTCCCAGACGCGGTTCGAGCCGGCGATCATGTGATCGCACGTCGGCGTCGGGCAGGCGAACTTGTCGATCTCGTACGGGAAGATGAACGAGAGCGGCTCGCCGGCCCAGCCGCCCGAGGCGGCCAGATACGGACCGGCGGGGCCCGTGGTCGAGCGGTTCAGCGCGCCGTTCTGGCTCTCCATGAACACGCGCTGCCCCTGCTTCGGCTCGATGCGCGCGTAGAAGCCGTCACCGCCGATCCGCTGCGACCACTGGCAGCCCTGGGCCGGACACGTCGCGCCCGGGCCGAACTGGCCGTAGGACGAGCCGTTGTCCTGAGCGCCGGCGACGATGAACGGGTTGTTGGAAGTGGCGAAGTTGGCGCTGATGTCGCCGCCGTAGAACTCGATCGTGTTCATCGTGAGGTTGACGTCTTTGAACGTCGGGGGGTTGACGACGCCCGTGGCGGTTCCCTGCGGCGCGTTCACCGCGTTGTTCGAGACGTAGATGCCGCCGTCGTTCCCTGCCAGCAGGTTCGACGACGAACCGGGCTGGTACGCGAGGACGTGGTTGTCGACGTGCATTGGCGCGCCGATTGGATTCAGCCCGGAGTAGTAACCGCAGCTGATGTCGGTCAGCGTCTTGCCGCCGTCCGTCGACTTCCAGACGTCGATCGCGTCGAGGAACAGCGCGTCGGGATTGTTCGGGTCGACGGCGAGGCCCATGTCGTACCACATCTGCGGCGTGTCCTCACCGCACGGGCCGGCCGTCACCGTTCCGCCGAGAAAGTCCATCGTCGAGTGGTCCGCGACCTTCGTCCAGCTCGTCCCACCGTTCTCGGTTCGCCACAAGCCGAGGAAGCATCCGCGGGCCGTCCCGGAGCCGAGCGCCTGGAGGGCGCCGCAGTTCTCCTGCGGATCGACGGCCTGCACCTCGGCGTACAGGACCTGCGGGTCGCTCGGCGCGATCGCCATCTCGATCCGCCCGAGCTTGTTCGCATTCGCAGCACAGAGTTGCGTCGTGTCGGGCACGATCGGCGGCTCGCAACCGACGCCGCCCGCGGTTCCGGCAGGCCAGCCGTTCGTCAGCGCGGCCCAGGATCCGGCCGCGGGACAACCGCTGGCGGGAATCGCACCGAGCTTGTACACGCCGTTCGCTCCGTTCTTGCCAAGGTTCTGCTGGACGTACGTTCCGTAGCCGCGCGCTCCGATCGCGGCGTAGATCGACGTCGTCGATCCGTCGTCCCGGAGGATCAGGTCGGTGACGTCCTGACGCTGAGTGGTGAAACGATTGGTCAGACAGGGGCCGGCCCAGTTGGCGCCGGCGTCGTAGGAGAAAAAGAGGCCGGTCTTCGTGCCGACGACGACCTTCTTGCTGTTGTTCGGGTCGACGCGAACCTTCGAGACTGCCTGGTACTGCGGGTAGGTGCCGCCGCTCGCAGCCGGGTACGCCGGCGTGAAGACGTTCGCACCGAGCGTCTGCCACGAGTTTCCCGCGTCCGTGCTCTTGAGCACGCCGGCGCTGCCGAAGGCGAAGGAGCCGAAGCTGATATCGCCGGTCGCGGCGTAGACCACGTTGGAGTTGTTCGGATCGACGGTGACGTCGTCGGTGGCCGTCGTGCCCACGGACGCGCCGTCCGTCGTGACGGTCCACGTCGTGAACGGGGTACAGCAGTTCGTCGTCTTCCAGATCCCGCCGCCGTCCTGGGCCAGGTAGGCGACGTTCGTGTGCGCCGGATCGAACGCGATCGCGCTCACACGGCCGGAAACGAGCCCGAACGTGAAGCACGGCGCCTGGCAGCCTGTGCTTGCCTGCGGCTGCGGGCCGAGCGGCCTCGCCGCCGCAAGCGCCTTGATCGACTGGGCGGCGTGAGAACCCTTGACCGTCCGAACGCCGGAGCTCCGCCAGGCCTTGTAATGACCCTTCGGGATGCCGGACTTGATCAGCTTCGCCTTCTTGGCGGCAGCGGCAACCCAACGCTGGTTGAAGCGACCGGTCGGATACGTCAACCGGGTCTGCCAGTACTGCTCGACTTTCGTGAGAGATGCCTCGCCGGGCTCGCCACCGCCGGGCGAGTACAACAGCGCCGCCTTAAGCGCTGCCGCGTCGCCGCTGGGCTGGGATCCACCAAAAACAAGGGCAAAGGCACAAGCGAGGCCCGCAACGATCGGCACTGCGATCAGCCGTGCCCGGCGGGCAAAAGTCCTGTTACGCATGATCGTTCCTCCCGGTAGCGATTACCACTGAAAGTGGTGACGGCTGAATTAAACACCACCACTACCGGGGGTGTCAAGTCTGCGCGAACCGCACCCGCTGACGGCGCGGAATCTGCGCGAACCTTTTGGAAGCGGTCGGGTGGAGGCTGCGCGTCGGTGTCAGCCGGCGGCGACGGTGACCAGCGTCGCCCCCGGGCAGTTGGTCAGCGCGTTGATGCGCCAGCGTCCGCGCGTTCCATGTCCGGCGAAGTCCGCCTCGGCCTCGTCCATCTCGGCATCGCCGGAGCCGATCCGGTAACCGAGCTTCGGAAACGTCTCCCGGAAGTACCCGACGGCGTCCGCGTACGACATCGGCGCGTAGCCGATTACCTGCCGAATAGCCGTGCTGTCGACACGTGTGACGACCGTCCCGCGCGGCAGCGGCACCGTCCAGCCACGCGGCACGGCGACCCTCGCGGGCACGCTCGCACAGGCAGGTAAGCGCCCGGGCACAGCCTGCGCCGCCCGGGGCGCACTCGAGCCTCCCCAGCCGCCGAGCGCGACGGCGGCGGCGACGACCGCGGCGAGCACGGGGAAGGCTCGCAGAGCGGACCTTCCCCACGCGCGGTCAGCGGATCGTGACATCGCCCTTGGTGAGCGTTCCGCCGCGGGTGTAGCCGTTTCCGAGCTCGATGCTGAAGGTGTCGCCGGCCTTGCCGTTGTCCGTGACGACCACGGTGAAGTCCAGCTGTTGGTTGCCGGTGACTCCGGTGCCCTTCACCTGCGCACGATGAGTGGGATCGTCGAACGTCAGCGACGTGATCCGCGTCGACTTGAAGTTGACGCCTGCGAGCTCGTCGACGTACGCGACCTTGCCGTGCAGCATCTGGTCGGGATTGAGCGCGAACCTGCCGTCCTTGTCCGTCGCGCCGATCGTTCCGCTGCCGACAACCGAACGCTTACCGGTGGGCGGCGTCGCGGGCGCGCTGCCGAGCGCGTAGTCGAACGCGCGCGTCGAGTCGAGATCGGCATAGACGTCGGCTGTCGCGTCGTTGCGGCCACCGGAGAACGCAGTGACGCTGTACAGCTTCGTCCCGTAGATCGGCCGGTTCGCGCCGAAGCCGCCGTTGAGCGGCACGTCGATCGTGATCGTGCTCCCGCTCACGCTGCCGTTCGCGGACGCCTCGGCCGGGTACTCGACGATCTTGCAGTTTTCGGGCGTCGTCGTCACGCAGCCGTTCCCCGGCACGTTCCCCTGCGCGGATGTGCCACTGCCCGCGAAGAACGTCGGCGCGCCGCCGTTCGAGGACTGAGCCCCGACGTAGAAGAGGCGATAGGCATCCTCCCCTTGGTCGCCGACCGACTTCGCAGTGAACCGCATGATCCAAACGCCGGACGTCTTGCCCGCCGGCGGCGCGACCGATGACAGGCTCTTCAGCGCCATCTGCACCCGCAGCGTCGACGAGCTCGGCTGCGAGACCGTCAGCTTCGTGAAGTCGTACTGCGGGACGCTCGCACCCGCTCCGGTGACAGGAGCGTAGTGCGGCGACTGGGCATCGCCGGCCGGGTCGGCGGCGGGGTTCGCCGGCGTCTGGTGGAAGACCTGCGTGCCGAGCCCGCCGGGCCCGGCGATCTGCCGCGCCTCGTACGCGATCGCGCCGTGGTGCTGGGTCGTCGTGTCGTTGTACACGACGCGAATCGCTCCCTCCTTGTCGAAGTACAGCGCGAAGAAGTCGGCCATCGTGCGGTCGCCGTTCGAGACGGTGCACCCGAGACCGCCGGTGCAGATCTGGCCGAAGTTCATCGGCTGCGAGCTGAACTTCGTCTGGTAGACGGTCGGCGTCGCCGACGCTGCGTTCTGGAGCAAGGCGACGTAGCCGTACCACGGGAACTTCGCCGCCTCCTGTCGGTTGTTGAACCACGACGGCATGAGGTCGCTGTCGACGTGCGTCGAGTGGCCGTACCAGGCGACCGCGATCCTGCCGGCCGCATCCGCCTGCAGCCAAGGCATGACGTTCGAAGCCGCGTCGTTCCCGTTCACCTGAACGGGCGGCGCCCAGTTGTTCCCTTCGTCGGTCGAGTACGTGTAGTAGACGTTGTCGTCGCCGTCGTCCACCCATGCCGCGTACACGTTGCCGGCCTTGTCCGTCGCGACGAGCGGGAACAGGACGTCGATCGCACCGTGCCCCGGCGAGTGCGGAAGCATCGTCTCGACGAAGTGGATGCCCGTGCGCTGGCCCGGATTGACGTGGCCGTGCACCAACGCGACCTGGTCGGCCTTGTAGCACGGTAGATAGAGATCGCGTTTGACGGGGTCGAAGCGAAGCTGGCCGCAGCGCTGGCCGCTGGTGAGAGGCGTCTGCACGTCCGCGGCGTTCTGATAGACGAGCCCGCCGACTGGGTCGGTGGCGCCCGTCGAGCCGGGCGACGAGTAGATGAACGCACCGAGCTCCTGGCGATAGGAGAGGAAGACGGTGTTGTCTGTCGCGGCCGCGGTCGGACCGTTGTCGACCGCGAACCACTGCCGGTCGTCGACGGTCGTCGCCTCGGCGGCGGTGTTCTTCCGCCACGTGTTGCCGTCGTCGTTCGAGACGGACGCTTCGATCTTGATCAGCGCCTCGAGATCCGTGAAGTAGTCGTAGCCCTGGTCGTCGACCGCGACGTCGGTATCGCCGCCGCCCGGGGGAGGTGTCGGCCGCAGGCCGAGCGGGCTCACGACGTTGAACTGGTCGCCGCCGTCGACCGAGCGCTGTACGAACGACAACTGCGTGCTCGTGCCGAACGGACCGGAGACCCATTCGTTGCCCTTCGGGTCGACCAGCACGATCGGCTCGCCTTCGGTGCGCTGGTAGTCGACGACGGTCGGCGACGCGAACGTGATGCCTCCGCTCGAGCGCGTCGGCAGAACCGCCGCCCCGTCCTCGGAGACGAACGACGCGGTGCCCGTGAACTGAGTCGCCACGACCGTGAAGGGGATGACGACGACGTCGTAGGTGCCGGACGCGTTGGGGATGAAGACCTGCTCCGGATTGGAGCCGAGAGCGTCCTTCGCGACCTCGTTGCCGTCCGCGTTGTAGACGAAGAGGTCGAAGTCGTCGGCGCCGGTGGTGCTGGACCAGCCGATCTTGACCTGGACGCCGCCGTGGTGCGTGTTCCAGTAGCTGGCGGGCACGTCGACGGTGAGGAAGAACTGATCGCAGACGAGGCTGAGCGGATCGAGCTCCGGCGGCGGGCACGGGTTCGTGCCGGTGTTGCCGTTGGCCGACGAGATGGCCGTGGCGGCGGCCGGATAGAGCGGGCTCTGCCACGTCACCGACGCCGCAGCCGGACCGATTGTCCCCCGCGACGGCGTCGCGGCGGTCGAACCGGTGGACAACAGCAATCCAACGCCGACCGCAGCGAGCGCGACGGCCGGTGCGAGCCTGCGCAACAGCACGTTCATTCCTCTCCCCCTCTCGAGCGGGACCACCGAGTGTCGGGACGTCCGAGCACCCCTGTCTGTGGTGTTTATGCGCGGAGGGGCCGCCTCACAAACAGATTGACCAGTCAGTCAAAAGACCTGACGAGTTCTCGGCATTGCATCCGCGCGCGATCTGGGGCACTCTGTGTCACGGATGCGGGGCTCTTGGCGGGTTGGGCGCGTTGCGGCAGCGGCCTGTGCGGTCGTGGGCGGCGGCGTGCTGCTCGCCGTTGTTTCGGGCAGCGCTCACCCGCGCCCGGCTCCGGCGCTGAGGCTCGCGCTCCTGAACGCAGCCGGCGGCGAGTCCGAGCACGCGGCGTCCTCAATCCGCGCTCCGCGAGGAGGATTGACGCGCGATTATCGGCTCGGTATCCGCACAACCTCCGCCGCCCCCGCACAGACAGGGGCAACGCCGACGTTCGGTCAGCCGACGATCGCCGGCATCGGCGGCTGGGGCTTCGAGGCGAACCTGCGGCTCGACCCGTCGAACGCGAACCGGATCTACATGAGCGCTCCCGATTCCGCGAACGCTGACAGCAGCTTCATCTGGCGCTCGCTCGACGGCGGCAAGACGTTCAAATGGGTGCCCGCGGCGGCCCCGCTCGGTGGCAAGGTCACCACCTGCCACGGCGGCGGCGATACGGAGCTCGCAGTCGACCCGGCCGGTCGCCTTTACTTCAACGACCTGACGCTCGCCAACTTCAGCGTCGCTCGTTCGGACGACTACGGCCGGACGTTCACCTGCAACAACACGGGCGTTCCCGACACAGTGGTGGACCGCCAGTGGTACGCGCTCGACGGGGACCCGACGGCGGGTGGCTCGCTCTACCTCACGAACGACGAGGTGTTCAACGGCAACGTCCAGTGTGGCAACACGACCCTCAACAACACGCTCGTCATGTACCGCTCGCCCGTGGGCGGCGCCAGCGCGACGGCCGGCCTCGTCCTCGGACCCCCAAACCACATCACGCTCCCCGGCTCCTGCGACGAAGGGATCATGGGCAACAACGAGGTCAGTCCGGTCGCGACGAAGACCGGGCTCGGCGGGCACAAGCTCGCGACCGCCGTGAAGCACGTCTACGTCATCCACGATGACGGCAGCCTTAGCAAGATCCGCATCGCGCGCTGCTTTCCTGTCGCCTTCGGCGCACCGCTCCCGAACATCAGCGACCCGAGCGGGCTCAACTGCGTCGACCTGCCGGTCGCCAACCTCGGCGATCCCAACAGCGTCCGCACCGGCGCCAACTTTCCGACGCTCGCGATCGACAAGGCAGGAAACCTCTACGCGGTCTGGGAGCAGGCGCCGTACGACGCCGCCACGAGCAAGGCCGGCGACAGCTCGCTCATGTACTCGTACTCGACAAACGAGGGCGAGACGTGGTCCACGCCGATCCAGATCCCGACGCCGGGCCTCGCGAACAACGTCTACGCCTGGGTGGCGGCCGGCGACGACGGCCGGGTCGACGTCGCGTGGTACGGCACAGCGGCGCAGACGGACCTGGTGAACGTCGGGCCCGACGGGTGCCCGAACGGCGGCCCGGACAATGCCTACGGCTCGTGGAGCGTCTACTTCACGCAGACGCTGAACGGCCACTCCAACGCCGTGAGCTTCAGCCCGCCTGTCGTCGCCGGCGAGCACCCGGTGCGGCGCGGCAGTGTCCAGACGATCATCGGCAACCAGTGCGGCGGCGCCTCCAACACGTCGGCGACGAACCGCACGCTCGGCGACTTCTTCCAGCTCCGGATCGGCAGCAAGGGCGAGGCGCAGATCTCGTACGCAGACTCGACGAGCCTCCTCAACGCGCTGCTCGGCACACACGCGATGTACGTGCGGCAGATCGGCGGCACGGGCGTGTACACCGGCCAGCAGCCGAAGGGTGATGCGATCTTGAACAACGCCGCGACCGATCCTGCGAACGACGCGACGTACGACGCGCTCGGCGAGACGAGCGCGAACATGCCGAACCTCGACATCCTCTCGTCAACGGTGAGCTGGCCGAGTAAGAGGGCAACTCCCTGTCGTCCGGCGAACACGGCCTGCCTGCGCGTGACGATGACGATCGCGGACCTGAGCACCGCCGCGCCGGCATCTCCCGACACCGACGGCGATCTCGTCTGGCTGACGCAGTGGGTCGTTTCGGCGGCCACCGATTGCACATCGACGGCTCCCTCGTGCAAGAACGGCGGCAAGAACTTCATGGTCTACGCCGAATCGACCGACGGTGAGCCCCTTCAGTGCTGGGTCGGAGAGAGCTCGATGACCTTCGCCAACGGCCTGCTCGGCCTGGTGATCGCGTACCCCGGGACGGTGCAGCTCACGGAGCCGGGCGCCTGTTCCGTCGTTCCGGGAGCGAACGGCACGATCACGATCGACGTGCCACTCTCGCTGGTGAGCCTCGACCCGGGCGTCGCGCCCTTCAGCGCGAAGCTCTACAGCGTCACGGCGAGCACGATGACGCTGCCGAAGCCGGCGAACACGCTGCCGTCGGCCGGCGGCCTCCTCGGAGTGCCGTTCAACCTGATCGACGTCGCGCGCGCCTACGACGCCAAGAAGTAACTAGCCGACCAATCGCGTCTTGCTTGCGGCCGGCGGTCAGATCAGGCGGTCTGACGCCGGTGCACGACGAGCTCGTCGTACGCCTGCTCGAACGTCAGCCCCTGTTCCCACATCGTGTTGAAGGCGATTTTGAGGACGCCTGCGAGAGAGGGATGCTCGACGACCATGATCGTCAGCTCCGAGCTGCCGGCCACGGGATCCTCCATGCCGAACATGACGATCGACTCGTCGATGATCACGAGCTTCAGAGGCAGCTCGGGAACGAATCGCGCCATCTCGCCCGCCTCGATGAACCGGCGCACACCCTCCGTCACGTCGGCGTCGTCGAAGACGGAGTACTCGTAGACGCTCCGCGCCTGGTGCGTCTTCGTCACCTCGAGCCCAACGACCTCCTCTTGCGGCGGCGTCGCGTAAGGCGGCTTCGTGAAGACGAGAATCTCTTTCTTGATCCCTGCCTGCAGCTCGTCGAAGCGTTCGTTGATCGCGCGGCGGTCGCGCAGCACCTCGATGTATTCGAGGGGGTTGTTCTCCTGCTTCCCCGCATGGAAGGCGGGCTTCAGTTCCTCGATCAGGGCCGCGGTCTGTCGCTCGAGCTCGGCGAGCTGCTGGCGCTGGTCCGAGACGAGCCGCTCGAGCGCGAGCTCCGGCGCGATCGCGGAGTACTTCACGACCTGGCCGGGTCGGGTCGTCGCGAGTCCCTTGTCGACGAGGCTCGCGAGGACGTCGTAGATCCGCTGGCGCGGGACGTTCGCGAGCCGCGCCGCCTGCGCGGCCGTCGAGGACTCGCGCCGGAGGAGCGCCAGATACGCCTTCGCCTCGTAGCTCGTGAGGCCGAGACGCGTCAGCTGAGCAGCTGTCGCCATACCTGTTGAAGCAGAGTATTGACCACCTGATGTGGTGTCAACCGCACCCTGCACGAGCGCGGGAAGGGGCCCCGCCCCTCGGCGGAGCCCCTTCGCCCCCCGCGTCGTCCGTCGCGTTACGGCGACACCTTTGTCGTGACGCTGCTCGTGTTGTTGCCGGAGACCGGGTCGTTCGGCGAGGTCGCGCTGACCGTCGCCGTGTTGGTGAAGTTGCCCTTCGTGGTCGGCTTGATCACGAGCGTGACCGTGACTGTCGCGCCCGAGGCCATCGTTCCGACGCTGCAGGTGAGGACCTGCTGCTGCGGCTTCGGCGCACAGCTGCCCTGATTCGACGTTACCGAGCCGAAACCGGCGTTCTTCGGCAGCGTATCGGTGACCGTCACGCCGCCGGCCGTGTTTGGGCCCTTGTTCGTGGCCTTGATCGTGTAGGTGAGCGCCTGGCCGACCTTGCCCGTCGCGGGGCCCGTCGTCACGACTGCAAGGTCCGCAGCGGGCGGCGCCGCGGCCTGGACGTCGACGGCCGCGTTATTCGCGCTCTGCAGCCCTCGCGAGTCCGTCACCGTCAGCGTCGCGTGATAGGTACCCGCGCTGGCGTACGTGTGGGACACCGTCGGGGTCGACTGCGTCACCGGAGTCGAGCCGTCGCCGAAGCGGAAGGTGTACGAGGACACACTGTCGCCCGCATCCGCGTCCGACGACCCCGACGCGTTGAAGCCGACGGTGAGCGGAGCAGGCCCGCTCGTCGGCGTCGCCTGCAACGCGGCGGTTGGCGCTGTGTTCGGTGCGCAGAACTCGTTGCCGTAGAGCGTGTATCCACCGCCGATCGTCGAATCGATCAGGGCGAGGAGCACTCCGACGACCTGCCGAGTCTCGCCGTGGATGCCGGAGATCGTCGACCCGGCGGACGGCGGGGTGCCCGTGGGCGGATTGGCAGGATTCGGGACCTCGTTCAGCTTGCTGTTCGACAGCGTGATCACGATCGTCCCGTCCGTGCTCCACGTCCCGGAGTCAGCGTCTCCGAGGACCTTCTGGGTGTTGAGACCGGTCGTGGGGTCGGTGTCGAAGCGGCCGTAGTGGAAGGTCGGGCTCTTCGTCGCCGACGTATTGGTCTCCATGTCGACGAAGTAGTTGACGCCGCCGTACGAGAAGTGCTCGTACCAGAACGAACTGGGCTGCGGCGTCGGATCGAGGTTCTGCGCCTTCATCGTGAAGACGAGCTTCTGGACGCCGGCGCCGGAGTACGGTTCGGCGATCGCAACGGAGGTGAGATCCTGCTGCGGCGTTCCGGTCCCGTCGCCGGTCGGGTCCGTCGCGATGATTGCTCCCGGCGGCGTGCACGTATCGAACACCTGGGTGCTGACGCTTGCCGTGTTGTTCGCGGGGTTTGCGTCCGGACTCGACACTGCGAGTGTCGCAGTGTTCGTCAGCGTGCCCGTGCTGTTCGCGTGCACCTTCACTGTGATCGACTCGTGATCGCCGGCCGGTAGATCGCCCAGATTGCACACGACCGTTGCCGACCCCTGGCAGGTGCCTTTCGTGGACGAGACGGAGAGCAGACTCACGCCGGTCGGCAGCACGTCACTCACTGAAACACCGAGTGCGGGACTCTTACCGGTGTTCACGCCGATCGTGTAGGTGTAGTCCTTCCGGACCTGAACCTGCGAGTCCGACGAGCTCATGCTCAGCTGCGGGTCACCGCACTGCGGGAGCGCGAAGGACGCGATCCGCGTGTTCCAGTCGAACGTCCCTGTGGCCCCGTAGTACTCCGTCGTGTACCAGAAGGTGCAGCCGTCCGGGTCGACAGACATCGAGCTGTAGTCGCCCCAGCGGTTGCCGGTCGCTTGCTGCGAGCCGGTTCCCTGGATGATCGTCCCCTCGCCGAACGTCATCGAGTTCAGCGGGTCGCCCGTTTGTCTCGCGACGTAAGCGATGGCAGGGTGCGTCGTCTTGCTCGACTTCGAATAGCCGAGCGCAATGTCGCCCGCCGAATCCATCGCGATGCTGCCCATCCAGCGGTGCGCGGCGTCGGGCCCGAAGGTCGACTGCTGGTAGACGGTGGGCGTGCCGTTCGGACTGCGCACCTCGTACCACCTGACGGCTGCGTGTCCGTTGTCGGCCGGCCCGTCGCCGTTCTTGGCGTACGTGTCGCCCGGCCCGGCATTGACCGTGTGGTTGAGCACGAGCGACTCGTGGTCGCCGAAGTTCCGGTAGGCCAGCCGGTACATCAGCCTGTCGCCGATCGAGTCGAGATAATCCGCCGCCGCTGGATCGGCGTCGACCTGCGGGACGCAGTTGCGGTCCTCGAGCGTCTGGTCGCCGTGGCACACGAGGCCGAAGTCGGCGACCGGGATTGCGATCGGCTTGCCGCCTCCGCTCGGCGTGCCGTTGCCGAACGTGGAGTTGTTGGGGTTCTGCCAGTCGACGTGGAACTTGAACAAGAGCAGCTTGTCCGCGCCGGCCGTGGTGCTGTCGAGCACCTGCATGAAGAAGTTCGGCTCGCCGGAGGGCGGTGCCGTCGCGAAGTTCGATCCGACGCCCGTGCCGTCGAGATCCGACGGCAACTGGCCGCCGTAGATGTAGCCCCCGTTGCTGTCCTTGGGGTCGAAGGTCGACTCGTCAAAGCACACCTGCTTGGCGCTCGGGCTGCCGGCGAGCATCTTTTCCCGTTCGAACGCGCAGGCTCCGGCGCTGTGGAAGTCGGTGTTCGGCGTGGTGGTGTCGAATTGATTGACCGACATGTAGTACGCGTCAGGCCACACGCCGAAGTGCGGGTAGTCGTTGAAGATCGTGGCGCTGTAGTTGAAGTCGTAGAGGTAGTAGGCGCCTGTCGGATCGGCCGTCTGCGAGATGGCGATGCACTGGTCGAACGGAGGCGCGATCACTGCAACGCCGGGGAAGTTGAACTGACTGATCAGCCAACGGTTCGCAAGCGGGTCGTACTGCACGATCGGGTCGCCGCGGCTTTGCGACGTGCAGTTGAACTGCGCGGCGTTCGGCGCGCTCTTCCAGATTTCGTTCAGCGGGGTCGGCGGAACGAGGCGCTCACCCGTCTTCGAGAAGATCGTGAAGACCGTGTTGACCGTTTGCACGTAGTGGTTCGGCCCGACGTCGCCGTTCGTGTCCGGCGGCGCGCCGACGAAGACTCCGTCGCTCGAGCTCTCGCCGATGGCGGCGCCGTCGAAGTTCTGGCTCGTCGGCGGGATGGCCGCCCCGCCGCCGGTCGACTGGACGACGGGGTCGCCGAAGAAGCTCCCGTTCCCCGTCGGGTGCAGGAGCGACTCCGACTCGCCGAGGCGGTAGGTGGGCGGCTTCGTCGAGGCGGATCGCGACGCGGGGAGATCGCGCAGCGGCTTCGACTCGCCGACCGCGACGGGCGACGTTACGATCGGTCCCGATGTAGTCGACGAAACCGTCTGGCTATCCGCACCCGAGGCCTGTGCCGTCGTTCCGGCGGAGCGGACCGCCATCGACAGGACGAGCGGAGCCGCGAGCAGTGCGATTGCAAAGCCCGCGACGAGAACCTTCCGCTTGGGGATCGGCCTTCTCATTGGACACTCCTTCGATCGGGGGGCAGCGTTGGCGACGCGAGGCCCAGGCGGGCGGCCAGCTCGCGCGCGAGCTCGATGTACAGAGGCGAGACCTGAGAGGCGGGTGCCTCCCCGTCCGGCACGTTCCAGGGGAGAGACCGTCGACCCGAATGCAACGCCTCTGTCTGAGCCGGAAACATGACACCACTTAGAGTGGTCACGACCGGGAAGTTACTCCACCACGAGCAGGGGTGTCAAGTCTGCGCGAAGCTCTCGCGCCCCGCGCCGAAAACCTGCCTTTACCTGCTGCTCAGCGAAGGATGGCGACGTCGATCGTCAGCACGCCGTCGCACGCGAGCAGCGTGTGGAAGCGAATCCGCCCGTGCACACCGTGCCCGGCGAACGCGCCCTCGGCTTCCGTGGTCTCACGGTCGGCTCCCGCCAGGTGGTAGCCCGCTTTCGGCAGCCGGTGGAGGATGAACAGGGCGGCGTCGTCGATGGTTCCCGGCGCCACCGCGGCGACGAAGTCGAACGACTTCTTGTCGATCGTCTGCTTCTGGCTCGAGCGGACGATCGTGCCGGCCGGCAGCGGAAAGCTGCGCGGAAGCCGGCTCGGGACGCTGCGGTTCGCACCCGCGCAGGCCGGCAGCGCACCGCCGGCCGTGGGTGTGGTCGTGGTCGTCGTCGTGGTGCCCGTGTCGCGGGCGATCGACACGACGAGGAGCGAGGCGCCACGGCACCGAGGAAGAATGCGGACCTTGAAGCGGCCGAGGATGCCATGGCCGGTGAATCCGCCCTCGGCCTCCAGGCCCGGTTCGGACTCGCCGGTGCCGAGCCGAAAACCCCGGCGTGGAAGCTCGCGGACAAAGAAACGCGTCGCCGGTATGAGCGCGAGCGGCGTCCGGCCCGCGAGGACGATGACCCGCGGATAGCGGCCCAGTGTCGAGAAGACCGTCCCGCGCGGCAGAGGCATCGCGTGGGGAAACGGGCGCGGCGGCCGGATCGAATGCGCCGGCCGCGCGCACCTGGGCAGCACGAAGGTGCGCTTCGGGTCGCGCGTCAGCGCGCTGATCGCGCCGACGGCAATGAGCAACGCGCCGACCGCCGCGGCGACAATGAGCAGCCGCCCTCGGCTCAAGACCGCGGTGTCGCGTAGCCGCGCATTCCGTCCACGAGCAGCTCGAAGAACCGATCGGCGAGCTCGTCTGTGTTGCGGCCGAGCTGCAACCACGTGTACGCCCAGTTCGCGGCCGACAGGAAGAGCAATGCTGCGACGCTCACGTCGAGGTCGGTGCGCAGCTCGCTCTGCTCGACGCCCTCGCGGAAGAGTGCGCGGATGCGTTCCTCATAGCGGCGGCGCTCTGCGAGGAACTCTTCACGGCGCTCGCCCTCCAGATAGCGCCACTCGCGTACGAAGACCGTCGCGATGTCGAGTTGCTCGGCGACGACGCGTAGGTGCGCACGCAGCGCGAGGCGCAGCTTCTCGACGGCGGGCAGCCGCTCGTCGATCGCGTCCAACGCCGCGTGAAATGCTGCGGACCCGTCGCGCGCGACCTCCCAGAGCAGCGCCGCCTTCGACTCGATGTGGTGATAGAGCGAGGCCTTCTGCACGCCCATCGCCTCGGCGAGGTCGCCGATCGACGTGCCGTGATACCCCTTCTCGGCAAAGAGCCGTGCTGCCTCACGGGTGAGCTCGGAGCGCCTCGTAGACAATGGCGCATTAGACCATGCTCGACCTCTCTCCCAGGCCCGGCGAGCTCGAGCCGATCGAGACGGCGTCGCGGGACGAGCTCGTGTCACTCCAGCTCGAGCGGCTTCGCTGGAGCATCCGCCACGCCTACGACAACGTGCCGTTCTACCGGCGCGCGTTCGACGCGGCCGGCGTGCAGCCGGGCGACGTACGCAGTCTCGACGACCTGCGCAAGTTCCCGTTCACGACGAAAGACGATTTGCGCGAGAACTACCCGTTCGGAATGTTTGCGGTTCCGCGCGAGCAGGTCGCTCGCATCCACGCGTCGAGCGGCACCACAGGTCTGCCGACGGTCGTCGGCTACACCGCGCGCGACATCGACACGTGGGCCGACGTCTGCGCGCGGTCGATCCGCGCGGCCGGCGGCCGCGCCGGTGATGTCGTGCACGTCGCGTACGGCTACGGGCTGTTCACGGGTGGGCTCGGAGCTCACTACGGCGCCGAGCGCCTCGGGTGCACCGTTGTCCCCGTCTCCGGCGGTATGACGGAGCGCCAGGTGCGCTTGATCGTCGACTTCGAGCCCGACGTGATCATGGTCACGCCGTCGTACATGCTCGCGATCGTCGACGAGCTCGAGCGACAGGGCGTCGACCCGAAGCGCACGTCGCTGAAGGTCGGCATCTTCGGCGCGGAGCCGTGGACCGAGGAGATGCGGCGCGAGCTCGAAGCACGCCTCGACATGCACGCGGTCGACATCTACGGACTCTCCGAGGTCATCGGGCCGGGTGTCGCGAACGAGTGCGTCGAGACCAAGGACGGCCTCCACGTGTGGGAGGACCACTTCTACCCGGAGATCGTCGACCCACAAAGCGGCGACGCGCTGCCGGACGGCGAGCGCGGCGAGCTCGTCTTCACGTCACTGACGAAGGAGGCGATGCCGGTGATCCGCTACCGCACGCGCGATCTGACACGCCTGCTGCCCGGAACCGCCCGCTCGATGCGGCGGATCGAGAAGATCACCGGCCGCAGCGACGACATGATCATCCTCCGCGGCGTCAACCTGTTCCCGACGCAGGTCGAGGAGCTGATCCTCGGCACACCCGAGCTCTCGCCGCATTTCCAGCTCGTCCTGAGCCGGCC